>JAABUP010004706.1_pt1 | contig 21885 bp, 33 predicted proteins | sample 5559201 | NCBI WGS metagenome assembly JAABUP01 (sample SAMN10711887, study PRJNA513373) | rock metagenome | isolation source: Antarctica rocks | place: Antarctica | reverse complement strand
CCTTCAGATAGCAGAGCAGATCCTCGGTACCCTGCAGCTTTACTACAACATGTAGCAGAGGATCAGCTGCCATGCCTGCATCCAACCACAGAACCAATGCATAATGCACACGAACACGAGACTGCCTATACCGAAAGAACAAGGCTGCTTGTACATTGCACAAGCAGTACTAGCTGCGTACCTGTACCTGCCAGGAAAACCTGTGAACTGTCCACCTGCTGCTGAAACTGCTTGCTCTGACTCTGCTGGCCGAAAACTGTGCACGCCTTTGCTCAATTTGGTGCGCAGACTTCTAGAGTTGGCCAGAAGCAAGAGCAGCTGAACGCGAGCGGGATACATGAGAGCCGGCAGCCACTGCAAGGCGTAATCCACCAGATGATTCCCTGAAACGCTGCCTGTTGTCCAAGAAAATGAGGCAACGCCCCCCAAGCCATAACATTACAAACGGTGAGACAGGTAAGCGCCTGCGCATAGCTCCGTGCTTCCGTTCCTCCGTGCAGTGTCACCGCCACCTGCAGTTCCGGCGGTCACGTCATCAGTAATTCCGCTCAAAGTGGCTGGAATCTAGTCAAAGTGGCTGTGTAGCAATTCCCCCCCTCGGAAGTCGTCAGGGATATTCGGCATGGCCGCATAATAATTGTCAATCTCTTGAGCGAAAAGCTGCCTTGATACTTCCTGAGCCTTCAGATGAACGTGCGTGTATGATGATCGATATTGATATCACGAGACGTCGTACTACTACTGTCAAAGACATCCTGCCCGATCATTGTTTCAACAATGAGATCAGATCAACGTGGGCAATATGTTTAAAAAGTGCCATCTTTTCATGGGTCTCGTTCCAGGGAGAACAAATCTCACCTCAGGCCAGATGAGATGAGCTGATGCAAAATCGTGAGTTTGATTGGAAATTTCAATTCCGTGATCCCGAACCCAACAGGTTGTACACACGCAGGAGTGTTAAAGTGTGGGCCATCCCACAGCACTGGGTGCATTTCATGCATGACACCTGTACCTGTACATTTTTACAAAAATTCTGCCAACATGCCTGCAAGAATAGCCATTAGGGGAGACAGCATAAATACATTGCGTCACTTTGGGCAGCGTGGCCAGAGTGCCAGTCACATGGGACCTCACACCGCTGTAGAGCCGCATGCTGCTGTGCCCACATGATTACCACGAAACTGTGACGACCATTTGCTGACGCTGACTTCTGCATCAAGAAATATGCTGTTCAAGACGCTGTAGGTAGTTGAGCGTTGGGAGCTGCCACATACGCTACTACCACTGTGATGTCATCCAGCTTGCCACCCTGCAAGCAGCAATGTCAAGCATCTTTAGTGCATTCTTTCGATCCCTCACTCACTCGATCCTTTGTTTGTTCGATTTCTCATGCATTTGTTCCCTTACTTGTCCGCTGTCTTATTCATTCATTCGTTCATTCATTCAGTTGTTCCTTTGTGTCTTCCCCTAAGGTCACAGGCACGTACAAATCTGAGTAGCTCACTGTGTGGGGTCCCGTTTTGGCATTCAATGTACCAACAATGACATGTGTCTATGCGCTCAAAATCAGACTGGACAACTTGCGTTGGGACTATGATCATGGCATTCATGGCCCTCAACTTGACACAGCAAAAGCTCCACATGCAGCCTAACATCACTCGTGGATCTGTAGTGAGCACAGTAACCTTAACAAAACCCTGAGCATGATAAAACCAGCTTATGCCATGAGATCATGTCATGCCAAGCCAAAGCAATTCCTAGGTGGACATGCCCACCAATGCCAGGCTGCCCTGCAGCCTGCCCAGCAAGCTTGAAAGACGCTGAAATCTCCCAACTGAAAAGGCTTGTTCTGTCACAGGAATGAACTGCATTTGTACTGTGCTAGCGCCACAAATTTGCATGCTGCTGACTGATCACATAGTAGAACACTCCATGCAGAAGCACGGCTGCGTAGCTGAGCCTCATATACAGGCACCAGGCATGCAACACAGGCAGAATGAGAAGAGGTTACACACACCTGAAGACGTGCAAGCTGAAATTTGCCATCCTTGAAGCGTGCACCTAACAGTTTCTGCCACCAGGGTAAGTCCATACCCTGCCTCAGTGCTTCTACAGTGTAAGGGGAGGGGTACTGATCATCATATGCATTAGTGCTTGCAGCATTAGCAATCTGCAGGGCGGCCTGCAGACCACAAGAGTGTGTCACAGGAGTCCTTACAGTCTCACTATGGAAATTACGTGATCCAGATCTTGAAGGCAAAGATGCTCGCACCATAACAAGCAGAGTAACCTCTGCAGAGTAGACAACCAATTCCACCATGCATCAGCGCGCAACAGATCATAAAGGTCAGAATGATAGAATGACAGAGCAAGATGTTCATCCAGCACTGACGGTTTGCAGAGCTGCCTGCAAGGCACCATAAATCTGTTGCACACTCAGCCAATGGTGGTGAAGGGAATAGGCAGTTATGATTGCACACAGCTGAAAGCTGTTGGCACCGACCAAGACTATGCCACAAGCTCCATCACTTTGTCACCATTGCAGCTGCCACAACAGTGATAAGGGTGACGAGGTGAAAGATGTTGCAAGTATACCCTGGTTGATGCTGTCCAGCATCAAGCCAACAGCTTTTAGCTACTTGTGATCAGACTTGCCTTTTCAGTACTGTACATTGTCAGGAGTGGTGCTGGGGATGCATTACTGCTGGCAGCACAAAGCATTTGTGCATGCATCGGCTTTGTGACTGTACATTTCCTTGGGGCCAGTCCTGTCAGAATTGCTTCATATTGGTATACAAAGATGCAGCAAATTAAAAATACATGCTACATCTGAGATGCAATAACACCTGACACCATCACACACAGTTGCGGAGACAGCTGTGCAGCGACGATTTACTATAGTACATCACGTGCATTTGCTGAACCTTTTGCAACATCTAGTCGCAGTCTGCTAGACCACTCTTGCCATGCTCAGCAGGAGACTGACACCTAAAGCCTGATTCTGCTGGGTGCTGCATGTCAACCTGCTGTACCATGCACGCCTATATATGTCTGTATTGCCTGCTGAACAGACCCCTTGCATGCAAGACGCATTTGACCTGTCAAGACTCAACTCTGCAGGGTGTCACACGGTCACCTGCTTCACACTATCCTCGGAGGCAGGCAGCAGCGGCAACAGTTCTGCTGTGTGCAGGTTGTCCCATAGGCCATCAGTAGCAGCAACAATCACATCTCCAGAAGTCAGCTGTAGCTCATACTCTGAGGCGTCCTCGGGTCTGTCTGTGTCCTCTGTGAAGTCTGGACACGACGCAAACTGATATGGGCAGTCAAAGAAGTGCTGGAGTGGCTTGCTTTGAAACAGGAGCGCTCCTTTGCGGAAAACAGCAAAGCCACTGTCACCCTGCAGACACATGCCATGTTTGGTTGTGTGTAGATGCTTCAAGGCAGCACATAAACTGGGCATGGAGACTGCAGGTCACAGCACATGGGATATGCAGGCGTGTTGCACTGCAGCAAAATGCAGGGGTTGGAAGTATCACAATGCTGTCAACAGTCAGACTTGGCATTGGGCAAGGTCTGATTAGGAGGGATTATAGGTGGGCAAGGCCCAGACCTTGATTGTGCAAAGCCCACGCTGCCTTGTTGACTGCAAGCTTGAAGTACTGTGGGGAATGCTGACAATGATGGCAATGCGTACCAGCAGCACTTGATTGTGTTGAGCCATTTGGCATGCAAAGGGGGACATGTCATGCATTGTCTGCAGCAAAACAGATAGCAATTTGTGCTAGTATGGCCCTCACCAGATTTGATGCCTTGAGAGTGTTTGAGCCCTCTCTCAGGTGTAATACCAGTGCAGTTGAGGAGCCTGGCTGCTTAGTAGCTTTGTGAGCCGCTGCTAAAGCACTCTGAGGGCTACAGTCTGCAGCTGATGAGGCGCTGGCTTGACTGCTTTGCGGTGCATGGGTGTCATTGCTGGCTATGGCGGAAGGGGGCTTGCTGTTGCTTGCAGAGGGCTGTTGCAATGCAGAGCTGCCGTTGTCAGCTGTACGTGTGCTGGCTTGTTCAGTACCGTTTGTGCCCTGCGCACTCCCAGACGGGGATGCTGCGTCTGGTGTGAGACTTGCTTGTCCGTCTGTGGGCTGTGTGTCGCCAGAGGAGGATGTGCCAGACTGAGATGGAGGCGTTGCTAAAGTGGCATTTTCAAAGTGAGCTTTAGCTTCCCGCATCAGGGTTTTGGAGTACTCTGCACAGCAGAACAATACGAGCAGACTTGTACTACATCAGACCTGGCAGACTTTGGTGGTGACTTATCAGGGCAAAGCGCTATTGATGTGGTGCCACGCTATCACAGTGATTTTGACAGATGCATTACAACCTTCATTGAAGCTGCCAGGCCAAGGTGATGCTGAGATAGAAAAAGAAACCAAACCTGCAGGATTGATGCCGCTATTGACCCATCCTCCTACTCCATCAGCTACGCCAAAGGCAGTGCTTCTTTGCTGACAGATAAAGAAAGCATCTTCGCCACCATACGAAGCCTGTACAAAATCGCATTTCGCATGACAACAGATAAACGACACGGAATACGATAAACTGCAGTGCTACTACGCGCCTTTGCCGGATGAGGGATTTCATGAGCGGCAACAGCTAGGCGCAAACCGGCCAGCGGAGGATCTTGCATTTGCAAGTCTTCCGTTGCCTGAGATGCTTTTGCATGCCCTGCTCCATACATATGTTTGATCTACAAACGTGTTACTGGCTGCAAATGGCGCGGTCGTATCTCATATAAGCACTGCGGACCTGTAGCTTGCAACCTTGTCGAGCTTGACCGTGCGGTCAGGTAGACACAAAACCTGGGCTGATTGCACACGGCTGTGCATCGCCAGGATCTCATCGTTGCATGATGTGTGCCAACGAGACCGCTTGTCATTGACGCCTGGAGTACGTGCTCGGTACACCTGAAGTAGATCCTGCCAAACTGCCACAACTGCCAAGAGGTGACCAGGATTCACGTACGACAATCGGATGCTATGTAGTGAGACGATGACTCAGAACGGAGTCAGATTCGACCGCTTACTACTGCTGGTCTGCGAAGCACGACTGTCGCACGCAGCACACAGTGTCCAGACCATATCAGTTCGTGCTTCTAATGTGACTAATTGGCAACACGAACAAAGGCTGTCCAAGCTTGCTCAAGGCGGAAAGGCGTTCGAGCGATGCGAGAAGAGCTCGATGCCGAGTCACCCGAGCACCAGAACGCCCAGCGTGTTTTTGAGTATTGCCAAGCCAGGCCCGCGTTGCCACGAGCTTTCATGGCAAGTGTGCACTTAGCTAAATCTCGACTGTCAGCCGACGATACTCAACAACCACGTTGCTCGGGGCAGTAACAAGCCCACGCATCAGCATCTGGGGCGCGTGTTGTCGATCTATGGTCAAAGTCATCGCCGAGTTCAGGTACGCACTGAACCAAACCTGTTGACAGATGTACACACTCGAGTACCAGTCTCACACTCGACACCTGCTCCTCCCTCCAGTGGCGGACTTGAGATATTGTTCGGAAATCAAAGCAGCACAGTTGTGGAGGTGACCCCTAAGCAACCACCTGAGGTATTGATGGCATTTGACTTTTGCTGCACATACTGTGTTAGCCAGATCTTTACTCTGGTTTGCACATGGAATTAGCAGCTCACTCTTGGCGAGTTGTTTCTCTGGCTGCGGGACAATCTCCTCACAGAAAGGCCAGAGCTTTTCCTGCAAGGCAGCACCGTGTAAGTTGTCATGCTGTGAATGATTTTGCGTTTGGGCCCATTTTAAGTCCGCAGCAGTGTAATGCCTGCACAATCTCTGATCAGCAGCATAAACATCTTAGTATTGACCTCTGGACCAATGTCTTGCTTGACGGTCCAGATCTCATAAACGTCAGGATCAGAAAGTGTGTATGTCTTTATACCACAGCACCCTGCAGATGCATGTCATCCTTTCATCTAGCCCACCCTAGGTATTGTGCAGGCGACCTGGCATCTTGGTGTTGGTGAATGATGTTGACTGGGAGCTCAGGTGGGGCAAGCAGACACTGTATAAGTGCATTACCTGCAGCACAGATTGCTGTTATTGGCATCTTCAACCTGCCTTGCAATGCACTGCAACCTAATCATTTAACATTCATTCATGTGCCTATTTGACTGTGCTCTGTGACAGGCGCAATTCGTGGTCAAGCATCATCTGAATGCCTTGCATGTACTCGTGTCAAGTTGGGTTGCTTTTGGATGCAGTGGCATGTCAGATACAATTCTTGAAGACGGAGATACCATTGTTTTCATATCAACATTGCATGGGGGTTGAGGTTTCCAAGTTTGCAATTGAGTCCTGAGACTCGCAACGCCATTCACACTTGACATTAGGCTGGCAGCAGGCAAGTGTTGCATGGGAATCAAGTCCTATGTTTCTCACTGTACCCGTTGTCATGCTGTTACATATCCTGATGGATTCAGAAATGTGTCCCTAAAGATACACTGATTTGCACAGCCTAGTGAAAGGCCTGGATCATTCAGAACCAAAAAAGATGCAATATGCATCCAGACATGGCTGTGTTAGGCTGCATGATGCAGTGATCTGCATTTTGATGGCAGTGTTTGCAAGGAAGGTGGCTGACATCATATGCCGTGACGGACCATTTGAAGTAGCTGAGGCTGACTGTGGGATCAAAAAAGCTGAGAATTTTGACGGCTGGACATGAGCACATGCACAATGCACTCTAGTGTGGAGTTGGAGCATGTGTCAATGCTTATACTTACATCAGCAGAATGATGCTAGCATTTATCCTTGTGGTCATTCTGTCCATTTGTTGTTGATGTCATGCCAACAGCAGGACAGGGAACACTGCAGCCCAATACATTATTGAGTGCTGTCATGACAGGGTGTACTTTTGGGCTCTGCATGCACTCGCTGTGTTTTGAGTTGAGTTTACACGTAATTTAGCTGTATATCCTTGAAAGATATCATAGCTGTAACTGCTAGGCTGATATGCCCTTTCTGTTCCAACTGACGTGTAGGCAAGCAGTATGGTGGCCAAAATCTACATGTGAATTGGCTGTCGTGCAAGGCAGTTGGCCAAACGATATGTTGCAGGATTATACTGTGCAAGCATTCTTAATTTTGCACTCCACCCTGCATCACTTTTGCATTCCACCGTGTTATGTAGGTCCCTCCCGCCATGTGATGTAGCACGTTGGAGTGCAAAAAACGATCCTATCAAGATCTTAAAACAGGCTACACTGTTGAGTGAAGACTCCCCATGCACCCACCTACAAACGTAAAGACACATTCGACAGTGAGGAGACATGCCAGACAAGAATACTTTTTTCATCCTGATGGCATGCAGCAACCCTGCTGAATAGAGTAGACTTTAAAGTGTGTGCTGGATAAATGGTATCCCATTTTTATCTAATCGCATTCAACTTTGTCGCGACTATCTGACTGTCAGCCAAAATTCAGCAATGTTATTTTCCGTATCGGTACGGGCCCTCAAGCTGGTTTTTGTCCCCTAACGGTTTCACAGAAAAAACAACAAGGCAAAAAGGCACATCAGGCCAAAACAGCACTTTCCACTTCAATCAAACAAATTCTCAACCAGACACAAAAACAGTCTCAACCAGACACAAAAACAGTGGGATTTGCTGATTTGCTAGGCCTCGTAAAAATGCATGGAAATTCAAAGCACACACAGTATGCTTTCAAGCAGCAACTTGGTGGGCCGTGCGATGCATTGCTATGCATTTCGGAGGCTAAGATTACAGTGTCTTTGAGTGAAGGTGCTGACAGGTCCTATGCAGCCAGGGTGCAGTATAACTACTTTATAGCAGCATACAAGCGGTCAGGCTGCACGTATACTTCCACTCAATCATCCATGCATAGTCCAAGGATACGCTTGCCCACGTCTCGTGTCGTTGGTAGCCCAGCCGATGTTGTAGCAGAGCCTCCTGTAGTGTGGGCAAATCAGCTTCAACCTGCCTACCCAGCACGTACGTTGCGCGGCAAATGTTGCAACCTGCGGGTGCTGGAGCTTCACAGCTCTGTGTTTCGAAGCCAGAGATAATGCCCCAGAGATAGTGTCGTTTGGTCGCAGCAAAGCTTGCGACTGCTTCAGTCCCCTGATCCCTTTCGGGTCATTAGGTAATGCATTACATATTTCAGGAACCCTAAAAAAACACATTTCACCATTCATGTGCAGACGCAACATCTGAGTTTTTTTTTTTTTTTGCAATTTTGTTTTTCATACCGGTTTGGACCCTTAAGCTACTTGGTGCAAGAGCATTGCATTCAGCATACTGCACATTGAGAAATACAGAAAGTCGGTCTAACTTGCTGCACGTGGTAACATGTAAGGGCAGAACTTCTTACAAAAGTTGAAAGGCCCAGCAACGCAACTGCGCATGACAGACTGCATTCATGACAGGCTGCCAAAGAAGCAGCCACACATTTTCCAAACTGCAAAACATCATCTAGCAGGACAGAATGTTCATATACTGATGGTATCTACGAAGCCAGAAGCTAAGCCAGAACCTAAGTGTGGGAAATACAGGGCACGGCCTTATTGCCGTGAAAGTTTGTTGTCACATCAGACAAACATGAGGAGCAAACAGAAAGTACCAGAACAGAAAGGTCTGCTACTATCAAAGGCTGCACAAGGCAGCATGAGCACAACCTGGGGCGCTATGCAACAACTATCAGAAAGACGTGCCAAAAGCAAGGCCAGCTGCAATGTTTGGCAATAGAAATGGTGAAATTTGCACCCCAGGGACGCAACTAACAGGCACTACAGTGGATTTTTTTAATGCCACCATCAACCCAGAGCTCAGCAAATGACTCAGAGGCAGAAGATGTAGAAGATTGTGCATGCCAAACAACACCAAAAAATACATTGCAAGGATAGCCAACGCCCAAACTGTGCGACAAGAGCAACATATAAGAGACACATCTGCAGGTGGCTACAGACGCCAGGACCGGATCACACATTCTGATGACAAGGAAGCTATGACAAATCCAAGAAGATGAAATAGTACTCAGTACAGCTGTGCTGAAGCAAAGCACAGAATGAACAGTGCGGAAGGAAACTGGACTGGTGCAACCACACAACACTGGTTTTGTGCCCATATATATCAGAGGCTGCTCTGGCAGCTTGTAAGCACATCACGGGCCTGCAAAGCGCTGGTTGCATGGTTGGCAAGCATTGTCATGAGGTCATGTAACAAATTGACATGGGGCAGCACCCCACCACGATATTCCAGTGGCGAAGTGGCTGCTTGTCTCTCTGGCCTTTGTGAACTCATGCAGCTTCAGCAGAAGGGTCTAAAGCTTGATGAGCCAGCACCCTATCTGCAGCATTCTGAGGGACTGCTATCTTGTGGCGCGCCTTGCAGTTGGCCTTGCTCTTCTTGATCTTGTAGTTCAGCTTGAAAATGGATTGGCGGTACTTCTTGATGTCAGACCTGAGGTCAGACCCATCCTGACCCTGCAAATGCATTGGAAATCCTGCGCTGCGAACAATATGAAACTGACAACATAGCACAACTCTGTCAACATTCAGCAACATGCTTTATCTACGTCTGTAAACACTCATGGGACACAAAGCTGACACTTTTCTACGCCGTTGATGCCCTGGAGTCAATCATTTCTGTCATAAGTATTCTTCGCTGCAATGCAGCACACACACACACACACACACACACACACACACACAAGCACACACACACACACACAGAGAGAGAGAGAGATTTGACATGAGAAAGAAACGCACACAGGCATCCAAGGTCGAGTACTCAACATTGCAGGCCACTTTGCATGCAGGCCATGTACATTCTCAAAACGTGTTCCTTCAATGCAATCTGGAGATGACAATACACAGCTTGTAGGACAGGCCTTACCGTGACCGAGTTCATCTGTGATTGCAGGGCTTTCAGCAGATGTGCCTTCTGACCAGAGCATGCTTCCCCTTCATTATCTAGCCGTCTATCGGCCTGCATACAGCTCAACCTGAGAACATTGCTACGTCTTCAATACACACACATGGCATAAATCACACCAACCCTCCACTGGTCAAGATTCACTTCAATTGACTTGTGCACAGCCTGGTGTTGACTCATACACAATCTGGCAGATGTGCACAATAATGTAGGCAAGGCATACCAGATATTTCTTTGTCTTCTCTATGACACTCTGCAAGGAGGCGCGAGTTCTGTATGGCCAGCGGGCCAGTCCCAATGTTCTGCACACCCTCTTCATTACAGACAAGCCCACATCCAATGACTTGGCAGCTTCCTGCATCGCACAGCTGCTGATCACTGCATGACATGTGGCATACATCCTTTGGTGTCAGCTTTCATTGCTTCTGCATGTCTAGTCATACCTGTTTGTCACCAGCAATGCAGGACAAAACATCTTGACCGATCCATATTGAAAACCAGATAGTGCCCCAAAGACTGCAGATTCCTATTGTCTATGGAGTACAGCTGATGTGATGCAGAGACCGTGCCTGCATGTACAGATAATAAGCAGCTGTCTTACCGCTAATGGCATGTCAAAGCAGTGATGGTCGCGCAGATACTGCACTGTGATGTGGTCAATCTTAGTCTTCCTTCTGCCAATCACCTTGCTTGGTTGCTCTGTACCTGAGTCCTCCTCACTACAGCAACCGCACATACATTGCTCAAGCGCTGATGAATAGGGACAGCAAACTGCGCAGCTTATACATCATTATGAAGCCTGAATGAGTGCTTTGAAGCTCGCATGCTCTGGTAAACCAGACATGTCATGTATGCATATGCAGATTTGGTGCCCGCATCATGGCCTGCAGGCCCAGTGCATCTGTGATACAGTGTTTCAACAGTGTGCACACGCTTGCAGGGTCATGCTGACAGCCTAACTTGCCCACCTCACAGAAGCTTGCTTCCACAGACTGTCTGTGTCTAAACTGCTGCTGACTGGCGATGGCACTGGCAACCGGCATGCCTCGGCCAAGTCCTCTGGACAGAAATTGCTGCGCCCAGATGTGTCTCTATTGTAAGAAACAGGAAACACGTCACCTGCACCCACAGCGACGCCATGAACTGCCGGATCCAGTTCATGCTCATTGCTGGTACCTGAAGGCTGCTCCAAATACAACACGTGAGACAAAGAATTGCAAGACTACAACCAGACATACTTTGCATGGATGCACACATGGTTTAGACTGCAAGGGCCAGGTTAGCTGCATGGCAGTTGCCAGTGACTAGGAGTACAAGTCTACGGCCATCAAAGACTCCATATAGGAGTCGTCCCATTAACTGATGGATAATCACCTGACAAACATGGTGGGGAGGGCTGTGAAATGGGCCAGGCAACACTCAGCGCTGCTGCTTCTGAGCACTGCTCTTGGTTTGATATGGCTGAGTGACATTTGAATGAGGGAGCACAAGATGTAGATGCCTCCTGGAAGCTTGCATGTTGCAGGGCAGACAGACATCCAGTAGCTGAGGGTGTGGGGGAAGGTAAGCAATATGGCAGGGGCTGAAGCTGCTGCACATCAAGGGCAATGGAGACGTTGGTGCTGACACGAAATGCTTTAACTGCTTTGTGATCTGCTGTTGCTGGACAAGATGCATGTTGCATGAGAATATAGCATGGCATGTTTTGTGATGTATAGAGCACGCAACACATTGCTGGCGCACCTGCAGCTGGGCTTCCAACAGCGCCACCTCTGCTTGATACGCATCATCAGTATAGTAATTGCAGTGAGCACCTGCAAAACAATCATCTGAGCTTGCATACAGTACTGTTCACAATCGTCAGGAGCAACTTCTACCAACCGAGTGAGGACAAGTGGTTTTACCAGCTGCAAGACTTGGCATCAATGATGTCACCAGCTCACAGTCTTGCTTTACATACTGTTCCTGAAGATGTTGCTGATGAGGCAGGATGCGAGTGCTGCTGGGGGATCGCCAGTGAGGCTCTAGAATGCTAGACTGCAGGCTGTTCCTAGCTGGCTGGCTCCCAGAGGCTGCCAGGTCGGGCCTGCAAGCAGACTGGGATGCTGCTGCTGAGGCGCGCAATATCTCATTCCTGCCGGCTGCTAGGCATGACGGCAGTCTGTGGCTGGAGCTCCAGTCACCGGGTGACTGCTGTGCTCGTACTGGAGCAGCGCTGTGATGTGAGCTCGCTCGGAGCGACTGTCCCTGTAAGGCGGAGCATGTCCGGGGAGTGCAACTCATTTGTTGAGAGACCGAAACCAGGTCAAAGCCGGCCCGTTCCTGCTCGTCGCGGGCTGACAAGTACAGCTGTGACTCAAACCATCGCTGTCCTTCTTTTGACAGTGCGCCAGTCTGATATTGGTACATGTCAATCTTTCACACGCCCTTCAGAACCCCGATTGCCTGAGGACCGCCGGCTATGGCATATTGCCCATCCAGCCTTGCCTGCAACATAGACCAGCCAGCAGTGTGGACGTTGCAGAGCAGACACGTAACCGGAGGGAAGATGTCAAGGCGACGGTACCGGTACGGACAAAGCCGCACGGTCGTATCAGAGGCATTACGCATCAGTTAGACGGCATGTAGGCAGCAAGCAGCATTGGCCATACAACCGGGTGAGCTGTCTGGTACGAAACAAACTCAGAGTTCACACAAGTGCCTTCAACACCCGCAGACGACAGTAATGAATGCTGGATCACGGCAACTTGAGTAGCGCCAGCACCTCGCGAGACTTTGCAACCAAGCAGCGCTGAAACGATACACCCAGAGGCACTGGGTTTGCCTGTTCACCTTACGTTCTGCAAGCAATCCCTCCTTGGCAGCCCGAGTCTAGCTGGTGGGTTTGCGAACGGCGGGGCAAACGGCGAATTCCTTCCGCAGACATTTGATTTGATGAAGTAGCTGCCAGGTGCATGGCCAGCGGACGCCTTCAAGCGGCGATGTCATATGAGCTAGAAAGCCGACTGCAATAAATCGTGGGAAGGCTGAATGACCTCGCCCTCCGTGGCGCCCTGTCTCAAACAGACCCTTTACGGGACCTGCGGATTTTGCCGCTGTAACGCCCTTGTTCATTCTCTCGTTCGTACGCGACGGGTTCGAAGTAACGTAAACTAAGTCACTTAAGTTCTGCATGGTTCCTGATCGCTCACGTGCAACCCATTAACTTGCCTGGATGCATGCTGTCCACACCAAAATTGGCTCGAGGCGTTCGGCCCATTACGGCGCGAGCGTGATGATACTGTATCATCATTGACACATGATCCCCGTGAGTCAAGTCAACCGAATTAATTACAACGGGACCCGCAGATAATCCAAGCGTGGCACCAATTACCATTTAATAAGATTCCATTGTGTTTGCATTGCAACACAAAGCCACGCGGTGAGGACAGGTGGCATGTTTCTGTACGTTCTTATGATGATCAGGTAATATAAACAGGACCGCTGTGATTGCAAATTCAATGGAGCAAACACGGCTAGCTACCACGATCACGGATCTAGCACTAATGCAGCATGATGATCAACAAATTGGCAGGCATAATAGGCTCCTGGACAGTACTGCCGGCGGTTCCATGCAAATGATCATGATTCCACAATCACAACTGGTTGTGGACCAGATTGACTGAATGCTAGTGGTGACGTTGTACTAAAAATACAGAAATGCATTTGGGTCAGATAGCTAACAAAATGGTAGCTAGCCAGCAGGTCAACATCAACGCCCACACATTTTTGCATGGGAATATAGGTGAAAACGTCTGAAGGGACCAATGATGTTGCAGATGTTCAGGGCTGTAGTTCGGCTTTCAATGGCTGACAATATATAGTAGCTCAATGGAGCCAACTGCAGCAATACAGATTGCAAGCACCTCTGAGCCTATGGTGCAATGCTTCTCCAAAACACAGAGCATGGTGAGGACCTACCACAGATTTTGTGAGGATCTCCTACACCGTGATGCAGGCAGTTTTGGGCTTGGGTCACCCCACCGTGGCAACATTTAGAGGTCTATGCACATAGGAAAGCATGCAGGTCACACCAATTTATGCAGCAGCTAGACCAGGGTGCATTCCTGGTGGAGACTGGTATAATAGCAGACCTCAATGCCAATGGCTTGGATAGCCAGCGTTGCTATCAAGCAACTGCTCAAAGCGAGTCAACCGTTATATAGGCACATTGTGCTGTCGAACCCCTGACAGAGCAGTCGAGATGGCTAGGTATCAAGGTGACTTCTGGTCTTGTCAACACTCAATCACCTGTAGATGTATTACATACTGTACTGACCATCACAAACTGTGCTGTAAGCACACAGCATGATAGTATTCCTAGAGAGGGCAACACTGATGCAAATATGCAGCCGACAGCGATAGCTTGACGACTCTGGGCCTTTGAGATTGCTGAGGAGCCTGTCATAAGCCAAAGCCCAGTTGGGTTTGCAACCCTTGCTGCCTTGAAAGGCACATGCAGCCAGCAAGCAACACAAAGCTAAGCAGAATCAGGACAGCATCATTCATCAGCAGGTCATTGCAAGACAGCTTGGTGTTCACATTTTATTGGCATGTGCCACCAATATGTGACTGGCAAGGGCAGCAAAGCCGGGCAATGCAATCCATTAAACCAATCTTTTGCACTTGCTTGTGTTTACATTTATGTCACAGGTTGCAAACATACTGCCAAAGCACTGTCTTTGCCAGGGACATTGAGATCACTGTCTATGCTGAGAAGCGACTGCGCACAAGCAAACTGCAGTGGGCAGCTTGAAGGGTCAGACTGAGTGATTGAAGCAGTAAACAATAGACGGACTGATTGACTCGTCTCTGCCTTTGTAGCATGGCTTGGACGGAACGTGTCCCCGCCCAACGCAACAGCCGCAGGTGGTGCCCAATTCAGTTGCACGGTGCAAGAGCATACCATACCTCACAGGCTGACGCCGCTGCGCTTTGTTTTGACAACTGAAAATCATACTTGGAGGGAATGTTTGCTTTCCGAAGCAGCCCGGCGATGATTCAGGGGCAGAAACGAGCAGTGTAGTCTGCATAGTACTGAGTGATCACCTGGGACCCTTGCTAGATTCGCAAGCCTGCCGCAAGCTTGCAAGCCTGCTGTGCTCTTCCCTGCTTCCCTCCTTCCCGGACAGGCTGTACCCGAGTATGTAGACCCCAGAGAGAGTTTGCATGCAACCCTTCCTAGGCAAACTTAGATGCACATGTGATCAACCATGCATGCATATGTGGAACTCTTCCTCTTCCCTGCTCTGGTTGGGTGCAATGCCATCTGCATCGCATTGGCCGGGCAGCGGCATGCACAAAGGCTGCTGCAAGTGTTGTTCTGATCCAGACAAGTGTCGCACAACGAGCCGCAAAGTGACGTTCAACCCTTCACGCTGACCTGCCATGCTAGTCTCTGCATTTACTCGACCTCCCAAAGATTGCACAACCTAGCGAAATAAATACAAATGCAGTCGGCAAGCGGATCGTACCGTAACCTTCAAGCTCTGGCTGAAGGCTTTGGCGGTGATGCTTTGACTGAGGGTAAAACTCGCATCAGGCCAGGGGTTTTTTGTGCAACAAGCTAGATGGTGCTGAATATGATGCCTCCTGTGCACTCTGTGACCTGCATGTTGAGTTGTTGTCCGCATCATTCAAGCTCCTAATTGGCTGCATTTGTACGTAAGGAGGACCCTTGTCTTTTGGAGACAGCAGAAGGAAACCTTCGCGAAATTCTATTGACAGTCAAGATGGACGCAATGGGAAGAGCAGGTAATCAGCATGCACAAAACATATATGTTGAGTCATCAGCAGTTTTACACCAAGCACCTTATTTTGCCGTGTATGCAGATTCATATTTGTGTCAAATCACCTTCCAGTCAGGTGCAGCAGGTCAGCAGATGACAGCTGCTGGGAGTTTGCATGGGATGATGATGCACTGATTGCTCAGGCAAAGGTCAGTACATCTTGCCTGGTCTTGTCAGATGCGTTGGTAACGTGTAGCAAACAGCTGAGCTGGCACGTGGTGGCACAGGGTGGCATTGACGAAGAAGAACACGATGTGTTGTATGTCGGCTGCTTGTCAGTGGAGGTTGACTCTCATGAGCAAGAGGTGCTTGTCTGAATTCAGCTTACAGCAGTTGCAACACAAGCCTTCCTGCTTCATTTGTGTTCTCAAGATGTCTGGCATGCAGATGGTGGCTCTTGAGCTCTTCACTAGTTTCAACTGTTTTCCAGTCTTTTTGGGGTCAGATCTCAAGGATCGCTACTACAAAGGTGTGTCATGTTTTGTCCCTTTGCACAGATTATTTAATGGTTTTGCTGCTGCGCTCACCTTTTCAAAATAGATCATGAAAAGACTCTTCCTTGGTATGCAGGGTTCTGCAAACAGCAACTCTGGCCAATGTTGCATTACTGGCTGCCACTGTCACCAAACAGTGCAAGCCGGTTTGATCCAGACCTCTGGCAAGCATATGTCAAGGCCAACAAGGTATGCAGTCCAGCAGCCTGTTTGCTCACTGGAAAGAGCAAGCACATGCCGGCGTAAGACTATCAACTATACTTGTGTAGGGCATTCAGCTGTTGTTTCTCTCTAGACCAGCTGCCATCCTAGGACCACCTAGACATCACTGGCAACAGACTTTGTGCATTGTCTTGAGTGACGTATCATGCAAGGCTGTTTCCTTGATAGATTGGATCTCAAATACACGTCTTCAAGGATGCACTGATTTGCAGAGCCCGGTGAAATGCCTGGATCTTACAAATTGTGTCAGATACAGTATGGAGTCATGCAAGGCTGTGTTAGGCTGCGCAATGCACTGAACTGCATTGCAATGCAATTCGGAGGCTATGTTTACAGTCAAGTAGAACTGCTGACGTCAAAAGCTGCTGAGAAACAATTGTAGCGTCTGCTGCTGACTGTTAGGTCGAGGCTCACATTACCATGCAAGGCTGTTAGTTGATTGTGACTGCTGCGGCTTGCAGATGTTCTCAGATAAGCTTGTTGAGGTGATCAGCATGGATGACGATTTTGTGTGGATCCACGACTACCATCTGTTGGTCCTGCCATCATTGCTGCGCAAGCGTTTTCACCGGCTGCGTTGTGGCTTGTTCCTGCATTCCCCTTTCCCATCTTCAGAGATTTGGCGAACCTTCCCCAAAAGGGAGGAGTTGCTGCGGTCCTTACTGAATGTGGACCTTATAGGTGATCTGCTGCTGCCCTGATGGGTAGTTTTGGATGCTAACGAGCACTACTTCCATCACATATGCTGCATGAGCTTCAGACCTGCTATCACCTTGTCTCTTGACTGCAAAGTTGCCACATGCTGCAAGCTGAGCATATGGTATTGTGCCAGCAACAATACCATGTGTCAGGCGTCAGCGAGTGGCTCACTGGAATGCATAAACACATTCTGAGCGTATGAGCATTTCTGATCATTGGGTGCGAGGGGTCCTTCCACCTGAATTGCAGTGACAGTGATTGCTGACACCATACAACAGCACATCCACACAAGCAAGCGGCCATCTTTTTGTGACGTGAGTCGCCACAAGTGACAGCACTACTCAGTCTTGCTGCTATCTTGCTCTCACATTGCACTGCATTGCCGCACTGCCCTGCTTGGCTGATGCTAACATGTGTAATTGGATGCAGGTTTCCATACATTTGACTACGCCAGACACTTTCTGTCCTGCTGTTCCCGCATGCTGGGCCTGGAGCATGTCACATCACGGGGTTCCATCATGATTGAATACTATGGCAGGGATATTGGGGTGAAGATCATGCCTACCGGGGTCAACCCGGACAGGTTTCTTGACAGCTTTGGGGATGACACAATCTGGAGACGAGAAGAGCTGTTGAATCAGGTACATGGCAGCGATTCATAGACACCAGGATGTCAACAGGCAGCAGGTGTTGTGCAACCTCTGATGGGCAGCAAGCCTTTTGAGCAGTAGTCATTAAGCAGCAGAACACAAGCAGCAGTCAATTTGTTGGTACTTATCAGGCGACAAGAGACTACAGCTGTGTGACATAGGCTACTTGCTCAGCATACACAGCATGCACTGGCCCAGCTGCATTGCAGAAGGCATGCAGCACTGGTATATGTCCTTCCCTCAAGGCAGGCACTGGCTTCCTTGAAGCAGGCTGCAGATCTCACAGCGTCTATTGACTTGTGCAGTTCCAAGGGCAGACAGTGCTGATTGGTGTGGACGACATGGACCTGTTCAAAGGCATAGAGCTGAAGCTCATGGCTGTGGAGCGGGTGCTGGACCACCACCCAGAGTGGCGAGGCAAGCTAGTTCTCATTCAAGTCACAAACGCACCCAGGTCAGTTACTGTGCTGCTGATCACAGCTGACCCTGCTTCGCCTGCACTCTAGTCAGCACTGAAAACACCCACCTGCCGCCGGCAGTATCCACCCCCAAAATGCATCAGACTAGGTCTTGACTATTGCGCACATGCATTCAGGCATTTGGGCATGCATTCACGATTCCGACTTGGCACAGCAGGATTGACACATACATATCTCAGCAAGCTCGTGCCTGACTGCACATTTGCTGCCATAGCAACTAGCAGACTGGCAGCATGCCCTGCTTGCACACAACCTGAGGGACGTGCCGTACCTGCAGCAAGTGTCGTTTGCTGCAGGTGGCAACATGAGCAATATCAGTGTGTTGCATTGTTGTGCTGCAGGTCAAGCAGCAAGGACATCACCGAGCTGCATGACTTTGTGCTAAGTGTGGCAGACCGGATCAACAAGAAGTACAGTTGCGGCAGCTATCTGCCTGTGGTGTGGGTGGAACGGCCTGTGTCTCTCTGTGAGAAGATTGCCCTGTACTCCACTGCTGATGTGGCGGTTGTCACAGCCACAAGGGATGGCATGAACCTGGTGCCCTATGAGTACATTGTTTGCCGGCAAGGAGCCCCAGTGAGTCCACTCCCCTGGCTGACATTGTCTTGTCCATATGCACCATATACAGTATCACATCCTGCAAGTCATGCATTGGCTATGCAAATGTGTTGCTTTGCTTGTGTGGCATACATTACAGCTATGAGGGATAGCCCAGGTCTGATGCTACTCCAGTAAACTGTACTCTCAGGAGTCATAGCCTGTCTCTCGGGTGAGCGTGCGTTGTGCTTCTCCTCACATGCAATCAGCTGGGACCCCTGCAATGTGCCGCTGCCATGTTAACCCTCATGGGCCCTTTGAAACCCATGTATTTGTATTCATGAATTTGCTGAGATCAGCACTGGTTTGTACAGGATATCCCAGCAGAGCAGAAGGCGTCGATGCTAGTGGTTTCAGAGTTTGTGGGCTGCTCTCCAAGCCTCAGCAGCGCCATCAGAGTGAACCCCTGGAATGTAGACAGTGTTGCTGATGGCATCTACTCAGCCATCAAGATGCCTTTGCATGACAGGCACCTGCGCCATGCTAAGCACTGGAAATATGTGTCCAGCCACACAGCAGCTTTCTGGGTCAAGGTGAGCCCTGCATACACCCCTGGCATCCACCCGAGTGAAATGCTTTGTACCAATACAGATAGGCTAGCTGCCTTTCCTGACTGCAGATCATTATGTTGCCCCCTTTGGTTTGCTGTGTGAGACTCAGGACTCAATCCAGGTCATGCTGCACATGAAGAGCAAGGCTGCAGTCCAAACAGTGTACAAGCATTGCAATCCAGCTGCCCAGTAATGCATGCTGTAATCTTGTCAGCTTATGGCACAGCTGTGCTCTTGCAGTCCTTTGTATCAGACATGCAGCGCCTGACCAGGCGGCATACAACCATGAAGTGCTATGGTCTCGGTCTGGGACTGGACACATTCCGCATTGTCTCCCTAGGGGAGAATTTCCGCCGACTGGACCCCATCACTCTCATGAACACTTACTCCAGGTTTGTTGCCGCCGTTTCCCAAGAAGCAACAGATCATGGGATTTTGCAGCAATTAGCGCTGTGGTCAAACCGAATGTGGCTGATCACCTGCACTGGATGTTAACATTGGTGCATTGCTCATCCTGTACTCATGCCTTATCCTTCAAACATGCCTTTCAGCCCATTGTCTGTGGACCCCCCTGCTTCCGCTTGCACAGCTTCCCTTGGTCAAGCTGGGCAGAGGGTTTGTTTGCGTCCATCATTCCTGTTTATGTTGGCAAGCCTGTCTGTGTCTGACACCACCGTATCAACAGCTGCACTTTGTCATGCAATGTCTTATCCCAACATGGTCCTCCTTTTCATGCAGGGCAAGCAAGCGACTGCTTTTGCTGGACTATGACGGCACCCTGGTGGACCAGACAGCCATTGACAACAAGCCCAATGCTGAAGTGCTGAAGATGGTGCAGGGCTTGTGTGCTGACCCCAACAACTTTGTCTTCATTATCAGTGGCAGAGCGCGCACTGAGCTCTCTCATTGGTTTGACCCGTCTGTAAGTCTGCAGCACTCTCCTCATGCTGCACTGATGCTTGCCAGTATCTCAAGTGTCTAGGTGTGAGTCAAGTGTATTGCATGGCACGTGGTCTGCTGACAAGGCAGGATGAAACTATTTTGCTGTGTTGCTCTGCGTGAACGCTCAAAGCCAAATGGTGCATCTTTCTTTGCCAGTTGACGGTGACAAAAGGGTGGCAAAACTTGAAACGTAAGGTTCCACAGCCTGAAAAGATAACAGTGTGCAGATCATGGACAGCATCAGATGGACTTCCATAGCCTACCAGGTTTTGCTACAGGCATCATACTGCCTGTCCTCGTGCACCTGCATTGCAAGCAGCCAATGCCAGGCAGCATCTTCAGTCCTCCATCTGTGTGGACAAAATTACTGGCAATGGTGGTGGACATGTTGCAGCAAGCCTCTGACGTCTCCTGGCATGCAGGCCAAGGTAACCGACACAACACCGCAGAGCTCAGAGGCCTCGCAGCCTGAGCACCAACCGCCTGCCTACCAGGCAGAATCCACAGGGCCCTCAGGTGCTGGGGAGACCCTCCATGCCCAAGTCCCCTCACCCCCTCACCCTAGCATGTCACAGCAGTCAGCTCCCAACCCACTGGTATGCACATGTTCTTACACACAGTGAGTGGCAGCTGCTTCCAGCTTGCCTGGCTCCTTCCACTACTCACTTGTGACACACTGCCAACTGTGATTTTTATCTCCTACAGGAGGATATCTGCTAGTATAGACCTGTATGCAGTGCAGTCACTCTGGGCCTGTGCTTGTACCTGCTCCTGTCCCTTTCCACATTGCTTGTCTTACCGCCTCACTGAGTACTGTGCAAGCAACAATCCCTGGGAGCAGTCTGCACATGTTGCATGTCCTTGCTGTCCGCTTCGGTTTCAGTGTGCCCAGGTCATTACCCCCCAATCAAAGTTGGATTGAGGCCTGGACAGGTCTTGGATGGAAACTCATCTACAGATCTAGATTAGAAATCTAATCTTGATGCTCAGTGATTTTGGTTTTGTATATAAGGATTTAATTCGTTTGTGGTGTGTGTGCATGCAGGAGCGGCTGGGGTTAGCAGCAGAGCATGGCTACTTCCTGCGGTATCAAGCCAGCCAGGAGTGGGAGAACCAGAGTGGGGGCCATGCAGACCTGGGCTGGAAAGACATGGTCATACCCATCCTCGAGGTACGCCACAATTCCCTCCACTCTTACAAACTTGTCACTCATGTATGAATGCATGCATCCCCGCAAGCATATGCATGTTCACCCAAGGCTCAGTTTGTGCTACAAAAGCTTGGGCCTAAACACATGATGCGATTGGAGTACCCTCAGCAGCATCCTCAGCAGGTACTTATCTGATTGTGATGCCAACCGTGCTTGAGAGAGCCAGCTCTCCAAGACATGTGTGTGTGTGTGTGTGTGTGTGTGTGTGTGTGTGTGTGTGTGTGTGTGTGTGTGTGTGTGTGGGTGTGTGG
>JAABUP010004705.1_pt1 | contig 21888 bp, 22 predicted proteins | sample 5559201 | NCBI WGS metagenome assembly JAABUP01 (sample SAMN10711887, study PRJNA513373) | rock metagenome | isolation source: Antarctica rocks | place: Antarctica | reverse complement strand
GGACCACGTCGGGGTGGCGGCTGGTCACCATCTCGGCTGTTCCGTCCGACGAACCGTTGTCGACCACGACGACCGGCGGCTGCTCGGTCAATCTGCTCAGCCGGCCCAGCGCCAGGTCCAGCTCTGCACGCCGGTTGTGGGTGATGACCACCACGGAGAGGCGACGATCAGTCACCGACATCACCACTCCTGTGCCGAGAAGTCTGGTCGACATGGGCCATACCCGCCGAGACGTCCGGCACACCTCCCCAGGGCGTCCCGGGTCTCGCCCGGAGCACTGCAGGCGGAGCGCTACCGGCTGCGCGCTGGACTCGGATCGGGTCTGCGAGGGCACGGCCGAGCAGTCGTCGCTGAAACGGTTCATGGTCGAACGCAGCGGGGAAGTGATCGTCCTGGCCGACTCGAGCACGTTGGGAAGCGCGGACAGTCACTGGTGGACGCCCCTTGACCGAGCCTGGACCCTCATCACCGATGGTGGAGCGACAGGGGAGCAGCTCGAGCCTTTCAGGCGACGCCCTCAGATCTCCATCGAGGTGGCCCGCACCCCCGGGAAGGTGAAGGCAGCCAAAAAAGCGACCTGCTGACGGCTTCGCTGGGATCCTGGGGCAGCGCCGGTGATCGGTCCTCAGAACGGGAAATTTTGTGACCACCCTCTTGCCCCGCCGCGTCGGCTGCTGCACTGTATACAGTCTACGGTTTGCCGTCCTCGCCCACTCATCGGGAGCGCCCATGCCAGTCCGACCCAGCCGCCTCTTCCACACCCGCCGCCCAGGCGTCGGACGCGCAATCGGCGTCGTCGCCGCGGTCGCCCTGGGTGCGGCCGGCTGCTCCTCCATCGCCCCCGCCGGCGGCGGTCAGACCACCGGAGCCGGTGGGTCAGGCGCATCCGGTGGTGACTCGTTCGGCACTCCAGCCGCGGCCGCCGAGGTCAAGGACGGCGGCACGCTGGTCATGGCGCTGTCTGCCGAGCCGGACAAGCTAGACCCCACACTTTCTCGAAGCCTCTACTCCCGGTACGTGTTTCACGCGATGTGCGAGAAGCTCTACGACGTCGACGCCTCGGCGAAAATCGTCCCTCAGCTGGCCACCGCACTGCCCACGACATCGAGTGACGGCAAGACCGTCACCATTCCGGTGCGGGACGGCGTCAAGTTCGCCGACGGGACGGCGTTCGACGCGCCAGCGGTCAAGGCCACCTTCGACCGCAACCTCACCACTCAGGGTTCCGGGCGCAAGAGCGAGCTCGGCCCGATCGCGAGCGTCGACGCACCGGACGCCAAGACGGTCGTCGTGCACCTGAACAAACCGTTCGCCCCGCTCACCGCGGCGCTCGCCGACCGCGCGGGGATGATCGTCAGCCCCGCCGCAGCGGCGGCGGCGGGCAAGGACTTCGCGAACAACCCTGTCTGCGTGGGCCCGTTCAAGTTCTCCAAGCGCGTGCCGCAGAACTCGATCGACCTCGTCAAGGATCCCAACTACTACGACGCGGCCAAGGTGCATCTCGCCGGGGTCTCCTACCGGATCATCACCGACGCCAACATCCGGTCCGCCAACCTGCGCTCGGGTGACGTCCAGGTAGCGGACTCGCTCTCGACGCAGGATGTTCCCACCCTCCAGAAGGACAGCTCGCTGACGATCCTGCAGTCGCAGTCGCTGGGCTACCAAGGCCTCACCTTCAACGTGGGCAACGTGGATGGGGTGGGCAAACCGGCGAAGCCCATCGACCGCCCCGAAGCCAAGAACGCGGCCATCCGGAAGGCCCTCGAGATGTCCATCGACCGGGCCGGCCTCGTCAAGGTGATCTTCAACGACCTCAACGCCGTGGCATGTTCACCGATCTCCCCCCAGAGCGAGTTCTCCTCACCCGTTGCGCAGACCTGCGCTCCGCATGACCCGGCGAAGGCGAAGCAGATGCTGCAGGCAGCCGGCGTCACGGTCCCGTTCCCCATCGAGATGTCCATCTCGAACAACCCCGACAGCCTGCGCTACGCCCAGGCGCTCCAGTCGATGGTCAAGGAGGGCGGGATCGACCTGAAGATCAAGCCGGTGGAGTATGCATCCCTGCTCGACCAACAGGATCGTGGCGACTTCTCTCTGCTGGCTCTCGGTTGGTCCGGTCGGATCGACCCGGACGGCAACATCGCGAACTTCGTTGGCACCGGCGGAAGCCAGAACGTCGCGGGATACAACAACCCCCAGGTTGACCAGCTTCTCGCCCAGGCCCGTGAGAGCCAAGACGTCTCGCTGCGGCGCGACCTCTACGGCAAGGTGGTCACCCAGCTGCAGCAGGACGACCCCCTCGTCTATCTCTACCGCCAGCGCAACCTGACCGGGGTCACCACCAAGCTCAAGGGCGTACAGGTCTTCCCCGACGGTGTCATCAGGGTCGCGTTCGCCGGCTTTGCGAAGTAGGCGGTGTGCGGCACTATCTGATCCAGCGGGCGTGGCACTCCTTGGTGACTCTCTTCCTTGCCACGGTCGTCGTCTTCCTCGGTGTCCGTGCGCTCCCCGGCGATCCGGCGCTGGCCCTCGCTGGCGAGGACCGCACGCCCGAGGCGCTCACCGCCATCCGCCGCGAGTACGGTCTCGACCAGTCGCTGCCGGTCCAGTTCTGGCGGTTCGTCTCCCACGCGGTGCAAGGAGACCTGGGCACGTCGATTCGGACCGGAACGAAAGTCAGCTCGATGCTGGGGACCGCCCTTCCCGTGACCATCGAGCTGTCCGTCCTCGCCATCCTCATCGCAACGCTGCTCGGCGTCAGCGCGGGCGTGCTCGCCGCAGTGCGGCGCGGAGGGCCCTCCGAGTGGGCGGCCAACGCGTTCGCCCTGTTGGGACTCTCGGTGCCTCACTTCTGGCTCGGACTCATCGCCATCCTCTACCTCGCCGTCGCGACCGGGCTGTTTCCCGCCTCTGGCTTCGTCCCCCTGCTGGAGTCGCCCGCGGCCAACCTGCACCACCTCGTGCTGCCGGCGGTGATCCTCGGCGCCGGGCTCGCGGCGATCATCATGCGCCAGACGAGGTCGGCCATGCTCGACAACCTCTCGGCCGACTTCGTGCGGACGGCCCGGGCCAAGGGTCTGCGGTCGAGAACCGTCATCGGGCGTCACGCCCTGCGCAACAGCCTCCTCGTCGTCGTGACCATCGTCGGTCTTCAGCTCGGCGGCCTCATCTCCGGAGCCGTCGTGACCGAGCAGATCTTCGGACTCCCGGGATTCGGCAAGATGACCATCGACGCCGTGTTCCAACGTGACTACCCGGTCCTGCAGGCGGTCACCCTGGTGACGGCCACGGCATACATCGGCATCAACTTCGCTGTCGACCTGCTCTACTCCCTTGTCGACCCAAGGGTCCGTGTGGGTGGAGACGCCACATGAGTGTCGACTCGGCTCTCGCCACCGAACCGGTCGCGGCAGCGCAGGCCTCCTCGCGACTGCGCCTCGTGGTCCGGCGGCTCACCCGCTCACCGCTCGCTCTGGTCAGCTTCGGGCTGCTCGCCATCGCGGTGATCATCGCCGGCCTGGCGCCGTGGATCGCGCCCTACGCTCCGGAACAGACCGACTTCGCGCACACGCTATCCCCGCCCGGCACCCCTGGACACCTCCTCGGTTCGGACGATCTGGGCCGAGACGTGCTGTCCCGCATCATGCTCGGGATGCGAGCGTCCCTCCAGGTCGGGGCACTCGCGGTCATCACCGCTCTGTTTATCGGAGTGCCCTTGGGCCTCGCGGCCGGCTACTTCCACGCAGCCGACGCACTGATCTCCCGCTTCACCGACCTGCTCCTTGCCTTCCCCTTCCTCATCCTCGCCGTGGGTCTGGCGGCCATCCGCGGAGCCAGCCTCGGCAACGCCGCGATCGCGATCGGCATCGCGCAGATCCCGGGAGTGATCCGGATCGTCCGGTCCGACACCTTGCGGCTCAAGTCACTCGACTTCGTCGCGGCAGCGATCGTCGACGGCGCGAGCGACCTCTGGATCCTCGGCCGTCATGTGCTCCCCAATGCCATCTCGGTGATCCTCGTGCAGGCCACCGTTGCCATCCCGTCGGCAATCCTCGGCGAGGCCGTCCTGTCGTTCCTGGGGCTCGGCATCCAGCCCCCGAACCCGAGCCTGGGGACGATGCTCGCCAGCGCCCAGCAGTTCGCGGTCCGCGCACCCTGGGCCGCGGTCCTGCCCGGGATCGCCATCATGCTGCTCGCTCTGGCGTTCAACGTGTTCGGCGACAGCCTCCGCGACGCCCTCGACCCGAAAGCGAGCCGCCAGTGACGATGTCCACGCCTCTGCGCCCCAGCGAACGTCCCGCTGCAGAGAACGTCCTGGAGGTCAAGGACCTGTCGGTGACCTTCCGCACCGAGAGCGGGACGGTCAGCGCTGTCGACGGCGTCGATCTGACCCTGGGCAGGGGTGAGATCGTCGGTGTCGTGGGAGAGTCGGGGTGCGGCAAGAGCGTCACGGCGATGAGTCTCTCCGGGCTGCTGCCGCGCAGCGCGAAGATCTCCGGATCGGTCCGGCTGCTCGGCACGGAGCTCGTCGGAGCGAGCCAGTCCACCCTCCGGTCGGTCCGTGGCCAGCAGATCGCCTACATCTTCCAGGAGCCGATGTCGTCGCTGAACCCCGTGCTCACGGTCGGACGTCAGATCAGCGAGGTGCTGCAGGTGCACCAGGGGCTCTCGAAGGGCCGAGCCCTCAGTCGGGCGACGGAGCTGCTGCAGCTGGTCGGGATCCCGTCACCGAAGGAACGGACCAAGCAGTATCCCCATCAGCTCTCCGGGGGCATGCGCCAACGCGTGATGATCGCGATGGCCCTGGCAGGCGACCCTGAGGTCCTGGTCGCCGACGAGCCGACCACGGCGCTCGACGTGACCGTGCAGGCCGGCATCCTCAACGTCCTGCGTGAGCTGCGGGATCGGCTTGGCACGAGCATCCTCATCATCACGCACGACCTGGGCGTCATCGCTGACATCGCGGACCGGATTCTCGTCATGTATGCCGGGCGGGTCGTCGAGCGCGCGAACGTCGACGAGCTCTTCGCGCACCCCCGGCACCACTACACCGCCGGGCTGCTGTCCGCCGCCCCGACCGCGGGGCGGCACGCGGGTACCCATCGCCTGCAGGAGATCCCGGGCCTGGTCCCGGTGCTCAGCAGCCAGCCGAACGCCTGCACGTTCCATGACCGGTGCCCCGCCGCCGATGAGCTGTGCGTCGGCCGGCGTCCTCCCCTGGCCGTCTCCGACGATGGCGCCGTCGCCGACGATGGAGCCGACACCGACGACCACCTCGTGGCTTGCTGGCATCCGCATCGGGTCAGCACCGCCGCAGCACCGGTGGTGTCAAGATGAGCGAGAAGCCGCCCAGCGACGGTCGCTCCCAGGACGACGTGGTCCTCGAGCTCGAGGACCTCGTCATGCACTTCGGTCCCGTCCGCGCTGTCGACGGGGTGTCACTTCGGCTGCGTCGGGGTCAGGTGATGGCGCTCGTGGGCGAAAGCGGGTCGGGCAAGTCCACGGTCGGGCGGTGCATCGTCCGTCTTCTGGAGCCCACATCGGGTCATGTCCGGTTCGGCGGGACGGACGTCACCCACCTGTCGCGGGCCAGGCTGCGCGAGCATCGACGTCACGTGTCCATCGTCTTTCAGGACCCAGCCGGCTCACTCAACCCACGGATGCTCGTCGGTGAGGTCGTGGCCGAGCCACTGAAACTGCAGCACCGAGGGCTGTCCCGGCGGGACCGGCAGGCCCGGGTGGCCGAAGGGCTTGGCCGGGTCGGACTGCGCGAGGAGGTCGCCCGGCGTTACCCCCACGAGCTGTCCGGGGGCCAGCGCCAACGCGTGAGCATCGCCCGCGCCCTGATGTCGGACCCGACGCTGCTCATCGCCGACGAGCCGACCAGCGCCCTCGACGTGTCGGTGCAGGCGTCGGTCCTCAACCTCCTGGCCGACCTGCAACGTGACATCGGGTTCGCCTGCTGTTCATCACCCACGACCTCTCGGCGGTGGAGTACCTCGCCGACGAGATCGCGGTCATGTACCTCGGTCAGCTTGTCGAGCAGGGCACTCGCGAGCGGGTCTTCGGCGCGCCAGCACAGCCCTACACCCAGGCGTTGCTCTCGGCGGCTCCTGTGCCCGATCCTGTCCAGCAGCGTTCTCGCCAGGCGGTTCTCCTCGGCGACGACATCCCGTCCGCCATGGACCCACCCTCAGGGTGCCGGTTCCACACCCGGTGCCCGTTGGCCGTCCAACAGTGTGTTGACGAGGTGCCCATCCTGCGCCGGATCCCGGGGGGCACCGCCGCCTGTCACTTCGTCAAGGAGGACGGCAGCGGGCCGGATGTGCGCCTCATCGACGGACCGTCCCGGTGGAGACCCGCTGGCCCACACGACGCCGACCCGCACGACGCCGACCCGCACGACGCCGCCGCGCGGTCTCCCCAGACCCACCAGACGAGGAACCCCGGATGACGTTCACGACCCGGCCGACTTTGGAGGGGACCTTCGGCATGGTGTCCTCGACCCACTGGATCGCCTCGCAGTGCGCCATGCGTGCCCTGGAGCGCGGTGGCAACGCCTTCGATGCGGCCGCGACGACGGGCTTCGTGCTGCACGTCGTCGAACCACACCTGAACGGTGCCGGCGGCGACATGCCCGCCATCATGGCCACCGCCGACGACCCGACTCCCCGCGTCCTGTGTGGGCAGGGGCCGGCACCGGCAGGCGCGACGATCACCCACTTCACCGATCTCGGGATGGATCTCATCCCTGGATCGGGGCCCCTTGCCGCCGCACTGCCAGGCGCCGTCGACGGGTGGCTGCTCCTCCTGCGCGACCACGGAACCCAGACCCTCGAGGAGACTCTCGAACCAGCTATCGGCTACGCGAGATCGGGTCATCCGCTGCTCGAGCGGGCCAGCGCCACGATCGGCTCGGTCAGCGAGCTCTTCCAGCACGACTGGCCGACCTCCGCCGCGCTCTGGCTGAGGGACGGTCAACCGCCCGTGGCCGGATCCCGCTTCACCAACCCGACCTACGCCGACACGCTGCAACGGCTCGTCGAGGAGGGTCGTTCCGCCGGGTCGGGCCGGGAGGCGCAGATCGAGGCGGCCAGGCGGGCGTGGAGCCAGGGATTCGTCGCGGAGGCGGTCGACGACTTCATGCGCAAGCCCTTCCGCGACTCCAGCGGCGAGGCACATCCGGGGCTGATCACCGGAGAGGACATGGCGCGCTTCTCGGCGTCGTGGGAGGAGCCGGTCACGATCGACTGGCACGGCTGCACCGTGGCCAAGACCGGGGCCTGGGGCCAGGGACCGGCGCTGCTACAGACCCTTCAGCTGCTCGACGCGCTGGGCGACCCGGCAGCGCTCGACCCGGCTACGGCATACGGGATCCACAGCGCGACGGAGGCGATCAAGCTCGCCTACGCGGACCGGGAAGCCTGGTACGGAGACGTCCCCGACGTCCCTCTCGACGCCTTGCTCTCGCTCCAGTATGCCGTCCAGCGGGCTCCTCTGATCGGCGACCGGGCGTCGCTGGAACTGCGTCCCGGACAGCCCGACGGTCGCGAACCTCGCCTGCCGGGACGGCTGCTCGGTCATGCCTCACCAGTCGGCGGAGATGCGACGACGGGCGAGCCGACGGTGTCCGCGTCCGGCGTCACTCGTGGCGACACCTGCCACGTCGACGTCGTCGACCGGTGGGGGAACATGATCTCGGCCACCCCGAGCGGTGGGTGGCTGCAGTCCTCGCCGGCGATCCCGGAGCTGGGCTTCTGCCTGGGCAGCCGCATGCAGATGTTCTGGCTCCAGGAGGGCCTCGCCTCGTCACTTGCCCCGGGACGACGGCCTCGCACGACGCTGACCCCCACGCTCGTGCTGCGCGACGGCGTGCCCGTGCTCGCGTGCGGGTCGCCTGGTGGGGACCAGCAGGACCAGTGGCAGCTGATCTTCCTGTTGCGTCATCTGGTCCAGGGCGCGTCGCTGCAGGAGGCGATCGATGCACCGATGTGGAACACGCCGGCGGTCCCAGCGTCGTTCTGGCCACGGTCAGTTGAGCCTGGAACGCTTGTCGTCGAGGATCGGGTGGGTGAGGACGTCGTCGCCGACCTGCGCGCGAGGGGGCACGACGTCCGGCTCTCCGACCCCTGGAGCCTGGGGCGGATGTGCGCCGTGGCTCGCGACCCCGAGTCCGGTCTGGTCAGTGCCGGAGCCAACCCGCGCGGCATGCAGGGTTACGCGGTCGGACGGTGACCGTGAGTCGCGAACCGTCAGTCGCGACTGGCGTTCGCGACGGCGGCCAGGGCGGCGGCGTGCAGATGGGCCCGCGCCTCCGCCTCTGCGCGGTCGGGATCGCCGGCCTCGATGGCGTCAACCGTCCGGATGTGTTCGATCCAGGAGTGCGGCGCCCGGTCAGCCGCTCCGAGGCGGAAGATCCAGTGCACGTGCAGGTAGAGGGCACTGGAGATCGAGACCAGCCATCGGTTGCCGGAGATGGCAATGACCCTCGTGTGAAAGTCGTTGTTGAGCTTCGCAACTCTCGAGAAGTCGGCCTCGTCCGTCGCCTTGCGCGCGGCATCGAGGAGAGAGCGGAGGTCGGCGATGTCCGTGGCATCAGCGCGTTCGGCCGCGATCCGCGCCGCCGTCGCCTCGAGGCTGGCTCGCACGGCGAACAGGTCGCCGATCGTCTCGGCATCCGGAGTGGCCACGACTGCGCCGCGGCGGGGAGTCATCGTCACGAACCCCTCCGTCTCGACGACGCGCAGCGCCTCACGCACGGGGTTGCGGGAAACGCCGAAGTCCACGGCGAGCCGCTCCTCGGTGAGCCGCTGTCCGGGGGGGTAGTCGCCGTTGACGATCCGTTGCCGGATCTCGGCGAGGACCTGGTCGCGCAGGCCGCGGTGCCGGCCGCCGATCGTCGCGACGCCGTCGTCTAGGTCCATAAGCCGATCCCCGCGGGCCGCTACGCGCCCGGCGGCGCGGTCATGCCGCGATCGTATACCAAGGACAATCCTGGCAGGCGCCCGTCGGTCCGTCTTCATCCCGCGGCGAGCACTGCCGTGTGGCCGCCTGATCCGCCGAGATCACCGCGGGGTCAGCACGTTGCCCCGGCAGCTCGACGTGCCGGCTCACGCCACACCTTCGGTCGTCGGCGTTCGCTGGCCGAGCAAGCGAAGGCGCGGAAAGGCGAGCGCGAGCAGTCGGCATGGGGCGCAGCGGCGCTATCATACTTGCTACTCGGGATCAATGCGTCGTATCCAGGATATACAGAACCTTGACTAGATCGTTCTTGACAATTGGCATAAATCGGTCGATCTTGGGTGAAGCGGATATTGGCGTGTGATGCGCGTCCAGACCCTGCGAGGCAGCGCCGTTGCGCAGCCTCCCTCTATCAAGGCGGACCCCCATGCCCACTCGGCTCGTTATTTCCATGCCCACACCACGCGGCCATTCCCCAGGCCGACGACTCACGGCCGGTGCCGGACTCTCCGGCGCCCTGCTGGTCGCTGCCCGGCTAGCAGCGACGGTGGTGCTCGTCTTGGCTGGTCTCCTAGGTGCCTCCTCCATGGCCAGTGGCGCACCGTCCGCAGTTTCCCAGTGCAACAACACCGGCAACGTCGGCGGCGAGCAAGTGAGATGCGACGTCACCGTGGTCAACAACCTCGACCTCGCCACGGGGGTGACGAGCTCCACCGTGACCGTCACGAGATGCAGCGGTGCGGCCAACGCCCCGCCCACCTGCACCACCTCGACCACAACCTCGAGCCAGCTCACCACCTCCGTCGACCAGTGCAACGGCTCAGGCAACGGTGGCGGCGGCGAAGTCAACTGCACCGTGCGCATCACCAACAACATCACCGGCACGGCAGCGACCACCCCGGCCACCGTCAACCAATGCAACGAATCCGGCCAGGGCGGCGGCACCCAACCAACCGTGGTGTGCGACCCGATCGGCACCACCACCAACGCCACCATCACCCAGTGCAACGGATCCGGCAACGGCGGGGGCGGCACCATGCGCGTGAAGTGCACCGTCGAGCCGTCTACCCAGACATCAGCGATACCTGTCACCGTCAACCAGTGCAACGGCTCCGGCAACGGCGGAGGCGGCACGGTGACCTGCACTGTGGAACTGACCAACACAGTCACCCCTGCGGCGACCCCGACACCGACCCCGTCCCCGTCGCCTTCGCCGTCCCCGTCGCCTTCGCCTTCGCCTTCGCCTTCGCCGTCCCCGTCGCCGGGAACACCGCCCGGAACCGGAACGGGAACACCGCCGGGAACCGGAACAGGCACGACGCCGGGAACCGGAACGCCGCCCGGAACCGGAGCAGGAACCGTGCCGGGCGCGGGCACGCTGCCGGGAACCGGAACAGGCACGGGAGCCAACACAGCCCCCAAGGGCACGGGAGCCAACACTCCGGGCAAGGGCACGGGAGCCAACACTCCCGTCAAGAAGCCCGTGGCAGCATCGGCCCCGGTCAAGAAGCCCGTGGCAGCACCCGCCCCGGTCAAGAAGCCCGTGGCAGCACCCGCCCCGGTCAAGAAGCCCGTGGCAGCACCCGCCCCGGTCAAGAAGCCCGTGGCAGCACCCGCCCCGGTCAAGAAGCTCGTGGCAGCACCCGCCCCGGTCAAGAAGCTCGTGGTAGTCGCGGCACCGGCCCCGGCCAAGGTGGCTGCGGTCACCACCTCTCGTCCGGCTGGCACCACACCAGCGGTCACCCGCCCCGCTGCCGCCAGCTCAGCCCAGACTGCGGTGAACCTGCCGATCACCGGTGGAGGCGCAGCAAAGACAACTGCCGCCACGGTTACGGCACAGCCCAAGTCGGGCGCACCGCATACCGGTGGGGCGGGAGCCGTCAATCCGCTCAACGGACTGGTCGCTCTTGCACTGGTCGGTGCCGGTGGGGCACTGCTGACGCTCCGCCCCCGGAGCCCGGGAAGACATCGCGCCTGAAAGCCACGACCGGCAGTCACGCCGACTGCGGGTCGTGACCTTTCCACTCGGTAAGTGAGCCGGAGCCAGCCAGGGTCCGCGCCACCATCAAAGCCCCGGTCCCTGCCGCGCACGCGGCAAGGACCGGGGCCTACCCCGTGTCACGACTGCCCAGCCAGCAGCCGGTGTCGCGTCCCCGCCCGTCCAGCGCCATCTACGGAGGGTCCCTTGTCCAAGGTCTCAGGTCGACATCGCTCGACCGGGTCAGCGTCGCGGCTTGGCGTTGTCGTCGTGGCGGCGCTCCTCGTCCTGGCCGCGCTGTACGTCCTTGTCGTCAACCCCATCTCCCCGGCGGCTCCCGGTGCTCAGGCGGCTCCCCCGACCCTGTCGGCTCCTCCGACCGTCGCGGCTCCTCCGACCTTCGCCGCTCCCCCGACCTCGTCGGCTGTCGAGACGCCAGATGTCGCTGGCCCACCGATTGCGAGCGCCTCACCGTCCGCACCCACCAGCTCGGAGCAGCCGGCCGCCGCTTCGGCGCCCGCCTCGGCCGGCGCATCTCCATGCGCTCCGAGCGGTCTTCAGATCGCCGACCTCGGGGTTGATGCCTCGGTGGTGCAGATCGGTCTCGACCCCCAGGGGAACCTCGGGACTCCCAGCGACGCGGACAAGCGGAAGGCGGGCTGGTATCCCAGCGCGCTGGCCGGGGCCGCTTCGGGGAGCGTGATCCTGACCGGTCACACGTACCACGACGAGTCGGCCATCTTCCGGACCGACTTTAACCAGACGGCCCACGTCGGCATGACGGTGCAGCTGTCCTGCGCTGGTGGCGGCAGCTTCGCCTACCGGGTCACGGAGGCAACGCTGAATCTGGCGGTCGCAGACTACTCCTCCTTCGTCGACAGCCGCGGCTTGTATGCCAGAGACGGCCCCCCGCAGGTCGTGATCATCACCTGCACCGACTGGAACCCGATCAGACGCGACTACGACCAGCGGGGGCTCCTCATCGCCACCCCGGTGACGTAGCCACCGGGTGACGTCATCACCGACGGGTCAGCAGCCAGGGGAGGCAGGCGCGCCGACGCCGATCTGCACCAGCGCCGGCGCCGGGCTGCAGCAACCGCCGGTGGATACCGTCGAGCTTTCGGCAGCGTCGAACAGGCCCGCTCCACCACAGACTCCGGTCTGGGGCAGGGTGAGCTCCACCCGGGCGGCTGACTCATCGTCTCCGGCAAGGGCTGCCGCCACCGAGCGCACCTGCTCGTAGCCGGTCAGAGCGAGGAAGGTCGGCGCCCGTCCATAGCTCTTCATCCCGACGAGGAACACCCCCGCCTCGTCGTGCGCCAGCTCGGCCGCGCCATGCGGATAGACGGTGCCGCACGAGTGGACGTTCGGGTCCACTAGAGGGGCCAGTCGCGCCGGCGCCTCGAGCCGCCCGTCGAGGGTAAGTCGCAGCTCCGACGCCAGCGAGTGGTCAGGCCGAAACCCGGTGAGCCCGACGATCCGGTCCAGCCCGCCGATCCTTCGACCGTCGGCGCTGACGAGGGCGACCCGGTCGCCGTCGCCCTCGATTGCCTCCGTGCGGAAGCCCTGGGCCACCTCGATCAGGCCGCTCGCCACAGCCGCCTGCGCGCGGGCACCCAGGGCGCCCCGAGCGGGCAGCTCGTCGGAGCTCCCACCGCCGAACACGCTTCCCGTCGCTTCGCGGCGCAGCACCCAGACCACGCAAGTCGCCGGGTCCCTCCTGCTCATCTCGGCCAGGCTCAACAGAGCGGTGAGCGCCGAGTGCCCCGACCCGACGACGGCGGTCCGCCGCCCGGCATACCGCTGCTGGTCGTCAGGGTTGTGCACGTCGGGCACGCGGTAGGAGATTCGACCTGCGTGCGCGGCCTCGCCGTCCGCCGGATAGCCGTCAGCACCAAGAGGATTGGGCGTGGCGTAGGTCCCGGACGCATCGACCACTGCCCGCGCGGACAGGCGACCCGGTATGCCGTTGGCGTCCATCGTGTGCATCGTGAAGGGCTGCCTGTCGCGGCCGGAGTCGACGACGCGGTCCCGTCCACGCCGCGCGATGCCCGTCACGGTCGTGTTGTAGACGACCCGGTCCCCGAGGGCATCGGCCAGTGGCTGGAGGTAGAGCTCCACCCAGTCGCCTCCGGTGGGGTAGGCCCTGGACTCTGGGTGCGTCCACCCCGTCGGCTCGAGCAGCCGCGCCGCGGCCGGGTCGACGAGCTCGCCCCAGGCGGAGAACAGCCGCACGTGTCCCCAAGACCGCACCGCTGCCGCAGCGCGGGGCCCGGCCTCGAGGACGAGCGGGTCACGGCCGCGCTCGAGTAGGTGGGCCGCAGCGGCGAGGCCGATCGGCCCCGCGCCGATGACAACGGTTGGGAGGCTCGTCCGGGCGTCGTTCGCAGTCATCGTGGCCACGTCCCTTCACTGATTAGACATCCATCTATATCACGATCTTGGCGACTGGTTCGATGGCTGTCACGATGGACGCATGTCGAGTCAGATCTTGATGGACGAGCCGCTCGCCGTCGACGTCCCGGTGCCCTGCTGCCCGCCCGTGACCTCGGCCGATCTGTCGCAGCACGACGCGGAGCAGATGGCGACGATGTTCAAGGCGCTGAGCGACCCCGTGCGAGTGCGGTTGTTCTCGAAGGTGGCCTCCGCAGAAGGGGGCGAGGCGTGCGTCTGCGACATCCAGGACGTCGGCGTCTCTCAGCCGACCGTCTCGCATCACCTCAAGAAGCTGCGCGAGGCGGGGCTGCTGACCTCCGAACGGCGGGGCACCTGGGTCTACTACCGGGTGGCTTCCGGAGTGCTCCTCGCCATGGCGCAGATGCTCAGCCCGCAGTCCTGAGCGCCCGAGCGCGACTCCAGCGAGCGCTGCTCGGGTGCACTCAGCGTGCCGCGTGCCGCTCGCTCGTAGTGCTCTCGTGCCTTCGATGCCGCGCTGGTCCTGGCGCCGTGAGGGCAGACTGGGAGCCTCGACATGCCGGGTGCCCGATGACTTTCTCGCGCCAGTCGGGTCTTCCCTACACACCTACGAGAGGCACACTCACATGTTTGCGAACACCAAGGCGTTCAGCGGGTTCTCCGTCGACGACATCGGAGCCGCCAAGCGGTTCTACGGCGAGACGTTGGGCCTCGACGTCAGCGAGAAGCAGGGAATGCTCACCCTTCACATCGCCGGCGACCGGGACACCCTCGTCTATCCCAAGCGCGACCACACCCCGGCGAGCTTCACGATCCTCAACTTTCCCGTCAGTGACGTCGAGGCCGCCGTCGACGAGCTGGCGGCACGGGGCGTCGAGTTCCAGCGTTACGAAGGGACGCCGGCCGAGACCGACGACAAGGGCATCTTCCGCGGGGGCGGCCCGCTCATCGCCTGGTTCACGGACCCCGCCGGCAACGTCCTATCGGTCCTGCAGCCTTGACCGGGCACCACGGGCGATGATGTGGGATGGCCAGCTACGCAGTCAACCCAGCAGGGGTCGCGCGCGCTCGTGACCTGATCGAGAAGCGGCAGTATGTCCTCGACAGCAACTGGGGCGAGGTCCAGCCGGATGCCGAGGCACAGAACGCCTACCTCGAGCAGCACACCTGGGAGGAGTATGCCGGGTGGCACCTCGGGCTGACCGAGGGCGCCAACGACGGGACGAAGGCGCGCTATGCCTTCAGCTACGGCGACCTGCGCCGGGTGCACCGCTCTGGGCTCATTGCCTGCGTCTACCGGGCCTCGGAGTGGCGGCACAAGGACGTCGAGCTCGCCGCGCACGACCTCCTGCAGCACCTCGACAAGGTCAGCGGCTGAGCCCCTCCAGCCTCTCACCCCCTGAGCCCCTGAGGCTGTGGCGGGTCAGTGGCCGCCGCGGGACTTGGCCCGCAGGTGCACCCGCTCGCCCTGCGGCCCGAAGAGGGCGAGGTACTCCACCGGCCGGTTGCCCGCGCTGCCAGACCAGTGGGGCACCCTCGTGTCGAACTCGGCGGCCTCGCCGGGCTTGAGGATGAGGTCGTGCTCCCCGAGGACGAGGCGTAGCCGGCCGCTGAGGACGTAGAGCCACTCGTAGCCGTCGTGCGTCTGCAGGGCCGGGACCTGGGGGCCCGTGGCCGCCGGGATGAGCTGCTTGAACGCCTGCAGGCCGCCGGTCTGTCGGCTCAGCGCGACAACGGTCCGGCCGTCGTGGTTCATCGGGTGCTCGGAGACGCGCGGATCGGCGACCGGAGGCGCGCCCACAAGCTCGTCGAGCGGGACTTGGTGGGCGCGGGCAATGGGGAGGAGCAGCTCGAGGTTCGCCCGGCGCTGGCCGGACTCCAGCCGCGACAGGGTGCTGACCGAGATCCCCGTGGCGGTGGACAGCTCGGCCAGTGTTGTCTCGCGGATCTGGCGAACCGCGCGAAGTCGTGGGCCGACGGCGGCCAGGACGCTGTCGAAATCGTGGGTCACATCGCTACTTTGCCAGCATGGCAACGACATTTGTCAAACTTAGGGGGCGGGCCGATAGTCGTCACAAGGAGGTGGTCATCGTGACTGCAGTGGTTGACAGGTATGACGTCGTGGTGGTGGGTGGCGGAGCTGCAGGGCTGAGCGCCGCCCTGATGCTGGGTAGGTCGCGGCGCACGGTGCTGGTGATCGACGCCGGCGAACCGCGCAACGCACCGGCCGACGGCGTGCATGGGTTCCTCGGACTTGAGGGCATCGCGCCGGGGGCCTTCCTCGAAAAGGGACGGGACGAAGTCCGGGGTTACGGCGGGGAGATCCGTGACGGCCGGGTGGTCGGCGCCGAACGGGACGGCGACGGCTTCACCGTCGACCTTGACGACGGGTCGTCAGTGTTCTCTCGGCGGCTGCTCGTCACGACGGGCCTCGTCGACGAGCTGCCTGCCGTGACCGGTCTGCGGGAGCGGTGGGGACGCGACGTGGTGCACTGCCCCTACTGCCACGGCTGGGAGGTCCGCGACCAGCGCATCGGCGTCTTGGCCACCGGGCCGATGGCCGTCCACCAGGCGTTGCTCTTCAGCCAGCTGACCTCCGATCTGACGCTCTTCCTGCACACCGCTCCGGCGCCGAGCGACGAGGAGTGGGAACAGCTGGCCGCACGAGGGGTTGCCGTGGTGACGGGCGAGGTCACCGCCCTGGAGGTGAGTCACGACCGGCTCACCGGCATACGGCTCAAGGGTGGCACCGTCGTGCCCGTCGACGCCCTCGCCGTCGGCCCCCGCTTCACCGCCCGGGCCGACGTGCTCGTCTCACTCGGCGCCGAGCTGACCGAGCACCCGGTGGGGACCTACGTCACGACCGACGCCATGGGAACGACGACAGCGCCTGGCGTCTATGCCGCCGGCAACGTCAGCGACCCTGCCGCGCAGGTCATCACCGCAGCAGCGGCAGGGGGGCGAGCCGGCGCGGCGATCAACTTCGACCTCATCCAGGACGAGGTGGCCCGCGCCGTGAGCGAGCGCCAACAGGGTGCGCCGGCCTGACTGCCGCTCGTGCTCTCGGATGGCGGACCAGCTCCGGGGTCAGCTGGAATCGGCGACGGGCGCGACCCAGGCGCACGTACCTCAAGGAGCCAGCGGGCAGTATGGCCGAGGTCATCGACGGTTGCGCGGCGGATGATCCGATCCAGCTCCTGGCTCAGCACGGCACGGCACGCCACGACGCCGTCTCAGCACTGCTTCGGATCTCCTCACGCTGGCTCGCGGATCGGTCACTGATATCTTCGACCGCACCGGGCACTCACGCACCAGCACGGGGCGGCACGGCGCCGCACGGGTGGAGGGGCAGGACCGGATGAAGCTCGTTCTTCTCGGCGGCGGCGGCTTCCGCGTCCCGCTGGTCTACGGCGCGCTGCTGCGGGACACGAGCCAGCGCCGCATCGACGCCGTCGAGCTCCACGACATCGACGAGGGCCGGCTCGCGGCGATCGCCCACGTCCTGCGGCAGACGGCCGAGTCCGCTCCACGCGACGTGCCGCCGCCTGTCGTCCACACGACGACCAACCTCGACCAGGCCCTACACGGAGCGGACTTCGTCTTCTCGGCGATTCGGGTTGGTGGCCTCGCCGGGCGGACCGCGGACGAGCGAGTCGCCCTCGAGCTCGGCCTGCTCGGGCAGGAGACCACCGGTCCGGGCGGCCTGGCCTATGGGCTGCGGACGGTGCCGGTCGCGGTGCACGTCGCGGAGCGGGTCAGGGAGCTGGCCCCCGAGGCATGGCTGATCAACTTCACCAACCCGGCCGGGATGATCACCGAGGCGATGCAGGCCGTGCTCGGCCCGCGAGTCATCGGCATCTGCGACTCGCCGATCGGGTTGGGACGCAGGGCCGCTCGCGCTCTGGGACTGCAGCCTGAGGACACGTCCTTCCACTATGCCGGCCTGAACCACCTGGGCTGGCTGCGCGGCCTGACGCACCAAGGAGTCGACGTCCTGCCCTCCCTCGTCGGCGACCCTGGCCGACTCGCAACGATCGAGGAAGGGCGGCTGTTCGGGCCCGAGTGGATCGCCTCGATCGGCGCCATCCCCAACGAGTACCTCCACTACTACTACTTCACCCGGGACGCGGTGGCCTCGATCACCGGCGGACCGGAGACCAGGGGCGAGTTCCTCCTGACCCAGCAGCGCCGCTTCTACGAGGCGGTTACCGCGCGCCCCGACGACGCGTATGCCGTGTGGCAGCAGGTACGCCAGGAGCGGGACGCGACCTACCTGAAGGAGAGCCGCGGACCGGACGAGGAGCGTGACGCGGTGGACGTCCACGGGGGCGGCTACGAAGGGGTGGCTCTCGCCATCATGGCCGCGATCTCCCGCAACGAGCGGGCCGCGATGATCCTCAACGTCCGCAACGGTTCCACGCTGGCTGGCCTACCCGCGGACGCCGTCGTGGAGGTCCCCTGCACGGTCGACGCCGACGGCGCACACCCGCTCGCCGCCGATCCGCTCGGGGGTCACCCGCTGGGGCTGGTGCAGCAGGTCAAGGCCGTCGAGCAGCTCGTCATCGAGGCCGCACGGACGCGCTCGCTCGCGCTGGCCACCGAGGCCTTTGCGCTGCACCCGCTCGTCGACTCGGTCACCGTGGGGCGACTCCTGCTGGCGGGATATCGCGCCCGCATCCCCGAGGTCGACGCCCTGTTCCGGTAGTGCCCCCTCTCTGGTAGCGCCGCCCTGCTCCGGTAGTGCCGCCCTGCTCCGTACGTGCCGCCCTGCTCCGGTAGTGCCGCCCTGCTCCGGTACGTGCCGCCCTGCTCCGGTACGTGCCGCCCTGCGTCCAGTCGTGCCACCCTGAACGATTGGCCGGTCCGTCGGATTACCGTGGGGTGCATGATGGCCACACTGACGCGCCGAGACGTCCTGTCCTTCCGGGTGCGGGCACAACAGCTCGACCGCGAGCGCGGCGCCCTCGACGACACGGCGGTTCTCAACCTGGGGGTGCAGGACACCGGCCCCGACGGAGCCCGCTGGGCCCTGGCCATCCGTGGCCTCGACAGCTCGGCGATCGCCGACGAGGACCTGGCCATGCTCTGGACCCTGCGCGGCGCGCCACACGTCTACCGCCGCTCGGACGTGTCGTCCATCGCCGCGGCAGTCGAGCCGATGTCGGACGCCGACGCCGGCCGACGGATCTACGACGCGGCAAAACCGTTGAAGGCGGCAGGAATCGGCAATCTGGAAGCGTTGGACACCATCGCCAGCGCCATGCGCTCGGCCGTCGCCCGTCCCACCGTGAGGGGTGAGGTCTCGACCCGGGTCTCGGCCGAGCTGGGTGGGCCCTACGTCCGGTTTTGCCGCCCCTGCAACGCGACCCACCTCTACGAGATGCCGTTCCGCCTCGCGGCGTTCCGCGGTGGCCTCGAGCTGCAGCCCGGCACGTCTCCCCCAGTGCTGCAACGGATCACGTCCCATCGGGCGGCCCGGAAGCCACGACCGGAGCACGACGTCATCCGCGCCTACGTGCATCTCCTCGGCCCCGCCACGCCCAAGCAGGTGTCCGGTTATGTCGAGGCTCCGGTCAAGGAGATCACCGAACGCTGGCCCAGCGACGCGGTCGAAGTGGTCGTCGACGGCGAGACCCGATGGGTCCTCGAGGACGATCACGACCTCCTCAGTGCAGGGAGGACCGCCGCCACCACCACCACAAGGCTGCTCGGCCCGTTCGACCTCTTCCTCCAGGCCCGCGACCGCCACCTGCTCATCGGCGACAAGGCCCACGCGAAGGCCCTGTGGCCGGTCCTTGGCCGACCGGGCGCGGTCCTCGAGAGCGGCGAGATCATCGGCACCTGGCGACCGCGGTCGTCTGGCAAGAGCCTCACCATTGCCGTGGAGCTGTGGGGCACGGCGTCTGCGGCCCGTCGCAAGACAGTCTCCGCCGAGGCCGAGCGCCTCGCGGCGCACCGAGGCGTCAGCCTCAAGGCCGTCGAGGTCCTCACCTGACGAGCAGTATTCCGCCGCCGAACACGTTCGAGATCACGATCGAGGTAGTAGTTTGCTATCTTACTAGCATGGAGAAGGACAAGCCGGCGAAGTCGCAGTTCAACGTCTACCTTCCTCCTGGCCTCGTCCGGCAGGTCAAGCACCGGGCCATCGACGAGCGGGTCAGCCTCTCACTGCTGGTCGAGCGGGCCCTGTCCGAGTACCTCGAAGCACACCAGCGGCAGGCCTCATGAGCGACGCGCAAGTCGTGGTTCAAGCCCTGCGTTCACCGACGACGTCCAGGCAATGCGAGAGTTCCTCGAGCTGCTCGGGCTGGCGGTCCACATCGAGTCGGAGGGGGGCGGCTGGGTCGACCTGGCCACCGGTGGCGGACGCGTGACCCTGCACTCGGCCACCGGTGGCGACACCGGTGGGCTGCCCGGCCAGACCCGGCTCTCCTTCGAGGTCGACGACGTCGAGATCCTGGCGGTGCGGCTCATCGCCGGTGGCTTCGAGGACGCGACGGCCTTTGACGAGGCGTACGGCCGGGCGCTCACCGTCACGACCCGCTCGGGCACCGGCTGATCATCGACGAGCGCATCGAGGACCTCTACGGCTACCGCCTGCGCGACGCCGATGGCGCCCAGAGGTCGACCCAGGTCGTCCCCGTGCGGTTGACCGACGCGGGCGAGAGCTACGGCCGCTTTCTGCGTGCGCTCTGCCTGAAGTGAGCCCGACCCCTTCTTTGCCACGTATGCCGCGGGGACCGACGGCCTCGTCGGCGTCCACCAACGCGTACGACGACGACCTGGCGATCGTCCGCGGCAGAGGTCCCAGCGTCCACCTCACCCTCCAGACCGGGGCCGACCTCGAGGAGCTCGCCGAGCAGCTTCGGGCGCGGGCTACCCGGGGGTGGCCCTGACCCGGGAGGACTTCGGCTCGTTCGTCGACGTCACCGACCCCGACGGCCAGTCGGTGCAGATCCACGAGCTGGCGACCCGGGCCGCGCCGGCCCGGCATACCTCACCGAGCTGAGCAGTCCACCTGCTGCCCGCCAACTGCGTGGGTCAGGCAGGCGCCAGTGCGGCTCGCAGCAGGTCGGTGAACGCGGGGACGGACTGGGCGCCGCGGACGGCAACCCGGCCGTTGCCGAGCACGAACGGCACGGAGCTCACACCGAGCCGTTCGGCCTCCTGCTCGTCCGCCCTGACCTCGTCGGCATAGGTGTCGTCCGCCAGGACCGCCGACACGCGCCGTTCGTCGAGACCGGCCTCCGCGGCACAGCGCAGCAGCACGCTGTGGTCGTCGATCGCCAGACCCTCGGTGAGGTGGGCAGAGAAGAAACGCTCGACGATCGCGTCCGCCTGCGCCGGGCCACCTGCGGCCGCGCCGAGGGCGACCAGCCGGTGGGCATCGAACGTGTTGGCTCTCAACGCCCTCGAGAAGTCCAGACGCAGCCCCTCGGCCTCCGCCAGCGCGGTGACCCGGTCCGCCACGGCGATGCCCGGCTCGTCGTCACCGTCCGACCTGTCGGCCAGGTCGGCGGCGTCGACGGGCATCCGCTCGCCACGCGGCATACCGGGGTCGAGCTCGTAGGCGCGGTGGCGCAGGAGCACCTCGTGTGGCCGCTCCCAGGCGTCGATCGCGGATCTGATGCGGTGCTTGACGATGTAGCACCACGGGCACACGACGTCGCTCCAGAAGTCGAGGACGATCGCCGGCTCGCGAGTGGAGCCTGGCGGGGACTGGTCGGCCGTCATCTGCGCCATCCTGCCACTCCCGGCCGACTGGTGCCCATGGACGGGTGGCCGCAAACGCCCGTCTCCGGTCTGCCGGGGACGCCAACGAGGAGTGAGCGACGACGTGAAAGGACGACAGAACGCACGGTGCCCGGACCGGCAGTGGCCCCCCACCCGAAGGCGAAGGGCCACTGGCTGATGACAGGTCGGTCAGAAGCGGCCGAAGCTGACGCCCTTCATGGTCCAGATCGAGTGCAGGCCGCTGAAGGTCCCCGTGCGCTGCGAGTCGTAGAGCTTGCCCGGGCCGGCGTAGATGCCGACGTGGTATGCCGGGTAGCCGAAGAAGACCAGGTCGCCGGGGGCCGGGTTCGCCACCTTCACCGACGCAGCGCGCTGGGCCTCGGCGGTGCGCGGGATCGACTTGCCGGCCATCCGGTAGACGTAGCTGGTGAAGCCCGAGCAGTCGAACCCGGACGTCGTCGTGCCGCCATAGCGGTACGGGATGCCGCTGAGGCTCGCGGCGATGCCGACGATGCCACCGGTCGGAGCCGGAGCCGCCGCCGGAGCGGGTGCGGCCGCGGGACGTACCGGTGCCGCCGCCGGACGTGCGGGTGCCGCCGCCGGACGAACCGGTGCCGCCGCCGGACGAACCGGTGCCGCCGCCGGACGAACCGGTGCCGCCGCCGGACGTGCGGGTGCCGCCGCCGGACGTGCGGGTGCCGCCGCCGGACGTGCGGGTGCCGCCGCCGGACGTGCGGGTGCCGCCGCCGGACGTGCGGGTGCCGCCGCCGGACGTGCGGGTGCCGCCGCCGGACGTGCGG
>JAABUP010004704.1_pt1 | contig 21890 bp, 20 predicted proteins | sample 5559201 | NCBI WGS metagenome assembly JAABUP01 (sample SAMN10711887, study PRJNA513373) | rock metagenome | isolation source: Antarctica rocks | place: Antarctica | reverse complement strand
GTCGGGCGTGAACAGCCAGCCGCGGATGGTGTCGCCGTTGCTCTGGAACTCGATGTCGCGACGCAAGAGATCTCCTTTGATCCGAACGTGATCGGGCCGGTGGTCAGCACCCAAGATGATCACCCGGACCGACCAGCCGGCCGGTCAGCTCCTAGAGTATGCAATCGTGTGCAGCTGCGGTCAACTACTGACCGCTATCGATTGCAGTCGCCCTTGACACTGGCGGTGTTCACGGAGAAGGGTGGCACCAACCGGCCCGCCGGTCGGCTGGTACCCGACTTGACGTCAAATAGCCGGGTGATGACGCCGACCGCCGGACCAGGGCAACCCAGCAGGCCGCTGCATCGAAGCAGCAGCAAGGAGTTCCACCACCCGTGACTGCCCTCGCAGAACCTGATCTCGGATCCGCCACTGTTGACGCGCTGCTGCCACTGTTTCGGCGGGTCTGCGAAGTGCGCGCGTTCGAGCTACTGACGTCCGACCTCTACCGCGACGGAGTCATCCCCGGGTTCGTCCACGTCTCACTGGGTCAGGAGGCCTCGTCGGTCGGGGCATGCGCCCCACTGCGCCGCACCGACATGATCACCTCGAACCACCGCGGCCACGGGCACTGCCTGGCCAAGGGAATGCAACCGGAGGAGATGTTCGCCGAGCTCTTCGGTCGGGCCACGGGAGCAGTGCAAGGGCGCGGCGGTTCCATGCACATTGCGGACCCGTCGCTTGGCATCTTGGGCGCCAACGGAATCGTGGGCGCCGGACTACCGATCGCGGTCGGGGCGGCACTCGCGGCTCGTTACCGGTCCAACGGTGACATCGTGGTCGCATTCTTCGGTGACGGGGCAGTGGCTCAGGGCATGTTCCACGAGGCGGTGAACCTGGCCGCGCTGTGGAAACTGCCGGTCATCTTCTTCTGCGAGAACAACGGCTATGCGGAGTTCACCCCGGCCGAGACCGGTCACCCGGTGCCGCTGGCAACGCGGGCGGCCGGTTACGGGCTGCCCTATCTGGAACTGGACGGCACCGATGTCTGGGCAGTCGCGTCGGGGATGGCCGAGGTGGTCGCCCGGGTCCGCAACGGCGGCCCGGTCATCGTCGAGTCGATGACCGCCCGCTGGCACGGCCATTATGAGGGCGATCAGCAGAAGTACCGCGACGCCGAACATCTCGAAGCCGGACTCGCCAAGGATCCGGTGCGGGTGGGCCGGCAGCGGCTCGAAGCGCTGGGAATCACGGTCGTCGAACTGGATGCCGTCGAGCAGGAGGTACGCGCCGCCGTCGGTGTCGCCTCCGAGACGGCGCAGGCCGCCCCCCTGCCGGACGTGGCCCGGTCCGGTGACTTCGTCACCGCGGAACGCCCTGTGGTGCAGGAGCTTCCGGTGTCGGCCGACGGCACGACGATGAAATACATCGAAGCCATCCGGCAAGCAATGTCTGACGCCCTGGACGATGACCCGGCCGTGGTGTTCGCCGGGATCGATGTCGGTGCCGCCGGTGGAGTTTTCGCGGTGAGCAAGGGTCTCTACGAGCAATGGCCGGATCGTGTGCTCGACACTCCGATCTCGGAGTCGGCGATCCTGGGACTCGCGGTGGGCGGCGCGATGGCCGGTCTACGACCCATCGTGGAGCTGATGTATCTGGACTTCATGGGTGTCGCCTTCGACATGCTGCTCAATCAGGCTGCCAAACTCCCGTTCATGACGGCGGGCAAAGCGAGTATGGCGCTGACCGTGCGGTCGCAGTTCGGCGCCGGGCGCTCGGCCGGCAGCCAGCATTCGCAGAGCCTGGAGGCGATGCTCGCGCACATCCCCGGGCTAACCGTGGTCATGCCGTCGACCGCCGCCGACGCCTACGGGCTGCTGAGGTCGGCCATCGACGACCCGAACCCGGTGGTGTTTTTGGAGAACCGCAATCTGTACGGCCGCAAGTCGGTCGCTCCACAACGCGGGCATCGGATCCCGATCGGGAAGGCGCTTGTCGCGCGGGCTGGAACCGACGTCACCGTGGTGTCCTACTCCCGGTTGGTGTTGGACTGCCTGGACATCGCCGACGAGTTGGCCGCTGAGGGTATTGACGCCGAAGTGATTGATCTGCGGACCATCTCGCCGCTGGACCGGCTGACAATTCTCACCTCGGTCGAGAAGACCTCCCGGTTGGTGGTTGTCCACGAGGCCGTGACGGATTTCGGCGTCGGTGCCGAGATCGTCGCATCGGTGGTGCAGAACGGTTTCTGGCTGCTCGACGCGCCGGTCGAACGGATCGGGGCGGCCTACTCGCCGGCCCCCTACGCGCCGAACCTGGAGAAGGCCTGGTTGCCGCAGCGCGCGGACATCGCGGACGCGATCCGACGAACGGCGCGGTTCTGATCATGACGGCATCGCAATCCAGTACTGAATCAAGGACCTCGATTCGCACGGCGTCCGGCGAGGCCCGCCGCGCCGAGATCATCGAGGCCGCGGCGGCATTGTTCGACCAGTCCGGCTTTCACCGGACGTCGACTGCGGCGATCGCCGATCGGGTCGGCACCGCGAAAGCCACGGTGTACCACTATTTTAAGGCCAAACACGAGATTCTGTACGCCATCCACGACGAGTGGATCGACGATCTGCTTGAACACTTCGCGTCCCGGCAGGCCGAAGAGCTGGACAGCCTGGCCATGCTGCAGGCGGTCTTTCGCGACTTGCTGCTGTTGATGCACAACAAACCCGGCCATGTCCGCGTGTTCTTCGAGTATTTCCGCGAACTACCGCTGGAGTTGCAGCAGCAGGCCAGGATCAAACGGGACCGCTACGAGGAGCTCGTGGAGAACACCGTTCTCGCCGGGATGCAGGAAGGTGCCATTCGCTGGCAGGAGCCGCGGACCGCGACGTTTGCGCTGTTCGGTATGTGCAACTGGGCCTACCAGTGGTACCGGCCCGGTGGCCGGCTGGACCACGCCGACGTCGCCGACCAGATGTTCCAGATCTTCGTCTCCGGTGTCCGGACCGCGCCGTCGCTGGACCGATCGTGACGGTCGTCGCGACCGGGGGAAGGGGTGAGTGGTACCCGTCCGCCGCCCGGTTCGACTCGACCATCCAGCGGTTCTTCGTAGCCGCGGCGGCGGCGGGTCCGGGGCATCCCTATGTGGTCGACGGCGACATCCGGCTGAGTCTGGCCGAGGTCTCCGGTCGCGCCGCCGCCATGCAGCACCGGTTGCAATGCGCCGGGGTCGGGGTGGGAGATGTGGTCACCGTGCAGCTGCCGAACTGGTGGCAGACAATCGCCACCATGTACGCAGCCTGGGGACTCGGCGCGATCGTCAATCCGGTGACGCCGATCTACCGCGCCGCCGAATTGCGCGCGATTCTCGGGAGCAGCCGTCCGAAAGCTATGGTGGCGCCGGACATCTACCGCGGTCTGGCGTACCCGCCGATGGTGGCGGGAGCCTTGGCCGAGATCGGGCATCACGCCGAAATCGTCGAAATCCGACGAGATGACGACGAGCGTCCCGTGCTCGACTCGGCGGCGGTGCAGCCCTTTCAGGTGGAACCGGGGATGCCGGATGACATCGCCATGCTGATGTACACCTCGGGAACCACTGGCCGGCCGAAGGGTGTGTTGCACAGCCATCGCACCCTGCTGTACGAGTCTTACTCAATCGCATCGACATTCGGCCTCGACGGTGACTCCATCTTCATGCCGTCGCCGCTCACCCATATCACCGGTCTGCTCTACGGGGTGCTGATGCCGGTCCAGATCGACGCCACTGTCGTGTTGCTCGGCCAGTGGGACGCCGACGAGGCCCGCGCGGTCATCGAACGGGAGGGCTGCACGATGACCGTATCGGCAACGCCGTTCCTACGCGGATTGACCGACAGTTACCAACAGGTCGGAAAGCCCTCGGCACTGCGAACTTTCGTCTGCGGCGGTGCCGACATTCCGGCCGCCTTGGTCGGCCGTGCCGAGGCCGTAATGGGGACTTCAGTATCGCGCACTTACGGTTCCACCGAGATGCCGACACTCTGCATCGTGCGGCCGGGGGACGACCCGGAGCGGCGTCTCACGACCGAGGGACGGGTGATCGGCGAAGCCCAGGCGAGGCTGGCCGCCTGCGACACCGGAGTGGGCGAGTTGGAGGCTCGTGGGCCGGAACTCTTCGTCGGGTACGTGGATCCGGCCGACAACGACGCCGCTTTCACTCCGGACGGCTGGTTCCGGACCGGGGATCTGGCGACCATTACCGATGCCGGCGAGGTCGCCATCGTCGGGCGCCTCAAGGATGTCATCGTCCGTGGCGGCGAGAACATCAGCGCCAAGGAGGTGGAGGACCTGCTCGCGACCCATCCCGCCATCCGGGACGTGGCAGTGGTGGCCATCCCGGATGACCTGATGGGGGAGCGGGCCTGCGCCGTCATCGTCACCGATGGGACGCCGCTGACCCTGGCGCAGCTCGCCGCGCATCTGGATGCCGGCGGCATTGCTCGGCAAAAGTACCCGGAGGCACTGCATCTGGTCACCGAGCTGCCGCGGACGGTCTCCGGGAAGGTGCAGAAGTTCCAACTGCGGTCCCAGGCTGCCGCGGCGCTCATGGCCGGCGAGGTCGAGACCCGCAGATAGCGGGTTTCGACCGTCGCGTCGAAGGGCAGGAGCCACTGTGCCGGTGATCGGTCTGGCACCATTGCCAGACAGCGGTAGGAGCGGTCAACACGAGCGCTCTCGGGGTGCGGCGACCAGCGGATAGGACGACCAGGCGGGATGGCCGAGGCAACACTCAGGGATGTCGCGAAGTTGGCCGGCGTGCACGCCGGAACCGCTTCGCGGGCAATGGATCCCGAGCGCTCGGCGCTGGTGACGGCGGCAACGAGGGAGCGGGTGCTGCGGGCGGTGGCCGAAATCGGCTACCGGGGTAACGCGATGGCGCGCGGGTTGCGCACCGGCCGGTCCGGCATCATCGCCGTCGTCGCGGCCGACTTCGGGAATCCCTTCCTGCCGCCGATGTTGCGAGGCGTCGAGGACGAAATCAATCCGGCCGGCTTCATCCTGCTGGTCGCCGAGACCCATGACCGCCCGGGACAGCTGAAGAAGATCACCGACCACCTGGCCGCCCGCCGGGTGGACGCCATCATCCTGGGTGTCGCGCATTACGACGACGAGCCCGTCGTCGAGAACCTCGGACGCACCATCCCGGTAGTGCTGGCAGCGCGCAATCTGCCGGCCAAGCGGCATGACTCCGTCGTGCACGACGATGTGCTCGGATCCCGCTTGGCGACCCTGCACCTGACTGATTTCGGGCACACGAAGCTGGCAATTGCCCGGGCCGACGGTGTGTCGTCCTTCATCAGCCGGACTGCCGGGTTCCGCGCGGTGATCGCCGAAAGTGGCGCCACCGACTGTTCGATGAACGTCAGCGCCACTGAGCCGACCTCGGCCGAGGGGCGCCGATTGATGGGACTACTGCTCGACAACTCGGGCCGCCGGAATCGCCCGACGGCGGTCTTTGCGCACAACGACATGATGGCGGTCGGCGCACTGGACGCGTTGACCGAACGCGGGCTCTCCTGCCGGGGAGACGTCTCGCTGGTCGGGTACAACGATTCGCCGTTGACCGACCATGTGGACCCGCCGCTCACCACCGTCCGTTTGCCCAGCTACGAACTGGGACGCCGGGCTGCGCAGATGGCGATCGCCAAGATCGACGGTTCCGCCGCGCGCCCGAAGACCGTGCTGTTGCCGCCAGAGTTGGTGATCCGCAAGTCCACCCGGCGGCGGCGCCGGACCGCCAGCCGCTCTGTCGCACTGGCTGGAACCACCCACCGGGGTTGAAGAATCAGGTCAGGATCTGCAGTGGCCTCTCCAGGATCCCGAGGAAGGTCCGCAACCATTCGGCGGCCAGTGCCCCGTCCACCGCGCGATGGTCGACCGACAAGGTCATCCGCATCACCATGCCGACCGCGAGCGCACCGTCGACGACCACCGGCTCGGGTGTGGCCGCACCGACCGCGAGGATGGCCGACTGCGGCGGGTTGATGATGGCGGAGAAGTTCTCAGTGCCGAACATTCCGAGATTGCTGACGCTGAACGCGCCACCCTCAAGTTCATCCTGGCGCAGCTTGCCGACACCGGCCCGGCGCACGAAGTCCTTCACCGCCGCGGACACCGCAGTGATCGACATCTGTTCCACAGCGCGCAGTGTCGGGGTGACCAGACCGCGTTCGGAGGCCACCGCGACCGAGATGTCGACGTGATAGAACCGCCGCAGCGCCTGGTCGGTCCAGATCGCGTTCATCGCCGGCACCCGGGTGTGGGCCCGTGCCACCGCCTTGATGATCAGGTCGTTGACCGAGATCTTGACCGGGCTGTCTTCGTTCAGCTGGGTCCGCAATGCCATCAGCGCGTCAACCCGGGCCGAGCCGGTGAGGTAGAAGTGCGGAACCGTCTGCTTGCTCTCGGTCAGCCGAGTGGCGATCAGCCGGCGCAGCTTGCTGTGCGGTTCATCGGTGTAGCCGGCACCGCTCGCCTTCGCGGCGGCCGATGCCAATGGCGCAGGCGAGACGGGTGCCGCTGCAGCAGCCGAGGACGGTGTCGTGGTGCCTTTGCTGATCGCGGCCTCGACGTCGGCCCGGCGAATCCGGTTGTTCGGCCCCGTGCCCTCGATCCGCTCCAGCGTCAGGCCGGCGTCGCGGGCCATCCGCCGGGCGAGCGGGCTGACGAAGATTCTCTTTCCACCGAGACCGGCGGATCCGTTGACCGAATCGCCGTTGGCCGCCGCGCTCACGCCCGGAGCGGTCGCGGCGCCCGGCTCGTCCAGCGTTTCGCCGACCGTCGCCTCGGCATGATCCGAGGGTGCGCTAGCAGCAGCCGGCTCAGCGACCGCCGTTGTTTCGGCCGGCACGTCGCGCCGCTCCGGGGAGGTGGACGGCGTAGGCGCGTTGACCCCCAGTTCGGTGAGCAGGGTATTGAGGTCGGTGATCCTTTCGTCGCGCTTCCCGAGCAGCGCGATCGGCGCGCCGACCTGGACCTCAGAACCGGGGGTGACCAGCGTCTTGAGGATGACACCGTCGGATTCCGCTTCGATCTCGACCGAGGCCTTGTCCGTTTCGACCTCGGCCAGCGTGTCTTCGGCTGAATACTGGACGTTCTCGCCAACTGACCAGGCAAGCAGCACAGCACTCTCGGCGTCGGCGGACACGGCCGGCATCCGCAGCAGTTGAGCCATGGTGACTACCTCGTGATTTCGGTGAGCTTGGCGGCAACTTCGGGATCCTGGGCGATCGCGGCGCGCTCCAGGACCTTGCTTATGCTCGGCGAGGCGGTACCGCCGGTGACCCGTTGCACCGGCTGGTCCAGCCAATCGAAGAAGCGGCGTTGGATCTCGTCGGCGAGCCAGCCGCCGTAGCTGGTGCCGATGGCGCCCTGCTCGGCGATCAGCACGTTGTTGGTCTTCATGATGCTGGCCCCGATGGTGTCCCAGTCGATGCTGGCCCGGTCCAACCACCGGAGGTCGATGACCTCGGCGTCAACCGTGCCGAGTTCTTCGACAGCTGTCAGGACATAGTTCGTCATCGCCAGGTAGCTGATCACGGTGATCTGGCTGCCGACCCGGCGGATCGCAGCTCTGCCGACCTCGAGGCAGTAATCGAGGTCGTCGACAGGGCCCTCGCCGACCGAGCTGTACAGGTCCACGTGCTCGAGGACGACAACCGGATCTTCGCAGCGCAGCGCACTGTTCATCAGCCCGACGTAGTCGAAAGGCGTTGAGGGGGCAACGATTCGCCAGCCAGGGTTGGTGGCGAAAATGCCCGCTGGGTCCATCGAGTGCTGGGAACCGTAACCGGTGCCCATCGCGACTTTGCTGCGCAACACGAATGGGACCGGGTCGTCACCGCCGAACATGTGGCGGCCTTTGCCGATCTGATTGAACAGCTGATCGGCCGCCACCCACATGAAGTCGGCGTACATGAATTCCACCACCGGCTTGAATCGGCCGTCCACGGCGATCCCGCCACCTAGGCCGGTGAAGGCATTCTCGCTGATCGGCGTCCCGAGCACCCGATCCGGAAAGCTGGCTTTGAGACCCTTGGTGGCACCGTTGGTTCCGCCACTGAGCCGGTGTACGTCCTCACCCATCACCACGACGGTCGGGTCTGTCTCCATCCGGCGTCCCATCACAGCCGACACCGCGTCGATGAACTTCATCTCGGCCAGTTCGCCGGTGTAAGTGTCAGTGTCGGCGAGCTGCACACCGTCGAATTCGGACAGGTCACCGCGAACCCCGACGTCGACGTAGGCCGTGTCTGGCCACTCGTCCGGTTTGATCCGGCGCTGACCCGGCTTGCCGCCGGGCAACGGCTCGACGAGTTCGTCACGAATCTCGGCCATCAGCTGGGTGGCCCGCGCGATGGTGGCGTCGATGTCACGCTGCTGCAGAATATCTCGGCGAACCAGGTGGGCCGCAACCTGCTTGATCGGATCTCGCTGCCGCCATTCCTTCTCCTCGGCCTTGGTGCGGTAACCGAAGGCGCTGCCCGGGAACGCGCCGTTCTGGTGGAAGTAGCGATAGACGTCGGCCTCGACGACGGTGGGTCCGTTACCGGCCCGCATGTGCTCGAGCGCTTCCTGCATGGCAAGGTGGACCGCCAGCGGGTTCATCCCGTCGACCTTCCAGCTGTGGATGCCGAACCCCGGGCCGCGCGCCGACAGCCGTGGTTCGGCGGTGGACTCGAAAACGTTGGTGGACACCGCGTACTGGTTGTTCTCGATGAAGAAGCAGATCGGCAGCTTCCATGCGGCAGCCAGGTTGAAAGTCTCCAGGGTCGAGCCGATGTTCGAGGCGCCGTCACCGAAATAGGTCACCGCGACAGCGTCCGTGCCGGCAAAGCGGTGCGCCCAGGCCGAACCGGCGGCCAGTGGAACGCCGCCGCCGACGATCGCGTTCGTGCCGATCGCACCCGCCTCTTTCCATTGCAGATGCATCGAGCCACCGCGGCCGTGGCTGAAACCACGATCGAGACCACAGATTTCGGCCAGCGTCCGAAGCAACACCGCTCGGACGTCCTGATCGAACTCGGCGAGCGGGTCGATGCCCTTGGGCGCGAGATGCGCAAGCACCTTCGCCAGGAACTGGTGGTGACCGCGATGGGATCCGTTCACCGTGTCCTCGGTGGTCAGGGTGATCACCGAACCGACCGCGCCGCCTTCCTGCCCGATACTCGAATGCGCCGGTCCGTGGATCAGCCCGGCAGTCGATAGCTCCAGGACCGTTTCCTCGAAGGTGCGGATCAGCACGAGCTGGCTGAAGATGGCGGTCAACAGCTCGGCGTCGGCGGCATCCCAGTCGGCGTCGGTGGTGACGACCTCGACCCACGGCGCCGCGGCATCGAGACGGTGGTGTTCAGTCATGGATCCCCCTAATTGTGATCTGCAGGGTGCAATCGGTTGCCGACATCGGGGCCAGCTGCCGCGGGACATGGTCGGCAGAGGCCCTCGGGAAGGTTGGATCCAATATAGGCCAGGCTTTGCAATTTTCCTAGCCTTTGGGGCGGTCGGATGTAAGACTGGATCCAGATTCTCGCGACATCCCGGATGGGGGGCTCGACCATGGCGGCAGGGCTACCGGGGCTGACCCGAGTTGATCACATCGGAGTGACGGTTCCCGATATCGAGCAGGCCAGGCGGTTCTTCGTCGACACTCTCGGCTGCGAGTTTCTGTTCAGCCTGGCGAAGAAGGCTGACCCGGTCGGGAACTGGATGACCGAGAGGCTCAATGTTCACCCACGAGCGGTCATCGAGGAGCTTTTCTTCTTTCGTTGCGGCGGGCAGGCAGTTTTTGAGGTCTTCGAGTACTCATCGCCCGACCAACGGCTCGAGATCCCGAAGAACAGCGACGTCGGCGGTCACCACGTTGCCCTCTATGTCGAAGATCTTGACGTCGCAGTGGAATATCTCCGCAGGCAACCAGGGGTCACCGTGCTCGGTGAGCCGGTGGTCAGCGCGGGCGCCAACGAGGGACAGCGTTGGATCTATTTCCTGTCGCCATGGGGGATGCAGTTCGAACTGGTTTCCTATCCTCACGGCCGGGCATTCGAGCGCCCGCCGATCGTGCTTTGACGCCCTCATGTCCGTGGCCCCGCTCCCCGATGACCCACCCGACGCCGCAAGCGCGCGCATCGCAGTATTTCTGCGGCGGGCGATCCTTGACGGCGAATTCAAGCCTGGGGAGTTCATCCGTCAGGAGGACATTGCCCGGCGTCTCAGAGCCAGTCGGCTGCCTGTCCGGGAGGCGCTTCGAATTCTCGAGGCGGAAGGCCTCACCGAACACCACGCGAACCGGGGCGCCCGCGTGCCATTGCTCGACATGCACGAAGTCGATGTCATCTATCAATTGCGTGAGCGGGTCGAGCCCCTGGTGTTGGCCGAGAGCATGGCCGCCATTACAGCGACCAGCATCGAACGATGTAGGGTCATCCTCGAAGCAATCGAGGACGGCGTCGAGATCGGCGAGTTCATGTCGCTGGATCGGGAGTTTCATTTTCTGACCTACAGCGGCTGCCGGATCGACAGCATGACCACGATGGTCGTCCGACTGTGGAACTCCACGCAACATCATCGCCGGTTGTTCATGCAGCAAAGCGGTGCGGATCGGCGCTGGGTGGTCAATTCGGAACATCGACTGCTCCTCGACGCGATCGAACGGTCGGACACTGCACGTGCCGAGCAGTTGCTCGCCGCCCATATTCGTCGGACCCGAACCGATCTCGCCCGCGGGGAACACGCGCAGTTGCCGAAATCAGCTGTGCCGCCAGGTGAGCCGATACGAGCGATTGGTGGCGATCCGGACGAGATGCTCTCCTGACGAGCTCAGTCGACCCGCGCGAGCCGGCAAGCCAAGCGTTACTGGGCGTCGCCTGTGCGTTACCGCTTAACTTCGATCGGCACCGGGACCTACCACAAAGGCGGCTGCTGGCCGCCGGGCCTACCGATGCCGACAGATCCGACCGGCGGGAGTTTGCCGGCTCTTCACAATTGAGGGTGTAGTGCCTGGTTGACCGGTCTGCCGGGGGTGGCGGCTGGTGGGTGTCGGGGTCTTCCGATGGTGGAGGTTGTTGACGCCGCCCACCGGGAAGACTTCGGCGTGCCTGACGCTACCTTCGCTGTCCCTGATGTGACCAGGTTTGCCCGCCTCGACGGGCTCGGCCTTAAGGTGACTGGTCAGTTCCTGGAACCGGACCGCGCGGTCCTTGCGTGCCGGGTCATCGACCCCGACCACCTGTGCCGCCGCTGCGGAAGTGTTGGGGTGCCGCGGGGCACGGTGACCCGGCAACTCGAGTACGAACCGTTGGGGTGGCGACCGACGCTGCTGCTGGTCACTGTGCGCCGCTACCGCTGCACTGGGTGCGGGCATGTGTGGCGGCAAGACACCACGCGGGCGGCGCAGCCGCGGGCCAGGTTGTCCCGTGGTGGGTTGCGGTGGGCGTTGGAAGGCCTGGTGTGCCGGCACCTCACCGTCGCTCGGATCGCCGAAGCCTTTGGGGTGTCCTGGAACACCGCGAACGACGCCGTCCTGGCCGAGGGACGCCGGGTCCTGATCGAGGATCCGCACCGCCTCGATGGGGTGCAGGTCATCGGCGTGGATGAGCACGTGTGGCGGCACACCCGGCGCGGCGACAAGTACGTGACCGTCATCATCGACTTGACCCGATCCGGGACAAGACAGGCCCGGCCCGCCTGCTGGACATGGTCGAAGGCCGCTCGAAGAAGACGTTCGCCACGTGGCTCGAGCAGCAGGAACCGTCCCGGCGCAACGGTTTGCAGGTGGTCGCGATGGATGGGTTCACCGGCTTCAAGACCGCCACCACCGAACAGTTGCCCGACGCCACCGCGGTGATGGACCCTTCCACGTCCTCAGGTTGGCCGGCGATGCGTTGGACGAGTGCCGCCGCCGCGTCCAACAGCACACCCGCGGGTATCGTGGTCGCACCACCGACCCGCTCTACCGTGCCCGGCGGACCCTGCACACCGGAGCCGACCTGCTCACCGACCGGCAACAGCAGCGCCTGAAAGACTTGTTCGCCGCCGATGATCACGTCGAAGTCGAAGCGACCTGGGGCATCTACCAACGCCTGATCGCCGCCTACCGCGACCCCGACCGCACACACAGGAAAGCAGCTCTGACCGCGGTGATCGCAGCGCTCGCCGAGCGCGTACCGAGTGCCCTGACCGAGCTCCGCCGACTCGGACGAACCCTGCGCAAGCGCGCCGCCGACGTGCTCGCCTACTTCGACCGGCCCGGCACCAGCAACGGACCCACCGAAGCGATCAACCGCCGACTGGAACACCTCCGCGGATCAGCCCTCGGCTTCCGCAACCTCACCCACTACATCGCCCGATCACTACTGGAAACCGGCGGCTTCAGACCCCGACCACACCGTGGATTGTGAAGAGCCAGTTTGCCGCCTCGGTCGTCCTCGGACGTTCGGTGTACCTGGATGTTCCAGGCCAGGACCCGCGCGAACGCCGGACAGCGCAGGCCGGACACGCTCCGAGAAACATCACGATTTCGTTAACAAACCTGTTGTGAACATCGCCCGAGTATGTAGAGTGTGGCTCGACACTCGAGACCCACCTCACATCAATGTTGATTGCAGGGAGAGCGCATGGCAGATCTCAGCGCGCGCGGGGCGATCTCTACCGGGTCACGGTTCAGCACCGCAAGAGGCGCAATCACGATCGTCGGGTCAACGGTTCTGCTTTTTGCGATCAGCGCGATCGCCGCTCCGTCAAGTGTCTCGACCGGGGTTATTGCGGGCATGCTGCCCTTTTTTGCAGTGTTGGCCATTGTCGGTCTCGGTCAGATGTTGGTAGTGCAGCAGGGCGGTATCGACCTCTCCGTTCCGGGTGCCGTCTCGCTGACGATCGTGATCGTGAGTCACTATCCCAACGGAGACGACAGTCGTTTGTTGCCAGCGGTTCTGCTGGCTCTGGTCTTCGCGGTCGGAGCAGGGGTCCTGAACGGGTTCATGGTCGGCCGGCTTGGGCTGAACTCCATCATCGCCACTCTCGGGATGAATGCCCTGCTCTATGGAGCGGTGCTCGGGATCTCCAACGGTATCCCGCGCAGCACGATCCGGTTGCTGAGTTCTATCGCGTCGCATCGAACGTTCGGGATCCCGAACTCGGTGTACTTCGCGCTCGTCGCGCTGGCTTTAGTAGCGGTTTTTCTGAAGAAGACGGTGTCGGGTCGTCGGTTCGAGGCTGTTGGGGCGAGCCCCGTTGCGGCTCGCGCGATCGGCCTGCGCGTGAAGGTCCACCACGGCGCGGCGTTCATCTGGGCTCAACTTCTGTACTGTCTCGCCGGCGTTCTGCTCGCTGGCATCACGGCGCAACCGACCGCATTCCAGGGGGATGCCTACCTGCTGCCGGCCGTTGCGGTAGTGGTGCTGGGCGGAACCTCGCTACTCGGCGGACGGGGTTTTCCGGCGTCCACGGTCGTGGCTGCACTCTTTCTGAGTCAACTCGACCAGTTCGTGCTGGCGCTCGGGGTGCCCTTCGCTGTTCAGACGCTCGTTCAAGCGGCGGCACTGGCGGGTGGAGTGGCGCTGTACACGGTGAATTGGGCCGCGCTGCGGTCCAAGTTCGTTCGAAGGCCAGCAACCGTCAGCGTCAGCGCGACCTGACGCGTAGCGCTACTGGGCTCAGCAGCGCGCGGAACAACTGCCCCACAGATTTCGGCATGGATGTCGGAGGGGCGTGGCGGCTACGTCGCGCCCAGGATCAAGGGAGATCACATGAATCGTCGAACTGTCGGCGTGCTGGTCGCGCTCACCGTCGGGCTCACCGCAGCCCTCTCGGGTTGCGGATCCAGCTCGAGCAGCAGTCCCGGGTCCTCCACGCAGAGCGCCGCTCCGCTGGCCGGGGCGCCTGCATGGTGCGGCAGCAAACAGATCAGGTTGGGCCTCCTGGACGGATTCGGCGGTAACAGCTGGCGGCTGGTCACCACTGCATCGGGCGCCGATGAGGTCAAGAAGTGCCCGAGCGTGACGAAGTACCTGTATGCCGACGGTCAGGGCGACACCCAGAAAGCCATCTCCGACATCCAGGGTATGGTCGCCCAGGGTGTCAATGCGATGGTGGTCTTCCCCGATGCCGGGAAGGCCGTGCTGCCCGCGCTGCGAACTGCTTACAAGGCAGGCGTTGTCACGGTTCCTTACCGCAGCGACCCGGGTGGCCAAGATGGTGTCGACTACAACGCCTACGTCGGGTCCGATCCTACAAAGGACGCCACCAACTGGTCCGACTGGATCAAGACCAACTTTCCGGACGGGGCCAACATCCTGTTTCTCAGTGGCCCTCCCGGAAACACCCAGGGCACCACGGAGCGTGCCGAGCTGGACAAGCAGCTGCCCGCACCGAAGTACACGATGGTCGGCGCCCTGCCGTTCGAGGTGACCAACTGGGATCCGGCTGAGACGCAGAAGGTGCTGACCGCGGCCATCGCCAAGTATCCGAAGATCGATGTCATCGTGTCGGACTTCGGCCCGTCGTTGGTGGGAGCATTACCGGAGTTCGGTAAGAGTGGTCGCTCGATTCCGGCGCTCGTCACCTCGGACGGCAACGTGCTGTCGTGCTTCTACGAGGACAACAAGGCCACCAATCCTGATTTCAAGCTGATGACCGTGGCGACCGGTAACGACAACGTTCGACTCGCCATTCAGTACGCGGTGGCGGTCGCCACCGGCGGTGTGCCGCCGACAAGCCTGACCTTCGAGGCGCCGGTTTTCGAAGATTCGGTCAGCAAGCAGCCCAACGACGTGAAGTGCGACAAGAACCTGCCCGCTGACGTGTACCTCTCGGCCCAGATGAGCGGCGCCGACCAGGCGGCATTGCTGAAGTAGTACGTGGATTGCGGTCGGGTCGATATCCGTGTCGACCTGACCATCCGGCAGCTGACCCGTGCATCGCTGTCCCCACCGTCCCCTAACCCCGCGCAAAGGCCATCACGTGACTGAACAACCGACGGTCGCATCGACCTCTCAACGGCCGCCCACGGCAACGCTCGAGCGTTCGACGCTGGTGATGAGCGGTATCTCCAAGTCCTACTCCGGTGTGCCGGCGTTGTCGGATGTGTCGCTGGATGTGAGGCCCGGTGAGGTGCATGCGTTGCTGGGCGAGAACGGTGCCGGCAAATCCACTTTGATGAACATCGCGACCGGAGTTGTGCCACCGGATACCGGGACGATCACCGTCGTCGGTCGCGAGATCAGCGTTTTAACGCCGGCTCTCGCCTCCGAGCTGGGAATAGCGATCGTTCACCAGCATCCAGCGGTACTGCCTGATCTCACTGTCGAGGAAAATCTCCGAGTGGCCCTACCGGCGTCATTCTTCGCCGGTGCGGCGGGTATCGAACAGCAGGCCCGAGCGCTGCTGGAGAAGGTTGCCCTCAAGGTTCACCTCGAAGACCGGGTCGAGACACTGAGTGTCGCGCAGAAGCACCTTCTCGAGGTGGCCAAAGCCCTGGCGATCCGACCGACGCTGCTGGTCCTCGACGAACCGACAGCACCGTTGGGGCAAGACTCGGTCGACCTGTTATTCGCTCTCGTCCGAACAGCGGTCGCCGAGGGCACCTCGGTCGTGTACATCACCCATCGGCTTGCCGAGGTCCGCGAGCTCGCAGACCGGGTGACCGTGCTGCGGGACGGCAGGATGCGGGGAACCGCGGACGTTGATGCGATCAGTGACGGCGAGTTGCTGGCCATGATTGTTGGCCGCCAGCTTGATTCGACTTTTCCGCCGAAGCACCACGATGATGGCATCGTCGCGCAGGCACCCAATCTCGAGTTGGTGTCGCTGTCTGGGCCGGGCTTCACCGATATCTCGATCACCGCGAGTCCCGGTGAGATCATCGGTGTGGCGGGGGTTGTCGGCAACGGCCAGAGTGATCTGCTCAGGGCGCTCGCCGGCCTGGAGAGCTTCTCGGGTGAGGTGCGTATCGGCGGTAGGACGCTGACCGGCCGCGATCTGTTGCACGACGCTGCCTTCATCCCGGCGGACCGTCAGCGCGAGGGCCTCATGACGACGCTGTCGGTACGCGAAAACGCAGCCGTAGCGTCGCTTCCGACCTACAAACGGGGGCTGCTGAGTTCGTCAGTGGAGCGCGAAAAGGTCGCTGAGACGCTGGACTCGCTGGCGATCAAGGCGCCGTCGCTGACGGCGCCGGTGTCCGCGCTGTCCGGCGGTAATCAGCAGAAGGTGGTGATGGCCCGCGCGCTGCTCGCCGAGCCGGTGATCATCGTTGCTGACGAACCGACCCAGGGAGTCGACGTCGGTGCCAGGGCCGAGTTGTACCGGATCCTGCGTGAAGTGTCCGAGTCGGGCATCCCAGCGATTGTGGCTTCGTCGGATGCCAAAGAGCTGGAAGGGCTGTGCGACCAGGTGATCGTGATTTCGCGCGGCCACCAGGTGGAGACACTGCGCGGCGCGGAAATCACCGAGGAACGGATCGTGCACGCCGCAGTTCAATCGACAACTCGGATTGCTTCCGCGAAAACCGTCGGAGCCCAGGCGAACTCATCACCATTCGGGCGGTTCCTCCGCGGTGACTATGCACCCTCCGCACTGTTGGTGATGGTGATGCTCGTGCTCGGCGGCTACGTGCTGTCCCAGAACGAGCGCTACCTCTCCGAGTTCAACATCTACTCAATGCTCACGCTGATCACTGCACTGGGATTCTTGGCACTGGGGCAGACCATCCCGTTGCTCATCGGCGGTATCGATCTCTCGGTCGGGCCACTCGCCGGCTTCCTGGTGGTGGTCGCGTCGTTCTACGTGAACGATGACACGCCGACGCTGAAAATAGTCTTCGGGTTCGTGCTGATCGTGGTGCTGGCCGCCGTCGTCGGGCTGGTGAACGGCACCTTGATCCGCTTCGGCCGGTTCACCGCGATCGCCGCCACCTTGACGACATACATTGCCCTGCAGGGCATCAGCCTGCTGCTCCGGACGGTTCCGGACGGTTACATCAACTCGAACGTCGTCGCTGCGATCACCGTTGAGCTCGGGCCGATACCGGTGGCGTTCATCGTGTTGGTCGCGGTGACAGTCGGCATGGAGCTGCTGCTGCGGAAGAGTCGCTGGGGATGGCAGCTGCGCGCGGTCGGTTCGGACGAGGAATCCGCCCGGAAGGTCGGCATCAAGGTCAACCGGACGGTGGTGCTTGGCTACCTGGCAACCGCACTGTTCACCGAGGCCGGCGCAGTGATGCTGATGGCGCAGATCGGCGTCGGCGACCCCCTGCAGGGCGTCAGCTACACCCTCACCAGCATCACGGCGGTTGTGCTCGGCGGGACCAGTCTGCTGGGTGGGCGCGGGACATTCGTCGGGACGCTACTCGGCTCGGTACTTCTCATCCAGGTGCTGAACGCCACGACATTCCTTGGCCTCTCACAGATGTGGCAATACCTGTTCCAAGGCTTGCTCATTCTCGCCGCAGCGATTCTCTTCTCACTGTCCCGGACCCGCCGGCGGCGTCAACAGACCCTGGTCTGAAACCGGCAAGCTCCCGCGGCGATGACGGCACCGCCGCCCATCCATTGAAGGGCGTTGGGCTCCATGAACAATCTGGGAGCGCGGCTCAGAGACGTCCGGATCAAGTCGGGCCTGAGCGTGCGGGCACTCGCCCGACAGGTGAACGTGTCACCGTCATTCGTCTCGCAGATCGAAAATGGCAAATCGCAGCCGTCGGTCGCGACGCTGTACGCGTTCGCACAATTGCTCAATGTCTCGGTGGACGAACTGTTCGATGAACGCATCGAAGCGCGTGATCTCGGCATTGTCAACGGGCATTCAGGGTCCCTCAACGGTGCGCGGTTGCCAACGGCGCAGCCTCCGGATAATCCGATGCACAATCCGTCAGCGGTCTGGCAGCCATCGGAATATGCCAACCGGGTGTCGGTCGTCCACCCGACACACCGGTCACGGATCGACATGGCCGCCGGTGTCATCTGGGAACGGCTGGCCGCCACCCCGGAGCACGGGGTGAATTTCATGGAGATCGTCTACACACCTGGAGCGTCGTCAACCGACACCGGCGGACGCTCCCAGCACCTTGGTTACGAGTACGGCTTTGTGCTGGCCGGCATCCTGGAGGTGACGATCGGTGAGGAGATTTTCAATTTGCATAGCGGCGACTCCCTCGGATTCGACTCGGAGATTCCGCACACCTTTCACAATCCCGGGGCCGAGGTGATGCGCGGCGTGTGGTTCGTGCACGGTGCGTCGCACTAGTGGTCTGTCTCGTCATTGATTAACCACTTGCTGGAGGGTTTGTCGCGCCCGGGCGACTTTGGCGAGGATGGATTCGGCGGTCGCGGTCCAGACAAACGGCTTTGGTGTGTCGTTGCTGGCCGCGAGGTAGTTCTCGATGGCGGCGATCAGCACGGCGACGGAACTGAAGCTTCCGCGCCGCGGGGCTTTGTCGGTCAGCTCCCGGAACCAGCGCTCGACCAGGTTCAACCAGGACGATGAGGTCGGTGTGAAGTGCAGGTGGAACCGCGCTTGTGGCGGCGCAGCCAGCGTTGGACTTCGGGATGCTTATGCGTCGCGTAGTTGTCCAGGATCAAGTGCACCGCAACGCCTTTGGGCACCTCTGCGTGGATCGTGTTGAGGAACTTCAAGAACTCCTCGTGCCGATGTTTGGGTAGGCACTGGCCGATCACCGATCCGGCCAGCACGTTCAGGGCCGCAAACAGCGTGGTGGTGCCGTTGCGCTTGTAGTCATGCGTCATCGTTTCTGCCCGGCCCTTGACCATCGGCAGCGAGGGCTGGGTGCGGTCCAGCGCCTGCACTTGGCTCTTCTCGTCCATGCACAGCACCACCGCCTTCTCCGGCGGGTTCAGATACAAGCCCACGACGTCGGTCAGCTTCTCCTGGAAAGCCGGATCGTTGGACACCTTGAAGGTGTCGATCCGGTGCGGCTTGATATCCAGTGCCCGCCAGATCCGATGCACCGATGCAGGACTCACCTCGAACTGCCCCCATCGTCCGAACACTCCAATGCGTGTGGCCCTTGGGTTTGGAGTGCAAGGTGGCATGCACGATCGCTTCGACCGTTTCCGGCGGGATCGACGGCTTGGGCCCGCGGCCCAACCGGACCTCACCGAACTTGGCCAGCCCCTCGGCTACGAAACGCTCACGCCAAGACCGCACCGTAACCGCAGTGACCCCGACCTCGGCAGCGATGTGGGTATTCGCAACGCCCTCCGCGGCCAGCAACAACGTGCGGGCACGCTGCACCTGACGATGCGGCATCGATATCGCTCGGGCTAACCCCTCCAACGCATCGCGTTGACCATCATACATCGACAGGGGGGCGGCAGTAGCACTCACAACTATCCCACAGCAGATAGTTATTTGCAAGACACACCACTAGCTAGTGTTCGGCGAGGGTGACTAGGTACCGGTCTTCGGATGCCCGCTCAGACCTTCGGTGACTGCCAGATCTCCAATTGGATGCCATCCGGATCACGCAGATAGGCCCAGGTCGATCCGGCGAAGATACCTGAGTCGAGCGTGATCGGCGGTGCGTTGAAGACTGCACCTTTTTCGGTCAGCTCACGGTACGCAGCGTCGATGTCGGACACCTCGAGGCAGACGTGGGCGGACCCGACGTCCCCGTTCGAGCGGTCGAAGTCCTTTCCCGTCGGCTGGTGGTACTGGAGGAATTCGATGCGGGTGCTGCCGATCTGGATCATCGAGAACGACAATTCGGCGTTGTCGACCTGGAGGCTCTTGGACAGCGCGGCACCGGACCCGACGCTCACCGGACCGGGCTCGATGTTGAACATCGTTGCGTACCAGTCGAATGAGCGCTTCATGTCGCGCACCGTCAACCCGATGTGGTGGACACCGGACAGCTGGAAGCTCATCTCAACTCCTTGTTAGGGACGATCAGAGGGTGATTGTGCGCAGCTGAGGCGCACAGTGCGGATATTGATCAGGGAATGATGCGCGCGGCGCGGTAGCGCTCGACCTTGTCGAAGAAACTGTCGTTGGTGGGGCGGAAATTCAGGAAGCCGGCCATCTTGCTTTTGTTCATGTCGGTCAGACACTCGATGGTCCGGCCGAGGTCGCCGTCGGTGTGCCACCACGACGCCAGTTTGCCGATGTCTCTCTCCACGAGGTGATACTTTTCCGCGATCGCCGCCCAAGCGCCTGCCGAGTCGGCCATCCGGGGTTCCAGCGGGCGGGGCTCGGAGTCGTAGCCTTCCCATTCGATGCCGAAATAGGCGGCAATCTGTGGCCACAGCCAGCGCCACCGGAAGACGTCACCGTTAGCGATGTTGAACGCTTCGTTCTCGCCCGCCGTGGTGGTGCCGGCCCAGATCAGCTGCTCACCGAGCAGGTCCGCATCGGTGATGTCGGTGAGGCCGTTCCATTGCTCGGTAGACCCGGGAAAAATGAACGGCTGATTCAGTTCTCGACACAGGGTGGCGTACACCGACAGGGTCAGGGCCATGTTCATCACATTGCCGGTGGCGAAGCCAAAGACGGTGTGCGCGCGGTGCACGCTCCAGGTGAAGCCGTTCCGGGCGGCGGCGGCGAAGAGCTCGTCCTCCTGCGCATAATAGAAATTCGGAAAGTCAGACCGCTCTTCGTTTTCATGGAAAGGGGTTTCGGCCATCACAGCCTTGCCATAGAACTCGAACGGCCCGAGGTAGTGCTTGAGCCCGGTCGTCAACGCGACGTGCCGTACCGAGTGCTCGGACTCGATCGCAGCCAGCACGTTGCGCACGATAGCCGAGTTGACGGTGATGTTCTCGGCCTCGGTATCGTGCCGCATCCACGCCGTGATGATGACGAGTTCTGGAGACGTCCCCGATAGCGCTATGCCGAGCCCCGCGGCGTCCAAGAGATCGGCGGTCAGATCCGTCATGCCTTCGACCACGTCGGCACCACTGCGCGACAGTCCGAAGACCTGCCAGCCCTGATCGACCAGCTGTCTACCCACTGATTGGCCGACGATGCCCGTTGATCCCACGATGAGGGCTCGGCGGGAAGCTGGCGTCTGGCTCATGTGGTGCCACCCTTCTTGCGGCGCAGCGTCGCGCCGCGAGGAAACTGTACATTAGAGGTGAACGCGTAGGGAACTGGGTAGACGCTGACATTTACATAACTTCGCTCAGTGAGAACGGCACCACGGCCACAGCGGGATCGGGCATTCCAGAGATATCGCCCGTTGTAGCCTCCATTTTTCGTGACGGTGCTTGATCCGGCGTTGCTTGGCTGAAATACTTTGTGGGACAGGTGTTTCGGGATGTCGGGTTTGGTTGTGGCCCGACTGTCGTGTCGGGTGGGCGCCGGTTCCACTTGCCGGGCAGGGTCTTTCAGGTCGAGGGAGGGATGGCCGGGGTGTCAGGTGAAGGCGGTGCGGATCCGTCCCCAGGCTTGGGCGATCGCTTCGGCCCACCGCCAGGTCGCATCCAGGCGCAGCCGTAGTTGGCGGGCGCCGCGGGTGATGCGGGCGGCGATGTGCAGGACCCGGTAGCGGAAAGTGTTGATTTCGCAGCGGGCCAGCTCTGGTTGGTCGGCGAAGCCGATCAGCTTGGTCCAGGCGATCAGGTCGGTCGCGGCCATCACGATCTCCAGCCAGGCGGCGTTGGCCTGGAAAATCGTGGCAGGGCAGGTTCCGCAGGCCGGTGTCTTTGGCCTGCCGGATCCGGTCCTCGACCCGGGCGTGTTGGCGGTGCCGCAGGTCCAGCCCGGCCAGCTCGCCGGTGGGGGTGTCGGTGATGAACGCGGTGATCCGGTGCCCGTCGATGTCGGTGAAGCGCAGCTGCGCTCCGGGGTGCGGGCGTTCCTTGCGCAGGATGAGCCGGGTCCCGGCCGGCCATGCCGTCAGATCCACCAGAGCGGTGGCTTCG
>JAABUP010004703.1_pt1 | contig 21906 bp, 12 predicted proteins | sample 5559201 | NCBI WGS metagenome assembly JAABUP01 (sample SAMN10711887, study PRJNA513373) | rock metagenome | isolation source: Antarctica rocks | place: Antarctica | reverse complement strand
GAAGTGCCGAGTCAGCCTTCAGTGATTTGTGGTTATGGCGATCTGGCTAGCTCTCGACAGGGTCTCCTCGAATCATCAGATGGGGACGGAGACTGCGACTAGACCTCACTAATCCAAGAGCCAGGAAATGGACGGGCCGTAGTTGTTACGTTCTTGTTATCACTAATGAACGACAAAGTCTCCATGTGCGGCCTTTTCAATTCCTCAGTATATATAGGAAGTGTAAGAGGAGAGAATAACACTTACCTGGTATCCAAAAAAACGCAAATGGGCGTTAGAAGACCAAATCGCGTGAACATGCATCCACTTTTAATTGAGCTCCCAACATGTTTGGATCTCCCGCGTAGTTTGGACCTCTAACAAATACAGCCTAATGATGGTGTTGCCAATAATCAGGTTAAGTGAGAATGACAATATATCCACACGCCCTTCTCGCTCTCTCCGACCCCTAAATTCAGCCTCATATTACACACCATATCCCTTACAATCTGCCTGAAAAAGAACCCCCCCCCCCGGGCTCCTCCTCCATCTAAGGCACACTACAATTCGTCCCCTCCTGCGTATTCTCCAAACTACACCCGCCACTACACTCACTATCCCCCGTTATAAAACTAATCGGGTACCCCGAATTAACATTCGGCGGGTTGAAATTCACCATCGCGGTGCCGCCGCAGACGGGGCCGGAGCTGGAGCCGCCGGGGATGATGGCGGTGTCGCTGCAGCTGCAGATGTTGGAGACTTGGATGCCAAAGTGGGAGTCGTCTTCGGAGACTAGGGTTAGGGTGCCGGCGTAGGTGGTGGTGGCGAGGAGGAGGGCGGAGAGGGTTGGGAGGGTGGGGGGGGTGCATTTTGGAGGGAGTGGTGGGTGAGTGGTTGGTTAGTTGGTTGGTGAGGGCTTTGAGGTTGGAAAGTTTGATGGATGGGATGAATGATTTCTGCCCGGATGGGGAGGGGTCAGTGCCTTTATATACACCAGACCTGAGATGCAGCGGATACCATCGGCCGGTTTTCTCCACGGCATGAATCGTCATCTTTGCGTCTTCTGGACGACAGATGATCTTATGACAAGAGGAATCAGAAGACTTTTTTTGGCATTCCGTAATTACAGCGCCCTTCGATGTTGGTGATTTGGGTGAATAGACTGTTATCTCGGTGGTTCAATATTAGAAGTAGAAGAAATGATCAATCAGGAGATCAGATCCAAAAGACCAACATAAGGTGTCGACGCCGTTGGTTCTTGGGATCGGTGTCTATTTTGCGAATTTGTATCGCTGCGTATTGAGGTCACGGAATGTCAGCCGAGCCATACTGTTTATGATGATTATCTTGCGACGCTAGTGGTGATGGAATCTATTTTCGAGGACGACGTATTTGCGTTGACACATCGACCGAGAGCTACCCATGTAGCCAGCCTTCAGGGCAATTGCCTGAGATCATATCGACGATTGCTTATTGGAGTGGTTGAAGTCTTCATCAAGCATTCACCCGTCTCAAAATATAGGATAATTGCAACTTTGAGTAGTACCTCATCAGGCTACTGCTACATCTCTCACTCAATAGCAAGCATTGTCAAAGCCTTCTAGGGCCCCAAAACCCCGTGCTTTCAATTCATCCTCAAGGTTTTTTAAACGTATAGGTCCTGATACATTTAGCAACACTAGTCGCCATCTCCTCGTGATTTGTTTACAAATCACGAGGCCCCGTAGGAACCGACATTAAAGTACTGACAGAGAGCGACTCGCGAGGGAAATGTCCTTAGGGCCCGGAATGCTCTAGACCCGAGTATGCCTTGCGTTAAAGCCGAAGCTTTTCAACGTCTTCGAACTCAATTATCTGGCTCCTATAAGTCTGATACACTAGATGGTTAGGGACCGTCTGTAAAGGATAATTGTTGGAATCAAGCCTTTTGGCGGAGAAACTCTGCAGGTAGTGAGGCTTTCTTTGGGCTGAGAGGGTATAAAGCCAATTCCCCGAGAGCCAACCATGGTACAAAGAGTGCGAATTGTGAAAATGATGTTGCAACGCCACATGAGGAGTGACGATGTAGTTGTAGAGGACAGGGAGCTTCGAGAAAAAGGCCATACGCACGGCTCCAAAAGTCGAATGGACTGACTATACAGCTTCCAAATTTTCCTGGCATCAATGGCCGGGAATACCTTTTAATAACAAAAGTCTCATGTTGGGTATCTTTCGCAAACACTCTACTGCTCCCATCAACATGTGAATCATCTCTTAGCATTTGCCGGTATAGAGAATCCTCTCGTCATAAAATCGACATGCTTTTCATCCATGCCATTCTTCGAAGAAAACAGACTCTTGACATTCTCATTAGCGCCCAGCTTCCGTCTTTTGTTTCGTTCTTCTTGCTCCGCAAGGACCTTTGCTGTAAGCGATGCAGTTTCTTGATTCTTGATATTACTTTCAGGCCCTGCCACGGGGTTGTTTGTGCGTCCCTTCGCTAGAGCAGCATTGTCAGCGCCTTCGGAAGCTTCTTCTAGATTTGCATTCTTTCGCTTCTTCTTGCCACTGCCGGCAGCTTTTTTAAGTGAGTGGGTAAGACCTTGCTCTTTCAGTCCTTGAATGCGTTTTCCTAGACGGTCTTTGTCGGGTTGGGAGGCGGGCAGAATAGGTATGACATTTTCGGACCTGCATGGCTCATTGCACTGCAATATGTCAGGACATCATGTCAGCTTTATAATCAGTACTCCTTGTTACACGTACCTGAAGGCAAGTGTCGCCTGGCATCTCCTTCATGGCGCTCTCTGAAAACGCGTGACCACATGGTACGAGGTACACCGCCTTCACCCCAGGTCCTAAAACTTTGCCTGTGACTGGGCAGACCCATTTTGAGCCCTCTACCTCCACCTGAAATTTGACCTCCACTACGTCTTTAAGACTTCTCAATCGATCCTTGAATGCCTCTCCTCGAGCCTCCATTGCCTTCTTTTCTTCTTGTGCAGCTGAGAGTAGATGGTCGAGTACAGCATCTTTATTGTACAGTGTTCCAAGGGCATCTGAAACGACAGGCGACGAGAGTGGTTGATGAGACAGGGCACAGGTGGACCAGTAGTGTTCCTGCTGTTCGGTTTGGATCTCTTTGACCTGCGTGGTTGAGAGGTCACGAGCAGCTTCCTTGACCAGCTCGCGGCGTGTGGGTATACTACCACCATCGTTACCCATTTTGAGGGACTTGGCACCTATTCGGGTATCACAGTTGTAGGCAATAACAGATTGAAAGCTGTCTGTAATTCTAAAATAATAAGGGTTCAGAGCCTCAAACTTCCTAAAACTACCCGAGTAGACATGATCACGAAACATTTTTCCCTCTTCCACTTCTAGCCTCGAAGGTGAGCAGCGGCTGCTTTAAGATGAGCCGGGGGTGAGCGGCCCTGAGCCGTGCCTAAGCGTGCCTAAGCTAGGCTGAGCTCCCGCGGGGCAGTGCAGGGGCGCAGCACGCTGGAGCCTGAACGGGCTGCCTTGGGCCCGGCTTCAGTTGCCTACGTTAGGGCCCTGCAGCTGCCTCGAATGCTGCGGCCTAGATTCCTTGCTATCTCTTACTTCTATTCCACTTAGCTACATCCTTTAGCTTAACGGCGCAATTAGGCGCCTTAACATAGCCTAACCCGTTCACATATCCTTTCCTAGGAACAACCCTATACTATAAGAACGTAATAAGCTCTAATTTATCTAGTAAGGTTTACGGCAGTTAGGGTGAGACACTATAACTAGCGAAGCTCTACCCGTTACTTTCTTAAGGTATAAAGACCTTATACCGCTCGCTATTTTCCCACTTCCTCCTTCGTCTTTCTTCCTATATCTCCCTATCGTGCCCTCGCTCCTTCTCGTATTATAAGGGTCTATAGCCTCCCTTCCTACTATCTAGCTAGCTTCTACCGACTATTACCGATTACTATACTTAGACCTTTATATAAGGCATTTTACTTGTAGCCTTTCCTTTCGGGAGTACTTTATTAGACCTCTCACCCTCACTCTCGCCCTCTCCTAACCTACCTATTTTCGTCTACGGCTAGAGCTAGCGATATAGGCGAACCCTCTTATTCGCCACCTCGTCCTTTATCGCCCGCGCTACAACTTAGCTCTAATAGAGATAATTCCTTTTTCGACTATATTAGAACGCCTCGTCACTCGATTCCGCCGCTCTAGACCTTCCTACCTCGACCTTTCTTTACTAGCTACTATTCCACTATAGCTTAGCTAATATACGATACTACGACGACATTAGTAGAAAGCTTTAGTATGCGGCGAGCATTCTAGGGCGGAGCAAGTGTCTAAACCTAGGAGGGCTACTATAAGACTAATAAAAGAAATACTTTACCACCCGTTGCGAATACTTAGGCTTCCCTTTACGTCTACCTAACCGCATAAATAGGGATCACCGCTTAGCTATAATCTAGTAACCTAGCACGAGGGGGCTAAGTAAGAAGCTAAGCGGCGACGATAAGCTAAAACTAGCGAATGGAATTAAGGAGGTTAGGCCTCACCTCGATCTAGGACTATATAGGCGACACTAAGAACGACGGCACTTCTCCGGCTAACGGCTAACTATAGTATAGATAACGTCCTCCTATAATCCCCCCGGCCCCCGATAGCTTCGCCGGCTCCTAAAATACCACTAGTTTCGGGCCTATCTCCGCTCCGAACTAACGCTATACGTCTAGCGGTAGATTAAACTCCCTTACCGTAGATATAGGGTCCGACGCGCCCTATAGCCGCCGAGCCTAATAAAGAGTTAGAAGTAAATAGCGGAGAAGGAGAGGAGAGGAGAAGGAGGTTAAAGAGGAAAGGGATGTGAATAGCACGCTTTTAAAATAAGATCGCATCGAAGGGGAAGGGTTTTAGATATACCGAGGTAGCTTTAGCGCTACTCCTATTAAGTAGAGCTCGGTTAAACGTCTTTCTACTTAATTAGCGTTTAGGAGGAAGCTAGTAATAGTATAATAGGCTTTATAGGCTAGTAACTAAATCCGCGCCCTAATTCTCGCGTGCTATTATCTACGAGTAGTAAAGGTGGAATATAGAAATTATCGGTAATAAGGGTATATAGTAAAAGGCGCTAGTAATACCTTAAGTAGCTTCTTATTCGATAGAAAATTTCTAAGGTAAGGGTAATTAACTTAAGGCGACAGTACTTCTACTAGAATATAGGAAGGTATTAAAATATAATTATTATAGAAGTCTATTCTCCTCGCTCCTTTAAATATCCTCGAGAGCCTATTAATAGTCCCGCACTATATTATCCCGTCGTTCTTATACCTCGTCCTACTCCTCGTCCTACTCCTCGCTAACCTATAGTATCCTTCCTATTATTAGTTTTCTTTATAGCCGGATTTTATAGAAAATATTACTTCGCCTCTTAGCTATTATTATATTTAGGCTTCGAGAACTATATATATCGCCCCCTAAGCGGGTTTATATAAGAATAGACCGAAGTAATCGGTTAATTATTTACGTCGGTAATTTAGAAATTGGCGTAGAGGGGGTTAATCCTACTATCCGCTTTAGCGGTAAGGTGAGGTTTCGAGCTATTAAAATTATCTAGCGGTGAACGAAAAGTTTATAAGTAAGCTAAGTATATTTTATACCTTATAATCGCCTTTTTCGCACCGGTAAGCTCGGGATATAAGCCCTAAAGCCTCTCGATTATACTTTCTATAGCACTCTACGTAGTATCTTTATCTAGACCTTAGATACCTATAGTGCCTAACTTCTATATAAAGCTTAAGAAGCGACTAGCTCTTATAGTCTAGGATATCTTATCCTTATAAATTTTATTATCTAGAATAACGAGTAACGCGTTACGAAGTATATTCTAGCTAGGTGATCCTATAAGCTTAGTATGTTACTCGCTAAGATTACTTAGATCAGCCGTCTCGGAATTCCGTCCGTTAAGCTAATTATTCCTTTTAGTTAAAGCTACGACCCCTCCCTTAATCGGTTTAAGGCGAACGCTAATATTAATTTAGTCTCCTTTATTTAATACTAGAGTCTTTCTTTATCTTTATACTACGCTCTCGCGCATTTTTTTCACTTACGGTAAGGCGTTATTTATCTCGATTAACCCTAATTATAAATACTAGCTCTTATTTACTCCCTACCGACGCCCCTCTCGAGGAGGAAGAAAATCCTAATTATAACCCTAGACGTTTCTATCTAGCACGGGTTAGAGAAATTATCTAAAAATATAAAATCGTCTTAAAGCTTAGCTAGGGAACTAGGTCGACCGTTTAGCTAGCTAAGGACGTTAACCGGTTTATATAATATCCTTCGCAGCTAGTTAGTAATAATAAATATTAATTAGTCGTAGTAATCGAATAGATACGTGGCGCTTAAAATTATAAATTACTTTAAAAGAGATCGAAAATCGGCGAACGATAAGCTTAAGATGTCGTAGTATATTACTAAGATATAGTCGAAATATAAAGGTCGTACCTACGTTAGGTTAATCTAGGACTCTTTTATAATTCTAGGACCCTTTAGAGAATATCTTAGTATAGTTTTTAAACCGTTAAGAGAACTCCTCTAGCTCCTAGGTCGATATCTCGGTACCGTAGGATTACTATTAATAATTCTTAAAGCCTTCCTAAAGCTTATTTTATAAGGTCTTAACTTTCTCTACTCTAAATATTATATTATATATACTAGTAAGTTACTACGAAATATCCTTAAACGAGGAATTCGCTAACGGTGAAAGGTAAGACCTTAAAGCCGATAACTTCTTATTAGGCTTTAAGGATAGGTTAGTTATCGACGACTACGTTCGCTAATAGAAAGAACGCCCACCTCTTTATAAAGAAGTCGACGGATATCCTATATACTAATTAAGGGTAGATTTTAGTAGCCTAAGGAAGGGTGTTAGACTACTTAAGATTTGGATGGGAGTGCAGCTGTCGGTCCAGCTTAGCTCACATAATTATCTATCTCGCTGAGGCATGGAGTGCGGGGGGATGAGAGTGTCGATTATGGGGGGGATTCTGTAGACGCAGGTGACGCATGTGCTTGAAGGCTATAGCAAAGGCGGTTCAAAAGAAGCTCAGGAGGATGTTCCTTGCCCTAGTCGTGCAACAGGAGTCTTTTGAAGGTCATGAATGTGTATATGCATTGGACTGAAGGCAGCGTGGCGTCTCTGCAGGCGTGAGGATGACGGATATGCAGAATTACGTAAGCTCTAGGTAGTGACCTGGCGGGTGATCAGGCAGAGGTGTTTGAAGCTTGGTCAACTTCATACTACCAACCTTTACGAACACGATGCGTCTGCTCAATACATTGACTCGTGAGATTCAAGAGTTCCTATCCAAAAGCATTCCTCCTTACGTGATACTCTCGCATAGATGGGAAGGGGCACCAGGGGAGGAGGTATCATACAAAGATCTCACAAAGCCAAAAAGGAATCCTTCAGCGCTTAAAGGATGGGCAAAGCTGATGTCGTTCTGCTCGTCGGCTGAGGAAGATGGCTGGGAATGGGTATGGATGGATACATGCTGCATCGACCAAAGTAACAGCGCTGAGTTATCTGAGGCAATCAACTCGATGTATCAATGGTATAGGGAGGCGGCATTTTGCATCGTATACCTTGCAGATATTTCAGTTATCGAAGATGAGACGGGGATAAAAAGGAAGCATTTTCATGAGAGCGAATGGTTCAAGCGGGGATGGACTTTACAGGAGCTTCTAGCTCCCCGCGAGGTCGTCTTTTACGACAAAAGCTGGAAAAATATTGGAACGAGGACTGGTTTGGAAGCCCATGTCTCTCGCGCAACTAAAATACGCATTGGTGATCTCTCCAGACCTTTGGAAGCCAGCGTTGCGGCGAAGATGTCATGGGCCTCCCTCAGGAAGACCTCTAGGCCGGAAGATATCGCTTACTCCTTGCTAGGCCTTTTCAACGTAAATATGCCACTGATCTACGGTGAAGGCGAACGTAAAGCATTCCAAAGGCTTCAGTACGAGATTGTGCGATCGCGAAGGGACGAGTCTATATTTGCTTGGACGGCAAACGATAAGCTCGACTATGCTAGTATGCCTGCCCCTGGTCTGCTCGCTCCTAGTCCGCGATATTTTTCCAATTCGGGGGAGCTCGTTCCTATTGACCTCGATCGTGCGAAAGTGCACGCACCCCGGATACTATTCGATGGATTGGTCTGGACTGTGGAACGCACTTTTGGAAAGTGCGACGATCGAGAGGTGCTCGCTCCCGACGAAGTTCCGTACATTGCACCTCTTGCCTGCTCAAAGCCCTGGGACGCACATGCACCGGTAAAGCTTACATTGGTGATATCTCCATTCAGCCCTCCTCGTCGAGTGTCTTCCACTAGCCTTGATTTTTTCAGCGAGAACGAGATGCACAATATTCGAAACTCTAGAGCTCGCACGTATCACCTCATTCAGGAGCAACCTCGACCAAACCCTTTTGACCCCAAACCCCGAGACATTCGCCGCGGCTTTACTCTTCGATTGTCTGCAAAGGCCCAATATCAGTGTACCAGACCCAGCAAGTATGGACCAGATGTCGAGCTCCACACCGGTCTCAAACCTGGCGACTACGTTGTTTTGCCCAGCAAAGAAAATAGAGATACGGTGGGTGTATCCATGCGGCACGATACGGACGCAGTGATTGATGTCGCTTGCCACTCAACTTCCCTTGATAAGCGCCGTTTGGTAATGAAAGTTAACACGCAGACATTTTGGACCGGTCTTGATTTTCCGGATTATCCAAGCGGAGACAAACTTATCAATCTCGGAGATCGCGTCATAGTGTCCCCGAGACCGGGTCAAAATATATCCATCTCACCAAAGCATGGGCTGAGAATGGGTCAGAACGAGATCATGGTAGATATCGATTGCAACTCAGAAAGTTCGATGGATGGCAAAGGCATCTTCAGTGACGATTTAGTTGAAGGAACAAATAACAATACAGATGATTTTGATATGTGTGCGAGTCCTCATTCAAGTCGGAGATAGCATTAATGCTGTCTCATTACGCCGCTGTGCCCATCTACACTCCATTCCGCGTCACCAGACTCCCACTCGGTGCCCAAAAATCCCACACGACAAAACGACTTGCAAAAATGGGTGCTCTTATCGTCATATACTCATGTTCCAGACGATTGTGGACCTCCGCCACAACGGCGCTGAAGCACACACCATCCTCCACACCGATGTCTTTGGCACTCATGAGGTCAGCGCTGGGAAGAGTATGCTTCGTGTCGCTTGTCAAGGGGCTGTTGAAAGTCAGATCGTAGATATGGGTGGAGAATGTGATAGGAAGGCAGCGTAGTAACAAGTTATAAGTTGGAGCTTTGAGCTCGACGACTGGTTTCCGAGATCAAACGTCGCGTCAACCTGCATGTATGTCTGGCTTCCCAGATAAAAGACCAGATTCTCAGCTTGCCATGTGCCATCCGTAGTGTCGACAGGTACTGGATTGTAATGATGAGACCCGTAATCGGAATTAATCAAGCCAAAGACCAGCATGCCTTTACGTTGATCCATGAACCACACGAGAAGCTCTGTGCAGAGCCTCCCTTCTCCACGCACAGAGCACGCTCAAAACGCAGCATGGTCCCCCGCTTCTCTGAGTTATAGCCTAAATCTAGAAATCCCCGCTGTTGCTAAAGAAGGTACACTCATAAAGCCACTGACTGGAATGATTCACCCAAGTCTATACCCTCGAACATGGCTTGATGGGCTAGCTTGCCATACTTCTCATCGAACGTGTCATCCTCCCCGATGCAAATCTTATACGTGACCTTTGCGTATTCCTCCGCCTTCTCGCATAGATCCGGTGCTACCTGCGTATACGCCGTCTATAATGCACCCATATCTGGATTAGACAGTCTTCCATTAAGCCCCACTGCTTAACCTCGAACGGCGATTTAAGAGACAGCGGGTTCTGCCTCTTGATCGTGAAGCTAAGCGACATTAGGACCTTCCATGCCGTCTCGATTACTTTGTCTTGCTGATTCTTCGAACTATAGATGCGTGTAAGGAAGAGGTAAGGGTCCTAGAGCGCGAGGTGGGGGACCCCACTTACTAGTGCGGAATAGGTTTTATTAATGGCATCCAAAATCCGTTCCGCCTTTAGTAAGTCGGCACCCGTTTGGCTACTAAAAGCAGCTTTAAGGTCTTCTAAGAGGGCAAGCCTCTTGCTCGACACGTTCTTCTTTGTTTTCTTGCTTTGCTAGCAGATAGCGCACGTGCATTAAAAACCCTAATTTTATAGCTTCTCTGTGTCTTCTCGTATGTATAACTAGGCCCTGGGATAGCGTACTAGAAGAAGATCTCTAAGCCTGCTGGGATGTTGCGGGTAGCACGCACGATTTGCATGTCGCCGATAAAGCTGCGTCGTGCATTGCTATAGTAGCTATGATTGAGCTATAATTAATATGGGAGGCCTTGATGAAGATGCCGCATATATGATAAGACTTTGACTGATCTTATGGCTCGGAAGTTAATCTAGTAGAGTGGCTTTTAAGCGATGTGCGAGGGCAACCGAAAACATTAAGAGAAACAATACGATCGACGAGGAAGCTGCGTAGTAATTAGCACTGTAAGAGAAGAATTAGGGCGGTAGAGGTAATGTACGTGTTAATGATTAGGACGCCATTAACTCCTGCTTCGTTAACTGGCTTATAGTCTCCGTGGTATAGTGAGGTAAATACCGGCCTGAGTGACGGATTCCGGAATATCTTCTGTACTATAGCTGTGATAAGGTCTGCCTGCGTATCTAGGGTGGCTCGATTTATATGAGTATTTATAAGAAGGCTCGTCTTCGAATGCTTTGAGGAGTAGTAAAAAAAGGCTTTCTCGTAAAGGAGTAACTCCCTAGTAATTACGTCCTTCGTGGTGAATAAACTACGCCTATAACCTTTTGAAGCTTGAACTTCGACGTTGCTAGCGAAAGTTGCATTATTAAGGTAAAGTGGTGCGTCTTCGACGGCCCTATATATTGCTCTGAAGTCGTAATCGCTATGCTCTTACTCCCTTAACCTCTACTTCGTCCTAATAATCTCCTTCTTTGCCGTATGGTAATAAGGATAGTATGAAATAAGAGGTGCTAAAGCCTAGTGGCTTTCTTAGAATCTTCCTAATTCGTATAAAGAGAGAGCTGCACGGTAGAAACCCTTTTCTAATTACTGTGCGTTAGCAGTGAGCTTTCCAGCGTCCTCTAGAGCTTCATTATAGTGCTGAAGCTTAATATTAGCTAAGGATCGGTTAAGCTTAAGGATCTGTGAAATCTTAAATGTGGTTGAGCGGTGGAGGGCTGACGTATAGCTATCGTTATGCACTATGATCAGCTATGATGAGGCGGGCTTAGAGGAATAGAGAGCTTACCTCTCGATAGTAATATTTAGCTTACCCGCTTTTAAGGCGAGGTTGCCCTCCTCTTTTAAGGTCTCGGCAGTCTTCTCGAATTCGCTGATTCGTGCTCGCTAGCTAAGAGGGATTCTTTCGTCGTCTAGAGAAAGCCAAATAACATCGCTGAGATGATCGACTCGTAAGCCATAGTCTCCATCATTTATTACTTTAAAGTATGGTTCTTTCACGATGCAGACGCGTTATATCTAGACTACTTCTTCACCCGGCCGATGATCTTCGTCTTCTTACTAGTATAGCTGAAATACTACTCTATCGTCTTTCTCATCTTCTATAATAGCTATGACTGCCGTCATGGTTATAAGAGGCGTCGCAACTCTAAGTAGAGCGTAGAAACCTCGATAGTGGGTCTCCAGTTACAGATCTCTAAGGTAAAGCTTCTTAAGCCTTCTGAAAGGCGCAATAGAAGGCGGATAAGGGCCAGCGACCCACGACTAGTGTATTATGTGATCATCTTTCTTCCGATACATTATGGTCGTGCTCGCAGACTGCAACATGAATTCGTAGATAATTTGGCCGCGAGACCTTCGGTCTTTAGGTCGCTCGCCCTTACGTTTACTTGCAGCTTAAAGTGCGACCTTTTGCTTTTCCAACAGCTGCATCCACTGGCCGACGTGGGAGACATCATCGACCTCCATAATAATGACCTACCACCCCACAGCTGGGATCACAGATCACCAGTGGGTGCGTGATGGAGCTTGGCGTTAGCCGTTCCGCTAATTTCCGTTACGAAATATTGGTGTTTCGTATTAGGTGCTTACTAACGCGACCGTGCCTTGCGAAGTCCAGTGAAACATATGATTTACGACGGTGGTGGGCGCCCAGCAATATATGTTTAGAGGACCAGAAAGATGCGGGACCGGGAGTGTATCCTTAAGAGACCCGAAACGATGCGGGGTGATGGGACAGCCCATTGGTTGGAAAGTTCCACGGGATAGTGCAAGGTATTCGTCAGATAGGGTAGATATGCAGCGGTATAATCTTGATGCTAGCCTTGTCAAGACGACAATTTTGACCAATTGCAGATTGAACCTTTCCTAGAGTTTATATTGGAAAAAGGGTCGTGATGGCATAGCAGGAGACTAGAGCATCTGACTTGACGAGAATATGGACGCTGCTGTGCGACTGCCATTCAGATCCGATCTTTGTGCTGGTTTTCTTGGGAGAGATCTCCTGGGTCCATTCTTCCAGGAGGCCAACAATACAGCGTGGTTCCCTTTTTAACCACTGCCGATTCACCATCTACCCTCATTCCTCGGAGGGGTATCCTGGGAGAACGTTCATAGGACAGAGTGACCGCGCTAGCTGGGGTCATTCACGCTGATGATGCCCTTCACAGGATATGGCTCCCTGATCTGACTGCTCTGAGCCCAGAGCTAATTCGCTTGATCTAAATGCAATGCTGCCCAAACGCCAGCGGATAGTTCTTCAGCCACAATTACCCCGCTATTTTGAGCCGCAAACTACCTCCCCGAGGAGTTTATCACCATTTCAACGACGAAGCATTTCGTCCTTAGACATCACGCCACTTCTCGGATTTTTTGCCGTTTGGTAGCAATTCCTCCCGGTTATAATAAAACCACCCAGCAAACCATTTCTTGCGCTCGTTTTGTTACTACCACAATTAGTAACTATGGGAATCGACGCCGGGTTCGACATGGTCCCGCGTTTGTCTAAGGGAGCAGTGGACAAGCAGAATTGGCAATCGTTTATCAAGGTTATAAACGCTACCAAAACGATAACTTATTCGAGATCAAACCTAACTATCTCGAATTTAAAGCGGGCGAACATCCACGACTCCCTTTCGAGGGTTATAAGTTCTTGCGCTTCAGCTTAAAGATTTCGGGAAGTCACGCTAAAGGAGTAGAGAAATACATCGATACGGTCACTCGGGTCGCTGTTACGGATTCTCTATAATCTGATTAGATAAGGATGCTTGGCATGCTTGGCACAGGCCTACATCTCAACATTCTGGTCCATAGCAACAATTCATCTGTTTTATCACCACCAAGTCCACCACATAGGTTTAGTCCCTAACAGTCGCACAGCTTATCTTCGGCTCTCGCATCTAATACTAGAACGAGATTACCGAGAATCGGGGCTTCTACGGTTAGGAAGAGGTCCATACCTCGATCGAGTCCTATAAGCAGATTTATTATAGTATACTCAATATAACTATTAAGGGTTTCTAAAGCTGAATTAGCCCGATGAACCGGAAATTTCAACTACTATAGCTCTATTCGTGTTTGGGACTAACCCTATACGTAAGTTAGACCTACCGCTCTTTAAGATCTAGACGGTGCTAGGTAAGGGAAAAGGTCTTATAGCTCGCTTTAATATCGCCAAAGGCACCCGTATACTTTACGAGAACCCCCTTTTTACTACTCCACACTTATCGCCAATTAGCCGAATAGAAAGTAATATTATAACGAAGCTAAAGTCGCTACTAAAGACACAGTAACGATAGTTCCTCTTACTTTATAATAATTTCCCTAGTAAACACCCGTTCAGCGGTGTTATCAAAACTAACGCTCTGCCCTACGGTCCTAACTCCGTGATTAGTAGTATCTATCCTACCATTCACCTCATTAATTACAGCTATCTTCTAAATGCTTATAATAATTAGGACAGCGATATAAAGTGCGAAACCATCCACGCAATCCGTTATATTAATATAGGGGAAGAAATTACTATCTCCTTCGATAAAGGGGGTCCCTCCGACTCCCGACGCACCTATCTAAAAGATACATTCGGCTTCGACTACAATTATAGTATCTACTCCCTTCCACTTCCCGAGCTCTAAATCAGCGACGCTCGCCGTCTCTAAATCTAATATCTAGACGACGCAATCGGTGATTTAGACTATATAATAAATAAGCTAGATAATTATCTAGCAGATTATTACTCTTTACTTTAAGTTCTCGAGGAGGAGTATTATAGTGGTGCTAGTGCCTTGATTGCTAGGCTCTACTATAACGCTTTCTAAATCAGCATCACTTATAGCGACTAGGCTCGAGCGAGCGTGTTTACCTAGAGGGGACATAAATCGAGAGTAATTTACGAGGGGGAGGATAGCCCGGAGACGCGGAAAGTGAAGAATTTAATAGAGAATCCAACGGGCCACCGGAATTTCGGGGCTTCTGCGAGGTGGAAGACTGCTACAGCTTTTTGCAAAAACACTGGCCACGGCGCTAGTGGAAAAAAAAAAATTGCGCGACCACGAGAAATAGGCCAATAAGTGTAATCGAGTATATAGCCACTATAGACCCTTCAAATAGCTATTAAATAGATAGAACCAATAGATAATTATTAGACCTCGCTATTTGCTAAACAATTAGCCTAAGTATCAGCGATATAGCCATATAGCCAAACGTCAGCCATATGGCCAAACAACAGCTATATAACGATGTAGCCAAACATCAGCTATATAGCCAAACATCAGCTATATAGCCAAACATCAGCCATGTGGCCAAACAGTAGCGATGTAGCTATGTAGCCAAACATCAGCCATGTAGCCAAACAACAGCTATGTAGCGATGTGGCCAAACATCAGCCATGTAAATATCAGCGATATAGCGATGTGCTATATGGCAGCTATGTAACCTATTTGCCTAGTAGCCACATAGCCTATTTACCATAGAGCCTATCAGCTATATAGCTACATCGCTACCATCTGGCCACATCGCTATATCGCTGATGTTTGGCCACATAGCTACATCGCTACTGTTTGGCCACATGGCTGATGTTTAGCTACATAGCTGATGTTTGGCCATATGGCTGATGTTTGGCTACATAGCTACATCGCTACTGTTTGGCCACATGGCTGATGTTTAGCTACATAGCTGATGTTTGGCTACATGGCTGATGTTTGGCTACATGGCTGATGTTTGGCCATATGGCTGATGTTTGGCTATATCGCTACATAGCTGTTGCTTAGCTACATAGCTATTGTTTGGCTACATGGCTGATGTTTGGCTACATAGCTACATCGCTACTGTTTGGCCATATGGCTGATGTTTGGCTACATGGCTGACGTTTGGCCATATGGCTGATATTTGGCCCATATGGCTATCGCTACCGTTTGGCTACATAGATAGTTAATGTGTAGGCTATTTACTAAGTAAACAGCGAATTCTAATGATATTCTATTAAATCTATCTATTAAATAGCTATTTATAAGGTCTACGGTGGCTACATACTCGATTTTGCCTATAGGCCAATTTTTCGTGGTCGCGCAAAAAAAATTTCTCCCACTAGCGCCGTGGCCAGTGTTTTTGCAAAAAGCTGTAAAGGGCTGGTGCCGAAAGGGCTGGATGCTGGTGGGTTTGAGAGGTGGTTGTGGCGACGCCGTTTCGTGGAGTCCGGCTCGCGTAACCAGCGAGATAATGGTAAATAGTGATGAGGAACCCACGAAAGTAGCTGTGATGGCAATGCTTCTGGCAATTCTTGTAGAAATTTGATGGCCGGTCCAGTCATACTGAATAGAAATTATCACTGACATTATTCGTGCAATGCATCGTTCCTCTTCAAGATTGACCACAGCGTCCCGTACTCGTGTGGTGGCGTCAACATCACGAGCGACAGTATTGCTGCTAATGGCACTACGGTAGCGGTGAGAGAGTGCCTAGGTTCAGTGTCAACTCATCCTCGAACAAGCTCCCTCCCCAATCTTGTCTTTACAGCAAAATCTTGCCACTTATTTCACAGATTTCATTTTGACGGCATCTTTCGGGCCTCAATTCTCGTTCTGTGCTATACCATTTCCGGTCCCCTTGCGTTTCTGGTGCCCCCTCCAGATCACAAACTTTTGACGTCCGCCACTGCGCTTCGTTTCTGGTCCCCCCAAGGATATGTTTCTGGTCTCCTACCACCGTTGTGGATCCCATGTTCCACTTGATTTCCCACGATCGCCTGGTAGGCATTCGACACGGCCTGTGGCTACAGTGGATCATCACATCTAGGATGACATCCCGAAACTGCCAGCGCCAACAAAATCCATCACGAGGCGCTAGCAAGACCTATTGCCATACGCTAGCTAAATGCGTTGACCCTTCCCTCGGACGGCAGTCGTCTACGAGCAGCAGTGTTGGGAAGGAGAGATAATGGAAGAAAGAGATGTAAGGCAAGGGCGCGGGAGACCCCGAAAGCAATAACTGATTCGATGGAAGGAGTCCTGGGTAGACGGTGCTCGTCTTACCGCCCCAGAATTGCTGCGAAAATGGAGGGCGCGTCGAGCGCTCTCTTCACTTTGGCGTGCTTGGCATGATTAGTCATTGCTTGCGTTAGGTATGGCTGATGCGGGGTCCAAGCTCGCTTTTGACCTTTGTGTGAACTTCCTCTTCGCCAGTTGCTTTGCTTTCTCCATTCGTGAAACCCACTATGTCTTCTCGTTGCTGTGGTCCTCGTGAAGACGATGCAGCGAGCATTCAAACTTCGCTGCCTCCCTATATGCCCCAGTGCCAGGAGGCGAGTCGGCCTCTTCCCCCAGCCCCGTCCTACCATACAGCCCCGCCGGGGAGAACTGAAAATGCGAATGAAGAACAAGCTTTCGTGCCCGCTCAGGCCAGAAGAGGGAGTAAATCAAGACCTCCAAATTCTACTGGGGGAGCTCTATCAAAGGAAAGGGACGAGATTCGAACTACAATGCTGTTTGTCGCAATATGGCATTGAAAGACCGCACTGGCGATATTATTATTGTTGAGCGGGGCACACGTGAATGCGCAATGGGAGACCGGAATATCACCAATCCATTGTGCGGTTCTCAAAGGCAGCATCACAATGATCAAAATCCTGTTGATGAAAGAGGCCGATATAGAGATCAAAGAAGAACACGGGTTGACGCCTCTGGATATAGCAGCTATGCGGGGTCACCAGAAAGCGATGAAACTCTTGATATCCCGTGGAGCCAAAATAGACAACACGGTGGCACAGGTGGTAAGGAGAGCGATCCAATCGGCGCCCAGCATCTCAGTGGATGGCGGTCATCTATGAGCAGCAGACTTGGGATGGAAAAATCTTTGAGGGAAGGGACGTGAAGCGAGCCGTGCAAGGTCCGGCAAGCAATACCTCGTACGATGGGAATCATCTTGGGTGCACAGTTCAAACATGTTTTCTCGGCCCGACTTCGCCATGGCACTGGATATGAGTAAGCCATCAGCCCAAAATCTTCAAGAGGACACGAAAGGAGTCTAAGCATCTGAAGTCATCTAGCCAACCTACGTATTCCTTCCCTGGGAGAATATTCCTGGGAGGATTTCTTTAGGGGTCAGAAATACCAATTGACCCTGGCTTGATTGTTGATGGGACAACACGACTCCCAGGAGGCTCTGGCTGGGATAGCGTAGGATCGAAGGATCCCGCGCTTAAAAGAGCCTAGCTCCGAAACTGGCTTAGGAAACTGAGCCCAGGAGCAGATTCTCCGGAGGGCGATTAGGAACTTATTTGCTTTTAGATCAAAGGCTCATCCTCAAGGTGGCGAACTGTCTCAATGCACTACTCCGAATTAAAGACGGGTGCTAGAACTAGAGCAGGGTGCTAGAATAGAGGGTTTACAAGAAGTGGAGCAGTAGGACTAGACTAGACGGAGAGATTATCAACTAATAAACGAATACCCTATTGCGGTGTGCAAGGAAAGATGTTAAGCCTTATATAATAGTTAACGTAATAATACGCTAGGCACGAGAAATAAAAGCATAATACTCTATCGACTGATCACGAATCTTGGACTCGTATAATCTAAATTATATATATAAATCTAAGCCCATTCGCAGTATTCTACCTTCCCACCTATAATAATCGAATATACTTAGTAAAGAGGCTAGAGATAAAGCGATGGAACTTTATTAATGGACTACAACTCTAGAAATTAGAGGCGAAAATAATGGATGAAAATAGAATATAGGAAAACGTCTCTACTACCAGCGCTGTAGATATAAGGAGGATTAAATAGTTTCTTATTTATCGTAGAGGCGAGGGTCAATCTTATCGAATATATTAGTATATATAGAAGACGCTAGAGTCTCTACGGCACCCGTACTCTCTTCTATAGCGGAGGCGCTTAATAGAGATAACCATCCCGAGCTAATCGAAGGAGGTGTCAACATTCTAATACCGCGTTAACTACATAGCTTCGTCGTCTCGTCTACGAACTTATATATAAATTGGGGCCACGTATCGAGCTTTATATCCGGGTCGTGGTCCTTAGTCTACCTAGACCTCTTTCTTCGAGCCGGTATAGTATTAACTTCGCTACCGGATCTTTACCTTTTAACCCCTTTAGTAAATATAATATAATAGACGCCCTAAAGATAGAATTCTATCTCCTAAATAGATTAGAAAGCGTCGACGCATTTCGGTCTTAGATAGGGGTATTTAGTTACTTTATAATCGTCTAGCCTCTCGAGGTGTCTATCGATATATACTTTCTATTTCTCTCGATCAAGGAATTACTATATCCGTATAGGAGCTAGGAGTGTATTATCCCCTAGATAGAAAGGGTAATACCTAGGGTAGGCGAGAGTTTCGCCGTAAACGAAAGGATTATACTAGACGGGAAGCGTTTCTAGCCTACGTAGGTAGTCCTAATAGTAAAGGTTCTATTTATCCTTACCGAGAATCTATTTACTATAGTCGAAGCATAGCTCGGTAAAGCCGTAGGTGGTCACGAGTTTCTTTTTATAGTAGCTATAGATATACCTCTATCTCTCCGCCGCCGGTTTACTATAGGGATAGAAATTAGGTTAGCCGCTTTCTTAATTAGTAGATAATATAGAAGGTAGAGATACGACGAACCTATCGAGCTCTAGCTTATAGTCTACTATTAGGCACGTGTACTTCTCCGGCTCTAAGCCCGGGCGGAAGAGGACTTCGACGTCCTATTAATAGAGCGCGATTATATTACGGAGGACGGATCGACCTTTATCGCTACGGATCGGAGCGACGAGGAAGAGATTAGATACTAGACGGTCCCTTTCTAGTATAAAACGGCGGACGCGATAGAATTAGGTCCGGTAGTACCCTATTAAGCTAGCGTCGTCTAGGTTAACTAGGAGTTTACTTAGTTATTACTCCTAAAACTTATAGAGTTTATCCGAAACTAGCTTTCGTTTCTATACTATTAGCGCATTTCGACTATCCTTAGCGGTAGAGTCGGTCTTAGCCTTAGGAGCTAGAGCCTTAATCTACTCCTCGATAGCGGTAAACGCCGGGGTATACTCTAGCTCGTACTATTTTTAGGCCGGCAGTGCCTACTATAGTTCGGGGTTACGATATAGAGTTATCCCGCGAAAGCGATTATTTACGATACTACGAAGCTTTCCGTCGAAATATCCCCCTTAAAGGTCGGTTCCGGCATTATTAGGTATATAGGAATCGCTAAAGGTCTGCTTATCCTTATACCCGCTATACTTTATACGCTAGGCCGTCGAATAGAGCTTATCTACACTACCGGATTAGTTTAAGAATTTAGGTAAATCGAGAAGAGTATAAGAATAAACTAATAAGATATAAGCCCTCCGCCCTAAAGTCGTAGATAGTGGGGGGCTAAAGGTATCCCGCGCGGATGCCTAGTTCCCTTAGACGCCTACTAAAGGTGTCGGCCTTTTCTATCTCACCGGTGGAGATTACGTAGAAGAAGGGCTTACTAAGCACGCCCTTATTCTACCGGAGATAGTATATCTCGTCCTCCGGAGGCTCGATCTCTAGGAGCTCTTCTATAGTACTATAGTCCCGGAATACGTAGTCCGCGATGGCTCTAGCGAGCATCGTTAGCACTAGATTATAAAAGAGCGGTCGAGGCTCTAAGCCCTCGTGCACGGAGTATTCTAGCCTATTTATCGAGTTAGTAAGTATATAGTAGTAAGTCCCATCTTTCGGATAGTTATAGGCGAACCTTTTCTCCGGCGTCGAAGTCATATTTTTAGCATCCCGTATAACTTAAATAGCGAACTCGGCTTTTCCGTATTTATTTCGAAAGACTCTAAAGGTTATATCCTAATACGAGGCGATCTTAGTTTATAGTCTCCTCTATTTAAGGATCACCTCGTTCTACGGAGTGTACTTATACGGTAATAGAGGCCGCGACCGAAACCGGCGCGGTAGGTGGACTCTATATATTCCCCTACTCTTACTAAAGTAAATACGTAGAGCTAGATATTTACTTATATATCTACTCGTATCCGTAGCTTATCGTAGATCTACTAGTCTTTCTCCTAAAGCTACGTTCCTAGATAGATAAAGTAGTTAGTAATACCGTAGCTCCTAATTCTCTTTCTATAAGTAAGGCTAAGCTCTATTCGTAGGGTTCCTTAATAAACTATACGAGGGTTAGTCTTAATACTCGGAGCAAAAGGGAATAAAAGCTATAGGGTACTAATATTTATAACTAATAGTGTCGTTGCGGGAGGTATAGTAGAATTATGCCTCCTCTATCCGGCCGTAAAGTCTTTCTAATATTAGAGGACGGTTTTTTAACTAGCTTTAGGATCGCCGTAAATACTATCGATCCCGTACGCTATCGTCCTTATAAAGTCCTTTAAGGTCTTTAAGTCGTACGGGTCAGCGCTAGGGTAGTTCTATACGTATCTATTTAACGTAGGATAGGGTATTAGTTAACTAAGCTTCTTTAAAAATGCGTAAGGGCCTAAGGCGGTAGACCTACCTATTCTATAGATCTAAGGCACGCGCGTAGTTATTTATAGTCTTAGGTTAAAGTTAGTTCTTAATTTTAGTACTATTAATAATCTCCTTATTAATCTTAGAACCCTTCTTACGAGCTCGCTAGAAGAAATCCTCCGGTAACTTCTTCTTCGGTATTAGAGGCGGTAAGAGGACCTATAGAGACGGAGGGGAATGCGTAGAATAATATAAGAGGGAATAGGAGAGATAAATATAAAGAGAGAGAATACGGATTTAGTAGAGCTATGTCTTAGTAGGAGCAAATTAGGCGTATTACTAGATAATTAGCATAATAGCGAGAGCACGGTAGAGAGGTAGGGAGGAAGAAATAGAAAGAATAAGGGCAGTAGGCGAGACTTTATACGAAATAATAGGGGGGAGGGCATAGCGTAGGCTTTACATCTAGTCTTAGAGACTAGGGAAGCTAGTTAGGGCCCCCCTCCATCCTACTAGGGTTCGCCGTCTAAAGTTAACGAAGTCGACCTAGTAGGATGCACTAAGAGTCACGAAAATAGGAACGTAAGAGAGCATAAAGGAGCAGTGCCTAAGTAGTGGGTGCGTAAAAGTAAGCAGAAGTGAGTAGTAGGTAAAGCGAAGGTGCGTAGTGGGTGAGCAGGGCGGCAGGAGCTGACTAACCCGAGTGGGCGGGCCAGGACATTCTCGTAGGCCACCCTACCTAGGTAGCCGTTGCCGATAACATATGCGGGGCCAAGACTAGCTAAGTTTTTCTCCGCTTGGAAATCACAACTGCAACCCACCTCGACGAATTTTTCCAAGATGTTTCTTTGATGATGTGGGCGCTCGAGGGGGGACATTTTGATTCGTACCCTCGCAAGT
>JAABUP010004702.1_pt1 | contig 21910 bp, 32 predicted proteins | sample 5559201 | NCBI WGS metagenome assembly JAABUP01 (sample SAMN10711887, study PRJNA513373) | rock metagenome | isolation source: Antarctica rocks | place: Antarctica | reverse complement strand
ACAGCGTTGCTTATGCTTATACAGTTGAGACATGCATGGTGACAGCTACCGATCGCGTCGCGTTTTCTTGCCGGCCGTTCTGATCCCGGGTCTTGCATGTCTAGTGTTGCGTCACATCCTTCACTCCCAAGGCCCGTCCTTTATGTCACATGCGGCACAGCACTCTGAATGGAATTGCTTTGGTAAGTGGCTTTGCATCATTGTGTCTACAGTGCTGGTCTATATGCAGTGACCTGTATGTCATTGCACCAAATTAGCAAGTCCGAGGGTCATGACTATAGTTGCAGAGAATGCAAAGACAAAGGTGCATGACAGCTCTATAGACATCAGCATCTCCTTGGCAGCTATGACCTTACTTGCTGTAGCAGTGGCACTGGTCTTAGTATGGTGATGACCACCTTCACTTTGTCACATCATGTTTTGCTTTGACATAGCAGTGGTGCTTAGGACAACCCGGAAAGGTTATGGCAGAGTTGTTGTAAATGTGGACATCCTACAGGAAGCAGACCAGTTGGAAGTAGTGCTGAAATTGCCCCAAGTAGGAACTGACTGTTGAACGTCTGACCAAAGAAAGTATGCAAACAAGTGACGAGGTTAGGTGTTTGGGTTCATGTAAGACTCATAGTTCTGATCACATTCATGAAATCATTGTTGGGAAACGGGTTATAGGTTGACAATCAGCCGGCAGTCCTTATCGCCCCAGCTTGATTTCTGCTAGCACTGCAGCTGCACATGGCAGCCAACGACTTCAACAACCTGATTTTTTGCTATCAGGCCCTGGTCATGACCATGAGAACCAATGACTAACACAGCAATTTGAGCCATGCTGCAACCTCTCACAAGAGCACCCATGCCTGGACATGGTGCCTGATAGCGTACAATAATCAAAAGCAAGCTTTTGACCACTGAAACAACAGAAGGAGCTTTGCAAAATAAATGACTAACTTTGCCTGCCAGGCAACCAGTGATGTGACATGCGCTCAGACACAGCTCCACCTGCTGTACAGCATATGTGATGAAAAACAGTTCTGCATGCCTTGCAGCAATAGATGGCATGCCATTAGAATAATGCAGCTATTACTGGTTGTAAGATAGTATAAATACCACCAGATTCAATTCATAACTGTGCAGAATAAGCTGTTCTCTGTACAGATGAGCATCCAACAGCCACCACCTCTGGTGACACTCTTTAGTGACTGCCGGCTTTGTCAGCTGCATCTGCCGCCTTTGCCTCTTGCTTATGCAGTTTGTTCTCCTCCTTCTGCAGCTTTTTATCATCTTTGGCGCCTTGCTTTGCTTCTTGCTTCTGCAGCTTGTGCTTGTCCTTCTGCATGTTCTTCGAGTCCTGGTGCACGTTCTCTTCCTGCTTCTTGAGTTTGTGCTCAGAGGTTCCGGGTATGTGAGACTTCATCTCGGCTGGAAGCCTCTGCTGTTGCACCTGCAAATGGTGCAGATGCACGTCACGGAAAAGTAGACTACGTCGTTTGACCAAGCTTGCATGCTGGGCGTGAACCGCGCAGCAAGGGCATGCAATGCTTCGCTCTTACCACACAGCCGTTTCAAGATGATGCAACACTGGCAAAAAGACACACTCGCAGCAAAACACAAGCGGTCAAACAGAGATCAGTCGGCGCAAACAGTCCAGTGTAATATGTTGGCCCTCACCTCACGGCTGTGGAACGAAACTGCTGAAGACGAGGCAGGGTTTCGCTGTTTGTTTGCTGCCGTAAATTTATCGTTGACGGACTGGCATGTTAAGTCGGAGCTATGTGTCAGACTGCGAGGTGTCCAGGAGTCTGGCACCTGTCCAGATTCCGCTTGGGGGGCAGCTCAACATGAGATGTATACCCACATTCTAGTCGACTCTTAAGCCGAAAACTGCAGAGTTTAAAATAAACTCTGAAGCGCGATTGCGAGGGATCGTGTGTGAGCAGGAGCTCGGGGACCACGCCTGAGTATGCAATGCTTTGTGAGCTTACAGGTCGCGTCTGGTTGAGCTGTAGGTGAAAGCTGTAAAATTTCGCTGGCTGAAAGCTGCAGAGTTTGCTGACGTACTGTTGCTATGCTCAGTTGAATGAAACTTGCAGTTGCAGGCATAGCAGCATGACCCACCATGCAGGCTACTCAGTCGGAGTCCTGCGCGTGTGCCCTAAGAACAGACCCAACCCACTTGCATGCATGCAAACCGCATGTGTTAGCATTCTTTGTGAACGTTCTTGCAAGCCTCGTATTTGCAAAGGACAATTGTAAAGGGCGACAAAGCGTCATAACCAGCACCTGATTATGCCGCTTCCTGAGCGTTACATGAAACGGAGGGTTGTAAGAAGACAATATTCAATCAGATTGCAACAATTGTACAAACTACATGTCAGCAGAGCTCTTTAAAACGCACTATCATACAGAAGGTATCGGGCTTTGAGCGTGAAGAACAATGAAGGCCATGCAACAACCAGGAAACAGCTGTAAAACAACCTGCGTTTGCCATTTGTAGGTAGCAAACCCAGGCCTGTCACTTCCCTGCCTGGCCCAGAGACCCTCAATCTGCTACATACTCTGCACTTCAAGGTCCAACATTGTAGCCACCAAGACCTGAGTGTGGCTCCTGGCACAAATAGGATTTCCAACTAAAAGCCTTCTGGGCTTGGCACAAAGCAGTGATTACTGTGCTGAAGAAGTAGGCGCCTTGCTGTGCAGACACTCCCACACAGCCCATCCAGGAAAAGTATGCAGCAGCTGGTGCTGCAGCTGCGCATTGCCCTCAGCCAGAGATAAGTCCTGATTCTCTGCTGCGCAGTTTGGCTTTGTGGATAAGTCACATGTCAAGCAGTGCTTTCAGGAAGGTACTGATGGGTGCCATTGAGAATATGATTGTCTCAGTTGATGTTAAGCAAAGCTGGTGATACATGCCAAGAAAGGACAAGACAAAGTCCAATTTATGCTCGTAGGTCCTCAATGTCTTCTGCAGATTGCTTTTCAACCTTTGCCGCAACCATTAGTCAGACAACAGCAGTGCATGCGTGTGTGTGCACAGTCACAAAGGGAACACTTATAAGTTCCCACAACACAGTCCCCATAGTTAAGCTGTCTCAGGGGTAGCCTGCAGGCTCATGACGTCACGGATGGCGTGTCGTCAACATACATCAGCAAAGCTTGTGTATACAATGTCCAGGATTTGATGCCAAAATTCCAATCTGCATATCCGCTGCACACAACCTCCAAGCCATGTCAATCTGCAGGAACTGCCAGTGGGCCTTGGCAATTGAGAAGTGCAACATGGACATATTCTGTGGCAATCGGTGTCCCAGCTGCATTGCGTACTCATGCCTCATGGTGCCTTGTTATCACATGACAGGTGTAGGTCATGAGGCACAAGTGCATCTCAAAGACCTGGTGTGATGCATGGCTGACAACTTCCTGATAGACAACAGGAACACCTGGCCATAACAGGTGTTGCAACCAATTGGTCTGGCAAGTGGTATTTAACCAGGTACAGGCACTGTGCAGCATATTGCAACTGCTGTCAGTCAACTGACAGACAATTTTGAGGCTGTGTGAAGCCTTTTACATACCAGGGCTGCAGGCTTCTGTGTTGCCAAGCATGCAGAGTGATTCCCAAAGTTCAGCAAGCTAGTGTGCATCTGTTGTTGTGTACTTACTTGAAGGCCTGGCATGACAGTGCGAATCTCAGACCAGCAAGCAGCAGAATTCAGGCTAGAAGGTCTCCCTTTGCGAGGTACAATGGTCAGTGGTGAAGATGAAGAAGAAGACTACCAGCTTTGGCCTCTTGACCTGCGTATTGTGCAATCAGGAACAGTTTCACAAACACATTTTGGGCCCTGCCCCTACACTGTCTTCCTTTTGTACTGTATATGCTCCCAAAGTCATAGCTAGGGTTTTGAGGGAATGTTTTGAACATAGACACACCCTGATGGCAGCACAATCTGGACCTATTGTTTAGTTTAGCTTAGAGTGCATCAGCAATGAACATAAGTGTTTCCTAAATTGCTTTAGAAAGTTTTTGGTGTCTTTGTCTGACGGGTCCAGTCAAATGGTCCAAACCAACTGCTTACTGCTTCGATCACACCAATAACAGATGTTTTTAATGCCTGTCTGCTGTGGTCTTTTAAACAGACTCACCGCATTGTACATAACTCACTGTATGCCCCCTGTCAGATAGACAATTATCTTCAGCATGCAGCACTGTGCATTCATACCTGCATATTGCAATGGCATCTTGACAGCAGCAACGGCAGCAGCAGCAACACAGACAACACAAGCAGCAGCAACACCGGCAGTAGCTACAGAAGCTGTTTCTGCTACATCATGCAGATTGCCCATCACAACTTCTTGAGGTAAAGGTGTCATCAACCAGCAATCAACTGGTGATGCACACCTCTCTGCCTCCTCTATGCTCGCATGGCAATGTCTCTCTTGTGCTGTCACGATGACTACATGCATTTCACCTGTCTTATGACGTGCAAGCTTGCATGCATAACCGCCTTGTCGTCTGCACTGCATGTGGTGTTGCATTGCTGACACCAGGCACACCATGGGCCGTGTTTCTGTACATGCTGCCTGTCATGTGCTTCACTCATGCTGTTTGTAGCTATTATAATAGTAGTCACTCAGTATGTGTGCGGGTCTTGTGTATGTTGGACGCGTTACTTCTGCCCTGGGCGTTTCGGGGATGCCCTCTATGCAATGCGACCTGTCTTTGCTAGTCACTGCACTGCAGAGTCTGCAGGCGGCTTTCATAAAGTTGTCTCAAGCAAAGGCTAGCAGCTGAAGCTATTCAAATCACCAGCCCGCGACCACGAAATATGGCTTCAGCGCCCCGGTCACGAGCCAGTCTGCCTTGTGCCTGAGTGGACGGTTGCATGCCTATACCTGCCTAGACTCTTCGAATGAATCTTGACACACGTTCTGAGGGCTTTTTACTCTCCTGATACAGGTATAAACACTGCTTCATCCTGCGAGAAACCTAAATGCTGTGTGCCTGAGCTCGTGGCCGGCAGCTTGTATCAGTTTGACCCAGGCTCAGCCTCAGATTTCTATACAGCTCACAGCTTGTAATATGTCAGCACTCAGCCAGCCCTTGTTGTAAAACAAAACTCCCTACATGCATATGAAACCCCTTCATGTCTACCGACACATTTTGCAGTGACACTCTCTATGTACACACTGATCCCGACAGTTTACCGAACTTTGCTGAAGAGTGCAGTTTCGGGATTTGGTCATCGGATTCATACCACTAAGAAAATGGTCCAATGGTCATCAACGAAATGTAATAATGAATGTTATGAATGATCAAGAGCATAGGTTTAGTCACCTTTCGTTGACTTTCGGTCAATGATGCTCTAGCACAGCTGTGCAGGCTGTATAGAAGCGTACGGATTGGCCTGGACTCGGCCCAAAGTGACAAGGAATTTCCAGACTGCGTGTGCCTGTGATTTGCATCACACGTTGCATCCCCGGCCTGCTCGAAGGTTTTCTATCCATATCTGTAACAGTACCTATGGTGCGCAACTGTGTAGCTTCCATCACTTGGCTCATCTTGCTGCAACACGTCCGGGCGTCCTTTGATGTTGAGAGCTTCAGCAGATGCCCGTTTGAGAGACGTTTGCTTCAAGCTACCGATGACAGCGACGACTTTGGTGATCTCGCTGAAGACGTGTCAGTTTTTCAAGAGGTGCACGCCCCGTGACATGTTGCAGGATCTTGTCAGTCGTAATCGCTGAGCTCTGGCCTCTACGATGTCAGGTGGCAGCTTCAAACTATACTGTACCCCTTACTAACACCAACTCCTTGCAAGTTACTAACCTCAGCGCCACCATAGAGATGGACTCAGGAGCCACCTTTGCTGACAATTTCCTGATAGACAACAGGAACACATGGTACGCTGGCTATGTTTTCTTATGCTTGCAAGTGTTATGTCCATCTGTGCAGGGTCGGAAGAGGTCCACTACACATTTTGTTGCTGAGTGTACACAACTGTGACTACTGCATCACAGACAAAAGGACACTTGTACAAACAGCTTGTGAGCAAATAGAAAAACGTCAGTGATTCCAACATGCAGAAAGCTCTGCTAACATATTGGTAAAGCAGCATGGCTTCTGAGTGCAGGGAGGCAGGGCTGACACGTGTCAACGTCAGCATAGCAGTACAGGCTGCCTCCGGGAGTGGTATCAGCACAATGATTGTGCCCTCCAGCATCACAGCACAGCTTCATGACTTAGTGCGTCACTGCCTGTGACATTCCTTAATGCTTCATGCGGCATGACAAGTTTGCACTGAGCAGGGCAGCTTTGTCATCGCAATGCGTGTGTGAGCGAGTCTGTTGGGAACATCAGTATCAGACTAATACAGGTCACTGAGTTCTTCAGCAGCTGCATGCATGCTGCTTTCTCTATTCAGGCTTGCCATATCGATGCTGCCTGAGAATATGTTATTGATTGTTGCACATATGTTGGTCGCAAATGCACCAGCATCATTGTCAGCGTGGTGAGCTCCGTGTTGTGTTGCAGCCATGTATTGTGGGTCAGACTTTTAGCAACAGCAGTTTGTATTACCAGACCAACCAAACCACAGATGCCAACTTCACCATTGCCCTCCGCAACGGCGTTGGGGTAGGTTTTGCTCCCTGGCATTGTGTCTCTGGTGCTGCTGAGCACTGGAACCCTGCATTCCTGCGCACTCAAGGCTGCTTCATGGCTTCTCGATCTGATGTACAGTGATGCTCCACTAGTGGTGCGCATCTTGCATTGACACACAAGCAGCGGGCTGGCTGATCTGCTTGTGCTGTTTCAACCGCATTTTGGGCTCATGTCCATGCTTGCTACACCTGCTTTTTACACCTGCTGCTGTCTGTGCGTCAGGCAAGCCTCATGCTGAGCTGCTCTTGCTGCTGCAGGCAAACAGTACTACCCTACCCTACCTGGTGGATTATGACAGTACGCAGTCAATGGTCATTGTGAATGCAGCCGGGCAATACATTGCCTGCACCGCCATGACCCCACCTTTGCCAGACTTCCCAGAGTAAGACACACCTCAAGTGCTGTTTTGCATATGTGACCTGCCTGCAATGAGCGACACTTGCTGCTGACTGGCTTTGCTGGGTCTGACACAGTAAGCCTGGCACGAAAGCAAACCTGTGTATTTGATGTGAGCTTGGCTTGTGCAGTGAGTGGAGTGCCACAGTGGAGAGCAATATTGTGAATAAAGGATACACCTTCACCATGAACCAATATTATAGCTTGTCTCAGAACAAAGTCAGAGTCGACTTGCACTCCAATGGTACTGACAGAGTCCTGATTCAGGTGAATCCATTGAATTCTACATGTTCATTTGGCCAGTACCAGACAGCAATCTGAAGCTCACAAAACCAAATGTGGCCAGCCACATTGGAATCCTGCCTTGTGTGCAGCAGCGCTGTCACAGTCAGTTGCTACTGGCTGCGCTGCTGTCAGTCTCATCGCAAATATAGACACCTGCATACCATTGCATGTGCACAGCACGGCTGTCTCAGACAGAAGACCTCATGTCCACTTGGTTGGCTGGCTGGGTACCAAACGGTGAACGTTGTTCCGACCATAGCTTGATATTTGTATCATATCTGCCAGTGTTCTTGCATCCCGTGCAGGACTTCAACGCCAGTACCTTAACAATTCTCACAGAAGCCAACAGCACATATCCCCATGGCTACTGCTCTTCTCAGTAAGCCAACCGTTGTTGCACTGCACTTGCATAGTGTGCTGTCTTGTGTCTGTGCACGTGCATTGCCCAACCATGTCTCTTGCACAGTGCATGCAGTGCATCTGCTCTCCATACACGTCACCTGTAAACTCTTGAGTTTCATATGGATATGCTGCAGCTGAGCATCCCAAATTGACAAAATGGCCATCATGCCCTCAGCGACACCTGGCCTGACTTTGCCCATGAGCCATGGTGCATATTCACACAATGCCCAAAGAAAGAGGCAAAGCCTGCAAGTGTTGCATTGACTTGGCTTCGCTCCTTGACCTTAACAATGTGTCATGCAAGACAATGAGTTGGCTGTGTGCCTCTCAGGAACATCCCCAACTTTGTCTCTAACCGATTTACTGACAACGAGACAAGCTTGCTGCTGTCCACAGCAGAGTTCCTGCGCTTCAATGTGGACAGGGCTGACACAGTCTTTGTTCCGGGGCATGTGAATGTCAGGTACTGCCCAGGACAGATCTCTTTCTTGCTTATTTGACCAGAAAAGCGGCATTTCCAAATGCCAAAACCTTGTGACCTGTAACTCTGTCAGTATGCATGCATTGGTGTCTTGTGCGCAGAATGTCAGTCTACTGGTAAGCTGCTGCTGTAAGGCTAGGGGATTACTGGCCAAGGAGCATCTGCAAGCAGCAGATCAGCCTGCTCAAGCCTGCAGCACGTAGTGCCAATGACAGCTTGCACTTTAGTGGCTGCTGTTCTGGTGCTTGCACGATGTGTGTGCAAGGCATGGCGATGTTAAGCAGGGGCATACCGTGCGAGGAGTGGACCCAGTATGCTGATGTTGCCAATGAGACCGGTGCTTCCTACAATGTTTCGTACTACTTTCCTGTTAGCCAGGTGAGTGTTCTACACCAAAACGGCATGCCTCCAGCGTGAATTTGTTTTTTAGCATGACGAGTGCACATATCAACTCTTTGTCTGCTTTCAGCTTACCTGTCCAGTTTGGCGTTCTGATATTCTTTGACAGAAAAAGCTGCTGAGCAGATGCTTGACACTACAGTCAGTAATGCTATATGGACCTTCTGTTTTGTACACATGCTGCATGGCACCATGGTGAATGCGTTGGTGTTTCAGAGTGCTTTGTTTGGTGCAGTGGCTGACGGCCAGGGAGGACTACCACCGCCTCCTCACCCAGATAGCCCTCACTGGCATGCGCAATGGCTCCGCTGTGTCACACTTTTACAACTATGTCAACTTCAGGGCAGAGACCCAAGCTGCAGCTGTGTTTGATGCCTGTGCACTTGCACCCAAGGTATCCATCATCTGCGTCTTGTTGTGACAGCCTTCCAGCTTGCTGCAAAGTTTGCTTCAAACTTATGGTGATTGAGCGCGTGAGCATGACAATGTAGAGGTATGTAGATGTATGCAGATGGAGATGACTATGTAGAACTGCGTGTAGACATATAGTTCTATAAACATGTAAATACAAAAATCTACAGATGTATGTATGTAGATATATACATATATATACACGTATAGACTAGATGTAGATGTAGAGGAGTCATGGTTGAGCTAGTGACAAAGAGTTGACTGGGCACTTGCATACCGTGCTCGCTGCAGAGCGCACAATGCTGTGACAGTGATCAGCAAATCTATGTATGCAGGGTGAGAACTGCAACTGCACATCGGCAGACCTGGCTGCTTTGGCCTCTGGTCAACAACAACTGGCAGCCTCTTTGGACGGCGTCACCATAGACCCTGATGCTGTGGACTGCCTGGCTGCTGCAACATCATCACATAAGGGTTTCTCACATGCACAAGCTGGACCATATGCGCTGTTCACACTTGTCGGCTTTGCCATTGGGATCATGATGGCACTAGCAGGCAGCTTCATCTGGACAACATGCAGCAACAAGAACCGTGATCAGAGGCCATCTTCCAGCAGCCTGGGAGGGAATGGCGGCAAGTTCCAACCTTTTGATGCAGAAGTTGCACGGGGCTGACCTGGTTGCAGGTACAGTTGTTTGTTGAGCTTTGCCAGGAGGAATGTAAGCCGTATTTTGTTGGAGGTCACAAATGTATAAAGCTGTTTGTGACATTTTGATGCATATTATTTGTACAGCCCTGAAGCGCTTTGCAAGATCATGGCATGTACACTGAGCTTTCACCAGTGCCTTTGGAATTATTTCGCATCACACATGATGTGTGCTGAAGCAAGAAGTGAAGTAGTTGATGCAGCTATACGGTTTTTCTAAGGCGCATTGCACATTTGCTTGTGGTTATGACCATCAGAAGGGTCAACGGAATTACCTAGGTGTTTTCGTTGGTCATTCATATGGCACTACACAGTAGCACTTTGTCATCCTCACAGCTCTGTGAGTGCTGGCCTGACTTTAAACGGAGTGACTACTCCGTGAAGTACAGCACAAAGTATAAACCTAAGCGACCCACGTTAACATTTATGGGGACTCCACAATGTAACAACGCGATTTTGCTGTCCCCAGGTGTTTCTTAGTTGAGATGAACAGCCTAGGGAATCCGTACTAGGGATGACGCTCCTGAATTAAAATAGACGTTTCGGGATTGAGAAGGAGTGTCGCATCTATCCGACTCAGGAGCGTGCAGCTCTTGGCGCGTGGCTGAAGATCGTTTGCAGTCTGGTGCGGTCGAGGGAGACTCAGAGCCGCCCGTGTATAGTTGCAGGCCTGAGTTGCCTGGTTTAAGTTACAAAGGACCCGCAGAGCGTCCTGACACAAGCCGTAGCTACCAAAGTAGATCGACGTTGTAAGCGGTGAGTCACCATGGCACGGCATCCGATTTGACACTGAATGCAGCAGGGTATACTTGCATTGCTGTCAGCAGAAGTTTGGGAGCGGCATGATTGCTTTACAGCTTGTCGGCCCTGACGTGATCTGCGTCATGTCGTAAGGCTGACGTTGTAAAATCAGTCGAAAATCATGCTTTGTGTCCACGGCAACACATGCTTTCGCTTGTTTCTGTTCTCGTCAACAGCTGTGCCTCTGCTGAGGGCAACATGAAGTGCTGTTTTGTTCTTGGTTCTGCTACTGTGTACAGTAGATATGCAGGGCAACTTTGGCTTACCCTTTTTTGCCTGCAGGAACAAGTCATGGATTCACAAATTTTGCGAGATGATCGACGCCCTGCAGTCATTCAGGTTTGCAGGATTTGCTGGTGGCAGCGCTTATCAGTATACTCCAAATCCTATGTGTGACCTTCCCTTTGACATCTCTTTTGTTTGACAGGCTGCCCAAGACAGCTTTGTTGATGAACAAGACACCAGCAAAGATGTGCAAGATCTGCCTGACAGCCCTAGAAGCGATAATGAGTGGGAAGTGGTAGAAGCTACAGTTGGGGCCTCTGACTGTGGCAGCAGTGCTAAGTGAGTTGTGCTGTATCCATTGAGCTGTCTGGACAGCTATTCTTCTGCGAGTTGTCAATGTCGACGTTCTGCTGTAACGTGAACAAGTCTATTTGTAGATCTGTGCACATGGAAGATGCTTCCCGCACCAGTCCAGGTGCACAGGACAGCCAAAAAGGAGACCATCATGTTGCTCACCTGCGCGTCCATCTTGTACCTCAAGGAAGCTCAGATGTGAGTTTTCATTTGACAACTCAGGACAGGGCTGCAAATGCACCTTCAGCTTGTTCAGTTCTATCTGATTCTGCTCAGCAGCAGTATCAAGAACAGCTGCGCAAGGCACAAGATACTCTGCTGCTGCAGACTGACTTTGCACAGGTCGGCGCTTCACCCAAATAAGTGTGAAACAGTCATTGCTCTCCCATCAGATGTTGTTGAGTTCAAATGCTAGCACCATACTGTGCATGTTGTCCTTCCGCCACCTTGTGTCCTACACATACATGTGCTACTGCAGCAATACTCAGCCACTTACATGCTAAGGCATTGACTGTAGGCCACGCATGCATTTTCTGCTGTACACTGTGCGCTTCTGCTGTTCTGGACAAGCAAAAGAGGACACTCTGTTCTCACTGACAGGACCTTTGTCAACATGAATGTTGCAAGACCGCATTTGTTGCATGCAGGCTGAAGCACAAAAAGCTGTTGCTGAGCCTTTCAGTAGGGATATTGACTCTGCTCAACAAGTCCCAACAGAGCAAACCCACCTTGCAGCAAAAGAGGGTCTCCAATCAGCTGAGGGTGAGGATGCAATGAGTGAAGATTTACCTACCTCAACACATGCATCCATGCAAGCAGGCACTCCAATCAACAAGCCAGCCTCAGAGAGCACAGAGGCAGGTACAGACAGCGCAGATGGTGGCACCTCTCCTCATTCCTGCCACCCAGTAGTGGCCTTCCCCTTGCCTACCTATGACGCCACTGGAGAGCTGTCTTTCATGTCAGACGGGTCCTTCATCCACGTGAAGGACGCTTTGGCAATTGGTGATGAAGTTGATGCAGCACAGGGTGCATCAGACGACATTGCAATGCAAACTGTGCCAGCAGAGCGTGTCTCAGAGCCAGCATCATCACTCAGTGAGTGGTTCCAGCAGACAGACCAGAGTCTGGATGTGGCCCAACAGCTTTCAGATATTGCTGAGGGCCAGGGTGAGGTCTTCGAGAAGGCCGCTGTTGTTGATAGTGCTACAGTGGAGAAGACTGCGCAGGTATGCACATCTGTGGGGGTGGAGACACACAACTTCCACTGTCTTCTCGTCAGAGTAGTTGTAATCTCTTAATCTCTCTCTCTCTCTAGGCTTTTGCTGACCTGTCCAGCATACGTCACACACAGCAAACCTCCTTTTACCAATCTAGGAGAGCAAGCTCAAACTGGTAAGTAATTACAGACAGTGCAGTGCGCAGTGTCATCTCTTGCAGAGGGGGCTTCTCAGCCGTTGCACCCTTTCTGCTCTGCGTGCCCATGGATCCTTTGAGAACAGAACACATTGTCGCATGCAACAGACCTTGACATAAATGTGGTAAAGAATCGGCACAACCCACAAGCAGAAGATTGGTGTGCAGGATGAGGTGGCAGCTGCAGAGGCAAAATCTTTTCAGAAATACACTAATACATCTGGCTTTGCAGCTTTCTTGCATCAGCGTCTGGGTCAGCTTTTGTCCACCATTCAGGTGAGCCCTGCGCTTCAGCCCTTGCACCTCACCCTGCACCAGCTATGTGCTTGTATTGTGGGCTGAACGCCAGCCTGATTATTCTTTCACCACACTGTCTGCTCCAGCTTGTCAAAGTCTTTGCCTTGCTCATGGCCAGCTTCTACTTATACATGGAGCAGGCACCATCAGCTGCTGTTCAGATCCGCTGTGGCGTAAAGCAGACAAAATGGCACTGTCTGACCTGCAGAAATGTGTGATGCAGGCTTGGACAGCTTCTGCATATGGTTGCCTGCCATCCCCTGCCTCACTGTATGGCGGCCCTATGTCCATATTTGCCTCCAAGTCCTCCTTACACCGCCTGGATGGCCTGCACTGGGCCCTGGCTGGAGCTCTGGGCTTGGTGTCGGCCGCCCTGGGGCTGTATATCATGAAGGGGCACACACTTCAGAAGCAGGTCAACAGCAGCAGCACTGAGCTCAGCAGGCTGTTGCTGAAGGTGAGCGCCGACGGCTTCATATTGACTCAAGCAGCTTTTCGTTGGTCATCATTAGCATGTGCACAACTCCATTGCTGGACAATTCTTTCAAACCTTGATAAGTTGGATGTGAATATGCTTTTCAGCACATTTGATGATGCAGGTCATTAACCTGCAGCAGTCTCTGCAGTCCCCAGGGCGTGTGCCAATCATCCGCCACACAAGCAGCATGTCAGCCATGACACCCTTCCCTCTCATTCACATGCTGTGATCTGGTTAAGTATGAATTTCGAGACAGCATGGCATGGGTTTGGTCTATACCACTACTGGATATTTGTCTGTGTACCATACTTCTTCTGAGGGAGCTGTTAGTCCCTTGATGTACCAGGGCAAGTTGCAATTGGGGCATGCACGAGCCGATATCATGTCATAGGCTGATGTCAAGCCAATTTTGAATAGCTCTTTTCTGTTAGTCAGCTTGTCGTGTATAGTATCACAAAGCTCCTATCATAGTAGTGAAATCACAAAACTCAACTTGCTGATCAGGGATATAGTAAGCTGCAGGGGTAATGACATCATCTCAAAAACTGATGACTCAACTGTTGCTTCTTGGTGAGCAAACTCGCTGGACGACTGTTTGGGTCTCATGTACAGTTGTATATGTTGGTAGAAGGCTTCTGTGGCAACCGCTTGGTGTTGTTCAGGACATTGTTTGCTTTGCATGACTATGTCATTGAGAATCAATGCATGATTGATTTGCCATGTATAATTTCTTGACGCTGGTCTTGAGGTCGATGACGTGCATAGAGCATTACTGACAACAGCAAGCGATGACAGTGTACGCATCATGACCATCATTGGTTTTACATGTGAATTACATGTGTTGAGAACTGTGCCGAACAAGGTCGAACAGCAGTGTTGACAGCTTTGCTCTACCAGAACTAGGGTGTAGTGCAATCGCACAATAACACAACACTTACTTGGTTGCCACACTTTGACTATGTCCACAGAGCTCATTCAGCCAATGTATCTGAGCAGAATTCCATCATTTCCCAAGATGAAACCAATACCCTTTTCAGTGAATTTGATTGCATATAGATTACCGGCAACCTGATCTGTAGATCTGTCTCGCTTCCAGGACTTGCCACCATTGTCTGTCCTGAACAAACTGCCACTGCCACCGCAAGCATATCCTTCTTGATCATTACGGAATCTGCATCAAGCATACACACACACTCAGCTTTTGCACGCATCCTTTTCCACCAAGTTGTGATTTATATATGTTCCCTTGTAAAGTGCACCTCAAGCCCAGGCTTACCCAACATCTAGAATGCCAAAACCTCTTGATCCCAGCTTAGCCTGGCTGAAGGCTTCTGACGCTGGACCTGACTTGTCATTGATGAAGAGATCACCTCCTCGCACTGACAACCACAATTCACTAGCAGGCGTCCACCCCATGCTCTGCACTCGCCTGGCAGCCGGCCTGTTGTGTGGCTGCCATGTGGTCTGACCAGGTGCCCATGTCAGATAGAAATTACCTGCAAACAAACATGTGACAGATTTTCAGCATTTTGGCGCCACGTGGTGGGATTTTGAACAGGAGCTTTGATTCTTCGTAGTCATCAGGAAATCTGTTCCAAAAGGCTCAGTGGTTAATCTAGATCTAGGACACTTTGTGAATCTTGACGTGTTTGGAATGAGCTGCTCAGCACCTCTCACAATGCTGATCTCCCCTGCAGTCACAGGATGGGACATGCAATACAAGATCCTGCTGCTGAACATTCTACTTGCAAGTTGCATGCATCACCTCGAGAGCTGACAGCGACATAGTCTCCAGCAGGGCTGCGCTGAATGGTAGAGAAGGTTCCCTCATAGTAGGAGGCACCGCTGATACCTGATGACACGGTTCTGTTCAGGGTGGCGTCCACTGTTTCTTGTACTGCAGCTGACCAGCTGTATGCTGCATTGTCGGTGGCATAGATTGCACCCTGCACACAAACACCACTTAATCAAAGCACAAGCTGAAGCTGCATCAAGGTAGCTCATGATAGTTTGACAGCCTGCGAAGTTTGTGCGTTTCCATTTCCATAACCTATTCAGTCTCAAGTACTGATGAGTTGACAGCAGATTTATAGTATTGAAGGAATCTGCAATCTGAAGCAGGCTGACCTGATCTGTGGTCAGCTCTGCTTGGCCAGACTTGCCTGGCAAGGCGTGAACCAGGATAGGGTTGCCTGGCAACTTGGCTGACAAGGGGACCCTTTCCCAATTTGTGCCACCATCTGTGGTATGCAGCAATATGGCTGGCCTGCCCACAATCCAACCTTCCTCGCCATTGAAGCTGACTGAGTTGAAACGATAATTGAAGCCCTCATCTTGCGCAGCTGCCACCTTCCTGGGGTTCCAAGACTTGCCTCCGTCTTTGGTTTCTAAAAGCGTTTGCCGTGTCCCAAGCAAGAAGCCTGCATGTGCAGGAACTTCTGGTGCTTATCGAAACCTGTTTGACTCAAAGTTTTGCGTGTATTGTCAATACTTTGACAATGCATGCAGCTTGCGCAACACGAGAATGCTGATGCTGCTGGGCATACCATGATTGGCATCATTCCCAGTGAAAGCTATGTCGAGCAAAACCACTCCAGGATCGACGGGGAGGTCCACCTATACAAAAGTGTCACTGCTGTATCACCTGGCCTACAGTGTCTGCAACCTTGCTTCAGCAAAATGACGTGCCTTTTCCCACTCTTTAGACACCACAAGAGCATCTGCGGGGCTAGCAGATTGCAGCTGTGCTGCAGCAGCCAACGATACTCCAGCAGACAGCAGTCCTCTCCTGTTGACGACCTGTTCTGCCTCACTTGCTTGGCAGCATGTGGCGACGTGCTGCTGACGAGCATGACCTCGAGAGTGCGAGCATTTTTCGCCTGCTGCAAATGGTGCTGCAGCATGCATCGATTCATCGGTCGACAGCCTCCGCTTCGAGTCATACTGTTACAGCGCGACAGCCTGCAGATCATACCTGGAAGGCGACCGCCGAAGACCTTGTTGCGGGTTGTTCCATGACCAGATGGGCACTGCAAGCCGGACACAATCATGTTGCCTGCCATCGAACTGTGCAATGCGCTGCTACGCATGTCCAAATTGCATGGCCACAGACATCTCAGGAACTCCCGATTGGAATGTCAAAGCAGCCTATTTAGGCACGGGCCCCTCGTCTTTCCATATAACATCATAGTATTCTTCTTGTTCTTCTTCGAGGCCATGCAGCAGTCTTTGCATTGTAATCTCTCTCTCTCTCTCTCTTGCTCAGCTGGCTCACAGTGCCCTTGGCAGTGTTGGCATATCGTGGTGAAAGGAGCAGCCCTATGCACATATGCATGACACTGATGGGAGTCGTACTGTCGTTAAGTTGTAAATGTCCAGAATTTAGGAGACCTCTAGAAACAAAACGTCAAGCTTGTAGTCTGATGTGTGGTATGCACTGGTCATCTTCCTACTGGTCATGTCATGCAAAGGATGCACGCAGTCAATGATCACGACCTTTGCCCCAAATATGCTCTCCAACTTTATCAGCTGCTTGTTTTGCTGTTGTCGCGATTTGGCCCAAGTTACTGCCCATCTTGTCAACAATCTTACCAGATGTTTTTACGAACCTGCAGCACAAACCATTGAGACTACACTGACATGCATACCAAGCCTCATCATGAGACGGCTGTGCAGTTTTGCTTGAATGCTGTAGCTGCGCATGGCTGTTGATGCCAAACAGAGCTGCACATGGCCATACGCATGGACTATTGCATGTCATCAGAGCAGTCAGGAGTCAGCAAGTTCCACCTTTCTGACAAGTCTCCAAGGTTAACACCACCCACATTATGCTCTTGTTGGGCCCCAGCTGCAGCCAACGCCAAACTCAGATGCAGCTTGTAAAAGCCCAAAGAACACCAAATTCGTTTCAAGTCCTGCAGCTTGAAGATCCCAGCACACCAGACTTACTGTAGGTCTTTCTGGCTGTGAGAGGCGTTTGTCTCTCAGGTGCCTGCTGATCGGCAGCTGCAGGTGCCACAGCACAGTCAAATTGATACATCCTTTCATGCAGCTTGGTGCATCAGCATTGTTGCACAACAAGAGCAAGTAGGACAGCTTGAAGGGGCGTTATGCTGTGCTGTAGCGCTGCAAAACAGGCACACTCTCACCTTCTTGACTGGCCTCTGTTCGCAGCATTGGGCTGCGCTGTGTCTCTGTTGCCATTACAACCTGACAACATTCAATGACATTCAGACTGCAAATACGTCTGGGACCATCGACGTTGAAAAGTTGCAGCTGAAGCTTGCAACATCTACTACCTGGATGCCCTCACAGTATGGCAAGTCTATTGAGTCTCTTGTGTGTTCTGTTGCAGTTCTCTGTTTATTTTTCAGCCTATCAGCGTGCAAGCTGTACCCCACGCACATATACTGCAGGCAGTTCAGACTGAGAGGCATGACAGCAATGCTCTGTAGGGAGACTCGAGGACGTGTTTGTGTGGTGTGCCTAGACATGCTTCAAAGCGGTGCATGCCTTGAATTCCCCAGCTGGTATGCTTTCTGGTGGTAGTTGTGCCAGGTCGGAAGACGTCAGGTGCTTGCTGCGGATGCCCGCGCATATCTGCGCCGATGCACGGTTCTGATACACATTCAAACCTTCCAGACAGTATTCAGCACGCACAAACCGAGAACGTACTGGATTTCTGCCCTTGTCATGTATCGATTGACTGTAATACAACATGCCCAAGCAGCACTTGTGCGAAGGAGTGTCAAGACCGTTCGGCCGGGGTTCTTGACCTGCCTTTTCAGATACCATGCTGAGACAGCTGGTACATTCGGCTGCCAAAACGCTCAACAGAGGCGCATCACCAACTCTACTTTGGCTATTGATCACATGATGACAAATTGAATGCCCTCGACTTCGGTGCCATAATGGCGCATGCGCTACAGAGACAAACCGTCTTTCTTGCAAGAGCTCCTGCAAAAGCCCCTGCTGGGGAGTTAGCAGAGAGTGATCACTGATAAAGCTGATAAAACAAGCAGCAGCTATTGTGCAACAGCGAGCCAACATCACTACCAAAGCTACAAGTTTTGTGCCCAATGCCATTAGCTATAGCATTGAGAAGTGATATGCTAGCTGCTGTGCCATATACAACTTTTTCATATAAGCTGGCGCGCCCGCGCAAATAGACAAACTGATCTGTCTGCCACTCAGGTATTATACAAGGCTACTACTGTTCACTCAAGTCCCTCACTGAAATCTGTTGCTGCATAAGGACTGCTCTCATGCTACTCAACAAGAAGGTTGTTGCTGCAGAGCAACCACATGCTTGAAGCCATCACCATGTAGTAGGCTACATGTTGCACACACACTCCTTGTTATGCAAATGAAGTCCAGTTGGCTTATTGCTTGATGACCAACAGCTCCTGTATACATATGATCAAGAGTCAGCATGATAAACTAAGAAACATCTTCAACATCAACAGGACAACGATCTCAGGCTTGAAAGCATCACTGCATGTATTGTGCAAAGTAGGCCATGCACGCTAAAACCATGCTCAGACACGTTTTGAAAACATTGTGCACTGCAGATTTAAAACATTGTGCACTGCAGATCAAACTTACCTGTCCAGGAGTAATCTGAGCCCCATTATCAACAAGCCACTTGACAATAGTTCCACTCACATCAGCCTGTAAGGTCAACACAAAAGGACCTAATTCAACAACAATGAAATTCTGACCAATTGCACAGAGTAGGCAACACACACAGCATGCGCAAATGCTGCAGCAGACGCCCCTTTGGTGTGATTGATGGCTATACTGTAGAAAGAGCAGGAACACAATTATAACGATTGCTGTCACCTCTATTTCATTCATGAGCTTCATTGCCTCAATGATGCAAACTGTTTGTCCCTTGGTGACTTTGTCTCCCTCCTTGCAAAAGGAGGGCTCTCCAGGGGCGGGGGCTCTGTAGAAGCTGCCTGCCATGGGGGATGCCATCTGCACACATGTTGGACCTTGACCATACAGCATCAAGACGACACTTTGCAAGTGTCCTGCAAAGGATGAGCATCTGCTCATACATATCTCTAATGCTCATATGTCACTGTCACGCCAGAAATGGTTCTGTTGTACAGTTATGTTGAAGTGTGCAGCATGTTGCAATGGGTGCTGTCATTCCCAACTGCAGAAGACTTGCTCTAGCCAGGTGCTTATGCTAATCACATTGCAGCTTGAAAGCACACAGAGATGGACTATACGCCCAGCACCATGTGCGAAAAGATACTGATGACATGATAATTTAAGGTATGCTGCACATAGTCTGTTGTGACCAGCAGGACATGACTTGGTGTGACTACTTGCCTTGTAGCCTTCTACGGCTGGTTCTGCAGCAGGTGCAGAGCCATTGCCTGAGCTACTGCCTCCGCCTCCGCCACCGCTGGGGGCCTTCTCAGCCTGAGGGGGTGGGGGAGGTGGAGCTGCAATGCCTTGTGGCTGACTCTGGTACTGTTGGTAGGAAGCGGGCCCGCCACCTTGAGGGCCCTGTGTACCACATGCTGTGTGGATTAGAAAATCAAGAAGGCTTGCTCACCTAACATAGGCGACAGCCCTGATGTGCATGATGGACGTGAGCATGCAGGCAGAAGGAAGCTGCAAATCATCCCCTCAGGTGGCACAAGTTGCAATGGCAGCTTCACTATGAGCATGCATTCTGTACCACTGGCAATGGCTGTGAAATGTGACTAGGATATTTTGTAATGTGTGCTGATCTGCATCAATGCAGCTGTACATTTCTTTGGCATGTTTATCAGCCTACTGTCACTTATAATTACCACTTTGAGCTTTACGTACTGCTGCACCTGAGCAGTGTAGTGCAAATCATATGAACTGTCCAAAGGCTCTGATGCTACATACCGGCAAATACATAGGCTCAGGTTGCACCACAGCTTCCTTTTTGCGCACTGCTAGACTGAACTTCTTGCTTCTCAACTCAAACTCTACAATGTCTGTTGAGTGCACCATCCTGCATGACAGAGTACACAGTACAGGTGCTTACGGTTTTTCCAGCTACTGTCAGGTTATGCCTCATGAATTTGTCTAGATAATCACATGTTACGTGATTTGCACAGCGGTCTGCTGACCAAACAATGCACATTGTGTTCAAGTGGAATGCATGCCAGGCTATCTTGTGCCTCCAGGCAGCACGTCCACCGACAGTCATTATATGTTAAGTCGCGGTCGCGCATACACCAAACTCACTTGATAATGTCGCTGAGTTCCTCGAACTCCATTGGGTTTGCGCTGGCGGTGCTTCCGTCTACCGACACCTGATCGACATCCGGAGCCGAAGCAGCTTTGCAGGTCGCCTTGCTCCGCGTTGCTGCCTGCAGAGCTTACACATTGACCTCTTGCCATCTTCGCAAAGTTGGCGCGATATTGGGACAATTACCAAGAACATGTCGACCTATCTTACCGGGTATCTGCCTGCATTGCGGGACGGCGCACAGACGCTTGAGGGCTGCAAGCACTTGTGCTGAAGGGATGTGACCTGCATCCTGAGTTTAATGCCCGCCCTGTGAGCTTACCGATCACCACTTGACCTCCTGCTCATCTGCTCTACAGGCAGGCGCTTGTATAGTCGTCCTTGGATGGTCATGGAGGAACCGAAGGGCGATGCGTGAACGGCCCTGGATATCGAAAGGCAGACGGTCAGGAGACTCTCGGCGCTGAAAGCCAATGATATTCACACACTTTGCCGGCGTGGTGGTCTTCTTTGGCACGCAAATTCTTGACCTGGTCAAGCCTCATCCTCTTTGCAGACCAGCTTGACTTGTCTTTGAGCGGCTCGGCAGTTCGTCTCTGCACTGCTCGTCACGTAAACACATGGTTGCGCTGTTCTTTGCTACAGCAGGTGGGCCAACAGTATGTGTACAGCTTTCCCAACCCTTGCAAACTGCATGTGAAAATACTTTGACACCTTTTTTCAGTAGTCGGCTGGGCGCTCTTGGCACACATATTAAGGTCGCACATTAGAGTTGATAAACGACTTATCAGCACATAAGACTTTTGTCCCGACATCACACACACAAGCTAAACAGGAATAACGTTCCACTGTATTACAAAGCCACACTGTTACACACACAGCTGCACCTGACGGTGTAAGGGGCATGTATGTGTGACCTTCTGCATTATCACCTCCCACCACAATGACAGCGTGAATCTGTACAATGTACGACTTGTGATGTACATTGATATACAGCTGAGAGCCAGCCGGAAATGTCACAACCAGTGTCTGAATATGATGGCTGTTGTTGATGTCTGCGAGTGTTTAGCCTCAACTGCCAACTTGAAAGTCTCTGAGGCATTAATAATAATAATAATAACAACGCTTTCCAGCTCATGATGAGCTAGGTACGTGCGGGACAAGTCTTGTCTTTCCAAAGCAATCGGTCTTGCGCATCTCTATACGGTCTACTAATCCCACGGGTTTGGCAATCTTGCAAAGCAACATCATTGAAACTAGACCTAGGGCGACCAGGTGGGCGGAGCCCCTTAACTTGACCAAACAATAGCTTCTTAGGCAATCTATCATTAGGCATCCTGAAAACATGACCTAGCCATCTGA
>JAABUP010004700.1_pt1 | contig 21911 bp, 18 predicted proteins | sample 5559201 | NCBI WGS metagenome assembly JAABUP01 (sample SAMN10711887, study PRJNA513373) | rock metagenome | isolation source: Antarctica rocks | place: Antarctica | reverse complement strand
AAGATGACTGACTGAGATTAAGATTTTGCATATGTATCTTATGTGTTCAGTAAACTATGTTAGTACTAACAGTTCAGTGTAGCTTGAATTTGTTCATCAAGCTTAATGAATTGTCTACTGAATTATGAACTGATGTTTTTGTTTTGAAACTCAAACTCACTCACATTGACTAGCATTACAGAGCTGTGTCTCAAAAGTAATGCTGCACCTCTCTGTTTAGTCACTTATGTTCATCTTTCATTTATATACACTAGTAAAATAACTCTGTTATATTCTCATTCTTCTCATTCTTTCATTTATTCTCATTGTTCTCAACATTCTTGCTGTTCTTATTCTTCTCATTCACTTAGATTCATGTCTGACTGCTATTGTCTTTTAAACTAATTAATGCTTTCATTTCTGCTTTAAAACAACTATTTACATTCAGTCTATTTTCTTTATACTTATTTTCACCTTCTAGTTCAATTACCTTCTGAATATGTCTAGAAATTCATTCAATTCATTGCTGAATTTATTATTGCTTAAGATTCTCTTAACAGTTCTCTCATGTCTTTGTCATAGTAGATCTTATACAAGAGACTTTCTTTTTAATAGTATATTGTTTTATTCAGAATCAACAGAATTCTATCATGATAAAATCAAATGAATTATTTGATCAAAAGAATTGAAGAACTTCTCAGTTGTTACAACCATACTCAGTTAAGACTAACAGAATGAGTCAAACACAAGAACTGCGTAGTCTCTGACATGAGACAACAAGTTAAGCGTCGACTCAATCAGAAGAATGTCAAGTTGACCCTTAGCAGGTTGAGTCAATTCTTTGAGGGTCAACCCTTGTTCTATATAGAAAGAATTGTTTCTCTTATGAAAACAATCATGTTCAACTCAATACAAGTTACCAACTACTGGTTTACCCTACACCGCACACTGGGATTTTTATATCAACAAGCACAAACCTTTAACCCTAATATTCAAGGCATCTTAGATCAGAACGTAACACTTTAAACACTCTTACAGTATAAGAATGACAATCAGCGCACAGAAGTCAGCTTCAACAAGTCAAGTCAACCTTCAAGGCCTTCAGCAAATGATTGATGTACTCAAGGTACTGACACTCAATGCATTCACAGATGAGAGAGGGAAGCTGCGAGCCTTCTTGATCAAGCTCAAGTTATATATTGAATTCAACCAGACAAAGTTTAGATTCAAGATGAACAAAGGCCTGTTTACTGTATCATACCTCAAGAATGCAGCATTCGATTGAGTTGACCCCAAACTGCATAAGTTCTTTGACAAGACACTGAAGAAACAAATGAACAATAAGAAATTCATATTCAGCAACTATAAGAAGTTCAAGAATGAGCTTCAAAGAGCCTTCAAGGTAGTCAACAAGAAATGAGCAATGAAAAGATGACTTCACATTCTGAAGATGAATAAGTCAGCAGTCAAGTATGCGGCAGAGTTTCAGCAAATTGCAGCCTTAATGAATTGGGACAACAACGCTTTAGTATTGCAATACTATTGAGAACTCAACAAGACTATCAAAGATGAGATAACCAGAATGAATTGACCTGAAGAGCTTCAGAATATAATCAATATCTTCATCAACATCAACAGTCATCAATGAAAATGACGAATGAAGCATACAGAACACTACACATCAAAGATGTGAGAAAGACATTATATTCTCAGAAGAGGTGACCCTATGAACCTCAACGCAATCAAGAAGCATTGTGAGCAACAACCACAAGTGAAGCAAGAACAGTGCATGAGCAAGCTCTATAAGCCTCAATCTTGATGAGCAAAGACTTATGAATGTTATAACTGTGAAAAACTCAAACACCTTGCAAGAACCTGCAAGAAACCTCAACAAGAGAGAAAAGAAGTTACAGCAACAGATACACACATAGTGCACAACGCTCTGAGCTGAACAGTCTGCTATGACAATATGTGCTGAACACATATGAGCAGCAAACACAAAGTCAAATGATACTCACAGAAACTCATGAAGAGATGAAACGGTTATGACACAACAGATCAACCAAAGAGATTAGCTATTTTAAAGAAAGCTGAGATCAAAGAAATCAATACTCACAGAACTCAGATAGAAGAAGACTACAGTGATAGCACCTGAATAGTTCTGAATTCAGACACAGACTCAAAAGATGTCAACAAATGAGAAGTCAACATAAGACTCAAAACAAGACATGAGCACTCTGAGAATCAGCACTGAGAGATGTGTCAACAACTGCTAGAAAAACAGCAAGAAAAGCTTGAAAAAAGAGTCAATGATCTTAAGAAGCAACAAAAAGAAACAAAAGAAGCAAAAACATGCTTAAAACTCAACAAGTTGATGAAAGAAGTATGAACAGTGACCAACTCAGTATCAAAACAACTTGTGTGAAAAACTAGAAGTCACAAGATCAAGATCCATTTACTCACAGAGTATCTGACATCAGGCAGTGATCAATGAACCTTTTCAGAAGGCTACATGTCACCTGAGTTCCTGAGCAAAGTGAAAGCACTTCAGATTCAGCTTCAGTGAGAATATGATCAGTATGAACTGCGCCTACACCCAGAACAATATATTGAGAAAGACAGCAATGAATACATACAACTGATCACACAAGAGATAGAGCCTAAGTGATTTCAGAACCTCAAGAGAAGAGCAAGCGACGCAGTACAGTCAAAAAACTGCAAGCTTTCTCAAAGAGACTAGGGAACAAGAAGCTTTTAATGTCTCAAAGAAACGGCAAAGACCATAAGATATGAGTCAACATTCAGGTTGAACAGAATAGAATCCTTCAAGCAATGATAGACTCAGAAGCAATCAACAACTATATTTTGCAGCAAGCAATAAGAGTGCTAGGACTAACGCCGCAGTGAGCGCTGAAGCCTATGCAGATATATATGATCAACAGAGAATCTGAGTGAATAACAGACCAGGTTCACATCAAAGCCATAATACTAGAAGATTCACAGAAGTTGACATTTGATGTTCTCAATTTGATCAAGTATGATGTCATACTAAAGATGCCCTGATTACGCAAAAAGAACTCAAGAATTGATTGAATCAGCAAAGAGTTATACGTCACAGCAGATGTGTATGAGATTCTTGAACAACCAGAAATGAGCTTATCAGAGCATAAGTCATGAGATTACAAAATATTGCTATTGAATGACAAGCAGTCAAGATGAATGCCACTGTACTCAATGAGTGAAGATCAACTCAAGAAAGTAAGAACTTATCTTGACAAGAATCTTAAAAGAGGATTCATCAGACCATCAAAGTCATTGACAGAATATTCAATTCTGTTTGTATTAAAGAAGAATGACACAAAGCAACTATGTGTCAACTACAGACAACTCAATGAGATAATTAGACAAAACAGTTATTCCTTACCATTAATCAAAGAGTTGCAAGACCAATTAGGCAGAGTCAAGTGGTTCACAAGTCTAGACTTAAAAGAAGCCTATTATTGAGTACAAATGAAGAAAGGCGAAGAATGAAAAACGGCATTTTGAACAAGATACAGACACTACAAATACACTGTTATGCTGTTTGAGCTCAAGAATGCCCTTGCCACCTTTCAAAGATTAATCAATGACACATTGAGAGAATACCTTGATGATTTTGCAATCACATATCTCGCTGACATTCTGATATATTCAGATGACCTTGAGATGCACCGCAGCCATGTGCACAAGATACTGAGAAAGCTTTGTGAGAGGGTTTTGTATGTGAAGAAGGCAAAAAGCAAGTTCAAAGCAAAGAAAATCAAATTCCTTAACTATATTATTCAATCTGAACAAATCAAGAAGAACTCAAAGAAGACGAACGCAGTCAGGAACTGACCTTCGTCAAAACAAGTCAAGAAAGTACAAGTCTTTCTAGAGTTGATGAACTATTATCAAAAGTTTGTACCTAACTATGCAAGAATTGCAGAACCCCTCACACAACTAATGCACAAGAACAAGAAATGACATTGAGATAAGAAGCAGAAGAATGTGTTTCACGCATTAAAGAAAAGTCTTAGCAGAATGACACACCTGAGAATACTCAATTCAACATGCAAAAAGGTACTGAAAATCAACACATCAAATTTCACAGTAGGCACATGCTTGTACCAGATTGAGGATGAACAACAGAGACTCATAGTCTATTGATCAAGAAAACTATCAGAATCAGAGAAAAGATATGAGGTTCACGACAAAGAACTTCTTGCAATAGTGAAAGCACTGCAAGATTGAAGACCTTACCTCACAGATACTGAAAAGCCTATTCAGATTTACACAAATCACAAGAATTTGAGAAACTTTGCAGCAACAAAACAGTTGAATTGATGACAGATTTGCTGGGCCAAACAGTTAGTCAATTACAAATTCCAAATCCATTACAAGAAGGATAATGAGAATGGTGAAGCAGACGCTTTGAGTAGACAGCCTGATCATGAAGAAGTGAAAAAGATTCACATCAGAATTCTGAGTGAAGATGACAAAGAAATCCTCACAAAAGGCTTAACAGCAATGTACAAGGTGAAGAAAGCTTTCTTGATGAATGAAGAGTTAATACAAGTATGTCACAATGACAGAGTCACAGAACACCTTGAAGTCAAGAGAATCAAGAACCTCATACAAAGAAGGCACAATATCAGCAACCTTAAGAATCAAATCATCAAGTACATTGTCAAATGTGATTCATGTCACAGAAACAAGATTCAGAGAGATAAAAGATATGACAGAGTAACACAACTAGACACATCAAATGCGCCATGGGAGTCAGTTATCATGAACTTCATAACAAAGTTATCAACATTGAAGAATCTGGCATGAGGAGTGAAATTTGACAGTATATTGACTATAGTTGATAGACTAACCAAGTACACCATGTTCATTTCATTCAAAGAAACTGCAACGGCATCAGTATTGACATACACCATACTGCAAAAGTTGATTAACAATCATGGGCTATCAAAGGAATTTATCACTGACAGAGACAAGCTGTTCACAAGCAAGTTTTGGGAAATGCTCACAGCAAAACTCAGGATAAATCATAAGATGTTGACGGCATATCATTCACAGACAAACAGACAGAGCAAACTAATGAATCAGACAGTTGAAACATACTTGAGACACTACATCAATAGAAATCAGAACAACTGAGTACAACTGTTGTCAACAGCACAGTTTGTATACAACAACACACAAAACAAAACCACAGAAGAAACACCATTTTGAGCAAATTATGAATACAACCTGAAGGTATGACAAGAACTGCAAGCACACAGATCACAAAGTCAGAAAGCAATATTAAATATTGCAGAGATCAAGAAGTTGCACAAGGATCTGACAAACAGAATTCAACAACAAACAAAACAAACAACAGAGATAAAACCTTTCATGATTGAAGAAAGAGTTTATTTAAGAACAAACAACATTCATGTAAAGCAAAGAAGCAAGAAGTTGAACAACAAAAGCATAAAACTGTTCAAAATCAAAAGGAACATCAAGGGGTTAAGCTACAAGCTAGACTTACCCAAGAAAATGCGGATACACCCAGTATTTCATGCATCAATGCTTCAGTGTTGCAATCAGTTCATACCACTTCAAATCACTGAAATGTCTGTTGAACTCAACAAAGAATATCAAGTTGAGAACATTCTAGAAAAACAAATGATTAATGAAAAAGCCCACTATCTCATCAGATGAAAGAGGTACAACACCTCTGAAAACACATGAAAACTCATAGAAAACCTCAATGATTGCACAAGAACACTTCAGCACTTTGAGAGGGGGAGGTGACAAGATTAAACTGTCAAAAGTCATTTGACATGTTATCAAAAAGCTGAAACAAGGTCTCAGACTGAGGAGTTTCCTCATCATCATTGTTATTGTTGTTCATTTTCTTTAACAGACAAAGAGTTTTCTGTTTAGCACAATCTTGAGTCTGACACAACATTTTGCATAATCAAGAAAGCTTTGTGAAGAGTTGAGCTTGTTCTTCTTCAGTTTGAAGAATCTCTGACTTCAGCTTGTTGTGAACACAGTTTAGTGACTCTCATGTCACACTCACACATGAATGATCTTGATGAGTACACTCAGCACATTTGAAATGTGACTTCATCATCACACAGAAGATAGAGTGATTGAAACAATAAACACAGACAATGTTTAAGGAACTGCCAGATGTAGTGATCTCTTTCACAGCGCAAAGGCAATTGTTGTACTCACAAGTGAGAGAAGGCTTTTAAGGCATGGCTGACGTTGAGAAGTTTCATTTTATACCCTCACTTAAATAGAATCCTGAGAACAGAGATCATGAGAAGAGAAGATAGTGTTACAACCATACTCAGTTAAAACTAACAGAATGGGTCAAACACAAGAACTGCGTAGTCTCTGACATGAGACAACAAGTTAAGCGTTGACTCGACCAGAAGAATGTCAAGTTGACCCTTAGCAGGTTGAGTTGACTCTTTGAAGGTTGACCCTTGTTCTATATAGAAAGGATTGTTTTCCTTATGGAAACAATTGTGTTCAACTCAATACAAGTTATCAATTACTGATTTACCCTACACCGCACACTGGGATTCTTATACCAACAAGCACAAACCTCTAGCCTTAATATTTGAGGCATCTCAGATCAGGATGTAACATCAGTTTATATAAACAGCTGTCTGCATCTTTACAGCATAACTCAGAACTAAATCCTTCTGTACTACTGTATTCTCTCACTTTGTCATGCATTTCACAGTAAAAGAAAGTAGTTTCAGCTGTAGAATCTCTTTTTCATAACAATATCAGTCTATTCTGTCTTTATTCTAAATTCATATAAGTGCTTCATTTGCTGCAGTAAACTTTCAAGTAGGTTGTTATTCATTTAAGTAGTTAAGTCATTAAAGCTACATATAAATTGTATGAGTAAACTGTCACAGGTTTGCAATGAGACTGATGCTCAATTAATAATTTCTAAATACAAGAAGAATACTATGAAGAGAGAAAGAAGAGCTTTATACAGAAGCAAAAAGATAATGTGCTTTAGTCTTAGGGTCTTAGTAAGCAACTAGATCATAAGGCCTTAATATGAGTTTAACTCATGACATCATCTCTTTCTTTTTCTTTAAGGTTGTGCCTTAAGCCTCTGAAAAGATTGTCATATGATTGTCAATGTTTGTTAACACATGTTTGCCTGCTTTATACAGATAAGGTTTGCAGATGAAAATTTTTTCATTGCTTGTGTGGTTTTCTTCAACAATTCACTTGAGTTTATCTGTCAGTGAAGTGAGTTATAAATCCCCTCACCTCACATACAACTTCTTTTTTTCTTTCTTCTTTAACTTCTTCACTCACAACTTTTGTATGTGAAATCTTTCTTGATTGAATATGTCAACACTGACTCTCATATGACAAGCTCAGCAGCAACAACATCAACAACAGCAACAATGTAAGTGTTATATAGATATGTGTTTCAGAGCTGACAGCTCACAGGGTTTTTATTCTTTATGATGCATATGTTGTCACTCTTGTTCTTGTGACTGTTGATGTTGATTCAGTTCTCTTTGTTGATTAGCAGCAGCTCACTCAGTATGCTCATTTCTCTCAAACAATGATCATCTTTGTGCTGCTCAGTGTGAACATTCTGTTCATACAGAAATGTATCACACTGAATCAGATAAGAACTCATCAGATGTTGTACATCAATGCAATTCTGATTCAGAGTCAAGGTATGTTGATTTCTGTCAGTTGTATCAACTGTTAGACACATGATATGACACTCTTTTTAAAATGTCATCATACATCAAAACATTTCAGTGAATGTTGCAGTAACTGCAAGTGACATGATCACACTGCTCACTGTTCTGTACACAACAATGATGTTCTCATTGTCATCTTAAACAATGAGAACAACAACAATGTCAATGAGAATGAGCATGCTTCTCAGTTAAGACAGATCACACTGACACTGTCAGCAGAGACAGTTGTCATCTACATTGCCTCTTAGATACATATGACTCTTTTTTCTTCTTTACACTGTGCTTGTCTAGTTGTACAGACTGTGTGTGACACTTATAGAGCCTAGTTATATGAACTGTGTGTGACATCTGAGCAGTGTGTCTTATCTCTTTGCAGTGCTCAGAACAAGTAGCTTTGACAAAATCAAGAAGGCATCATTAGTAATTAGCATAGAAATAAATCAAATAAATTCAACACTAAATTTTGAACTCTGTACAATTCTCTGAACTCATGAAGCATCTCAATCTTCTTGTGTATGATTAAGATCTAGTCACCTGTTACGTTTTGATCTGAGATGCCTCAAATATTAAAGCTAAAGGTTTGTGCTTGTTGGTATAAGAATCTCAGTGTGCGGTGTAGGGTAAACCAGTAGTTGATAACTTGTATTGAGTTGAACACAATCATTTTCATAAAAGAAACAATCCTTTCTATATAGAACAAGGATCAACCCTCAAAGAGTTGACTCAACCTGTTAAGGGTTGACTTGACATTCTTCTGATCAAGTCAACACTTAACTTGTTGTCTCATGTCAGAGACTATGCAGTTCTTGTATTCAATTCATCTCATTAGTCTTAACTGAGTATGGTCATAACACTATCTCCTCTTTCTGTGATCTCTGTTCTCAGAATTCTATTTAAGTGAGGGTATAAAATGAAACTTCTCAACATCAGCCATGCCTCAGAAGCCTTTTCTCACTCATGAGTACAACAATCATCTTTGCACTGTGAAAGAGATCACTACATCTGGCAGTTCCTTGAACATTGTCTGCATTTATTGTTTCAATCACTTTATCTTCTGTGTGATGATGAAGTCACATTTCAAATGTGCTGAGTGTACTCATCAAGGTCATTCATGTGTGAGTGTGACATAGAAGTCACTAAACTGTGTTCACAACAAGCTGAAGTCAGAGATTCTTCAAACTGAAGAAGAACAAGCTTGACTCTTTGCAAAGCTTTCTTGATTACACAAAATGTTGTGTCAAACTCAAGATTGTGCTAAACAGAAAACTCTTTGTCTGTTAAAGAAAATGAGCAACAATAACAATGATGATGAGAAAACTCCTCAGCCTGAGACCTTGTCTCAGCTTTTTGATAACATGTCAAACAACTTTTGACAGTTTAATCTTGTCACCTTCCCCTCTCAAAGTGCTGAAGTGTTCTTGTGCAACCATTGAGATTTTCTATGAGTTCTCATGTGTTTTCAGAGATGTTGTACCTCTTTCATCTGATGAGATAGTGGGCTTTTCTGCTAATCATTCATTTTTCTAGAATGTTCTCAACTTGATATTCTTTGTCAGATTCAACAGATGTTTCAGTGATTTGAAGTGGTATGAACTGGTTGCAACACTGAAGCATTGATGCATGAAATACTGGGTGTATCTGCATTTTCTTGGGTAAGTCTAGCTTGTAGCTTAACCCCTTGATGTTTCTTTTGATTTTGAATGGTTTTATGCTTTTGTTGTTCAACTTCTTGCTTTTTTGCTTTACATGAATGTTGTCTGTTCTTAAATAAACTCTTTCTTCAATCATGAAAGGTTTTATCTCTGTTGTTTGTTCTGTTTGTTGTTGAATTCTGTTCGTCAGATTCTTGTGCAACTTCTTGATCTCTGCAATATTCAATATTGCTTTCTGGCTTTGTGATTTGTGTGCTCACAGTTCTTGTCATACCTTTGGGTTGTATTCATAATTTGCTTGAAATGATGTTTCTTCTGTGGTTTTGTTTTGTGTGTTGTTGTACGCAAACTGTGCTGTTGACAACAGTTGTACTCAGTTGTTCTGGTTTCTATTGATGTAGTGTCTTAAGTACGTTTTGACTGTCTGGTTCATTTGTTTGCTCTGTCTGTTCATCTGTGAATGGTATGCTGTTGACATCTTATGATTTATCCTGAGTTTTGCTGTGAGTGTTTCCCAAAACTTGCTTGTGAACAGCTTGTCTCTGTTGGTGATAAATTTCTTTGATAGCTTGTGATTGTTAATCAACTCTTGCAGTATGGTGTATGTCAATACTGGTGCTGTTGTGGTTTCTTTGAATGAAATGAACATGGTGTACTTGGTTAGTCTATCAACTATAGTCAATATACTGTCAAATTTCACTTCTCATGCCAGATTCTTTGATGTTGGTAACTTTGTTATGAAGTTCATGGTAACTGACTCTCATGACACATTTAATGTGTTTAGTTATGTTACTCTGTCATATCTTTTATCTCTCTGAATCTTGTTTCTGCAACATGAATTGCATTTGATGATGTACTTGATGATTTGATCTTTAAGGTTGCTGATATTGTGCCTTCTTTGTATGAGGTCCTTGATTCTCTTGACTTCAAGGTGTTCTTTGGCCCTGTTGTTGTGACATACTCATATTAACTCTTCATCTGTCAAGAGAGCTTTCTTCACCTTGTACATTGCTGTTAAGCCTTTTGTGAGGATTTCTTTGTCATCTTCACTCAGAATTTTGATGTAAATCTTTTTAACACGGACCAATTTCTTGGTCCTTCAACGACTTCTGTCCGAATGGTCACCGCCTTAGAGACCGAACCTGCATTGTCGAGTATATAACCGCGACCGTCGACCGCTTGCTCGACACGCCTGGGCAAACACCGGCTCAGCTTGATCTGCAGGATGCATCGTCCGAGGAATACACACAACCCCCGACGCCGCCGGCGGCATCGGAGGGGGAACACGATGAGCAGAACATAGAATCCGTAATTACGCCATCAGAGAGCTCTACATCACCGAAGGATTCGAGAGCCAATGTTAACGACAGCAATATTTCGCGGACTTGGAAACACTCGCTGTTGGAAGACTACTTGTGCATCAAACCAGAAGATCCATGGAATCAGGAATTGGTTGCTTATGCTGCACGAACGCGGCTTCCTGGAGAATCCAGTTTCTCAGTCGAGACTGGGGAGCCCGCCACAATCCCACGCAGGCAACGTTATAACCCTAGAAGAAGAGCCGAAGTTGCTTACACCAGAAACAATGGGGGCGCTTGCGAGGGGTGCAGGAGGAACAGACGAGCCGTAAGTCATATGTTCCAATTCACTCATCTGAGCCCATTCTAAGGCAATCGGTGCAGTGTCGTCATCGATTGGAAGAGCTTGAGGCGATCGTTGATGGCCATGGAGCGACGTCAGAACAAGTGATGGCAAGAGGTGGTGCAAGACGAGATGCAACTGACAGAGTGGCTTTTGATTCTGCAATCGATAATGAAGCAGGCAATCAGCACGGAGAAGCCGCCATTGACCCTGGTGGCCCTTTTCCGACAACTTTTTCGGCTTCCTCACAGCCACAGCGAAGGTCGGCCCCTCAAACCCGGGTCCATAGACGAAAGAGGTCCGGAGCTTATGGCGACTTGTCCGCTGCACGGGGTCAAAGAGCGCTGCTGACATCTCTGTCACCGGCGAATGGTGACGAACATGAGACGGGAGTTAGACAACCGCACATTCCTGTCGGACCTGATGCTCTGAGAACGCCGCCGGCACAACGCTATGTAGGGCAAGGTCGCAGTACCAGCATCGATGCTCAAAGGAACAGACAGTTGAACAACTCGGCTACCTTTAGTACTCGCCAGAATAATGCGGCAAGGAGAGTCACTCAAGCGCTGGAGCCTTTACACGACACAGAAACCGAGTTCGGAGAGCTTTCTTACATAGACGAGCGCAACGTTTTGATATGGCCACCAGCAATCCCGCACAATGAGCAGAATTTTGCTCTGTTTGAAAGCACTTCAGCAACTAGCAATGCTAATCTCAATACACCACTCAATCAAAGGAGCAGGCCACCTCTTGGGTCTCCATGGTCTGAGGTGGCTGAAGGTGAAGATGGTTACCTGGACCGAACCCCCAGGGAACTCTCCACCCATATATATCCACCAGCACCACCATTCCAGTACTTCAACAGTGCGACTCCGGCGCGGAACGTAGATGACTTAGGTCAAGGTGCTTTCGGCCTTCCGCAAACGCATTGGTTACCATCGCAGCCATCTCCGATGCGGCAACATCCCTTCGAAGAGAGCGCCGACAGTAATGCCCTGATTATTGGAGACTCCCGAGATCGCCCCTATCACCAGTTGACGCCCGCTCCGAATCATCAGCAGGAACTGCCCATCCTTCCTAACGAGGGGCCGGTGTGGGTTACAGAGGACCTATCGTGGCTCGATGTCGACCCATCAGAGCGGTACCTCGACACGTCCTGGTTTGATCAACTGTCTGCTGCTGGTCCTATAGAGGATGATGTGAACCTTGCTACCCAGCCGCCGATAGCAACAGGGGATCTCCCTCAATCTTTGGAACCACACCAGTCGAATGACCTCGACCTACACAGCGAATTTACTTGGAACAATGACCCTTACCACGTTGAACACACTGATACCGGCGTCGATTCTCCTTCAGGGGGCTATATGGCTTTCCTCCATGACCCAGATTTGACTCCTCGCTTGGAAAGCACAATAGGATCGTGGAGTGATCCTATTCTTACACCTCCGTCTGAGGGCAACATTGAGAACAGTCATGGATGACTGAGCACTTGAGATGTTGGGCATCGGTCAATCTTATGGTATGTAGTACGACTGCATTCGACTGATTTGTAGTGCACTGACGACCATGCGGGATAAGAGAAGCACAGTCGAATGTATTTGCCATTCTCCTCACACATGGCATCATACATACCTGAACTTCACGAAATCAACGGAAGTTATGATACACGACGCATTTATCCATTTCATGCTGCGGAGTCTGAGCGTCACTAGTCTTTCAACAACTTGGTTGTGTGGCATTGGTCAAAAGGGGTGGTTTTGTTCGTTGGAGTCGTTGGGTCAGGATCGTTATTGTGGATGGGACATCATGAAGGAGATAAGACAATCTAGGGCAGGATAAAATTGCACAGAACAGGACAAGAAATGTAAAATAAAATGGAGTCATAGATCAAGCTCTCGGCGCAAAAAACCAAGACCCCATCATCGATCGGCACACTCACATACGCAGCTACGATAACGGCATCTTGAAGGCGCCAGCTGTTGCTCATACATCCCCACATGAACGCCAGGACCTTCACTAAATCGCCGCAGAGACTGAAGTCGCCGACGATGATGAGGACCGAGTGGAGATTGCGGCCGGCCTTCAAGAATAAGGGCGAAGAGGAGGAGCTAGGGATCATGTTTTGAAAAAGACTTGTTTCTCTCGTTCTTGCTTGTGAAACCTATATTCTGCGTACATTCTTCTATTCGGTCCAGTGGCTGTTCACTTGTGGAAAGAGGCATCTCTCTCTATCTGTTGCTGCTTGAGATTGCGTATCGCATCACCATCCTCAATTCCCTCTGTCAGGCAAGCCGTGCTCAGCGGGCCTGTGGTCGCGAGTGTCTTCCACCTTCTTCCCACCTCTGAACAAATAAGTCTTTGGATTTAAATACCATGACGTCGCGAGTAGCGAGTAATCCATCCCAAGAATCCCTTTCGGCAAAAAAAGAGAAGACAAAGGGGGAGGAGGTGATGAACATGAGGATTGAGAAGTGCGCGTTCTGGGCCGCGCGAGGGGACCTAGATGAGATGCTGCGTACAAGGCCACATTATCATTTGAGCACTGTTCCTACATGGTCGTTTAGTCTAGTAGCTCTTTTGAAACGTTCAGCTCGCAGAGGCAAAAGACCCGACAAAGCACCATTCAAACTCCACGCAACACTGAACAAAACAACTCACGCACGCTTCCATCTTCCTGCCATGGAATCTCTCTTCGGATCAATTTTGCTGGTTTGATATTGTGAAGTGCAGCACATATATCTGACTCATACGTTCTCCCCCTTCACAACTTCGCTCACAACCTCATCTAAATCTTCCCTTGGCAAGCTCAAAAGCTCATTACTCAAACCCTCATCTTCCTCGAAATCACTCCCCCTCCCCCCGCCATACGTAGCGGCTAATATCAACGGTAGTATCCCACTATAATCGCCCCTTGCCAACTTCTCCTGTCCCTCCTTCACCTGCTCGTCAGTAGTCGTCTTCTTGACCTCCCATTTCCTCCCGCTCGCCTTTTCCAAAGAGTGGAGCACTTCGTTTTGGGAGGTGGTGAAGGAGGCTATGTAGACGTATTTATTCTTTGTTTGGTCTGGGTGGCGGAGAACGGAGGAGACGGCGCGGCCGATGGTGGGTACGGTGGTGGTGCTCCATTTGTGGTCGCCGGAGTCGAAGACGGTGGCGGTGTGGTTGTGGAGGTCAAAGCCGAGGAAACCAACTTGGAGACCCCTATACAAATATTAGTTTCTCGCAAGTTGCCGCGTGGTTCAGGCGGCGCGAAGAGTTCTGCTAATTGAGATCTTACCAGTCAAAGAAGGGTCCATTGACAATAGCCGTCCAGCTCAAGCCCTCACTTTCTTTGGACTTTAAATAATTCGTCACCTCCTCCTTTCCCTTGAATATAGGCACCAACTCCACCGCCTTTGCGTTCGCAGTATTACTCCCGAACTCCGCCGGGACAAACCTCTTCACGCCAGCTTTGATAGCGGCGTCGATGATGGATTTCTGCTGCAGGTTGCCTGTTGGTGAAATAGTGCTTACGATGGCGTCTTGGCCCTCAAAGGCGGCGTGCAGAGAGGAAGGGCTGTAGTCTGTTTTGTGGACCTTGAAGTGGGAGGGAAAGATGGAGGTTGATTCATGGCGCGAGAGGATGGCAACTGTGAAGTGTGGGTCGGAGTCGAGGGCTTGGAGGACGGAAGGACCGAGGTTCCCGCCGGCCTAGGGAGGGAATGGGTTAGTGAGGGAGGCCTGCTTTGCTTTGCTTTCATTTGGATTGGAGAGAGGAATTGGGATGGCGAGGATTGCAGCACTGGACTCACGCCAATGACAATGACGTTTTTGATGTCTTGAGACATATTAGATGGTATGGAAGCTTCCGCTGTTCGATTGAAACGAAAAGAGGAAGGAGGTCTGCTGTCAGTTGAGGAGTTTGTTACTCCCTTTGAGAAGGGCTTTCACAATGCTGCGAGAAGTCTCGCAGTTGAATCGGACAGGAGAAATTAAATTCAAGAAGACCAAAGTTTCCAGCACAGGGACGAAGAAGGCTCGACATTATATAGATAAGGCGTAACCCCACCTCAGCCCGGTCCTGAAACTGCCCTACCCACTGCTTACATGATGGGCTTCGGGCTTCGGGCTTCGGGATTGAAGACATATGAACATCCGGTAAGTATTTGCTGCTTTCATGGTGGATTTGAGATGTTGATTATAAACCAGACCGTGGACTAGTCTTGCTTGTTAAGCACGCGAACTCTCGAGGAAACGTTTGTAATGCTGAACTCCCGTCGCATAACGTTTCGAATGCTGACAGTGTTTACAGTAACGATCCACACTTATGGTTCCTCACTGAATCATTACCGTAAATGTTGTCAGCATTTGAAACGTTATGCAGCTTCGCATCACAAACACTTTCTCATAAATTCTCTGAACCCCGAAGTCATCAGGATACCGGCTACTGTGCCGCATCTGTTTGTAAGCGTACTTTGTAATATGAAATCTCCCTTCGACAAGGCCATCGCGAACTTGACCGAAATGGTGGTTGTTAGGATAGATCAGGGCTTCGGTATTGGTCCAAGTAATCGAGGTTCCCACTAGCTCAGGTGCTTCGAAGACCGACGGACTTAAAGCTTAGTTCAGCTTGGCCCAGATGGGACCATGTGTAGGATTGAAATAGAAAATGTTCAGAGATGTGAGACCTTGAAATCGATTTGTGACTGACGAAAAACCAGAGGCAAACATATCATGTATTCGCCTCCACCTAGCTCGCCCAGATCGCCCAGCTATATAACATGCAAACAAGTTTCTGCCCTGCCCAGCTCAACGCTATGAGACAGTATAAGCTCCGCAGGCCGAATCCAGACAATGAAATGGCCCATCATCACACGTGAAACACCGAACGCACCGAAGAGAAATAGCTGAGCCCGGTTTAGCTCCCCGTATCCTAATCACTAACCCACACACAGTGACAGCTACCCCCCATGGCATCCTTCTTCTCTAGTCTCTCTTTGTTTGAGTCTTCCAACCACCTTCTCCTCTTCCCATTTGCACTGGACAGTTTCATCGCTCTCTGATGAATTGGCTCCGTCTCGCTAAGTGACACAATGATCGGTTGGCCAGATGGATTCGGGACCGAATTGACGGTACCATCGTAGAGTACTTGCATCTGCTGACAATAAGGTTCCACTGCATTGTTTGCGTGGCGATGCTCTTCAATTTGACAATTTTTGGATAGGGCAAAGGTAATGGGGGCGGAAGTGGTGACGATGGAATTTGGCGCTTCTGCGCATCGGGCGCGTTGGAGCTCAAGGGTGAAGATGACTCTCGTATTGTGCTTGCAGGAGCCGACGATGGCGTAGATGTAATGGAGCTAGATGAGGCGTTGAGGTTGGCAGCTGAGCTGTTCTGATTAATGTAGATAAAGCCTTCAAGCAAGGTGCTGTTCCAGAAGCAGAACCATGGCTTGTCGCCGGGTTTAGCGACCTCGCCCTGGAGCCCGCCGGCAGGGTACCCTCGTTCCTCGAGATCAACGGCGTCCCCGACAGAGCGCTTCGATAATCCAGACGCCATTGTGCTCTCGGAGACAACGACAAGCTTGTCATAATCCTGCTGAAAGAAGAAAGCTGGTCCTCGATTGGGTTCAGCTTTGTCCAACATCATCATAAGATTGTACGGCTCATTGAGCGCCGGCCGTTGCGCTCCGTAACGAAGTGGTCCACCGGATGATAGTCCGGTAAGAAGCTGCACCTGACTTCCACCATTGCTCTGCGATGTGACCTGCATTCCTAGGAATCCACCTAACCCACAGCCCCATGCGTTGGTCTGGGAAGCGTTTGTGAGACATCCATTGGAAGCCTCCAAGGGAGCGCCGAGCGCGACTCCAAAAGTACCACAGGGTAATTGAGGTAAGTTTGTTGGTGGTGTTGCTAAAGGTGTAGCATCTACTAATGATGTGGCAGTCACTGTAACAGTAGGTGGCCTATCATGAAAATCAGTGCCGGTTGAGAACGGTAACAGCCGGGTAACATACGCCGTGGTTTGGATGGCTTGAGCTGCCTCTTGCCCTGCATTCTTCCCCCCGCGTCGGTTACCTATGATGCGACCGACAATGCCTCCCAATAAAGCTCCAAGCAAAATGAGCAATACTACGACTACAACGAGAAGCCAGACTGGAAGCTTCCCTTTACACATTCTCTTCTTGCTCTTCTCGGTCCACCTCTCTTTGAAGCTCCCAGTATCATCCGTTTGGCCGGCTGCAACTGCTGCCGCACCGTTGAGCCTAGTGCCGCTCGCCTCAGACAGAATACTTTGCGGCGCTGAAGCCCGGGACTGCATGGGATGAAGGGTGGCCTGTGACACGTCTGGGTCTGGGGTCACATTGGCAGTATCCGCGGGCGCAGGCAGAACGTGTTTCGGCACGATGCCGTCAGGATATCTTGTGTAAGGTGGAAGTTGTTCTGTATGCCCATCTGGTCCAATGATATCTGCTGCTTCTTCTCCTTCAGGACCTAACCGTCGTCGGTAGCTTTGGCCTAGACCGGGGAAACCAACCGGTATCGACGGGTTTGTGGCAGCAATTGGACTGACATCTCCTTCAGGCACAGTGTTCTGGGGATACGATCCATAAGGATGCGCAGGTCCGTTGACTCTGGCATACGTTCGCTCAGGCATCCCTATCGTTGAGTTTGTTGAAACACTGGGCGTTCTTGCTATGCCAATACCTTGAGGATACATGCCGTACGGATGACTGGGGCCCGTTGCGCCTTGATAAGGACTTTGTGTTCGAGGCATTGTGAATGTGGATGATGTGCTTAAGGATCTGTGTGGTAATGATGTCACGTCGGAGACTTCTGAGACCGATGCCACGCTCAATGGCCGCAGAAGGGTTTGTAAGGTTTGATGATCTTGTGGTAGAGTGAATGATCCTCCTCTGTCAAGTCTTTGCGAGTCTTTATTACGTCTTGGCGTATATGAGATTGGTTCTGATATCGTGTTGGTAGATACAGATCGTTGTGGGGTGGTGCAAGGCTGTGATGATGGTTCCGGGCGCATGCCATTAGCTGATGAGGCATCGTAGCCGTCGGCGACTTCAAATGGCTCCAATGCGAAATCATCGCTGAAGATATCTGGATTGGAGAACCGTATCGAACTTCTCGTGTCTATCGATTGTCGTTGTGAGGCTGCCGATGGTTGTCGGTTCGGCGGGCGCTCAGCCATGCTGAATGTGTCCCTCTCTTCCAACGCCTCCTATGCTGCTTCTTGTCCCTTCAATCCCGTCATTAACTTTCAACCCAGGCCTTCCTCTACACTGATAGGTCGCGAATAAGCGGTCGAACTCAACACTGCGTAAGGTATGTAGTCGTTGATTATTGTAGGTTAGAGGTGGAGTTGACCGGATACGAGACGAGACGAAAATAGCAGTCAATGCCAACACAACTTCAAGGGCGGCAAGCGGGCTAGCTGAGACTGTTACTCGTCATGTTCGAGTTCACCAATTGAAATCATACAATCGTCATTAACCATTCAGCTAATGATTGAATAATGCATTCTCAACGATGAAGGACTCCGATATTCATCCTCAGCGAAGGGAGGATCCGGAGTGATGTTGTCATCTCGCCTTCAAATTCAGCCATTAGTCTTCATCTATTGTGTGTACGAGTACGCCTATCAATGCACCCATTCAATGCAAGTCTGAAACGCATGTATTGATAAGGTATGTACGAGTACATGTACTTCTATGCTCACCTTACATGTAGGTGATAGCAGGGACCGCAACAGATATATACTGAAATTCTGCTCACACCTTGTAGTGTATTCCTACGTGTAGAGTACATGACTCTTCAAATGTCTTGTATCACATTATAGGCAGGTATGACAGGAATGAGAGAGTAAGTACATGTAATGAGTCTGAGCGGTAACTGCAGCAGGGGCTACGTTACTCAAAGAGATACAGATTTTCAAAACATTTACGACAAACAGCTCTGATATTGATGCAGACTTCACCAGTTAGACATAAGCAGGCCATGCTACCAACAGCTGAGGTGGATGCCCTAACATAGATTACTGGCCTGGAGACTCCTCATCAGAGTATGGCTGGAGCTCTCCATGATGGTCTGTCACCCCTCGCAGATTAGTCAGCAACGTTTCGGATTTGGTTCCTGGTTTTCGGCCAAGCTCGTACCCCTGCGCTGCCCTGCATAACTGTATACCGGACTACCTTATGCATGTCGGCATACTTATGCACCCGACGTGATACGAACGGTCAAAATATATGTCACTTGTATGTATGAGGAGATCTCCTTGGTGGGATGACTAAGGTATATGTGAGGCTGTATAAAACCGTTGACGGCGCTTGCAATAACGTACTGACTCCGTCCGTAGTTGCTTGTTGGGGCGAAGAGCCGAATTTTGAAGGGTCCGAAGAAATGCCTTGCGACTAAAAAGCTGCAATCGTCTTTCTAGCTCTCCATAACTACTTGTACTGCTGTCTATAAAACTGTTACTGGCGCATCTTATTGGTTCTGCAGCAGGTATGATCATCTTCACGAAATCAATGGCAGCGACTTTACTGACATCCGCGAAGTATAGTGGACTTGTCAATTACTATCGTGGTCGCCCCCGTCGTCGTGCTTCGTTGTTACCTTACCACCACTTACATTCACACTCCCACACCTCATACATAGATCAGTGCTCTGATCTTACTTGGTTGTATCATACTACCGACATTTGAACCGCGGCACAAGTCATATCACCCATCGCCATGGCCTCTCGACCGCAGAATATTGGCATCAAGGCCATAGAGATCTACTTTCCAAGTCAGGTACGCTCCGAATGTAGCAAGCCATGTCAAAAGCCGCTGTTGCTCTCAGCTTGACCCTTGAAGGTGGACGCTCATCAGTTCATCACAGTGTGTCGATCAAGCAGAGCTTGAGAAGTTCGACGGCGTCAGTCAGGGGAAGTACACCATAGGTCTTGGTCAGACGAAGATGAGCTTTTGTGACGACAGAGAGGGTAAAGCTCCAGACAAGTCTTGCTGACGCAATAAAAGTCAAATGCTAAGCTTGGCTGCAGATATCTACTCAATGGCGCTCACTACCGTCTCCTCGCTCCTACACAAGTACTCGATCGACCCGACCTCAATTGGCCGCCTGGAAGTTGGCACAGAAACAATGCTTGACAAGTCAAAATCCGTCAAATCCGTCCTTATGCAGCTTTTCTCCCCATCTGGCAATAATAGCATCGAAGGCGTTGACACACTGAATGCTTGTTACGGTGGCACCAACGCTGTCTTCAATTCGATCAATTGGGTCGAGTCGTCTGCTTGGGATGGTCGTGATGCTATCGTCTGCACTGGTGACATTGCTCTATACAAGAAAGGCAATGCGCGGCCCACTGGTGGCGCTGGCTGTGTTGCTATGCTTATCGGTCCAAACGCCCCATTAGCATTCGAGCCGGGTTTGCGCGGAAGTTACATGCAACATGCCTACGACTTCTACAAGCCAGATCTGACCTCGGAATACCCCATCGTTGACGGACATTTCTCTGTCAAATGCTATACCGAAGCTGTCGACGCTTGCTACAAAGCCTACAATGCTCGGGAGTTCTCCCTCCAAAAGTCAACAGCCAACGGCTCCATGAATGGTAATGGTGTCCACGCCGAAGCAGACAGTACCACCACCCCTCTCGACCGATTCGACTATATACTCTTCCACTCTCCAACTTGCAAACTCGTCTCCAAGTCCTACGCTCGCATGTTATACAACGACTACCTCACCTCTCCCTCTCACCCAGCCTTCGAATCCGTCCCCGCCGAACTTCGAGACATGGACTACGAGAAATCTCTCTCTGACAAAGCCGTGGAAAAGACTTTCATGGCCCTCAGCAAGAAGCGCTTCCAACAGCGCGTGCAGCCAGGTATCCAAGTCCCGACAATGTGCGGCAACATGTACTGCGCGAGCGTGTACGGTGGGCTTGTCAGTCTGCTCAGCAACGTCAGCGGCGAGCAGCTTAAGGGTAAGAGAGTCGGGGTGTTCAGTTACGGTAGCGGACTGGCTAGTTCATTTTTCAGCATGAAAGTCGTGGGGGATGTGAGCCACATGGTGGAGAAGCTTGATCTGCACAAGCGGTTGGACGCGAGACGGACTGTGGCGCCGGAGGTTTATGATGAGGTATGCAAGATAATCTGAGTCTCCATTCAGTTTGGAAGATGAATGTGCTGATGAGAAGTTATTAGATGTGCGTACTCCGCGAGAAAGCCCATCTGCAGAGAAACTTCGAACCAAAGGGAAGCGCGGAGACGATTGTCAAGGGAACGTACTATCTCACCGGCATTGACGACATGTTCAGGAGGAAGTATGAGATCAAAGCTTAGACGGTGAGGGCGCAAGCAACCGATTATGCTGACATAGATCGAGCGTCCCAATGTTTCCAGATTGGTTTAGAGCGCCAGAGGAAAGTAAACTGCTGAGGTCAAAGAAAGAGAGGCCTTTCACTAAGGGATCTACCCCCCTCCTTTCAGCTCATATCACTTCTTAGATGGTTGCTTGTATGGGGGAGACTGGTTTATTTAGATCTACACACATTGTTTTTTCCAACTTCTGATACCAAGTCTACTTATTATAGAGATAAACAATCAGTCTTATCTATATCTATCTATTCATATCTAGCTTACTTCGGTCTATATGCGCGCACCTCCAGCGTAGCCATGTGTGAAATCTTGAAATCTAGTAGATCTAGACAGAGCGTCACCGCCACATCCGTAACCACATCACCAACCTGGCCCCACCACCCTACAACTTCGGCAAAGCCTTCCCCTCCCCCTCCTCCCCCTTCATCCTCTTGGCTCTAGCCTCCCTCATCCTTCCCAGCACCTCCTCAAACATCCAACCCCCCAACTCAC
>JAABUP010004698.1_pt1 | contig 21920 bp, 31 predicted proteins | sample 5559201 | NCBI WGS metagenome assembly JAABUP01 (sample SAMN10711887, study PRJNA513373) | rock metagenome | isolation source: Antarctica rocks | place: Antarctica | reverse complement strand
CGCCATGCATGGAAAAACTGACCGGTTTTTTGCGGACGGCAGCCCAGCGACGCCATTGTTGCCATTGTTCTTTGCCAATCTAAAGCTACTCAGGTTCTTTCACGCCGTCATCAACAACCGAATCTGTGTTTCAGGCCTTGCTTATGATGGACCTATCGACTGCAGCAACGCTGAAATGCTTTGCGCGTTGAGCAGAACAATCTGCTTGCACAATTTTGCACACTGTCCACGCGCCTGCCTCCAGCTTCTGCTTCTATGCACAAGTTGTAGCTTCAGCCTCGCGGCCAGTGATGCTTCCTGTATGTTTTCAATTCATGGGAATCGGCGAGGGTCAGGCAATGTCAGCAGCATTGTGTCGGCAAGCGCTGCCTGTACTGGGCGTGAAGCCGTGCAGCTGCAGGTGGCTCAGTCTCTGATCCCATACATCAACAACTTTACAGGTCAGCTAGCGCAGAGCTCGCCTTAATCTGTGTCACCGTTGTTTGGTTGTATCGCGTCGCTGCGACGTATCACGTCGTGCTGGGTAGGCGATGGGCATGTCTGCCATAACGCACGAGAGGCATTTGCATGCTTTTGTAGGTGTAAACGTCACAGTAGTCACTGCCAACGATACATATATCCCAGCATCCGACGGTCAATACCCAGCTTTGTTTGCTATTCAAGATGTCAACTTGACAATTCACGACTCCTCCTTCACGAACCTCAACTTGGCAGAGGTACAAGCTCCTATGGCACTGGACCGCAGCGCTGTTACAATACTGAACACAGAATTCTTGGACAACACAGCCCCTCTCAGTGGAGGCATAGCTTCCTCTGTGATGAACAACTTGACGCTGTCCAACTGCACATTCAACAACAACTATGGTAAGTTAAATGCTTTGCTGGCAACTGTACTGTGGCATGTCGTAGCAGCTCCTCATCACAGCTCAGCTTAGTCTCAAGAGTTCTTGTTGTCAAAGCTTGCCCCTATGAAGCAGTCTCCTGCGTCTTGAGTTATGATTGACAATCACTGACTGCTGCAAGCAGGTAGTCAGGCTGGAGCTGTGCTGGTTAATGGCTCAACAGATGCCTACAGCAGGGGCACTACAAACTGTTCCTTGAGCATTTACGACTCAACCTTTACCAACAACACCAACACTGCTGTCTATCTGGTCACAGATGGCTTCGACTTTGACCTCCAGCATAGCACTTTCGAGGGCAACTCAGCTGCAGATCAGGGTGGTGCTATCGTCCTAGGGAGCCTCCAATCCAACAACACCAACATAGCAAAGCCTCTAAAGGCCATTCTAACCTCCTCAACATTCAGTGGCAACACAGCGGGCAAGCAGGGTGGTGCAGTTCTAATCTCAAACCAGGCATATCTCCAGGCATTCATTTGCACCCTGACAGAAGTATCAGTCTTCAATAACTCAGCTGGTCAATTGGGCGGAGGTTTCTGGTTTCAGCAGGTCAGCATGCTTCAGATCGTCAGGTCATCATTCACGCAAAACTTCATCAGCAATGGCACTGAAGATGGAACAGCAGCAGGCGCGTTCTGGATCAAAGCTTCATGCGCAGCGTCAGTGAACGCACAATCAGTCTACAGCGCGGCACCCTTTGTTTGCACTCTAGCCATCACCAACAGCAGCTTCAGCAACAACACAGCGCCACTGAATGGTGGTGCCTTTGCATCCAGACTCGATGGATACGCTGTGGCCATCAGCCAGAGCACCTTCACTGGCAATCAGATCACAGCAGCAGGAGGTGCCGGCGCAGCAATCAGTATGACTCCCTTGATCATTGGTGGTGGTCTCAGCACACTGCTTGTCATCTCCCAGTCCAACTTCACAGGCAATGTGGCTTCGGACTCGCTTGGATGCCTCAGCGTTCAGCAAGTTGCATGCATAGCAATCCAGAGCTGCATCTTTGGCAGCAACACAGCTTCCACAGGAGGTGCAATCTTCACCACACAGGTCAACAGCGACGAAAGCAACTGTTTCAATCAAGCCCTTGCCCTGCAAACCATCCCCAGACCCCTCATGGATGCGCCAGCGCTTTTTGACCCTCTGAGCCCAGAAGCTGCTCCAGAACCTGCTTCAGCAGCTGCTCACGAAGCTGCTCCAGAAGCTGCTCCAGAAGCTGCTCCTGAAGGTCCCCCAGAGCCTGAGGCAGCAACAGAGCCCTTCAGTCCTGTGTTCCTGGACATCAGAGGAAGTCAGTTCCTCAACAACTCAGCCACAGGCACAACAGGAGGTGCTATGGCTTTGGGCTCTGTCATCAATGCTGCTGCCATTGTCAATTGCACCTTTGACAGCAACACCTCTCCAGATGTTGGGGGAGCAATCACCATCTTCAGCAACGCTCTTGTCACAACGCTCTTGTCACAATAGCCGGCACCAGCTTCGTGGCCAATCAAGCACCCTCCTCCAAGGGGGTGGTGTACCATTTCAGCCAGCCTCTTGGAGTGGTCTCTCTGGCCATCACGAACAGCAACTTCACAGACAATGTTGGCACTGCTCTGGTAGGGGATAACTCGTACATGGAGATCAACGGCAGCCGCTTTGTGAACAACTCTGCCGGTGCTACGGGCGCTGGGGCAATCTACATTGAGAGCTTGTCCCGGCTGCTTCTGAATGACTGTGAGTTTGTGACCAACACCAGCCTGGACTCTGGTGGTGCAATACAGACTTCAAGCCAGGACCCCGCAGGAATCGTTTTGCAGGGAGTCACTGCATACAATAACAGGTGAAAGCGCTGTCTGCTTGCCTGTCTGCCAGCATGTCTGTTCATCTGTCTGTCTGCATGTCTGTCTGCCTGCCTGCATGTCTGCCCGTCCGTCTGCCTGCCTGCTTGCCTGCCTGCTTGCCTGCCTGCCTGCCTGCCTGTCTCTCTGTCTGGCTGTCTCTCTGTCTCTGCTTGCCTGTTTGCCTGTTAGCTGTCCCCAAGCATCAAACCATGTCTCGCTTCTTCTTTGCACCACTGACAGCAATGCCCTCTTTCATTCTGCTTGTCATTGAGTGGGTCAGTCTTAGGCTGGGTTTGTGTGACTGACGGCTGACACGCAAAATGCTGCAGAGCACCAACAGGAGGGTTCATGGCTGCCCACGTAGCAGCTGGCTGGATCTCATGCTATGTGGCCATCCTTGACTGCACCTTCCAGAACAATGTGGCAACATCAACACAGCCAGGAGCCAGTTTTGATGAGCTGCAAGGTAGTGGCGGAGCCATCTGGACAAATGCACCCCTGTTGTGGATTCACAACTCCAGCTTTGTTGGCAACACAGCTGCCACAGTAGGTGGAGCAGTGTTGTACATTCCAACTGCGTTACCGGTGAGTTGTATAGCCCAAAGGAGCAGGCTCATCACTCCATTCACCTCCTTTGTGGTCAGCGCATTGTCTCATTTGGTGTGGTGGTTTGACTGATCACAAGTGACACTACAGCTGCAATGTTGTTCACAGCTGCACTGCTGTCCACAAAATAAGTCATAGATACCCTGCCTTGCCTGCTGCATTGCATCACAACTGGCGTAGCCATGAAGCAAAATGCTGATCACTGCAACTTGGGTTGCTCACATGGTCAAACTTGTTAGAAGTCTACACACCACACCGGCAGTAATACAGCTCAGAACAGGTCACGGAGGCATACCACTGTGGACTGCCCTGTCAAAAGATTTTGCCTCAGCTGATGGCGTGCATCTAAGCATGTACACCATGCTCACCAATGTAGCAACCTGTTTTCACTGCCTCCAGACGATTTTCAGCTCAGAATTCCACTGCAGGGCAGAAAACATCTGGGAAATACGCTGTTTTGGGATCAACAACAGCTTTTTGGTAACCTTGCAGGCAGACAGTGAGCTCCTGGAATACGAGTACAGAGCAGATGCTGAGTACCCATCGCCAGAAGACTCCCTGGTCCATTCAGTAATCAATGCCGCCCAGATCAAGAATAGCTCCAGCTTTGTGGTGTCCGCCACTCACCTGGCAGGCAACACTGCTCAAGGGGCCGGTGGGGGCATCTTTGCAACATCTCAGGCTGGAGTGTACTTGCTGTGCAGCTCAAGCAATCTGGCAGATACAGGTCAGTCCGCTCAAGGCTGCCTCCGGTTCTGCAAACTGAGCATTGGGTGTGACCCAACAATGTTCTTGGCGGATACCAAAGCTCTCAAGGCTACCAGCCTCCTGCCCACGGCCCTCAGGCAACCCAATCTTTGGCCCTTAGGCAATCTATCCTGTTTGTGCCACTTATTCCCCCGTCCTCCCCCCCTTTCTCCTTCCTCCTGTGCATCAGACTTTCCACATGAGGTGTAACTGCCATTTGTTGCATGGTAGCATGTTTGCCGGCTTTGATTGTAACAATAACGTTTTCATGCAGTCATCCATTTGCCTTGTATCATGTACAGTATACACAATGTCCCTGAATGTCACGCTGTGACCATAGTCTACACCTGACTGACCTGTATGACAATCAGTCTGTCTCCCTCAGTGCTGTCTTGAACGACAAGTGATTTTTCTTGTGCAGCTCAGCAACTCCAGACCCAACTCAACACATCATCAAGCCTGGTCCCAGCTGCAGCTTCACAACTGTGCACTTCTTGGATCGAGGGGCAGAGCTCTTCGCCTGGCTATGGCCATGTGATGGCCCTGCCAGCTCAGCAGGTTTACGTCACCTGCAGCAATGCAACTGGCAGCAGTGACAACTACATGTGCCAAAGCAGTATGGAAGTAAACACCACAGCTGTCACAAACTTCTGGAGTACAAACACCTTGGATATGGCATCTGGATCTGCAGCATCAAGACTGCTGCTGCAAGCTGGCGTGCAAGATGGTCTTGGCCAAGTTGTTACTGCAGGTCTGTACATGTACTATCCAATTGCAAGTGCACAAGACTTGCTTGTCATCGTCAAGACCACACAGGAGAAGTGGCTGAGTGCCTACAGCCATTTGTTCGCAGCATGGCCTGTTTCTCCCCGCTCAATCTACTGCAATTTGGACATAGCCACAACTGCTGTCATGGATTGAGCTTTGCAGATTATACCATCTGCTTTGTTGTTGCTGATGTCAATGCCAAAGTTTGATGATGAGTGTCTGCAGATTGGCCAACAAGCAGTCCACCCCAACTGCAAGCCCAGGGCCCTGCTGACAACCCCACCATTATCTATGGTCAGACCAACGCTCAGGTTGACACAACAGGAATGGTGCAGTTCCAAGACCTGCTGCTGCGAGCCCCTGAAGGGCTGTACAACATCTGCTTTGCAGCAGTATCTTCACTGGTGAGCCCTGTGCCGATTAACATCAGTCAATGACCATGATAAATAATGACCATGATAAATAGTGGCCATGATAGGTCACACACACACGTCGCCAGCTCGTTTGCTGTAGCCACATGGTATATCAACTCGATGCCAGTGCAGAAAGCTGCAAATGAGTCAACAAGGTCGAATGCAGATGATGTCGCCAGCATGCAGCATGTGTTCCTTCATGGCACTGTGACTGCCCATGTGCATTGCAATGCATGCCTGGTCCAGCTGCGTTCTAGTCTCAGGTTGCAGTACTGCTCACATACTTTGTGCATCCAATATGCTGTTTACAAGACTATATAGTGCAATTGGCATGGAGAATGGTGAGTCATTCTTTGTGTCAACACCTAACAACCCTCACCATTCATAGCACAAAATCAAATTTGGACATTATCAATCATGACTCTTATGGTATTTTCAAGACAAAGTGTGTTCAAGGATACAGTATAGCTACATTCAATTTATATTGCAAGCCGATGTTATGCTGCAGCAAGAAGTGAAGCCATCTTGCGTCTCAGTACAAGTGCGAGGCTGTCAGCCTGGAGAGGTAGTGGGTGCAGAAGGCAATGTGTGTGACCCTTGCTTGCCCGGCCAATACAGCTTCAACACCACCAGCCCCACCTGTGACATGACCTGCCCAGACAGTGCTGACTGCATGGGTGCCATGGTGTTACCCAATGAGGGTTACTGGCACTCGGCTGCGAATGCTACACTGATCCATCCATGTCCCAACCAAGCTGCCTGTCAGTAAGTCATCCTGAGCTGAGCAATGCGAGAGTCCTTTGGTCTGAGGCACTGAACTGAGAAGTCATGGGTCTAGGAAGTGATCCTGAGCTGAGCATTGCAAGAGCCCTTTGGTCTGAGGAGTTTCATTGGAGTACAGCTTGCCTTGCAGCTGCCACATCAAACTTGTGATGCCAACATCATGGTATATGTGCAGGGGAAGCAGGGCTGCACTGCAGGAGTGTGCAGCTGCCTGGTACACCACAACTGATCCTCATCTGCAGGCGCTGCTCCCTTGTCAGCTGTACGCGGAGCCGGCAGCAGCAGCACAATTGCATCCTCCTATCTGAATTTGCAGTGCAGCCCTGGGTATGAGGGCCGTCTGTGCAGCATCTGCCAACCTGGTTATGGCTCTTCAGGTAGTCTGCTAGCTAAACAATAACTTACTGGCTCACTCAATCGTTTGCTTAGCTGCTTGCTTACTCACCCACTCAATTGCTTGCTCACTCACCCACTCACTCACTCACTCACTCACTCACTCACTCACTCACTCACTCACTCACTCACTCACTCACTCACTGCTCTCTGTGTGTTTGTGTGCTGGGTGCAGGCCAATTTCAATGCAGCAAATGCAGCAGTGCAGCCCTGTCTGCTTTTGAGTATTGGCTGCTCCTGATGGCGCTGATCCTGTGTAATGGGGTCGCCATCTGGGTGTACCTGCCTCAGGAAGTGGGCGGCTGGGACAAACCACAAGGCTCTGAATACTTTGAGGTGCGGTGGCCTGTCTTGTAAACTGAGTCATTTGTGACTCAACATCAAGAGGAGTTACTGTTGCTTAGCATGGGCTAAAAAGCCGCTCATGGCTTCACACAAAGCAGTACAGTTTCCTCACAGCTGTGAGCACTGCCTGCAGGGGCTTCTCACCTACACACAGCTGGCCTCCATTTTGGGGATGCTGAATGTGCCGTGGCCCTCTATCTTACAGGGCCTCTTCAAAGGCTTCTCCTGGATTACTCACATTGCCCCTAAGGTACCCCACCCCTCTGCTGCTTTCCTGCTGCAGCCCTATTGCTGTTCCCCTTCCCTTTGCCTGTTGTGGACATGTTGCAGCCCACTGCAAACCAGTCACCCTTCCTATAACCTTCTCGGTTGCCGTGTCGTATGGGAGCAACCCTGGCAGTGAATGCGCTCACCGGGTGGTCGCAATGTGATGGTAACTACATCCATTGACTGTTGCGCTTACCCACTTGGCCTTGTGTGGTGTGTAGTATGATACCTGTGCAGCCTGGTATAATCCTTGGCTTCTCATTAAATTGTCGTTGAGAGGTGTATTCTTCTCTTTTTCTTTTCTTGTCTCTTCTCTGGTATGACTTCTCATATATACTGCTGCAGGTTGTGGCACTCGATTGTCTGCTGCAGCATCACACCACCTCCTCCCTCCCTCTTTCTGTCCTATCCACCCTGGTGCAGCTCGCCATCCCCTTCTGCATCCTCCTCTTCTTCACCCTGCTGTTCTGTGGGTTACACATCTGGAGCTGGCGCCAAAACGGTGCCAAAGCTGACAGGGCATGCCTAAACAGGCGCCTCCAGGTGTCAACATAAGCTGTGCTGGGGTTCTTCTACACCTCTATCACGCAGGCTGCTCTCAACCAGTTCTCCTGCTACCAAATCGACAGTCCCATTCCTCTGAACACTGCTTATCCACAGTTCCTACAAGTAAGCAGACAAGTGCCTAAGCGTGTGTAAAGGGCATGTATGGCGTCGCCTCTTGGCCCATTGGGCATTGGCCATTGGGCAAGATAGTGGGAAGTCCAATGCCAATGTGTATGCTGTTGCGCACATCAAAGCTCACCAGCGGTGGGTATTGACGTGCCCATCATCACGCCCATTAGCACTTGGGCTGCCCTTTGCCTTGCCAATTGGCACCTGGCTGCCCTTTGCCTTGCCAATTGGCACCAGGCTGCCCTTTGTCATGCCATTGCTGTCGAGCTGCTCAATGTCTTGCACACCAGCAGCTGATACCGGCGTGTGACGTTGCCCATTGACATCATGCCAGTAATGGTCTGTTGACATCAAACTAACTCTGCCGCACTGCTCACATGCCAAGGTGCCTGCTGCACATGCATCACTGCATGCATCAAAGGCAACGCAGACACGAACTCGCTGTGCTTTGCTAGCTGGACCTGGACGGGCAAAGCTCCAGCATGTCTTGCTGTTTCTGCCAGCACAAGCATTGCAAGTACATAGTTGTGGGCCCACAATAGTGAGCGTTTTGAGTGAAGCATGAGGCAGACTGGCATGACTGTGAGCGCATTGCATCCCAAGCAAGCTGGGTATTGCAGACTTTCCGTAGGCTGAGGATTCCAGCTTAGACACATCATGGATGCCTTTCTCAGCCCACCAGACAAGCCATGCAACTGCATGTCAAGTTGCCCTAGGAACTGCTCTGCCTTGGAATCTGCCCTGCCCTGAACGCTGTCATGCCCTGGGAAGTGCTCTGCCCTGGTCTGGCCAGGCCTGTATAGCTGCTGTAGATGGAAGGCTCAACAGGCACAGCACCAGGAAAGGGGATGGCAGCGTGCAAATTGGATGTTGATAGTATTTCATATGTTGCCTTACGATATTTCCTGCAATATGACATGAGTAACAATCTTCTTGACAAAATGCAGGCCACCTGGCAGGCAGGCTACTGGGTAGAGAACATGCGGTACGCATGCTTCACCGGCAGGCACCTGGCAGTTGCCCTAGGGCTGGGCCTTCCAGCCCTACTACTGCTGGGCCTGGGCATCCCCTTGCTCTTTGCCTTCATGGTGTGGCGCCACAGGCTTGAGCTGGACAGCGCACCTTGTAGAAGAAGACTGGGTTTTGCTTACCGCAGCTACAAGTGAGTATGCGCGTAGTTGACGCCAAATGTATGTGCTCAGTGGTTGGAGCTACGGCACAGCTGCTGTCTTGGAGGAGTGGTATGGTATTCAAGCATGGCTCACTTCATCTTCAGTGCACGTCTGTGCTCATTATTACGTGTCAGCCTGAAGTGCTGGCCTGGTCTGTCACCTCACAATGAGGCCCAGCAGTTGAAGGCTTCATACGTGCTGTACAGGACCTACTCAGGGCTGTATGCAGCTGATTTTAGGCAGAGACGCCCTTGTCACAAGTAAACAAATTTCGTGACTGAATTTATGAATCAAGGGGATAAGTAGCGCCTCCTGCTGGCTGAGAATGAAAGTCAACTGTGTCAGTGTGATGTGACTGGCACTGAATGCTGCAGGACCTGGTGTTGCATGGCATACATTTGAAAACAATCAAGGCTGCAGTGTGTGCAGACATTGTCTGACTGCCTTCAGGTCTCGTTTCTGGTGGGAGAGCTCTGCCCTTCAGCTGAAGCAGCTGGGCCTACTACTTGTGGTGGTAGTGGGCAGGCCACTGGGCACCTACATTCAGACACTCATAGTGCTCACGCTTCTAGTGTCAGAGGTGGCGTATGAGCTGGTTTTTCATCCAGCAAGACACAGGCATGTGGAGTACATGCAAGCAGCTGCCATTGGGCTTCTGGTGTACGCTGCACTCACAGTGCTGCTATTAGCAGACTACCAGAACCAGGCAGCTCAAGCAGGATTGGCAGCTACAAGCATCCTTGTAGGGGTTGCCAATGTCTTCATGTGTGTGCTGTATCTCTACTGCATGGCTCGCGCAAGCCGTGGCAAAGTCCGTGAGTATGTCTGTATGGGGGAGGAGTGGGTGTATGGCAAATTCCACAGACAGCTTGCACCGTATGCTTCGTTTGTAAGGACTCGGTCCTTGGCGAGTGGGCGGTCTCTTGACACAGGATTTTCGCTGGAAATGGCACTGTCTGGTGTGCCGTTTGTTTCTGAAACAGGCAGTGCAGCTCGGCGTAGTACTACTGATGTTAGCCATCTAGGCCAAAGTTGACTCTGCCAATCTGAACCTCAATTTTTCGGCGTTCTGTTTTGGAACATTCTTTTATGGAAATTGCTATGGTTTTGATGGAGAGTACGGTATGCTGACATGATTTGCTACTAGTAGTCTTGATGCACCCTTATTCAGGTCGCTGATTACCTGTGGACAGGATGCATGACGTGAACGTGTGGCCATCTAGCATCCCGAGCAAAAACACAGGACTTACCTAGCTGTGTCGGCATCCACCACCACACTCTGTGAGGTCAAGTGACACCCCTTCCTGTGCTCTTCCAACAGAGTGGTGGGCACACAGGAAGGGAGCACATCAACCCTTGCCACAGAGATGAGGTGGATGCCGACCCTACCTGTAGGTCTATCAGACCTCTGTGGAGTTGTTGCAGAGCGGCATGGGCGGAGTTGCAGGAGATGGAACCGGAAGAAGTCAGATCTGCAGCGTCACAACATGAATCAAACACGAGGCTCGGCATCCCAAACCCTGGAGCGTCGAGTCTTGACGCCGGCGAAAGCAGAGCTGAACTCACAAGGTACCTGATGTCTCGTTGTATCGCCGCAGGCAGCAGCTGGCGCACTTGGATGGCTTTGCGAGCTCCAGGCCATACCGTGTATGGCCTGGAGAAGCACAACAGCCAGTGAGGTGGACGCGTTTGCCGCTGCTGCATCACCCTCACAGTCTGAATCTTCTGAGCTAGCTGAGACACCCTCAGCGTTTGCGCAGTGACCAACTTTGCCTGAGAGGAGATGCTTGAAACTGTGAAACTGTGAAACATTTGAAAGTGTTGGCGCCTTAAGCACCAGTTGTTTACGTGCAAGTGGTTTACGAGAGAATCTTGACCGAGCCGCCCTTGTCGTAAGGGCAGGACGAGACGCCCTTCAGCTGTGCGTGTCCGCACGTAACAGCAACACAGCAAAGGCGTTCTTCTTGTTGAGTGCCAAGAGTGCTCGTGCGTATCAAGCGCTCCGCAACACATGAGTTCAAATTACTGTGTTCAGCTCAAGATACGCTTGGTTTCGTGCGCACAGCCCAAAAAGTGCTCAGCATCATTTTCTGGCTCACTATAGTTGCGTCAAGCGCAAAAGGCCATAATTACGAAAAGTGCTCAACACAAATGCAAGCTTTTGGGGTGTTGTCCTGAAGCAGGTCCTCGTCCCGCAATCCGGAACATATGTAGAGTTTCCTTGCATTTTTGACAAGCGATCAGTTGATGTGAGACACGGTCCAAAATGGTGTGATGTTCACACCTCCCTTCGGTCCAAGATGCTCTGTATGACAGTCACGACACAGCATTTATGGTGTGTGCTTTGATGGATTCAGCTGTTGCAGAACGAGTATTCAAAATACAATGGCATATGCCAAACGCAAAGATGCCACACTAGCAGTGATCTGCCCTTTCATCAAACTGGAGGATGTGGCCTGTATCTAGCACGAGTCAATACACACAATTAGTTGACTTGTCCAACACTGATGACAGAAATGTCATGGTACCTGATTTATTGAAATCAATGTAAACCTTGAAAGCTATAGCGACACAGACTGTAAGCATAAACCTGCTCAAGTGGACCTACATCATCAGAAACGCTATCCCAAATGCAAGCAACACAGTAATAAAGCAGGCGCAGAACATTGCAGTAAAGTACATTGAGCACACAAATCGACACTGTACAATTGTGCAAGCTACAAAAGTCTGCAATCAAATAGGCTACAACATCACATCCAAGTTACAGTACCAGTTTCCAATGCAAAGCAATGGCGCAAAAAAGGCCTGATGCATTGAGCACTGTAGCAGCAAGTGTGCCTAGAGACACTGTGTCTTCAGCAGTGGTGGGGAGCCAACAGGTTCAACATGTTCAAACCCATGGTTTGCAGCGATTGCGCTAGCAGGCTCAGCAGGCCTTGGAGGTGGCTGTGGGAGCCAGTCATCGCTGCAAGGGTCAACACCAGGCAGGACAGCAGGCTGAGCAGGCCTTGGAGGTTGCGGTGGAAGCCAGAGCTGGGTGACTATCGCTGCCCTGCTCTGAATGGTCGCCAGGCAGAACCACACTGTTACCAGGCAAAGTCCAGTTTGGTGGAGGCTGCTGTGCAGCTTGCTCTTCTGGCTGCTCATCCAGCACAGCTACATCGGGCGCAGCTGTAGAGTCTTGCAAGGCAGCCAGATGCGTGTGCAGAAAGGCATTGGGCCGCAGCCTAAGCGCAGCTGCCTTCTGCATGAGGCAGCCATAGTGTTCGTGCTCATTTTGTACATAGTTGAGCCATCAGCATGTACTGAGTGCACAACTTCTGCACAGGCTGCTGTAGCGGTGGCCGCTGCTTCCACCAAGTGTACTGCCATTGTAGCACAGTGGATGGCAGGCTGAGAGAAAGAGCAGTTTTGCAGTATGACGGTGTGACCTTTTGTTCATGCGTCCTGTCAGCACAGAATACTGAATTGTAGCCTACCTCGACAGGCCTGGATAGATTGTCAGGGTCAGAGACTCTACACAGCAGACCCTCCACTTGCATGATATGACTCAGAATGGGCATGCCGCCAAAGGCCTCTGCCGTACTGGTGCTGGCCACATCTTCCTGAATACAAATGCCAACACTGCAAGGTTGTGCATCCACTTGATGTGATGGTACTGCTGTGCAGGCAAAAGCTGACAGCTGCAAGTAAACAAACATGAGACAGTAATGGCAGGTCAGTCCTCCAGTAGGTACTTGAAGCTGCCTCATGCAGCCTAGCAGATGTCAGGAACAGTTTGCAGCATGTGCAACGAGTCCATATCAGACATGCATTCAGGCAGGTGAGTGCCCAATTGATGCGGTGTCAATGCAGGCAATGTCAGCTGACTAGCTGCCACACTGCCTGGGTCCTCCATGACCTCTCTTAGAAGGAAACCTCTCTCAGAGTTGCAGCCGCGAGTTGTTGGTCAACACTTCGAAATTTCGCCAAGTGCCGAAATGTGGCACGAAATCTCATGGGGGATTCGGGTAATTTGCAGCCAGGCCCCTCTCCTGAACAGCTGGGAACCTGCGGCTGTCCAGAGTGACCGGGCTGTTTGACTTCACCAGATCTTCCACAGCAAGTATGTGCTGCTTGTCATCAGCAACATCCCACTCTGATCGCTTGTCAATCACACACCACCCTACACAATGGTACACAGTCGGCTTGCATAGGCTACCATACAGAAGACAGGGCTGCTGCATTGCCACTGATGCATGATGCAGCTAGTCGCAAGACCACTGCTATGACACCTTATATCCTGTTATGCAGGCCTTGCAGCAACCATGCTCTCAAGTTTCACTCAACACATTGCTGGCGCCGCAGGTCACAGCCCAAGAACTAACAAGCACAGTAGTTGATGATGATGCTTGACAGGGGATTGCATGAGAGGCAGCATGGCAATTTACCCTGTGGATGCTGACAGCGACCTAGACCTTAGACATGCTTGTCAAAACAGTTTGTGTCATTTCACCAAATAGCGGCATGTCTTGCCACAACAGTTGATGGTCCATCTATACATGTCAGAACTGAGATTTGTCCCAGCTCAAACTGCACACAATAACACAGCTCCTTTCTGGAAATCACGCAGCCACACGTTAGTCTATCAATGCCTGGCCATGCACAATTTTACGGCGCTGCATCCAAATTGACACACAAGCTTTCACTGGTGGCATTATACTGTGTGTTGACCAGTCTGAGCAAGTTCATTGCACCGCAGGCATGTAGCTCTGTTTCACAATTCCCTTGTATACTATATCTGAAAGTTTTGTCCAGTGAAGATTGCTGTTGCAGCTCAAGCTAGATTTTCTGTACTCTCCTTCTGGAAGTCAAGGCAGGCATTGCATTATGATTAGGTCAACGATGCTGTTAGTCAGCTGCTCTTCCCGTATCGTGCCTTTGGCGATGCTGACTCTTTTGGACAATGTCAGTGATGTTTGTTGACAGATGATGCCCAGCGGTATCGGACCAAGCCTTTCAGTGCCGTTTTCCTGCTTTGAAGCACTGCCTGCGAGATCACAACATCGTTGCTTGTTCGATCCCGCTTCGCGTGTTAGCAGCCTTGCAAGCTTTTACCGCCGTTTAAAATAGCTTTTCTGTCCGCATAAGATCGGCGCTGACCTCACGATGGACGAAATGACATCAAAACTGAAAAAGCTTTTCAAGACCAAACCAAAGGGCTTCAAAGGATCGGGCCAGAAGCTAGGCAGCAATGCTCAGGTTCGCACCCAAAGCATGTGTGAACACGCATCAGTATCATACCTATCAACTCGTGACACGACTTGTCTCTGCAGCAGGCTGCGTCTTCTGCAACCTCTGCTCCTGCAAGGCCTTCTCAACCAACAGCGCGGCGTTTACCACAGCAAGCGTCCCCACGAGAGAAACCCACTCCGCCTGCCAGCAAACATCCTCTTGGTCTGCGTTCAGCTCCAGCTTCAGACCGAACTGATGTTCCTCCAGCCTCAGTATTAACTACTGGGGCCTACATTGCCCCAGGTATTTGTATTCCCTGGTTGCACTGCATCAATCCTAACAGCTGACACTTGTACTTTCAGCAGTGAGGAATTTGCAGCCCATTGTATATCTGTCCCTGAGCACTGAGTGAGTGCAATACAAATGCAAACTGAACACATTCAGGGGCTGTGTCATGCAAGCTTGCCAGTATATTTACATACGGCATCATAGCTTGCACAGTACCCTCAAGCTGCATGTATGTCCAAACTGCAGAGGAAGAAGAGCCCACTGAAGCACAGAAAGAGGCGTTTGCTTTGCTCAGGATAGCGCCACAAAAAGGCGCAGCAGCAGAAATTCTGTCGAAAGTGCTGCGAAATATTGTGGAACACCCTACTGAAGCCAAGTACAGGTCCGTCAGGGGACAATCTGCAGACTGCATTATCAGCTTTGACTTCATGTTTTTATGCGCTGATGCTTGGGCTTGAGTGACATTGCACGCAATAAAATCCGGCAAGTTTATCATGGTCTCTAGTGCTGATACATACCATGCTGGCACCAGACATTGCTTGCTCAAACAGTTCCAGCTGGATGATACACCAGTGCCCTGATTCTCCTTTCACATAGCGTTTTTTCCATGTCTCGTAAGCAGCATAATCAGGCTTACCCACTGCATGCAAGCCAGGGCCTCTGTAATTAGGCCCTTTGGTTAGCCAGCTGCTGCGCTGTCACTGTTTGCCACAGTTCAAACCCCTTGCTTTGCAGGAAACTGAAGCTAAACAACAGGAAGGTGCAGCAGTGTGTAGTCAATGTGGATGGCAGTCTAGAGCTTCTTCAGGCCTCTGGATTTGAGCTAGTCTTCGATGAAAGCTCCCCAGAACCGCAGGCAGCAGCACCATCAACTGAAGCTGCTGACACAGCACAACCCTCATCAGACAGCCAAGCAGGCGCACTGCCTTCAGAGGTAAGCAGAACATGCGAGAGGTCTGCTCTGAGCTTTGCAACTTGCAGTCAGATGTCACATGGAGCAATTATCAGACACGCTACACGTCTGAGAAGTGCTTCTTGAAATGCATGTGTATAGCCACATAGAAGCTAGGCAGACTACGATCTGCACAAAAGCGAGGCAACGCCATTGTGACAACAGCTACACAATACAGAGTCTGACTGCAATGCATGCAATGCAGTCCAAGGGGGCAGCGCCATCAGCAGAATGTGAGGCAATTGGCTATCTGTGGTTTCCTGAAGAAGCTGAGTTATGGCTGCTGCAAGCTGCCCTGCAGCTTCTTCACCCGCTGACACCTCTGCCATTCTCAAAGCCATCAACAGGTAGAGAGTAGTTATCTTGCCTAGCAAAGTCTGCCTAAAACCTTTTCAAAGCTCAGATATCCCGCATTCATGTTTGGCATCAGCAGCTGTCAACTTTCTGGTAAATTCCCCTTCATCTGCTTTAGCCTCTCTTTGTAGAGCTGGGGTGCTCAGATGGTGCTTTTGTGGCTCATACTACATGCTGCCACCCGTGTCATGAAGCAAGTTTTGTATTTTATTGAACATGGCATACCCCAATGGTTGCCAGCATAAACTACGTTCCTGCCGAGGCTAAGGCCATAGCCGTGAAGGGGGCATGGGCTCTTGTGCTGTCACAAAGCAAGTTGTGTGTCTGCATCATGTTGGCTGTCCTGACTGCACTGCAGGAAGCACAGCTAGCATGCGCAGTGAGCTGCCACGGCCTCCACAGCTGCCTTTCACTGGTCAAAGCCACACAGCAAGCTCAGCCAGCTTAGGCACAGCCTCTTCCAGCCAGCCAGCCACTTCACATGCAGCTACAGGACCAGCAACTGCAGGATTGGGCGGCAGCAGCAGCAGCAGCACTCGGCTAGGCACAGCCTCTTCCAACCAGCCAGCCACGTCACATGCAGCTACAGGACCAGCAACTGCAGGAATGGGTAGCAGCAGCAGTACTCGGCTAGGCACAGCGTCAGAGCCAACACAGCTCAGTGGCAGAAGTCAAGCAGGTAGGGTAACACAGGCTTGCTCAAGCCTTCTCACAGAGGCTGCATCCATATGGTCACAGTGTTGTGCTTGGTGTCACATCATGTTGCACTACGCTCAGCACACATCCAGGCTGGCTAGGTGTTCCTGTGATGAATGACACCGTAAGGCACTGGGCAAATGGAAACACATTTGTGTTCTGTGCTTTTCGTGACGCTATCTGCAACTTATATGATGCAGGAAAATCTACACAGAGAAGGGCAGCCCTGTGCAGCTGTGTCTGTAACAGTTGCTGTCTTTCCTTCACTGACGTGGCTGTACATAATCTTCAAGTTTTGGTACATCAGGTCCACTGGTACCAGAACTTGAAAGTATGCACAGCTATGTCTGTAAAGGAACTGACAGCCTGGCACACATTCTGTGTAGACTCAGTGAGCAATGAACAGCAGCAGATGGATTGCACCCTTCATGGTTTGTAGCATGGCACATGTGCAATGCATACTTGTTAACACATTGTCAAGCAATATCTCACCGCAGCATTCATGATGTTGTGATGCTCGGCGCGTGATACGAGCATGGTGACCATGCTGTGCTTTTGGTCGCAGGTGTGCATGACACATCAGCAACTGGCAGAGGGGGCCAGGAGTCACCCCAGTCTGGCCCCACTGCTTCTGCCCCCATCAATCTGGCTGAACCCCGACCCAGGAAGACTCAAGTTCTGCTGCCTGCTGAAACCGATGCACAGGCAAGGAACTTTCTTCTGAATCAGAATGATACATTAACAAAAAACAGGTTTGTATGAGTCTAGACAGAGGCAGGCATGTATGATGAGCATGAGGCAACATTCTGCTGCAGCTACTCTGAAGCACACTGATGTGCTTGACCATAAATGCTAGATGGTGGGTTCCTGCTGCTGCTGCTGGTGCTGCTGCTGCTGCTGCTGCTGGTGCTGCTGGTGCTGCTGCTGCTGCTGCTGCTGCTGCTGCTGCTGCTGCAGTATTGTCTGCGCCTGGCAAACTTTGTTCAGCAGAGCTATGCAAGGGCTAGGAGCCTGTGTCACATCGACTTGGTTCAAGCATTATGCAACGGCAAAATGACTGTGGCACCTGACGTGCAGACAGTGCATGCAGGTTCCAGAATGGGTCTTCCAGCAGTCACCTGCAGAGCTGAAACAGGCATTCATGACAGCCAAGAAGCGGCGGGAAATGGACTCCATGCTGATGACGCGAGCTTACAGGGAAAAGCTTGCTGGCGGCAAAACACAGAAGGGGGCATACATTTATGCTGTCATCAGGGTGCGCCTTCCAGAGGGCTTACTCCTTCAGGTATCCACTGCCACTGCAACTGTTCTTTATGCTCAAGTCGGCGGTGTTGTAGGCTACCAGTCTGGTGTCAGGATTTGGGGCACTGTTCTGTGTAAGTGACATTTCACATGCAGTCAATGCCGCATGCACAGTGAGCTCACTTAGACTGCATGCGAAATGTCATGCCACTCCAGTTGAGGACAATCAAACCTTTCGCAGACTCTTGGAACGTATTTCTTGTTGCTGCCACTGCGCGACGAAGCAGGCTTGACTCTAGGTAAGCGACCTGTTGTCACAACCTAGTCCGCCCGAAGATCATGAGAAGTGCGTCAACTGCACCAAACTGACTGCAATACAAATCAAACATCCATGGTGTGTCCAAACCATGCTTGCACAAGAAAGACTGAGCTATGCACATTCGCATGTTATCTACCATGTGCATGATTGCATGTTGCAGGCTTCGATCTGTGCAAACAATTGTTTACCTAGTGTTATCTTCACTGTTGCTGTTTACCTAAGTACATCAGGCGCTTTGGCTGCATGCTGCAGGCACTGATCTATTCCCAACCCTGTTCAACTGCTCCTTTATTCTTACCATTATAGCAACCCCCGTTGCATCAGCCTTTCTCTCACGACCTGCTGTCAAGAGGTGACTCAACATCTGCCTGCACTGCACCATCATCATGGTTACCCATGTACAGGCTTCTAGTAACATGCCACACTTCCTATCTATACACCCTGGCCATGTGGCCTGGGATCTACATATCTGAAGGCCCATCATATCAAATACAAGACTCAACATATGCCCATACACTGGATATGCATGCATATCTTGGACAACATGCATCTTGCAAGTCACAGTCATTGTCAAGGTCTGACACAGAAAGCGGTGTACAAATCAAAACATTACAAATACACACCTATCAAACCTGTAGCATATATGTTTGGCAAACAGCAAGAGTGGCCCATGGGCACTGCAGGTCGCGTTCTGTCCGGCAGCTCTTCACCTTGTTTGCTTTCTCCATACTAGGTGCGCCATGTCACTGTCTGCATTAAACACTTGCTATTCTGCCTGCATGCATTGCTGCAATGCCACCGGCTGCAGCTGCTGTTGCTGCTGCAACTGCTGCTGAGATTTCACACTTTGGACATGCTGACAAGATGAGAGTTAAGGCAACAATACCAAGTTCTCACCAGTCTCGAAGTTTGCAATGTCTTGCAGCTTTTTTTGTTCTGTACCATGCTGCATCATGGCACCCAACACCCATCAAAGCAGCTGAGGACACTCATCGTCAGCTGCAGCAACAGACTGCACCAAGCCTTACATCAAAGTCAGCCATTTACACAGACACAGCCAGTCAAGCCAAGACCGGAGACCCCAACCTGACCAGGGGTCAAAAGGCAGTGCGTGTTGCCTTCTATCTCTGGTTGAGCCTATTGAATCTATTGGCAACCTCCACACTATGGGCAAGAGCAGCAGATGTCTTTGACAGCAGCGCTGCTTCAAGGCTATTTGGGTTTCTGGGTGCGGGTGCTACCATAGGTATGGCACACACCCTGCATCAAAACCTGGATTGCAAGGCTTGAATTCATTTGCCATCTGCATTGCACCTGAGTGACACATCCAGTGGCTTCTGCACCTTTGTCAAATCTGATTGTGCAGCTTGTCATTGTCACAATCACAATTACAATGACAATATAATGCATCAATTATGCATGGGTCTGTTTTTGAGTCAGAGATCTAAATGGGCCCTGCACCTGACCCACCCCAGCCTCTGCTGTGTATGCGATATAGTTGTTCCTTATGTTGTATGATGGTGATGTATGCACCAAAGATGCAACGTTAAGGGGACCATGTCTGGCATGCCCTCAGTATTCACATCATACATGACACTCTGTCAGTCAGATCCATATGGCATGCCAAAGATGAAGTTGTTGTGGCTCCTTCCAATCACAAAGGTCTAGCATGCACACAACCATGGTGCTGACGCAGGTCAATTAGCAGGGTCACTAATAGCAGCAGCCTGGGCCTCCATCCCCAGCTTCAGCCTTGCTAGGGGTCCATCATCTCACCCAGATGGACCCCCCCTTGCACCCCTGCTGCTGTCTGCTGTCCTTCTGGAGACAGCAGGCCGTATGGCAGCCAGCATGCAACCTACGCATACCTTTCAAGATCTCAGCAAGAAGACTGAACCAGAGGACAACTCCACATTAGCCACAAGCAGGCGATCAAACTCAACCCTGCCAAGTCAGAGTCAGAGTGATTTCTCCCGCCCTACTTCTGCCACAAAAGTTCCATCACAGGGTAGTCATGGGTCCATGTGGGTCACATGGGACCTGAGTGCACTCAGACAAGGCTTGGCTCAGCTGCTTGAGGGATTCAGGCTGATTGCCAGATCAGGCTACCTATGTCATGTGTGCCTGCACTTTGTGCTGCACTACATCGTGTCAACCTTCTTCTACTTTGAGAAGACTCTGGTGGTGGCTGGCGGTGGCGGCACTGCATCACAACGGGTGGCCACCTTTGCCACCCTGAACAGCATGTCAGCAGGAGCGGTGACCCTCATCCAACTCACTGCCACGGTAAGGTTCTCTTGACACCATTGCTGCTGCTGCTGCTGCTGCTGCTGCTGCTGCTGCTGCTGCTGCTGCTGGGACTGAACATTGCAGTTGGCACTAATCACCTTGACATTGAGCCGATCCATCAAGACATATTAGGCAGCTACCTGGTAGCATGCAGTAGCTTGCAATGCTGTACCAATCTGACATGACAGCTGGCTGTTGAGACTCCAGATGTCTGATATTGATGACAGTGTAAGCTGTCGTGCTGCCTGTCACAGGGACACATGCTGAGCAAGTTGGGTGTGGCCTGGTCACTCACAGCTGCACCACTGGTTTCAGTCTGTCTGATGGCAGCCACAGCATTCTATCCCAACATTGTCATGATCGGTATTGGGGAGATTCTGCGAAAGGTGACACGCATTTACATATGCATAGGGTAGGGTGTTGGTTGATCAAATGGTACTACCATAAGTTTGCGTGTAATTAGTGCATGGATCATGTCAAAGTGGCAACTTGAGGTGATGCCCCTGCACTGCGATATGTCTTATGACTTGTGTAGAACAATTCACGGTTTATACGAGCTGTAGTTGGGGCCATGTTTGGATCAACAACATTGACCACCACCATCATCATTCACTGACCACTGGACACTAACAGAACAGCACCAGTTGACCATGTCAAGAGGGTTGTGCCTTGTCTCCGCAACCTTCTCCTCTTGAGCCAATGTTACTTGGCATGCAGTTGCATGCAGACTGACTTATGCTGTACTGCAAGCAGGTGATCAATTACAGTCTAGCAAGACCTGCAAGAGAGATACTATACACAGTCATCTCAACTGAGGAGAAGTACAAAGCTAAGGTTTGCATTGACACAATCATCTTGCGCATGGGGGACAGCATTGGTGCGGCAGTTTTCAGACTGCTTGACAGCCTGCTTGGGTTTGGTCCCGCAGGACTGGCTGCTACGGCTGTTCCTTTGTGTATAGCTTGGAGCACAGTGGCTTTCCGTTTGGGCAAGAAGCAGCAGCATTTATCGGTTCAGAGGGGCTGTGACAAATGACTGTACATGTTGGACTGTTGGTCAATGAAAGCAACATTGCATTTTAGATACCTAAGCGTTTGCATGTTGTGTGGCTCTGAATCGCTGCTGGTGCTTGTTCTGTTACACACATGTCCTACATAAACTGACTGCTTGGAGCAATGCTGATGGGATTGCTTACGCTTGAACTGCACATCCAAAAGTGGCCGGGTTGACGCCATCTGACACACCCTTGTGTACCTCTCACGCTGACCGTTGCAACAGGTGCATTGCTGTTATTTACACTGTCTTGTACAGACTGCAGCTGCTTTGCTCTTGTTTACCATGTCTTGTGCACAATGCAGCTGCTTCAGCAGCTTCTCTGGTTTCAGCCGAGATTTCTCAGACGACCCCTTTGGTCCGATCTCACGGGCATCGTGTGGTAGCAACGCTGAAAGAAAAGAAAAGACTACGCCTTTTGGCGTCAATTTAATGAGAAGCCAAGTATTATACCGGGCTGCCCAGAGATTAAGAGGGTTTTTTTATATTTTTAACTTTAGCCCGCCCCACTGTTCCTCCTGTTGCCTCTAGCTTGCGACGCATACCTGCCATTGCTCTCCAAGTATCTCCTTTCCTTGATGATGTTGTGTAAGGATGTGATTGCGTGCATATGCAGTTT
>JAABUP010004697.1_pt1 | contig 21926 bp, 37 predicted proteins | sample 5559201 | NCBI WGS metagenome assembly JAABUP01 (sample SAMN10711887, study PRJNA513373) | rock metagenome | isolation source: Antarctica rocks | place: Antarctica | reverse complement strand
AATCAGCAAGTATAGTATCAAATAATAACTTAATGAATTATTTCAAATGAATAAATACCACAAAATATTCAACCGCAGTACCCGCAGAACGGGGGGTCCTTCGCCGCGTACTGCGCCGCGCGTACTGCGGACTGCGGGTACTGCGGACTGCGGACCTGCGGCACAGCACTGTAAAGCAGTGTAATGCCGCACCGCAAATTTTTTCTTGTGACGTTACAACAAAAGACAATGTAATCTGGTGAACTCAGATAAGTTGCAATCGTCAGCTAATCAATTGAGTGCAACTGAAGCTATTCAGAGAGAAATTGTTGCTACCATTGACAAAGTAGTTCCCACCAGGTGACCAGATGCGATGTCCAACAACAGCATAAAATTTGTGACCAACATCGCTGCAGTGTCACACCAAGACAAACATGCAAGCACTGTCTAACTCAGTCACTGTCCCAATCATCCAAGGAGTTCAGATCAATGTCAGAGCCCCAGCTTTTCTGTGTCCGCCTGTTCTGCAGCTGGGGCTGTTGGTACGCAGAAGGCACTTTTCGCTGCTGTTGCTGCTGCTGCTGCTGCTGCTGCTGCTGCTGCTGCTGCTGCTGCTGCTGCTGCTGTTGCAATGATAGCTGCTGCCTATCTTCTCTGCTTTGACCGCTGACATTGCTCTGTTGTAAGGAGGCACTCCCTGAGCTTGGCCAGCTTTCCTGTCTGCTTTGACTGTTTGTTGCAGGCATGTCTTGATCATACTGAGTAGCTCTAGCCTGTTGCTCCTGCGCATCAAGATGGTTGACACTAAAATGCTGGACTGTTGATGCTACACCTCTGTGGCACGTGAATGCTCCAAGGAAAGTCTCACCAACGCCACCGCTGATGCACTGATTGAAAACAGGCAATATATGCTGGCTGGGGTAAGGGAAATCATATATTGCTCTGACATATTGCCATCAGCTTGACTCTTTGAGCATCAGGAGGAACATTGATGCATAGCCATGACATGCAGGAATCATCAGTAGATGAAAAAGATGGCACTCTAATGACTTCAGAACCAACAGAATTTCCGCTTCAGCAAAAGGATTCAATAGTAGGCGTACTGACCTCCCACCAAGGGCGGGGCCCTTGTGATGAGGATGCTTCTGACTGGGTCTGAGGCTGAGGCTGGTCCCATGCACGGGGTAGGGGCAATGCTTCAGGGTATCTGGGGTCAAGACCAGGCTGTGCTGCTTGCTGATCATAAGTGCCAGTCTCAGACAACTGCATGTCACCAGAAAACCAATACCACAAGCTTGAATGGCAAGTTTCACAGCCTTGCCCTGACAGAAAGAGCATGTTGAAGCAGTGCTTGAACAAGTCCCGGTCTAACAGCAATGGATAATGTTACTGCCTCTGTATTCTGTTGGTGTGAGCAATTCCATTGCATGTGCTTCCTGCCATTGTTTTCCCTGGAAAGTTTGCTGATGTGCCAAGCATACCTCCTTCTTATGGACAATCTCGCGCAGACGCAAAGCCTCAACCCCAAAGCTGAGTGCTGCACCCGCAGTCAGCAGCTGCCCGAACAGGAGCAGTGGATCTAGTCGCCAGCCCTGAAACAGTCGATGAGAAGTGAGTGTTCAAACGCATGGCCGCTTTGTAGAGCCTGTTGTCCATTGCTTTACACTTACCTGAAAAACAAGAATCCCTCCTGCAAAAATTGCTATGCATGACAAGACTATGTCAAAGTCCTTTGTGATGTATGGGCGGCTGTTCCTAAGCTGGTATAAGACAGCACCGGCAACAATCATGCCTGCTCCAAGGAACAGTGGAGGGCTTCCGTCAACATTGATCATGGCTCTTGCTGTCATCGGGCCCTTGCTCCTTGGTGCTTGGTGAACAAGCCTTTTTGTAACATGCAAAGATTTGCCCGCCATTTGCTGGTGGTACAGGCTGTGTGCTTGTCTGACAAATGCCTATACCCATTCCAGCAAACAGTTTCAGCCAGCAGGCCCGAGGATAGTTGTGCTGTCAGAGCAGTTCCTGTGTACACGCTTCTGACCTGTGCCCCAGCACCCCCATAAAGTCTGGTGCTGAAAGCGTAGGTAATGCGCTGCCCGCATATGCACATCATAGGCAAAATCTGAGGCGAAAGGTACCAGTGCTGTCAACTCCTAAGATATTGCACGTGCTCTCTGTGCAAGAGTAAAAGTAACTGTAAAGCAAAATCAGCACGGCTCAGAGATCTGGCGCAGTGCAAAAGAGAAGCCGCTGTTATGACGGGCCTGCGGTCGGCAGGTGCGGGCTGTTATGACGGGCCTGCGGTTGGCAGATAGGTTGACGACCTTGTGTTGATTGACCTCAAGGGCGTTCCGGATCATTAGCGCCCTGAGCAGTCATCTTGAACCGTGGTCTTTGAACTGAAAGTCTGCCGGTGAAAGCGTGCAATCTTGACGTTTTGGTGTACAATCAAGTTTTGGATTGTGTTGTCTTCAGCAGTGGTTTTGTATCGTGTCCGGTGCTGGGTCAGATCTCCAACTGCCCCGAGAGCTGCGTGTTATTGACCTCTGTTCACCAGTCTCTTGGCAGACCTACGCCGCAATCAGCACCTGTGCTGAATGTTACAAGCGGTCCGAAGGGCAACTGCAGCACTGCACGGCCAGTGTATTCCGAGACTGGTTCAGCAGAGCAGTCGCACTCCCACAATTGCTGTCCAGCTCCACTGTTGCACCACAGCAGATAATTTCACCACTTCAGCTGTCTCCTGCGATCGCCCCACATCAGCATTGTTGTATACAGAAGAGCAAATTGCAGAAATACGGCAGCGAGTATTTGGGACTCATATAGGAAATGGGCTGCCATCAGGCAGAAAACTGTTGCGCAAGAAGCTCATAGGAGACAAGGTTGCTGCCTACTACGATCATGGCGAGCCTATGAAGGATCCCATGATTGTCAATCTGGATGCAGAAAGGTGAGTGCAAGGTCCTGCTGTGCCCACAATATTTGCAGTGCTCGTTCGGTGTAACATTGCAGAACGGTTCTTTGTTGTATGCAGGCGAGGTGTTCAACTTGCTGCGTTGAAACGGCGGGGCAAAGGTCCTCCTAAGAAGGGCCAAGGAAAGCGTGCAGGCAAAAAAAAGCGATGACCTGTCAACATGGCTGGACCACTGACAGTGTTCAGTGGCCCTCAGATCTGACACACATAGCTAATCATTGTGGCATATTACCTCTGCAGACAGTGCAGTGTGAAGTTATAAAGTTAAATGCCTGGCTGTTTTTATCTCAGTGCCAGCTGAGGATGGCTGATGCTACGGTTCTAGACCTCATGCACTGAGTCGTAGATATACAGCTGGAGGTATCCAAGCCTCTCATTCATTGTGGCTCACATGTGAAAAGCGTGCCTGCTGAGTTTGTCCACCAGTTTTGTGGTTTGAAAGATCGGTGTTCCTGGAATGCTGCTGCAGTTCTTGGACAATGATGTAGGCAACTGTGATCTGCAGTGTGCCTGTCTGCGCAAACATGCCATGGTCGCAACTACTCCAATGTAACATGTCACTATGGTGCATACATTGCTCTTTTTCAAACGCACACCTAGTCAGCTAATACCTTACAAATCAGCAAACAACTGTGTTGGGATCTTGTAGGCAACTTTTGCTCAACATCAATGCTTTGGAATAATGTAACAGAACCGATATAACCAGGAGGATACTGTACAGGCTTTGTGATAAGCATGCATGCCCCTACTTGAGAGCACAAGACGTTTTGCAGAACCCTGTCAAAGTGCACTGACATCACCTTTTATTGTGTGACTAGAACAGAAAAGATGACAACCAAAACTCTGTCCTAGTCAGCGCGACGAGCCTTTCATGTGGCATGCTCTTCTCAACTGTTACATGACTTCTTGCTGTCTGATAACACTGCTTAGTAGATCATCAAGCTGTTGATGCACTTGCAGCCTTGGCCTCATTGGCAGCCTTGTCTTTTGCCAAAGAGTACAGGAAGGTGCCAAATATGGCAACTCCTGATCCAATCCAGTTAAGCAAGGCAACTGGGTTCCGGAAGAACAGTACACTGGAAACCACCACAGCCACACGCTTCATGGTGTTACCCACGCTGAAGGTGACAGGCGATACTCCCTGGTTCAACACCATGTAAGAGAACTGCATACAACACCAATGTCAGATACAGCAGTGGAGTCACCGTGGTTTCATGCTGAAGACACTAAGAAGGCTCAACCACTGACTATACTTCTTCACAAGTCGATGGTGAGCCATGCACAACGTAGTGCTCCAGTGTTGCATGACCAGGTAGCGCAACCTGGCTACAGTATGAAATACTATTGGCCAAGCAACATCTCTCTCTCTCTCTTCAGATGTGTGGGGCTGACCTGGTTGTACAAATGGTAAAAGATGCCAGCAACAGCCATCTGCTTGAACAGCTCGTTCTTGCCGACATTTGTCAAGGCTGTGTTGTAGGCAGAGGACCACACACTTCCCTCCATCAGGATAGCCAGAGGTGCACAGTACAGCAGGGATGCAATGGAAATCAGACCAAACAGGTTGATGCCATCAATGTGCTGCAGGCAGTACAGATGTCATCAATGGGTCTGGTTGTGCCAACTGTTCTGGACACAAACAAGAGTGAAACAAGCACTGCTGCCATGGTCCTTAGCTGACACTTCTCGCACAGGCAAAATGGTGCAACTGATGGCAGGCCATGCTCAGGAATCATGTGCAACATCAGTGTTTGATGCTGAGCCTCCTGCTGGCAAAACAGTTGAACACATGCACGAACACATCATAGCAATATGGCTGACACTACTTCATAGTGTAGCAAGGCTGTACAACGTAAAAGCACTGTCAAGGAACTATAGTGCAGCAATCAACAAATGAGGCAGCAAGTGCACACAGCATGTCTGCTGGGCGTTACCTTATAGTCACCCAAAGCCTTCTTGGAGTAAATGTTTCTCAACACCATACCGACATTGGAAAGCATGGCGTTGTTGAAGCCATTCCATGCAAAGCTGACCTCCTTCATGGCTGACAGTCCACATCCAGCAACAATGGGGACAAGAGAAAGCCACACATAGTAGGGGTAGGTTTCCTTTAGGATTGGTCCAGCCAAAGCGACTGAGAAAACTGGCTCAGCCGACTTGACAATGTGAGCAAAGGACACAGCCATTTGCCCAAAGCTGGTACAAGCTGCAACATGTCCTATTGTGTGAAATGCTGCCACAACCAGAAGGGCTTTGAAGAACTTGTTGTCAACCTTGGGGACAGGGTGAAGCTTGGTTATCCACAGGAAGCACATGAACAGACCACTGACTCCTGTAGATGGAAAAAGAACGCTCACGTTTGACACTTTTGTTTTGTGGTAAGCTGAGGGCCATGCGGTGACAGTTGTCTGAGATACATAGCAGGCATGCCTGCCTGCAGCCCTGGCATACCTAGTTGCAAGGTGGAGATAAACCATGGACAAGGAAAGGCTGTCAAAGACTTCTTGTTGGCAATGTTGAAGATGATGTTGGCACCATACCTGCAGACAAAATTTGATGTTTAGTCAAGATCACCAAAACAACACTCGTCAACCAACTGGCTAACACGGCGATTTACCAGGCAACGATGTACAGAACAAGCCTCGCTTGCGTGACTTTGGGGGTGTCATTGATAGATGCTCCAGCTCCCTCGGCCGCCTGAACCTTGACAACCCGGGAAGCGGGTCGAATCGCCCGCTGCAAACCGTTTGAAAGCAGATTAACTTTGTGGCCTAAGCTGAGCAGCTGAGCGTCCTTGGGGGACACATATACCTTGGCAGCACTCGCGCGCAGGCTTGGAAGAGAACTGTGTGACAGAAACGCAACATGTGCTGTAGACAGTCTAGCAGCAGGAGCCAAACGATGGGTCGGGCACCGAACGGCTGCCACGCCTGCCACGGGCTTTCTGGCCAGGGTCGGGCGGGCAGAGCTACAGCACTGCATAGCGGCGTTCATTTTGAGCGGAGATCACGCACACGCTGACTCCAGCTCGTTGTTGCTGTCTGCGATAGAAGTCTAAGATGCTATCCTGAACGGGAATGGATGATTGAAAGGGGCTATGAACACAGTATGAAAGGGCGACTGAGTCGGCGACGCCCCCACGTATGTTCGCCTGTTCGTCCTGCGTCAATACGGGTCTGGGCTGGAGTGCGAAGCTTCATTCTTTTAGTCCTGCATCCGCTGCAGCCGAGCTATACGAGGCTATTCATGGAAGCTTACTGGCAGGTGGCATGCTGCAGTTATACAAGCTAAGTTATACAAGCTGCATTGGTGCGTTATTGCTGTTGACCGGCGGTGCACACAGCAGACCGTATGATCAAGTCTCCAGCAGCAGCGGCACCGTGACTGGCGGGGCCAGGGACTTTCAGCGCAATCAGATCGCCAGGCCAGATGAAGGGCTAGTCATGCATTGCAATGTCACTGGTGAGTGTGTGCGACTTAAGTTGCGATCCTATGGAGCACACTAAACATCTGCTTCCCTGTAGGACCCTGTGTCATAGGACGCACTGCAGGGCAAATATCAGGATCAAGCTTGAGGCAGCGGTAAGTTACACTCTCTTTCGGCTTTGAAACTGGTCACAGAACCTCTTGGGCTGTTGTGACTCTTGTACTTACAGATGTCTCCAACATACTACTGCATCTTGGCTCAATGGCTAAACATACAATAAACAAAAGCTTATGTTTTGCACTTGTTTTTTGTGGGGATGTAAGGGCAGTCAATACAATTCTCACAGCTGTGCAGCTGGTCAGTGCCAATTTATGCGCATGGTGTGGACGGTGCCATACATGTTGTACATTCACTGCAGGCAGGACATTCAATGTGTGCTTGCTGTTCCAGAAGCTCCAATACGCTCACAGGTCAGCCCTGTTGCCCTTTGAAAGCTGAGCCAAGCAAGCTTGCCTCCTGTGTGGTGGACTAGTCCATTCAGCCAGAGACACTTCAAGTGCTGATGTTGCAGTTTCAGCAGAACCTGACCCATGCTGCCCTGATGCACAAGCCTGGACAGGCTTTTGGCACACATCGCCCATGCAACACAGCAAAGCCTGGCTTGGGATTGGCTGGATTTGAGTGCATGATGCTTGCTCTTCTTGCCGTGTCATTTCCTGTGATGCTCTGGCGGAAAAGCATGGCACAGTAATCACAGCAGCATACAATGCACATGTTTTGCCCGGAATGGCATGGTACTACATATGTTTGCAGATGTCAATAGCTCGGTAGCACGCTTCAATTGCGCTGCACATGCAAATGCTTTGCGCAGGAGAGTGGTCGTCTCACATTCTTCTGGTCATACCAGGTAGTGGATGTCTAGATATTAGTGCACCAGCTTAGCAAAACATTGCTGCTCAGAGTGGAGCTGCATGCACATTGCTCTGAAAGCGTGTCTGAGTCTTCTGACGACAGATAAGACCTGACTCTCGCAATGCGTAGCTGATTGTCATTTACAAGATTCAATCAAGTTTGCATCTTCCTGTCTGTTGGGACTCTTCAGGGGGGTCTACAGCAACAGGGAGGCAATATACACTAAGCATTATATGTTTACAAGCACTCCACAGTAGAGCACCAGATAAAGTGTAGAAGTGATGCTGTGGATGCAAGGGTTGCAATGCCACACGCTCTACTCTAAGTTAGCTCTACAAAATTCAGAAGCTACAACATTCAGAAGCCTAGCCAAAAGTCAGCTAGTCAGTACAAACTGTCCTTGCACAAAACAGACCTTAAGCCGACTATTCAACAGGTTGGGTTGATTGGCAGCAACCTTGAATTGACTGCTCAACAGGTTGATTTAGTCAGTAGCAAGAAAAGATGCTAAGGTGGGCGCAGCAGCTGTACTGCACAAACATGTGATTTTTGCAGGGCCGTCAAACAGAAGCCATGCTCGTCTTCAACTGAGCCAGACAGATGCACACCGTGTGCATAGATATCTATCACACCACTTGGCTGAGCCCAACAAGAAGTTAAGGCCTAGGGAACAATGCGGATATCAAGGTTCATCAATCGTGACAATTGTCAAGCTGCAAAATTGCTGATGCAAGCACAAAGACTGTATTCAAGTAACATTGTTAAATTGAAGAGCGCCATGGCCAAGGATGTGCTTCACCAGATGTCCAAAAAACTATCATCAGACAGCTGATGATGCTCGGTTTGCCTTTCCCTTCTCACAAGTATGCATCTTGTTTGAAAGTAATACTTCATTTTCAAGCCTCTGAAGGAATGCTTCACATTGGAAGCCAGCCAGGGAGGCATATGTCTTATGATCAAGTCATGCATTTGCGCAGACAGATCCACATTCTTGATGCACACAAGGAAGACTGGCCGGTATCTCTCTTGAGCACATGTCAATGTCTTGATCTCAAAGCTTCACGTCTGCAGCTCTGGGTTGAGCCTCATTCCAGGGGCCAGATGTTACGTTTCCTGTGGCTCTGCTGTGCAACTTGAGTTTGAAACCTACTTCTCATACTCTTTAGCAAACTTGCCAACCAAAGCACGTTCAGCATTATCTCTAGCCAGGAACTCGTCTGGAGTGAACAGATTGAACAATCCTACTTTCCAGAGCGTAGGCACGGCTACTTCGAGGTCCCTCTCGACCTGCCCTCTTTCGCCCTGGTTGTATAGCTGTATGTTGTGCATGACAGCAGCCATGGTGCCCGTTTGGACTCTAGTTCCGTCTTTGAGCTGAACTACCGGCAAGGTCTCACCTTGAGCGACCACTTTGTGGTTGACAGCGCTGAGTGCAGCAGAGTCTCCACCTGTCATACTGGTTCGAACCTCGCGCGAGCCGTCTCAATGTCAAGCAATGGGCAGCAATCAAGCAGTGTTCGATACGAAGTGCCACGCCGCGTAAACAGATTGCTTCACATCGCGCAAGCTGCAAAAGACTCATCGCTTTGCAGAGCCTTATGTAATAAATACATGCCTGTGTAATACTTTGACAGACGCGCACATGTGCTGTCGGCATGGCTCAAAATAGTGGTTAGCCATGGGCCTGTTTTGTAAGGCCTTTAGTCACACACACAAACCCTATGCTTTACATTCTCTGACAAATCACAGGGCATAATTTAAGGGCAGTAGACAAATATATATATATATATACATATATTTGCCTAACTGACTACTCTAGGCTCTGTCCTCCCTGCTGCAATGTTCATAACCCTTGCCAAAGCAGCCCGTGTCAACACGTTGGCCATGGCAACCACATATGTGAACACTACTGATCATGATCATTCTCCTGTGTGCATAGGATTGACTGATGAAATGAAAGCTCAGCTTTCTGTATAGTTGCAGGCTGCTATGGCCTAGGTCGAACGGAACATCTTCCGCCCCAACGCGCTGTCTCCCGCTGCGTTTGCCCGCGAAACAATGATGCGAATTAGTGTATCCTTGGGAACGTGCATCTGAGATCCAATGTATCAAGGAAACAATGATGCAAAATTTGCATTGCAAAAGACAGAAATTTAGGCAGAAATGATGCAAGACACTCCAAAGAGCTAGCAGGCAAACAGTTTCCTCTTCAGCAGTATGTGCGGCCTCACGACTCCTGCATTGCTGTTGCGTCTCGCACTATTGGCTGCTTGCTCAGCAGCTCAAGCATGCCAAGAAAGCGGATACTGCAGCACTGGCTCCGTGAAGCCATATTTTGGAGATGTCTTCTCTGGTAAGGTTCTTACTTCGGAACATAGAAGCCTGCACAGGCGAGGCAAGCAGCATGCTTGTCTTGATGCACAGGTGAAGGTCTGAGGACGGCTTTGCAGGCACGAAGCTTCCGCCAGGAAGTCATTCTGATGGTATCTGATCATAAGCGAATCGATGGCTTCCTGCAAGGCGCACGTTCGCTGCAACTTCTTGGCCTGGACCACATTCTACTATTGAGTCTAACTCAACGCGAATGCAAAATAATCAGAGATGCAGTTCCAGAAGTCGGCTGTGGCTGGACAACTTTCAAAAGTCCTACAGACCTGGAAGGTGTTTATAATTTGTGGAACATGCGATATCGCATTGTGGCTAGGTTAGTTTCCTTCACAAGTGCAGATGTATGCACGGTGCAGCCGTCAAGGTACCTTGAACGCTGACTAGTTTAGCCCTTTGTGTGTCTACCAGGCCAACTTCTCTGCTCAAATATGATGTTTGCTAACATTGAGTCAGCAAGGCTAGCTGAAGCTGTCAAACCTGCAATCATGCCTAACTGCACCACTGATGCCCTCCAGGTCAATCAGGCTTGGCTACAATGTGTTGCTACTTGACTCCGATGTTATTGTCTTTGATAACCCATACAAGTACCTGAAGCATCCACCCTTTAAGGATATCGTGGTCATCAATCAGGAGGAGGGGCTGCTAGCACCCAATGGCGGCGTGCTTTATGTTCAGGTAAACCAAACAAGACCCTGCCTGCTTGTTAGCGACAGCTGCAGACTGCTGCTTAAGTGCTGCTGTCGACGCTACATTGCTTATTGACATTGGACAAAGATAGACCTGATTATACCTTGCCATTTCTTACCAAGTGTCGTTTATTTTCTGCAGTCCTAAAAACTCACAGCCTTGCCATCTCAAACGCAGTACATCAATCCCAACAGCCAGGAGCACTACTTGGGCCATCTGCCCCTTTTCCACATCACTGGACATGCAATGATCTGGAACACATATCTGGACAGCATGAATTGCACATGATAACTGCAATGATTGTCGATGCAGAATGCAGCTTCAGACGGGCCAGCAGCTTTCATGTTTGCAGAGATTGTGTTCAGGCCATTGCGCTGGGCAGATGATAATTGGGCTCATGCAAACAGGCTATCGCTTCGCAAGACCTGCATGTATGCTGATCAAGACGCATACTACGATGTGCTTGCTGCCATGGTCTCTGGCTACATGCTCTTCCCCAAATCCTGGTACTGCCTTGACGAGGTCTGTCCTTCTTCCCTCCTGTGATGCACTGCTTGCTTGATGCGGTAACATATGACTTTGTACAAATTGTCTGTGCAGCAATGTCAACACGCCAGCAATGTGCATTCGTGTATTCATTCTTTCATTAGATTTTATGGGTCGTTGGGGCCAACCATGACCATTTGACCAATGGACTGAAACGACAAACAAAGTCACCTACCATTCTTCTCTCTATACTGCACAGGCTGACTGCTTCTTCTGCTACTTCTTTCACTAAGCCACTTCTGATTGGTCAGTGCCATGTCAAGACATCATGCTGCGTGATGAATGCGCCCCGTGCACTGATGAGTGTTTGCTTGTGTCATTGTTACCCATCAACTTTGCGTGCTACCAAGTGAGCCCCTGCCTCGGCAAATGTCAGCTTGAGTTCTTGCCACTGTAGCCCTCTTATACCATCATCACTAAACTGTCTTGATCACGACCACAACCTCCACCATTACCTCATGTTCCTTGGGTGTACATATCTTGTTGCCATCAAGCTTGTTGCTCACGTTCTTCCTGCTTTGGTGCAAAACTGGGATGCCCACAGCAACAGTGTGATACCTGTGTTGCAATGTGTGCTTGCCTGCAACACAACTTCACCCCTGCTTTGTTGCACCTCACTAGTTTGCCATAGTTGCATCTATGTTTCTGAGCGTCCCCTATCCTTCTTTTGGAGGGGCCCACACTGCTTGTGTTGACCTCATGCAGCGTGGAATACGGGATGCTTTGCGCTAGCTGCTGATGTGATGACAGCTGTTGCTGTGCCATCTGCTTTTGCAGCACCTGTGTGGGACCATACATCTGTCACATGGCCCATTATCATGATGTCAGACACAGTGTCGATGTGGCAAGAGACGAGCTCATTGCTGAAGGCCATCACATTGCATGGAAGGCACCAAGTCGTTTGTCTGCATAGGTGGTCAGACAGGACCCTAAATGGCTCAAGGCATCTGAGGAGATGGAACAACACATCAGGTATGTCTGCATGCCTTCTGGACTTCCATGCAGGACTTTGTTCATTTGTTCAGTCCGTTAGGTGTGGAAGGTGCTGGTCTGTGTCATAGAAACGCCGAGAAAGTGCATCGCTTGCATTCACAACGGTGCTGAAGCCTGTTGACAATATGTAGCATCTCGTAAGTCAAGACATGTTCCATGCATAGCTGCTGCCTGTGATCAAAGTTTCACAAAGTCGCCAGTGACGTAATGCACATGTCAAAAATTGTTGTTGACCCAAAATGTCAACATTTGAGGGTTATTTCCTAGTTGAAACAAAACTGCTTTTGGAATGCCAACTTACTGCTTGTGTGATAGGTTTTTTGAAGCTTTCAAAGGCATGGAGCATGAAGCGCCCGACAACTGGCAGAATCTGACTGCTGGGCCCACGGTGGGCCTGATGACTGTTGACCTGAGAATGCCAAACTGCAGGTACAGACATGCTTGCACTCATTTGACAGTCACAAATATCTGCAAGTTTTTCCTGGTCATATAAGCAGCCCTAATGGCAGTCTATGTGAAGTGCTCTTGTTTTTGAGCATCTCATCCACCTGACAAACTGAGCTAGGTTGTGTTCTGCAGTTATCTTTGTAATTGCAGCATGCAACTTGTCATGCTCACTCAATTGTTAGTCTTGCTTGACAACACTCTCGTAATCACGGATGCTTCATAGCTGATTGCACATCTCTTCCGCAGCTGAGTCATGGTCTGCCTGGCCTGGCCACACAATGCATGTTCCAACACAACCGTCCTTACTAAGATGCAGAAGATGCATAGTTTCTTTAGCATACCCAACGATGTCATTTCCTTCAGTCTCACAAAGAACTCGTCCAGAAGTCATCCTCAGGAGCAGGTGATGGTGTGACAATGTCGCCAAAAATTCTGAGAGCTTCTTTGCTGAAAAGCACATGTTGGGCGGCAACAATGCAGCAGCAACAAAAAGTGCATTGGTACTAGGATGTTTGTGTGCAATACGTACATCAGTTCCAATACATAGCCCAAGCAGCAACAAGTGTATACCGCGCAAGTAGCAAGATATGCAAACATATACAGGGGTTGGCCTGAAGAGCTGGGGGGTCAGTGGTACCCTGCTGAACGTGGCAGATTCTCCAAGGAGCTTCTCCAACAGCTTCAGGATGACTGCCCTGACTGCCCCATGTGGCCAGATGCTGAAGATGCATCCAATGCAGCAGCAGCAGACAAGGTCCCAACTGAGAAGTTTGCCTTGATGCCTCATTGGCTTGGAACTAGCTACTGGCTCCGTGGAAGAGAGGGATACTGGGATTCCCAACTCACACAAGGTTTTGCACAGCAGGTGGGCATGAACATCTGTCTGGCATTGCATGAGTCTGGAATCTTCTTCACGGCATCAGACGTAGCCCAGTTCTCAATGGTGTTGCCAATCCCCAGATTTAGCATCAGACATGGTTGTTTGCAAAAATTTCATCTGCTTGTTGACGACCCTTCTGGCCTGTGCAGGTCATTGGTCACACCCACTACAATCCAATAGGCGATACTGATATTCACAAGTACGTAATACCCATGTCTCTGGACCTCTATGACTGGGACTTGGCCAAGAAAGCTAAAGGGAATGCCCTGTACACTGCTTGTGCCTCAGACAGCTGCTCAGAGCTGAAGGTTCTGGCTTTCACCCCTGCAATGGAAAGGCTGTTGGGCAGCAGCGCCAGCTGGCAGGAGTTTGCCTTTCTGCTCAGAGGCCTGGCTCAACTGGCAAGCCTGCTGGGAAGGGCAGTTGCCTGGCCCAGCCTGCCCTGTGATACTCCTTGGGTTAACATGTGAGTGCAATGCGTCTCTGCTGTTAGGCTCTCTGTGGGTGCTGCTGCTGCTGTTGCTGCTGGAGAATGCACTGTCTGTTGTGGTGTGTCGTGAGCCCTGGCTTGATCAACATGGCCGAGATTTGCAGCTGATGCTAGGCAAGCTGCCAAGCTTTTGCAATGTCATTCATCTCAAGGATTGGCCTGTCCATCCAGCATTCTTTTGTAGCAGCAATGCAAGGATGAAACATGTCAGTGCATGTTGGCATGTACATAACCAATGCCCCAGCTGCTGAAATGGCTCAAATGTGCCCTACAAGGTGTTGCAGGTACAAAAATGCTGTTCAGTATTGCAGGACATTCAGCAGTTGTAGACTTCAGACCAGCATACAAAGCATCCCAATCACGCAGAGGCAGCTGAATTATATGCCAGTGACTTCTGCAGGGGTCGTCAGATTGCAAAGCCACCCCTTAATTTGGGCTTCATGTGGCTTCCATGGACAGCAGCTGACGGGCAGCTGATGTGCACATCTTGGGAAGCTGCCAGAGGAAACTGCCTGAGTCAGAACACAGGTCTGTTGCCCTGGGAGTGGCAACATTTTCAGCAACAACACCTGGGCAACAGCTCGAGAGATGATGCAACATCAAACGCCACTGATATCACCTTGCGTGCTTTGCACGCTGAGCAGGCGGTGGACGCTGGGGTGGCAGAGGCAGGGTTCAATTTAGCACAGCATGTGGTTGAGATCAATGGTGCTGATGACCTTCCAGGGCTGAAAAGCTTGTCAAATCAGCCAATCCTCTTTCTTGACACTTTAGTGCATGTGGACTTTGAGAGTCTTACAAGGGTCAGGAGACAGTCAGAGGCGTATCAATCTCTGCTGGGGATGTGTGACTTGCTGAATACCACAGCCATGTGTCATAAGTACAGCTTTGACAGCTGGAATTTTGCCACATGGCAAGGTCTCAAGATCATGGATGGGCCAAGTGTGAAAGCTAATGTTGCCGAAAGGCCTCAGGATCTCAAGCAGGGCAAAGTCGTAAGTCGTTTGCACCATACAGGCCACACTCAACCCGCCATCAAGCACTCTATCAAGAAGTATGTCAGCAGGTGGTAAATGTGCATATTTCATGGTTCAGACGTAATGCATCAAAACATGCGAATTTGCTGCATGCACAGACTTTTATTGTTGCAGTATACATGCTGGCTGCTAATGAAGGCATGAGACAACAGTATAGAAACGGTATGTGAAAAGTTTCGAACTGCTCAGGTGTCAATCAAGAGCTATTGGGTTGTTCACACGATTGTTGGAACATGTCCAGTTTCAGGTCATGTGCTCCAGCTGCAGTTTTTGAGACTTCAGGTCAGCTGCATGCAGCCAAAGTTACACGTCTCAATATCTGTTCAATGATGCAGGTTCGCTATGTAACATGTCACTGCTGAGCGCATGCAGGTTTGATTCATCACACGCATAACATCAGTCGTGTGTAGTTGCAGCCACCTTTCATCAATTGGCTGATCGAAAGCTTCATTGGTCACACATACTGACATCAATATCTGCTGTAGTCATGTTGATACAAGCCTTAGGCCGCATGAGCAAATATCATGTCAGTGACGTGGTTGAACAAGGCTGCAAGTTGTACTTTGTCAGAGGGTGAATGGTGTCAAACTATCACTTTGCGGAACGTATCAGACACAAAATGCCAAAGTTTACGCTCTACAGGACGTTTCCTAAAACAGCTCAGTAAGGTTGTCATCAGATAACCAAAAAGTATTCTCCAAAGTGCAACTGCAGCTTTAAGCTGTACTACACCCGCAGACACTGCCTGACAACTTATGTACACCATAACAACAGAGAATTGGTCATGTAGAGTGTTTGTATGACAACCCATGTGTCAGGCTGTAAGCTAGCCAAGAAGCCATGACTAAAAGCAACGTGCAAAGAGCTGCAGCGTCCCGCAGGCTTAGTAGCAAGAACCATTGCTGCACGACGGATGTCCTGCCTGTGACAGCATCATATGCCAGAGCTGCATTGCCAGCCTTGACAGTGACAGCATCCCCCAAAGCAATGACAGAGCCTAACTGGACAGGTACAGCATCCCAGCCAAAAAAGGTGGTGCTGTTCACAGCGCCTCCACGGTAGACAGGTGTGTCGGCGTATTTCCCAAATTTGTCAAAGCCCAAGTGCTTGCCAAGCCTGAAATCTTTCATTGCAAGAATTGGCTGTGAGCCCTTCTCTGCAGTCTCCTGTTCCACCAATGGAACCTGCGCAATCACATCAGGATCCAAAATAAAGCTGCTAGTTGAGACATGCAGGCAAGCATAACATGCAGAACAGACCAGACACCTGGACATGGCTGATCATAACAATGCAGCATCATGAAGCTGACAACCACAAACACAAAGCAATCTTTGTGAGCCACTCACAGTGTGTCTTTTTGCTTGGAGCATGACATATCAGGAACAGCGCCAATTCACAGAACAGAACAGAACAGCAGCTAAATGCCTTGCTAGTGACAGCATCAGCTGACATTGATGGCGCCTCTAATACGCTGCAAACTCACATGGTTTTCATATGCTGCATCGTGCATGAAATATTGTTTCACAGCAGGTCACAAGTGCCGTGCCTTCAATCATTTGTGCCTGTCTGATGCACAGTGTGCAGATGCTTTCTGACAGATAAGCTCTGTTGCACAATCTGGCGACCCAGCATGCTGTGCAGAGGCAGTTATTCAGGAGAGCATGCAGGCTTACAGTGCAGCGGCTACATGGCTTGCACATCTCTAAGTCTACAGCAGTCCCCTCCTGAGTTGTAATACAAATGTTGCGATTGCCCCATTGATCTTCTGCCCAGGCTGGCTGTTCTCCATCCAACACAATATTGGGCCTGAACCTATTCATGGAGATTGGGATATCCAGATGTGTGTTTAGGTCATGCAGAGATGCCTGCGCATCAGGAGGGTGCTGTGAAGGGGACGATGAAATGCATATATGAGATAAGATGATGAATGGTGAACATGAAAGATGCGATGACCGATGTCCACGACTGTGCCGGGACTATTGATTGCAGAGATCATGTCATTTTGCAGAGCATGCAAGGAGAACTGCATGAGTGCACAGGCACATCGCGGCAACAATGCAACGCACAGGCGGCAAGTTGAAGTCAGACATCCAAGTGACAGTGGTCATAAACTAGATGGACAAGCAAGCTCAGCATTGAGAATTGCATTAGCTGTAAGAAGCACACATCAAGAGACAATTGGTCCCTGAAGACAAAAACAAAGCAAAGTAACACAAGACCATATGCTGCAATGACATGCAATCAAAGGTGCAACATTTCATTTGTTGACAAGTATCTGCTGATCAGAGAGGGTTGCAATGACTGACCTGGCATGTGACTAGAAAAGGGAAAGCGTCTGAGAAGGCGGTTTCAGACTGTCCCCCAGTGTACCAGCCCTTGGCTGATGACCGCCTGTGAGAGTCCTCATCTAGCCCTGCCGACCCCGGCACCCCTGCAACATTTTGATAACTGTTGACAGTTGCCTGCACGCTTCCACCAGCACTACTGTATGCTTCCAAGTTAAACAGTCTTCTGAGTACATTCTTTGCTGTAAGCTTGCACAGCTTTTGAGGGCAAGCAACTTCAGCATGCTGCGAAGAAAGTGCATTCAAGTCTGTTCTGCGAGCCTTGTCAGGCAATCTGGCCTGTTGGGGGACTGTGGGAAGGCCGGTGATGCGTGAAGTTGCAAAGGGTGCAGCACAGCAATGCTGAGTTGGTTGCTGACCTCCATATTTGACAAGACGCACGCGCTGCTGCAGAAACTTGCTCAGCCATTCAGCAACTTCATTGCCTTCATCTATTGCATCTCCTTTCCAGTCATGACACCGCACGCTTCGCCACGTAGGGTCACTTTTAGGTTGCAGTGGGACCTGAGATATGAAATTGCTTCCAACACTGACATGTTGTGAACTGTCATGTTGAGAAACAGTGAACGAAGTTTCAGATCGCAACTCAAAAACAGCTGCTCTGGCTTGATATGTCAAACTGGGACCAGCTTGAGCAAACACACCTGGACATCAGGCATATCTGGGCCAGAGAGTGTCAACGCCGCCTTTGGGTCTGGGTGACCTTTGCTTCCGAGGATGCAAGCATCTTGTGGAAGCTGTGTTCCTATCAAAGCTAATCTGGCATCCTGGCGCTGAGTCACAACTCGGCCCTCTGCTTCGGTGACGATCATCCAATAGCGATCGTAAGGAAAGCCTGAAGCATGGTCGGTTAATTTGAAGTAACCAGACGACACAGCGAAAGCATTGTGATTCACCTGTAGTTTCGACTATCGCTCGAGGCACCTCGCAACCTTTACAAGCTTTGATAGGATAAACGTACAAAGACGACACGTGCATCGGTGTCTGAAAGCCTGGGCCAAGGTTGGTGCTCAGCGGGACTTCATCACGGATGCCCATGAGTACGCACAGGGCAAGCACTGACTGGTACCGACACTGTATGTAGCACTTGCAGTTGGGTCACGTCGTTTGACCTGAGTGACTAATACCAACTAATACCAAAGCAGCTAAGTTTAGTCAGCTTCGCAAACTTCAGCGTCGACGAGAGACAGTCCTGCAGGGCGCAGGGAGGGCCAGTGTGTCTGCTGCGCACGCTGTTGTGCACTGTTGTAAAGACTATTTATCTCCACAAAGATTGTGCTGATGAAGATCGTCTCCTGACTGTACTGTGTTTCTAGCAACTCATCAGAAAGGACGCCGGTGCGATTCTGTCCTTGGATTGGGCACTTTTGCGCCTGTCGATTGGTCTTCATGTTGCGACAGCGATCTTCTCGTCTGGCAGCATTGCTTGCAGGTATGTCTTGCCGACTTCACTCTTTCCTCCTCTGCTCCGTGCACCACAGTCTCAAGCTTCTATTGCTTGCTGGCAGGCGTTGCTGTTCGGTCTAAGCATTGTCCACGTGGAACTATTGCATATTGCACATGTGAAAGCAGCCAGGGGTTGTGTACGCCTGTTGGCAGCGCACTGCAACGCTGCAAAACACCTTCACCTGCGCAGACAGCCCATGGTCATGTCTGTCAGCAGGCATTCACTCAAATCGACCACTGGTGTCCACACTGCCTCAGCAGGGCCCTCCAGAATGCACAACAGCCTTCTGCTGGCCACGCATACCTGAATCATAGCTTTGCTGCACAGACTAGGCAATACCACGCTGTGCTGAACTCGCAAGCAACAACAGCCGCAGATGCACCTAGCTTGGCCAGCCTGCAAGGATTGCTGCATGTGTACAAGCAAAGCTTGGATCACCTCGGTGCGGATGCAGTAGAGCAGCTCAGGCACACCCTGGCTCCATCTGATGAAGAAGAGCTGCATGAGGAAGACACAGGCAAGCAAAGGGCCTACTCACAAAATGTTATGATGGTACTGAGGGTACTGCCATTTCCCACACACTTCAGCACCAGTCTAACACTTGCCAGATTGTCATGATCTGATGCGCCAGTGCAAACATTGTTGGCAGAAGGATTTGATTTCATGTCACACAGAAAACATCGCGCGCCTCAGCGGTGCACAGACTCAATGCTGTGCTGTTCTAGCCCTCAGCGCATCATGATTAGCAGCAACTGCAACGCGGCAACAGTATGGGCGCTATTAATGCAGGCTGGGCAGCTGCAGCAGTACGAGAGCAGCTTAACACAGCGCCTGTGGACAAGGTCCAAGAGCTCACTCTTCAGCAGCTTTCTGTAGCTCTCTCAGCTTATGTTGCTTCCAGCATTCAGCCACCTGCCAGAGTACTGCAGCAAGTGTCCCAAAGGCTGGAGCAAGTTCTTCACAAAGAGTTTGATGCTGATGACATCACAACAGCGCTTAACAGCCTTGCATTCTTTGGCCATCAGGCGTCCGAGACGCTGATTGAAGCCATCAGGGCGTCACTGGCTCGCACCTACTTTGCAGAGATCACTCCTATCCAGCTTGGCACTCTCATGCTGGCCATTGCAGAGTTAGGTCACCGCAACCTCAAGCTGCTCAGTGCAGTAGCACGGGAAGTGGTAGACAGAGTAGATGACTTTGGCCCCGTGGAGTTATCGGAGATCATGTGGTCATTTGCTGTGTTGGGTCACCGGCATGAACGCATGGTTGATGTAGTCACCCAGAGCCTGCTTTTCAGACTCAGTGACATGCCAGTAGCGTCAATGAGTCAGCTGGTCTGCGCTTTTGCTGTGCTGAAGCACAAGGATGCAGTGACAGATGTCTTTCTGGATGCTGTGTCTGATGAGGCTTTGAAGAAAGTGGAGGCATTTGAAGCAGGAGACATGGCTAACATGATGTGGGCTTATGCAAGTCTGGGTCACTGGAGTTACGTGGATGCTGACTTGATCAGCGCTGTGACTGCTAGGATGCTGCGTGTACACAAGGTAACACTGCATTGGGCCACTTCAATATGTGCTCTGCATCTGTGGCAGAAGCCAATAACAGGAATTGCTATCTCAGTATCGTGATTGCCCTGGCGCTTGTCTGTGCTTGGTGTTGTGGTGTCATCTCATCTGCTGATGGAGACTGCATTAATATAATGCAGATAGTGATCAATATTGCAGAGCCAACCAAAAAAACCCCCCGAAGTGTGCATGCAGGGCTGACCTGCAGCTTGCGCCAGCTACTGCAGACTCTGCTTGCCAGGCCTATCTGCAGTGAGCTTGCCACATCCATTTGCACATTCAAGGGGCAATGCACTCATCAGCTGCAGACGCTGCATCTTGCTTGCAGGAGCTGAACGCCAGCAGCATGGTGAACGTGGTGTGGGCTCTGGCCAAGACAGACTATGCAGGCAATGGCAACCGCAGGACCAGAACTCTGCTGGACAACATTGCCAAGTCTGCCATGAGTCAGATGGATTGCTTCACGCCTGAGCAGCTCAGCCGGCTGCTGTGGGCCTTCTCCACCCTGCATCACTGGCATGAGGAGCTGTACGATGCTGTGGCTGCTGAAACACTGCGGCAGGTGGGCGTGCATCACCTGCTGTGCATTGCCTGCAATTCACTGCCGTCCATATGCAATGCAGTGTGGCCTTGCATGCAAGGAACAGGCAGGCAAGCTGACTGTTTTGTCACTGCTTCTTGCTAGATCCCTTTCATCTTTGCTTCAGTGCCTCGTGCATAGCTGAAGTAAGCTTGAGTCATGTTAGCAAATGCAATCTGCGGACGTTGCTAATTCCATTTCAAGGGTCAGCTGATGGACAGGCTTGCTCTGCACTTGTCTGGACTTGTTCAAACTGTTTTGGGTATGCAGGTGAACAGTTTTCTGCCTTGTCATTTGGCAGACATGGTGTCAGCGTATGCCCACATGGTGCACCATCCAGGGCCCCTTCTAGATCAGATGACTCAGCGGATTCTGCCCAAACTGGACACCATGGACGCAGGTAGACATCCTGCATGCATGCTGCAGCAGAGGGCTATTTAACATGCAGGTCTTGATCGTCTTGGCAATTGGCACCTGCCTTCATGCCTTTGCATGACTGGCCCATTGGGGACACAGCTCAGCAACTGGCCTGTGCCACCGCAATTCACACATTCTGTTCAGTGGCCATGAGCTTGTACGTGTCCTGAAACAACAACATTGCTGAGTTGCCTGTGATGAGGTTGTGAGCTGCTGCATGGGCTTGCCAGGCCTTAGCTTGGCATTTCTGCGGACTTGAGTGTCTCTGTGTGTAGGTGCTCTGTGCAGTGTGTTGTGGGCGCATGGGGTGCTGCAAACCCTCACACCTGACCTCTTTGACAAGGTCTGCCAGACTCTGGAGACCAAGCCCCTGGGAGAATTCAAGCCTCATGTGAGTCCCCATTGTCATGCAGACAAGTGCTGCCTGCTAATGGTGTCATATTTTGTGATGAATGCAAGATGTGTGTTGGCTGCACTGTTGTCAGCTGGCTAGTTCGCATGTCTTTTGACGATGTGTCATGTAGCTAGCTGCAGTATAACCCACCTCTGCATGCCTGCCTGCGGATCTGCAACTTGTGCCCAAACTCAAATAAATCTCAATGGAAAAACCAAAATGGAAATGGCAGATGTAGTGCATGTGTGCATGTCATGCAGGACTTCGAGAGGGCATTTCATGCGGAGCTGTTGCTGGAGGCTGATCTGGAGTCCAAGCAAAGAGAGGACTTTCGCAAGCTGCCCAAGTGGATCAGGCAGTACGCCTACCGAGCATGGCAGGACCGCATCTATTTTGACCGCAATGTCACCTGGTTCCA
>JAABUP010004696.1_pt1 | contig 21926 bp, 29 predicted proteins | sample 5559201 | NCBI WGS metagenome assembly JAABUP01 (sample SAMN10711887, study PRJNA513373) | rock metagenome | isolation source: Antarctica rocks | place: Antarctica | reverse complement strand
AGCATGATGCATGACCACTGACAGGCTGCAGCAGCACCAAAGCTCACCTTCCAGTTCTTGCCCTTGCTGCAGCCCGCAGCAGCCTCAAACTCAGGTGGAGTCAGAATCTTGCTGTCCTGAGTCTTGACGTTGAGGTGAGAGCAGCAGTCTCCGAGCTGCAGGATGCCGGTCAGCTGCTTGCAGATCACCCTCACTTCACGCGGCACTTGTGGGTGACGCCCAATGATGAGGCATGAAGCTCTCTTAGGCATGGGCACGCCTCTCAGCTCCTGCAAAAGATAACATTAATAACAATAACAGCAATGTTAATCTTGTTTATGCTTTCCGGCTCATGGTGAGCCAGGTACATGCAGGACAAGTCTTGCCTCTCCAGAACAGGTGACCTGACATGTGACTCTGATTGTGTCTCAGAGGTCGCATCCACTCTGACTCAACCAGCAGGTGACAGTATGGGTTCATGCCAATGACCAACATGCAGCAAGGCCAACAATGAGCTGAAGCTGTAGAACGACGGTCATGCTTTGCAGCATCAACATCACCAGGCATTCTGGGGGGTCCCGGGCGAATCTTATTTGGAGCAATGCTGACTGGGCTTGCAGGTCAAATGCAATTCATCAAGTGAGGATGTGCATCATGCATACAGTGTGATCGGTCGAGCATTAGCACATTGACTCATCCATGCCTAGCCATCTTCTGCTAGGTTTGCAGCAGGCTGAAGTTACCAGTGTGCAGTGCAGACCTGACTGCGCACTGAAACCAGTACTGCAAAAGGGAGACACATACCAAGGAACCGCAGTAATCCTTGCTGCTGGACCCTGTGTTCACAATGGGCAGACGCAAGGCATGCTCCTGACCGTCTGAGCTCTGTTGCACGCCAGCATCACGCCTTGCACACTACAACACAACACAGGGCAAGCTGACATGAAGGGTGCCATTGCAAGTCTGTGCTTGCAGCAAGGTACATTACATGCTCCGCAACAGTCCTGCCGAGTGAGGAACTCAGCAGTGCTGCATGTTAGCACACATGGGCTTACACATGTTGGCACACATGGGCTTACATACGTTGGCACACATGGGCTTACATATGTAAGCACACATGGGCTTTACACATGCAAGGCCATGCGTGTTTGACGCTGCTCAGGCCCTTTGAACCATGCTTTTGCAAGACAGATTGCGCAGTTCACATGTGAGCATAGATGACAGATGTGTTGCAGCATCTCTATAGCACTGCAGGCTGGACAAGCTTGTGGAAATAACATGTAACGCTCTAGATGACGATGATACGCTGCAAAATGAATGCACATTGCAGCTTCCATGCGACTTTGTTGTATCCGGGTGCCATCACTTTGTATGGTGGGTTCAGCTGCATGTGGTGCACATAGGTAGTATGGATGTGTTTCAGTGTGATCACAGGTGAGGAAGACTCACCTGAGCATCTCTGAGTCTGTCGGCAGTGGAGGTGGTCATTGCAAGCAGGCCTGCTGCGCCTTCAGCCAAGGAACTGTCCTGCAGATCCTTGGCCACATTCGTGCCTGCTTCTGTCTCAGCCAGGTCTGACGACAGTCGGTCAGGCGACTTGATGTTGCTTTGCTCAGCTGCAGAGTCTACGTCCTGCGACGCAGGACAAATGTCAATGGGTGACATGACGTTGTAGCCTGATGTTAGACACCACAAAGCAGCAGAGACTAGCTGCCTGCATCTGATGGTGACTTGTGGCTGTGTGAGTGTCCTGCTGTGCAAACTGAGGGCGGAGGTAAAGGTGATGTTGGAAGGCAACGCTCACAAGCACAATAGCTGTTCAACTTAGAAATCATGCCAAGCACATATGACATTGACAAGTAAAGTCCAGGCTATCACAGCTACGCTTTGGGATGCATACAGGAGGCTGCTAATGCTGCAGACAATGGGATGCATGATCTTGGTAGGATCTCCAGGTCGAGCTGAGGCACACATGATGCAAGGCACACATGGCTTCATATGTTGTGCATGGGTATGATGCAGAGAGGCTTGACGGCACAAATGTTGGCCTAAACAGCTGTCAAGGCTGTTTATGTCAGGAGCTGTGCTTACAAGAAGAATGCAGAGTATGTGAGCTTGATACATGTAAGGGGTTTCAAAGGTTCTTACCTGGCTCTCTCTGGCCACATATGAGCAGATACGCTTGTATTCACAAGTTTTGTGCTCAAGCTTGCTGATACTCTGCTCCTGACATGCACCATGCCACTCCAGAGCTTCTATCCGTTTGCGCTTGTGCCCAACCTCTTGTTGAAGCTGTGAAGCCTCTGCTTTGGCTGCAGCAAGCTGCTGTTGTTGCTGCCTGCAGGTGGCCTGAAGCTGCTCCCATGCGTGCGCCTGGATGGCCATCTGCTGTGTCAGCTGTGCAAGCAGCAGATCCTGAGCTGTGAAGCGGTCGATATGTCGCTGTTGGAGCTGAAGTGCTCTTTCAAGCTGGCCGACTGAGCGCTGCTCGTTCTGAAGCAGGGCGTGCAGCTCATCAAAGCCTGTGACTTTTGCTTCTGCTGCCTCGAGCAGTTGCTTAAACTGGGCAAACAGCTGTCTGCCAGAAGCGTTCACAGCGTCGCCTGCTTCAGATGTAGTGGACGACGAGGCGACAAGCTGACAGTCCATCACGGACTCAAGACTCGCGGCAAAATCTGCATCACGTCGAAAGTTGGTGAAAAGGCGTTAGCTTGCAGCACAGTGCTTCGACCGAAGGGCTTTGTCAGCTTGGTCAGCCGAGGATGCGAAAAGTGGCTCTTGTGCATACCTGCCAGTTGTAGCACGTGAAAAGCTTGATGCTCAGCGAGCGTACACCCAGCAGACTCTGGGACAGATCAATAAGCATCTGTGCACGCACGCACAACTACATCACAAGTCAAAACAGGCTGACTGGCCACGAAAGCACAATATGCTCGTCACAAGCTGAGCGGGGGAGGTTTGACAGAATGGCACACAACTTGCGAATCAGCTTCGAGTTCTCCTTTCGCAAGCTCGCAGCACCGGTCGTGGAGCCCAGAAAGTTCCCTATAAGTTTTGACTTAACGAACTCGCACGCCCGATGACTACAGGGGTCAGGAGAGGGACGCTTGGTCTCCCATCAGCTGCAGAGGCAGCGCGTGTGGCAGAAGGTGTCTGCTATCTGTCGAGTGCTAGCGTAGCATGCTTGCCTTGCACTGCATGCAAGCTCAATGACACAACAATAGCACACTTTGCTTGACAATGGAAAGCCCGGGTCACTAATGCATTTGTGCTAAACGCCGATTTGAGCATGCTTTGGTGCTGTAGCACGCCGTCAATGCACACAGGTCAACAGGTTGCAGACATTCTGCGGTCCTTTTCCCGGTATGCAAGACTATGAAGTCGATAACACTCGACCTAGGCCCATAGTAGACGTCCGCGTAGTAGCTTGACAAGCAGCTGCGAATACGAGTCGGGTCCGCAGTTTTCCCGCATTGTATCGAATAATACAAATCAGTCATTCGAAAATCTGTCGTACAACTGTCGTACAACTTCTGCCAGCTCACGAGACTGTTCAGATTAGCTAGTGCAGCAGTGGCCAGAGATGCTGGAAGACCAACCGCCCGCCTCGAAGGTTTCACGTCGGCAACAATCGTGTTGCTCATCGTAAGGGCAACGTGAGACGCCCACAAGCACAGTCTCACAAACCTGCAGAGGTCGAACCCACTTTACTCTCCGTGATCTATTCCTATCAAGCAAGTCGTTGACCCGCAGAAGTCCGGAGCCTGCATCGTTGCGCTGACGGTGCAGAGATACCCGCACGTGCGATAGTCTGCTTTGATATTTCCCGTTGTGTAGCAAGGAGATTAGGCAGCACAAATGTGCTGGCCTTGGCTTTCACTGTGCGGCACCAACAGACAGAGTGCAAGTTGCTGACAGGCTTACTGTTGTGAGTTGGTGGAAGGCAATAAGAGTGCCTCAGGACCTGCGCACACTGCATGGTAAATTGGTGCAGCTCAAATACGCTATACACCTTTGTTAGTGAGTTGGTGGAAGGCAATAACAATGCATCAGGAGCTGTGCACACTGCATTGTAAACTGGTACAGCTCAAATACCCTATAGATCTAAACCCTGCAACTCATCATGTGCTTGCTCAGGCAGACCCTGAAATGTTGTGCAGACAGGATGCAAATGTGATGTCCTGAATCCAATACATGCAACTTCATGATCATTGGCGAGTGCTGAACCTGTAGATGCGAGCCTCGACCAGCCTCCAGCTAGCAGAAGCGCCACTGTTTCAAACCAGACAGAAAAGAAAAGTTTACGCTTGTCAACGATTATAACAGGAGCCTCCTAAGGCAGAAGCCCGGAGCTATGCATTTGATCATAGGCCATAGCCCAAAGGGAAAGGAAAATCCTAAACCTAAGGTGGATTCTAGTGGATTAGGCCTATTCTGTCTGGTGTTGTCTGTCTTCTCCCTCTTGAGTACTCCACAAGGTGTCAGGATCTTGTGAAATGTCAAAGCAGCGTGTTCATGCAATTTGGACATAACTGTGCTTGCGGGTCCATGCTTTATACCAATCTTTGCTATAGCGTAGCATGTAGTATGACATTGTGACCCAAATTGTCCTATGATTGTAGGCAGTGTGGTAACATAGTACCCATCGTCCTTGAGAGCTCCCTCCATTGCTTCATGCTGTGCTTTCTTTTCTTGCAGTGATCCCTGATATCTTGTATCGAGGCAGTATCCTCCTTCCTCAATCTTCATGTTCTTCGGATTTCCAGTAGGCATCACTGGTGTTAAGCTTGTCAGTTTGGATCCAGAATTGTCATCATGGCGCAAGCGTTGCTGTTGTTCTGCCTTTGTCGTTTCTACTATCATCATGTCCGGCCGCGGCCTCATGTTGCTTCGTGTGTCTGCAGCAGCTGCTCCCCTCTGCAAGAAAAGCCTCTCCACCGTAGGGTCCAGGCCCCTTGCTTGTAAACATTTGTATGGGAGCACAATTGCTTGAACTCTCTTGCTGTGCACGCCTAGATCTTCGAGTCCTTCAGCCTTTCCTACTACTGCAATCAGCTGAGTAGTGACTACCACACTGCCATATAGCTATCGTGAAAGCTTGGATGACTGTTCTTATGGCTTTATCATGTCTAGCTATATATTGCTTGCTTATGTCTGGGTGCATGCAGCTCCCAAAGATGTAGCCCTGAGAGTCATCACCTCTGCATAGACTTTTCTGTTTTTCCGCTTCCATGTGGACACATGCATGACTGTTTGCAAGACATGATGTACATCATAGCTACATTGTGTGGCTCTATAGATTGCTGCTACACAAGATGAATGCCCTCACTTGTCAGCACTGTAACAGAAAGTTTGGTGAGATCAATTCAGACATGATGTGCTCTCGTGCCTTATGAGCCTGATCAGCTGTATAATATCCCAAGTCTCTTGCAGCATCTGCATGTACTGTAAGCCTTCGGCTGGGCATTGCATATTGCAAGAGAGCTGACAGTGCGAGACACGCTGCACACAGGATGGCTTGCCTCCAAAACTGAAAAGGGAGTTGATGTCATTCATGAAGACTGTGGAAAAGCTCAAAACATCATCATTTGGCTGTGTCACATACGTTTTCTTAGTGGTATGGATCCGATGATCAGTTCCCAAAACTGCACTCTTCAGCAAAGCTCGGTAAACTGTCGGAATCAGTGTGTATGTATGAAAGTGTCACTGCAAAATGTCAGCACGCATGTAGGGGTTCCATATGCATGTCGGAAGTGTTGTATTACAACAAGGGCTGGCCGAGTGCTGACATACTGCAAGCTGTCAGCTGTAAAGAGATCTGAGGCTGAGCCTAGGTCAAACTGTTTGAAGCTGCCGGCCACGAGCTCAGGCACAAAGCATGTAGTTCCGTCGCAGGATGAAGCAGTGTTTATACCTGAGAAACCAGAAAGTGTCACATACGTTGCTACCAAGTGTACACTTGTATGTATGTTGTTGCAGCAGCCAGTGCCATATGGCTCTGTAAGACTGCTGATGCGTGCTTGCTTGGAGACTAGATCAGATCAGATTCTATCATAGCAATAAACCATATTAGCTTGGGCTTGATGTGCGAAGAAACAAGGAGGATGACAGCAACCTATGTTTGTCTAGGCTGCTGCAATTGGAAGCTCCATCATAAATAACGCCAACGCTCACGGCTGCCGTGCAGCAGCACAACAAGGCGCTCAGAATCCGTGCAAACACAGCACCTTCTCTCGCTCATAGGACATCACCTCGCTCTCCTTTTCTTCGCTGTGTGTGCCTGCTCAGCAACAGTTGTATTGCCCATTGTCTAATAGAAGCGTTCCGAGGCAGGACGGGCACGTGCAGCGTTTGGGATCGCCCAGATGACGAGCACAAATTCCATCTGTCGTACAGACGAGATCAGTCACGAGCTACAACATTGTTTACGCTTGCCATAGAAGCTGTTGAGGAAGGTCAACGTGCGTGATGTGCGTCAGTGTGTAGAGGCACTCAGGATGTCCTAGAGTGCCTGCTGGGCAGTCATCAGCAATATTCATTGCCGAAAACTGCGCAGTCATGCGTGTCAATGTATAGGTTGTTAATTGCCGTGATGCGCACCACTGTGCTCAATATCAATGTTGTTAACACCACAGATTGCATGTCAGAGCATGTATGACTGGGCACCCTCAAACTCACACACAACTCATTGAGCAAGCTTGCATCATGATCATCCTGCAAATAGGTTTTCCAGCGCAGTAAACGTTATTCACTGCGGACATTCCACAGATCTGTACACATGCAATATTGCGCATTAATTAACATTGAGCACTGATGCGCCAGCACCTGTAGGCACCTAGCTAGCCCAGAGTTTGCTGCTGATCCAGACATGCAGGCAGTCAGTAAAATTGGCAACATTGCATGCTTGTGCATCTGCAACTGCTGGCAGCCAGCGTGATGCATGCCTGCTCCTCAAACATGCATACGCAAATCCATGCAAAAGCAATTAGCAGTTATCAACCAATTTCCATTTCTGTCTTTAGGGCTCATCAGGGGGGTCGACAGGCCATGACTTGGGAGACCTACATGCACCAAGTGTTCAAAGGCATTCAACACAAGAGCACCAATTTGGAAGCAATTGCGGTACTGTAGCGATGTTGTGATGAAGAATGGTGCTAGTACCGCAACACGACACCTCTACTCTAATCTAGCTCTCTCTAATTTTTAGGAGCTAAGCTAAAAGTGGACTGGTCAACACAGATTGTCATGTTGCAAATTAAGCCTAGAGGTTATGACTGCCTAACACATTAGATTGGTCAATAGCCAGGAAGCCGCTGATGAAGATGAAGCATGATGAATAAGCTTGCTATACTGTACTTGTATGTGACGGTATGCAGGGCAGTTAAAACACGAAAACAGAAAACGGTGCTCGTGTTCAACTGAGCTGGGCATGCCCACCAGACAGACCCTGCCCTCCCTGCTGCAACACCCTTGCAACGCGGCCTATGTCAACATGTAGGCCGTGGCAACCACATCTGAACCTACTGATCAGTCTTCTGTGTGAATAGCATTTGACAATTGGTAAATTGTCAGAATACTCAGTGAGTGGTAAACTTAATGATCCATTTTGTAAAGAGTCCTGTACACTGGCAAGCTGCTATGGTACATATGGAGTATGTGCCAGGACTGCATATGCACTATGTGCATGCACATCTGCAAAAATTCACACTGAGTACAGAATCCTGCAGGCAAATTTGCATGTGACACTCATACACTGCGCTTCATCTGGACCATAAGCATCTGTGCTGAACTTTGACAACGGCCGCTGCTCCGGAGGATCCTGCCTGCAGCCACTCCATGCTCTGTCAAGACTTCAGAGATGCTACACTCTACAGATCTGTCGACACCGCTTGGTCTCACAGTGACGCTTGGTCCAAAGCTCCTGAAAGATGGCCCTGCAGGCTTTGCTGGACTGCATCTGCTTGAGCCAATTTGGACCAGCAGCCACCCAGTGCAGCCTGCAAACCTTAAGGCAGCCAGTTTTCACCAACAACACTGTGCTGCAGTAGTATGTTAGCCCTGACTAGTCAAGCATGCATATGGCAAGTCAACCATGCGGTCTGTCAATCATTTTCTGTGTTGCAAAACCACAGAGAGGTGTTGTTTAGCGACTGTTTGAGCATGTGGAAGCATTCAACGGGACAGTCATGGCTCGTAAAGGATGATCTGATCAGTGCAGGGTTGAACAGGTTTGGCCACCCTGTTGAGTTCAAAATCCTAGCATTGCCTTGAGATCAAACAAATAACGCTTCACTGTGAAGCGTGTTGGAAGCTACCCAAGCCAAGTCAGGAGCAGCTCCTGACAGTATCAGATGTTCTCCAGCCAATGTGGGAAAGGGGCTCTATGTGCCCCACGACATTGGCCTGGAGAACACCTGATAGCCCCAACAAACCAGCTCATGACTCAGTTCTAGCTGCTGACAGCATGCTGCACACCATTCTGCTGCCATATTTTGTTGATGCAGCTTTATTCTTTGATAAACATGTTGACAAGCTGGCTCCCACATGCAAGGTGCAATGCAAGCTTTGTGGTGGCATTAGAAATGCAAGACGCTGTTGATTGCTGTCAAATCAGAAACATTGCCATTTTACCTTAAAAACACTGCCATTTTACCTAGAATACACTGCCATTTTACCTAGAATACACTGTCAAACAAATTTGTCTATTTATGTGTTGGTCAGCTTAAGGGCGCTGTGTATGCACCCGCACAGTTGTTGTCAAAAGGAAGTCAGTCCATGTGTGTGATCACCTGACTGAAGGCATATGCAGAGTCATCAGGTGCACAGGTTCATGTGAGACCCGGCTGGCACACCAGTAAGTCACCACTCTGGAGGTCGCGTGATGCACCCATCTGGAATACAACGACCTGCATGTCAATACATTGAGGACACTCTGCATATCATATTTGCAGACATCAGTGAGCAACCATGAGAGCTCAGGAACAATCTGTTTGCAATGCAAGTTAGGATGTGCTGTCAAGCACAGCACACATTAAAAAAGGGGTTACTTTCTTGGCTCAAGCCAGGTTGCTGGCAGCCGCGGCCACCATGCTTTCAGCTGAGATTGTCTGCAGCTGAAGGACAGACCGTGTTTGCTGCAATTGTAGTTCCTCTACACGGCTGACCACATGGACTGCCTATAACAGCGTCACCAGACATGACATCAATATCACTGTACTGCTAAAAATCTGACCATCCAGTGGCATCCAGTTGACATAAGTTTAAGTGCAAAATACACCCAGGTGTACGCTGTGCTAGTTGAGTTGTGAGCGTCGATGGTTGAGTGCTTTGTGCTACATTGTACAATAGCTCATCAAGCTGTGGCTGCTCGATGACAGAGCTCCTGTGACATGCTGTAGTAAGCACAAGCCAGATAGGTCTTTCAGCACAGCTGAGGGATGCTCCAAGCGAGCCCAAGCTTGCCAGGCTCATAAGCAGTTTGAACCTTATAAGTACGTGCAGTCAAACGGATACCTTGAATAAGGGGGCCGCATACGCCGTCGCTTTGCATCCACAAGGGCTTCACATCAGATCTGTGGGCGTGATCAATGTCGCAGCAGCTGATGGTCACCGGGCCAGGCGAGGCAACGTTTACGAAGAAGACATAAGGAGCTGCCGGGCTCAGGCCCTTGGATCCGCTTGTTCGAGCATCCTGAGACACGCAAAGCGTTTAGGTACCATGCCACATACATGCTGCAGAGGAAAAGCCGGAAAAACTCTGCACAGCGAGCGTAGGTGCGAGAACAACACGTCTATGAGTACTCCTCGCCTGCACACAAGTGTTTGCGTAACCCAAGCAAGCTTGGATACTTGCCTGCACGAAGACAGCTTCCTCGATGGCTTCAATGGATAACGATGATGAACACCGTATCAGAACGCTTTGCATCCCGCCGCGTATACCAAGGGATCAGCAAGCCTAGGTCCTGGCCATGGCAGGCCCGGTATGCAAGATCGGCGAAACACCTATGGCGGTAAGGCTGCCACATCGTGAGAAGCGCCCCGTTGGCGCTGACAATGTTTATTGAGCGGGTGCACAGCAGTCTGATGGCGATAGCCGCCTGATGGCGCACCGTGCTCTGCAAATCCCGTGCCAAGCAGGATGTTTGCAGCTGTTTATGTAAAACCGAATGTTCGATTGAGTCAGCAGCTTCTGACAGCCAAGAGATGCAAGCGCATGTGGAAGGCATGTGATACGTGTTAGATATCAGATGAGACGTCCAGAGCCGACGCAAATTCCCAAGCGAAACTCAGAAAGATCTAGATGGTCTTGTTGCTAGATCAAGCTGGACCCCGCTGTCGGTCACTACGCAAGCAAGAGTCTGTGGTGTGTGTGCTGCTTATTCAGGAACTCGCGCTTGCCATTGAACTTGTGAGATCGAGCTCAAAGTTGGGAAAGGCAGCCTGGCTGTCCTTCTACTAGCCGTACAGTAGTACAGTAATAACTATGTTGATAGGCATGATGCCATGGCAAGGCTGTTGTGCAGTGCCCCAGGACAGCTTTACTCAACTGCACAGCTATACACATCTTGCAGCTTGATGTCCATGACATGTCAGCCATCTAGCAATTTCGGACTGAGTCATCAATTGCCTTGGCCAAATACTCAGACTTAGCCTTGTTGAGACCAGCCAATGAGATTCTGCCATCCTTTGTCATGTAGACATGATGCTTGTTCGTCATGTTTTCTACCTGCACACAAACATGCAACCTGGTCAATACCCATACTGGGTGCCACTCAAGGTGAGAGCTTCTGATGAGAACATTAACTCAACATGTAGCCAACATGGGCTGATGGGAATGCGTGTGTCAACATAGAAAACAGAAGTGATTGGGCAGGGCCAATAACAGGACAGAGCTCATAACACATGTGCATCATGAGAGCACATATTGCTTGATGCCAGACAGGGCACTTGTACAATGTGCAATTGCCTGGATTTAGTTGTCTTGTTGCAACACCTATCAGTGGAAGATATAAATCTAGTGCCATGCCATCACTCCATGCAGCACCGGGACTCAAATAGCTGACAGCACTACATCCATCAAGCATGCAGCACACCAAACAGTGCATGTTTGTGCATGCAACCACTTACATGCGCTGCCCAGATCAGACTCAAGCAATGGTTGCAGTGTCAAAAAGCATCGGCAGAACCGACAGCAGTGATGACAGGGTGAAGATGAGGTAAACAGCGAACCTGAGGGGGAGTGAGACCAGTGAAGGAGAACATGCCGATCTGGCTGGTGATGAAAGACCAGTCTTTGTCGGGATTTATTTTCTCCAGGTTATCTCTCAGAACTTGTCGCACAGTCTGTAATACACAGATCTTATGGGTTCATTACCAGTCAGGCTGTGGTCGAGGTCCCACAAGCAAAACTGCAGCTGACTGCTGCCAGCTTTTGTAGGCACACGCACACACACACACACAGACACAGACAAAGCACACACAGCCAAACTGGGGCCACTGCAGATGACTTGCAAGCAGACAGTCGAGTCTACGGGCAGGTTTGTGACACAGGTCTTGTGGTGTCTGTGTGCACAGCATCACTAACAAGACAGAGTTGCAGAAGCCATGCTGTGCATGCTGACCTTGATGCGGCCAGCCATTCCCTCCATTTCCTCCTTCCACTCAGTGAACATGTCTTCATTGCCAACAACTTCAGCCACAATGCGAGCACCATGCACAGGGGGATTGCTGTAGATTTCTCTTGCTATTCTTTTCAGCTGGCTCAGCACTCGCTTAGCTGCACCGGCGTCACTGAGGACAAAGCTGAGGGCTCCTACACGCTCTCCATACAGACCTGCGAATATTAACAATAATGGATAAACATATATATATTTTGTTTGATGATGATGATGAATTCTATATATATTGTTTGATGATGATGATTGATGATGATGATTGATCATGATGAAAAATGAAAACTGATAGAAATAATGTTTATGCTTTCCGGCTCGTGATGAGCTAGGATGTGCAAAGCAAGTCTTGTCTCTCCAGAGCAGTCTGTTTTGCACACAATGGCAGAGCTTGACAGCTTCAGCAAGGCACATGTTTGGTCATGTATGTTGTGATCCAGCCATGACCAAGCCCTCTGACCATATGTTAGACCCTGACCAGCGTCTGCGTCGCAGCTTGCAGCACAAAACTGACATTGCTTTGATGGCAAGGCGTACTGTGGGACATGCCGGCCATGCTCAGAACCGGTGGGGAGGCCTATTAAACCCCTGACATGATGCTTTTGATTGTCACTACCAGCCATGTAGATGTGCACATGAACAGTCACCCCATGTATCATTCTCTGCATGACCTGATTTCGGTCCTGAAATGCAGCATCAAGCGCCACCAGACCTACTGAGTACAGATGCAGAGGTTGCAAGATAGCTCACCCAGGTTCTTGGAGTAGGATTGGGAGACCATGACCTCCAGACCTTGGTCCACAAAAAAGCGTGGCGCAAATGCATCATCATCTAAGCTGCCAGATGCAAATCCCTGCAAGCACACCGGGACACTCAGAAGACAATTACTTGTTGAGATGGGCACACATGTCATGCGAGATCCCGCTGTGCTGAGGTATGTATGCAAATGTGTCACATGAGCATATGCACTTGTGCTACATCAAGGCGCCCAGCAGTAGATTATGCAGCTGCATGGGTACAGTGTGTCGGAGTACGCAGGCATAAGAGGGAAGGATGGCAGATGCAGAAGTCACAACATGCACAGCATGTGTGAATTAGTGTGCGCAAGCAACAATGGAATGTGCAGATGAATGCAGACAACACGGCGAGTCACAAGAAAGAGTACCTGGTAGGCAACATCAAAGAAAGGCAGCAGGTTCTTGCTCTTGCAGATGTCTGCAATCTTGCCCCACTGCTCCTGAGTAGGGTCAATACCTGTGGGGTTATGCGCACATCCTGCATGAAACAACATCATGAGTTTGCATAGAACAGTTGATGTGACTCACACACACATTTTGCGCCATGTGTTTGCACACAAAGGATGCTCTTTGAGCATGATTGATGGCCCGTGTTTGCATGCAATAGCTGTTTGCCTGCTTGAGTATTAGCGTCAGCAACCATGCCACACTGAGAGACTGCACGCTGTAGAGTATCTGATTGGGCAAAACCCAGCATTGAGTTGTCCTGCATATCAAGGCATTTTGAGCACCTCAAGCTTTGCCTCGTGTAATCACAATGACTACACAACAAGTACACAACGACTGTCATAATGCCAATGCAGCAACACGCTGCACACAAATGGTCCGTCTAAGATGAACGCCTGTGACTCATGGTGAACATCCTCCAGCACCGGTGCGCTTTGTGTCAATAGTTCAGTATGCTACATCACAGCAAGCCAGGTATGTTCCGAGAAGACAGCATACCATGCAGGACAATGATGGAGCCTTCTGGTGCAGCCTCTAGGTCTGAGCACATGCCCTCAAAGTCAAGACCCACTGTCTCAGGGTCGAAGTACCTGCATGTTTGATGTATGCATGCTCACCATTACACAACGCATGGCCACAATCATCACAGGTCTCATTGCCAAAATCGCTACTGGGTGAGTGCCTGTCACATTCAGCTCGAAAGCTTGTGCACATGTGCATGCATAATGCATGATGTAAACCTGCTGCAGCAGCCTCGAGGCTGGAAGAGTGCAATATATGACATGCAACTAAACCAAAGGAATGCTGCTGGAAACACACAACAGTCGCCACCACATTTACTTCAACAACAGCTTATATGTCTTCTCACTTGCTGAGAGGGACAAGGTGCACCAATTTGCAGAAGAGTCGAAATTTCAGATGAACCGAAAGTGTAAGCAAACAGCATGCCTTAAACCATGGGATTCTGATGGTACTGACCTGTACCATTTCCATTCAACTCCAGCATCTGTGAAAATGTTTTTGTGATTTCCCCAAGTGGGATTTGAGAGGTATACCTTGGTGCCTTTCAGGAACTTGGCAATGAAGTCTGCCCCTACTCGCAATGAGCCTGTGCCCGACAGGGACTGGACACATGCAATACGGTTCTGCAAGCAACATGAGTGCTAGACAGGCAACAGCACATACAGGAGTGCGAGATGCTGTGCGATTGCCGGCTTGAAAGGGTGCTGGAGGTCTTTTTGTGTGCAAGCTTGTCTGGGCCTGCCATAAAGCACGTCAGTATGCATGGGTACTGCAGGGACTCATATTGCCATCATAACAAAGAGTCAAGCATGCTGATGGCCCAAAAGTGACTATGCATTAGCGACAATTTGTAAAAGAGGCAAAGATGCCATGCATAGCGTTTGCAGGTTGCCAGCATTTTGCATTCACTCAGTTCTGCACTTGTCTGATTGAGCCAACCAATTATGCCACACAGCAATGCAGCATTGGTGGAAGATGAAAAAGTGCATGCTTCGAAAGGTCGCCTGACCTCTTTGATTGCAGCATGGCCAGACCCTAGTAGCAGCTGCAGAGTGGCCTTCTTAAAGTCTGCCAGGCCATCAATAGGCAAATACTCCTTGTTCTCCTCAGCCTCGATCATGCGCTTCTCTGCCTACAAGAGGTACAGCACGTCTTGTTGCAGACCTGCTACAATGGTCAGCAGCAGAGGATGCGCAACAAGGCTCAGTTGGGCCAGCCAGAGTCTACTGCTATACCTTCTTGACAACATCAAGAACATATGGCTTCAAGTCTTCAGTACGGTAGGCTCCAACTCCCAGGTTCAGCTTGTCTGGTGAGTTGTCAGCTTTGAAAGCTTCACTGACACCAAGGATGGGATCAGCAGGCGCCTGCTCGATTGCGTCTAAGCGAGAGGCCGTTGCGGTTGCAGCTGACATGCTGACTCTGACGCAAGACTGCCTTGCAGGCCGGATGGTGGCAGAGTGCGTCAGTGCACGCCCGCTCTGCGGAAAAGCACAGACTTTGCTTGTACACAGATCATTTTGGTTGGTACCGGTCAAACAGGTAGCCTGCCTCACCTGCAATCTGTGCCCGCATGGTAGAGTGCATGCAGCTTGACTGACGAATGCCATATTCATTTTGGCGAAAATGCAGACTTGTGCAGTAGACTCTGGTGCCGCAGACGCAGTGAGGCAGGACAGGGGCAAAGATGCAATCGCCCCATAGGGCCGTCTCGATTCATGTTAGTCACGGCTTCTGGGCTTCGTTCATACCAGGTACCTAGGAAAGGTTCATGGGATGTGCGTTAGTTCTGGCGCTCCGCTTGAAAAACCAGGACCGACGACATTGCATGAGGAGCATTGCTAGCGCTGAATCACTTTTTCAGTATCCGGTTGCTACCTAAGACAGTAAACCGACGTCTTTGGCGAACACATGGTTAAAGAGTACATGCTATCAACCTTGATAGACGACACCAACGTTCAGGTGCGATCGAGGTTGGAAGAGCCTAAGTCTAACAATCGATCAACGTAGCGCACTGCGGCCCACTTGTGTTCAATGTTTGCGCTAGGAGGTATATCAGGCGATCTGGGAAGATAGCAGCGTATGGGCGAATTATCATCATAGCTGTGACCATCCTGATGCAGTTGTATCACCTTGGCAGAATGGCGAGCGACGAGTGACTTTCTCTACCCCATTGAAAGCCCCGGCCTTTGTAAAAAAGATCGTAGGTCAGTGCGTGTAAGGTGATGGCTTGCTGTCTCAGCAAGCTGCTTTTTAGATGGTCAAATCAGGCATGCAACACTCTCAGACAACACGAACTGGCAGGGGTGGAGGTGTTGGAGATCATAGAGACACAACTGCTGCAGCGTCATCCTGATGGCAGCTTGATTGTGGAGTCTAAGCCAGTCCTGGCTGCGCCGGGCGCCTCAAAATTTCTTACTCATGCTTCGTTCAGCATGTCAAGTGAGGTTAATGGCAAGAAAAGCTGCAAGGTACTTGCTCGAAATGCAATGTGGACACCTCATTGACATGCTATGACAAGTGTTAGTGTTAGTTCTGGGTGCCCCAAACACATAGTTCAGACAAGGCCACACCTGTCTTGACTGACTGTGAAAGTGACTTTGGTGTTGTTGTCAAGTCTTGTGAACATGCTGAGGACAAACCTCCCCGGAAATGCAAGACTGGCCTTGCATATACATAGCTTATGCTGGCATAAGCCATTGTTTTCACCACGGCTATCACTATCACCACAGCTGCATCAAAAACAATGGCAATTCAGGTCACTGATGGCAAACAAACAATTCAAACGTATGCTGCACGCTACAGATCGAGGTGCAGATCAAATGCACTTGCTCAGTGTGGGGCATGCAGACCACAGTAGAGAGTATGATGATAAGCCAAGCTGAGGAGAGCGTAAGCAAATTCCTGGCATGGGCCAACAAAAAATTCCTTGAAGTCAAGCAGGTATGCCCCGTTTCCAACACATCTGTGCTATGTTGACCAGGCTCATCTGCACAGCATCTGAGCATCCTTTGCACGCATTGCCCTGCATCATTTTTTTGTCACACCAGCATTCGCTCAGACCCCCTCTATCAATGCGATGTTCACTGATACAGCTTCCATCATTGCATCTCTACTTCCACAGGTCAAGAATGCTGTGTCTGCAGTACAGTCAGACAGTCAAAACTGCAGCAGCAACACTGCAGCATCACCACAGCAGACAGCTTCACCATGCGTAGAGTGCATGACCTGCTTCATCATTTGCACATTTGTCTATCTGTGTCTTGCAGGCTGCTGCAGTGGCCAAGCCTGTGCCAAGTGTTGTGGTCATGGGTCAAGATGAGTTCCATGATGCGCTGGAGTCTGCAGCAGAAGCTGCCAGCACTGCTTCTAGCTCATCTGACAGACAAGCAGAATCAGGTCAGCAAGGTTCTGCTGCTGCCTTCACAATTATCATCACAGTTGCAACGATGAACAGCAGACTCATGTAGATGCACAGTTTCTCATGCATGTCTTACCCTTGAAAGGCACCGGCAGCAGTTTATTAGCCAATAATCCATACAAGATGCGTGAATATAACCTTGTATGTGGCCTTTGCATCTGCATTGCATGTCAGGATTGTACATGCCCGACCCTGGGGAGGGACACATATCCCGTAGTCAACTGAGTGAGCAAGCGAGAGAGTGAGTGACTGAAGTAATGAATGGATGGATGGATGAATGAATGAGTAAATAAATAAATGACTTGTCTATGGGACACTATCTATTGGCATTATGTCTGCATTGCACTGATCGTATATATCCAGCAACCTCAAAGCTGCCACAAAATGCTGTTCTTTGGAAGATTGTGCAACCACATCAGCTCTGTGATGCTAACAGATCCATGTAGTTATGGTGCGAGATGTGACATTTGATTTGTTGCTGCAGAAGAAGAGGAAGAGATGCAAATTGGGGCAGGGCAGCTTGCCATCAGGCCAGCAGACATGACCTTTGAGCAGGCCATGCGGCACTACATGGATGAGATTGCTTGCACAGCACGAGACACAAACAGCCAATTGCAGACGCTGGACAACAGGCAAGGCTGCTATCATGTCCCTGAAATCAACTTGTGCAATTTGATTGTTGCTTTGTGCGTCATTGCTGCAATTTTTGGGACACCATATTCACCCTGCTGTCCTTCCTGCAAATGCATAATAATGGTAACTGTAATAATAGTCACAATAATCGTAACAATAATACTACTACTAATAATAACGCATTTCGGCTCATGATGTGCTAGGTACATGCAGGGCAAGTCTTGTCTCTGCACAGCAGTCTGTTCTGAGCATCCCTATTAGAGCTACCGATATGACTGCTGCATGGTGTACTTCCATCCCTAAGGGGAGAACAGCACTTTATGTTCCTTGCACAGAGACGACACTCTGTTTCATCTTGCATCATAAGCTGTAATGCAGGCAAGTGTTATGGACCACTGTGATGTTGCAGAATACAACAAATGACAGAGGACATAGCTGCACTGCGCAATGCTGTTGTACCGTCACGCCACCAGGGGAGGCGAAGCTCAAGTCAGACCCTACTGGGTTCAAATTTGACATGGTACATTGGCGGCACAGCCATTGCAGCTGCTTCATATGCATGCTTTGTGTACTTTCGAAGTAATCGTTCAAGTGGTGGCAGTCAGCTGCTGTAGCATGAATGTCATCCACAGCTTGTACATATCGGTCCACAGCTTGTACACGGTGTGTAAGTGTTTGCAACAGTGGAACACACATGATCAAAGTCAGTCAATACGTGCTTCAGTGAAAATAGCCAGCAGTCAATGACACTGCTTGGGCATGTTCAGCAACAGGCTCATAACACCAGATTACCAAGGTGAACCTTTACAGATGAAGTTGAGATGCCTGAACAAGGCGCTGTATAAGTTGAAGCTGATTTTGTCTGGTGCAGCACAAGGAATGTAATCTGATACGTTTGCTCTGCACAATGTCATCATCTCAAGAGGATGTGAAATATAAGATGCTTGCACAAGCGCAAAACATGCCAGCAGAAGGATACTGGCATTGGGCAGCTGATCTAACTTGCATGAAATTATCGTTGCTACAATCTTAGGAATCACCTGCAGGCTGCCTTAGGCTTACACCTTGCAGATATCGTATACGCTGCTTGCGGTGCACAGAGCAGCACTCCTGTAGACAAAGTTTGCTGCAAGGTAGCTTTGCTGATTGATCAGTGCAGTATTCTTGCTTGGTCAGGCTACACAGGCTGTTCCACTTGCAACATGTGATGTATACTTATTATGGGAGAAAGTACCATACATCAAACCAAGTCTTCAAGCAAGCCAGGGTGGAGTTGCACAGCCACATCATGTCAGAAGTTTGTTGAGGAACCTCTTCTGTGCAAAAGCCAGCCAGTACTTGCTTGGGGCAGCTTCAGTGTCAAAACATTTTTCTACGAGCCGTTGACCAGCCTGTTCCCGGCACTGCCGTACATACAACCTGAATGCCCCTGCAAGTGGAGAGCCAGGTGGGACTCAGTTGGCATCAGGAATAAAATGGCCAGTGGGCACTTCACAAGTACGGTCAGCAGTTCATCAGTACCTTCCTCTTGCTTGTCCATAGGAGGGGTGAGCAGCCCTCCAAGAGCAAAGCCTGCATCTCCAGGAACTTTGAAGACCTCGTGAGCAAGCTGAAACACTAGTGCATTAGCGCCTGCCTTGTTCACTCTGGCGTCTGCAATACCTGCTTGAAGAAATTGAGTTGCTCACTGATGCACCATTCTGGTAAAGAAGCACAGCATCAGCATTGGAGCAAAGCTAAAGTGACTCAGACTCACGCTTCAGGCATAGGTTGATAAACAGAGTGAGGTAGATCAACAACTTGTCAGCAGCTCCTTTCACCTCAAAGTTGCGAAACAGAATATTTGCGCGGAAGGCATACAGACTTTCATCCACAATATCACAAGATCTGCTTTCTGCAGCGTTTTGATCTGCTCTACTTTTCAAAGGGATCAGCGGCAAGCCGCAAGCAAACTGACATTCTGAAGTGTCCAGCTGTGAGTGGTAAACCATTCATCCACACTGAATTGGGATCACAATTGACGCCGGGACCTCTGACAGCGATGTTCCCGCTGACGGAGATCAGGCGACAGGTGCTTTGACTCGTGATTTTGAATGAGCCTCCTAAGGTGGTTTGCTGCGACCAACTCTGTCTGTCAGCCCTGGTAGCATGGACTCAGTTCACTGACTGCCCTGAGCCTTCGTAGCTTTGAGGCTGAGTCCGCTGATCTAAAGCTGAAACTTCAGACAGCTCTAGACTGTTTTGAGGATTTTCAGAAGAAGATGTTCATGAAGCCCACTGCATGCAACTTTTGACCTTAGATACCACGTGAATCAAGCGACAGCATCTCTAGCTACTCAAATAGAGTTGATGGCTTATGATGAACGTTACAGCAGCTCTTGTACACCCCATTTGGAAAATAACTGCATCAGACCATGGGTGCATACAGTGAAGCGCTTAGATACGGTACTAAACATGACCCTCATCCTTGTTTTGCTCATCAACAGCAGAAGCAGTTGGTACAATTGCTGCCAATGCGGCAGACAGAACAGTTCTATCTTGCGTCGCCATCTGACCACCTTCTGCTTGTACAGCAGCACTAGCATCAAAGTTGTGCAACGAGTCAGACTGAAATATGCTGTTGTCATCACCCAGATCCTGCTTAGCCGCCTCAGCAGCTTCACCAAAAGCTTCAGCAGCCTCATCACGTGTGTCATCACCATCATCGTCACCATCGTCCAGCTCTATCTCCTCTGGATTTGCTGCTGCTGTTTCATCTATTGGCAGCTCTTGTGGGTCAGGTTCTGCACCCAAACAACGAGCAAATCAAGCCTTGTGTTCAACACCACCAAACACAGCAGATGTGACAGAGACAGTCACCTTGCTGTGTGTACACACAGGATTTTAACTGTCTCGCATGCAACCTGCAACGCTGAGTGGTACGACCTCATCTACGGTAGATGACACAGGTAGAATGATCTTGCTTTGCATTTTGAAATATTGCTCAAGCAGCACAAGTGAGACCCTGAGAGCTCACAGCAGCAGAGCCCAAAAATGTTGTGTTGTGCAGTATGGCCATACACACACGTCCTCGAGGCATTTTCAGAGTTTCCCAGAGCACCCAAGTACTCAGCACATAGCAGAGACTCACTGGGTGGCACAAATTGCCTAGACTGCTGGTCAAGGTTGTACGGCAATCCCAGCATTTCCAGAAACCGCTCTGTCTGGGGGTTCCTGGGGCTTTGCCTTGGCATGCGGCCTTTGGGATTTGAAGCTGATGGGTCGTGACCAGGGGCAGTAGGCACAAAATTCAGAGGGATGGCACCACTGTTCTGCTGCTGCAACTTCTCTTTCAGCTGCTGAAGCTCAGCATTGGAAACTGCAATACGGCTGCCGCCCATACCTGCAGAGGCGGACCAAGCTTGGTTCTGACTACAAACCATGCTTCATATACATCAGACTTTGGTTGTAGTATGATGGCCCTACGGCACTTGGCTGACGAGCCATTGACAGCATTCTATTCTCTGGATATGCAGTTTTATACACGATCATGACGTGACAGCCCACCCCTGCAATGCTACACGACAGCACCCACAGGAGTAAATATGCACTACACACACAACAGAGATGCATGTGAGCTTGCAGCATGATGACAGAGGTTGCGGTGGCAGCAGTCATGTATACAGCGCAATGCAATAAGCTTCAGATTGATTGCAACAGACAAGTCCACACGATCAGCCGATGAGCTGCTAACGCAGCAAATTCGATCATGAGCTGACAAGGTGTGGCCACAGACGTGTGTCCACCGTGTTCACACACTGCATGCATTGCTTCAGCTTGCCTGGCAGTGGTGTCTGATGTCTGTTGGTGCTCATGAGATGGTGGGTGGCCTGCAGGACCCCCATCCACTCCTCGTCGTACCCGAACTGTAGAGGCCCCTCCACATCTGGGAACTCCACCACCTGAGCACAATAATAGTTGATAGCACCAACAAGTAACGTCATTTATTGCGGATACTACTAGCAATAATCATGCTGCTGCTACTACTACTGAAGCTAGTAGCAGTGTGTGTGTACCTCACAATATATGCATGATGGTTGCTTTAGGCTTCATCATGCAGAGTCTGTCACACAGGCTTGCCAACAGCCGTTGGCTGTGCAGCTTATCCAGCATTGTGCAGCTCGAGCTTGAACATACACTGCCTTGTGACAGCATAAGTGCATATTGGCAACAGCATGCTGAAGCTTGCAGCGACAAATGACAGAGGAATCCCATCACTCACTGCTCACCTGCTTGCAGCACTTGCCTGATGAGGACGGTACTGGTGTGCAAAATGCTAGTGGGCAGCGTCGTAGGCAAGCATGGCAGATAAGCTTCTACCATGGATGCGCCATGCTTTAGGCCAAACCAGTCAAATTGCAAGTGCAGCGCTCAGCATGCTTCACTGCTCTACCCAGCACAGTTGCAGACAGGAAAAAG
>JAABUP010004693.1_pt1 | contig 21933 bp, 27 predicted proteins | sample 5559201 | NCBI WGS metagenome assembly JAABUP01 (sample SAMN10711887, study PRJNA513373) | rock metagenome | isolation source: Antarctica rocks | place: Antarctica | reverse complement strand
CCTTTTAGTTATATGCAAGCATATACATGTGTTCTCCAGCAGACCGGCAATGTAGATGATGCTGGCCTGTACAGGATCAGCCGGTGCTACAGTAGCTTTGAGGCTTCTCAAGGAGAGGGCTGACTCAGCTGAGGCACGAGCTGCTGCTGCTTCGAGACAGGTGGCAGAACTGAAGGCAAGCCTGCAGGTGAAAACTCATCAAAACTGCGGCTTCATAATCCACATGGACCATTCACCCACACATGTGATTTTCTGTGTAGATCAAGTCACACAACGAGAGGATTGTGTGGGATGAGTAGAGCACATGTGAATGGACCAAATGGATCCAAGACAGGTGTTGCACATCTCTTGAGTCAACAGCTCAAGATGGATGTGTCTGGCCCGATTGAACTCTGTGCAAACCAAACATGCCCATGTAGCCCTGTTACCACACATCTGACCATGCCAAACGCCCTGTGAGCATTCTGGGTTGCTACCTGACAGTCTGGCATCTGCAAGTTGCATCCAGCAACACAAGACCTTGAACTGTGCAGGTGCTGTATAACAGCAGTCAGACGCAGACTCGGGAGATGCAAGTCAAGCTGGACTCTCAGAAGCGCAAGCGGCAGCAGCTTGAGGAGGAGGTGTCTGCCAGTCAAGCCCACATTGCAGAGCTGACGGCAATTCTGAAGAGCGCTGTCAGATCCAACAGTGTCTCTGGGCCAACAGGAAGCCAAAGCCCAAGGTCTGCTGCCCTGAGTCGTGAGGCATCAGGGGGTGAGGTTGGCCCAAGGCTTCGCAGCAAGGAGCTGCAAGGTGCAGTACACTCCATCAATTGCTGGACAGTGTCTGCATGGCGTCTGTCGGTGCTGTTGCGCACTGCACGTGGCATATCTGCTTACTATTGGCTAGTGACTAATGTATTCCAGGCAAGTGCTTCTGCTGTAAGGTTGCAAGTACGACGCAAAGCATGTTGCAGCTTTCAATACCTGCTGGCATGAGCACTTTGTATCAGAGAAACAGCTTCAACATCATCATGGACCACTTGTCTGTTCAATGCTGTCACTGACAAGTGCTCTTTCTGATCTTCAGCTTTGACACAGAGGCTGCAGCTGTCTGTAGCGGATGCACGCACTGACTTGGAGCGCCACAGCAGCCTCAAATCTGCTGATCTCAGGGCTGAGTTCAGCGGCTCAAGCAGAAGAACAGGGCAGTCCCCATTGAGCCCTGACAGAGCACCCACCAGCCCCAGAGGGCGCCCTCTTGTCACCCCTCAGGCTCCTCTTGTTACTACACCACATACTGGCTCAGGCAGAAGTACTCCTAGCAGTGACTCACAGAGATGGCGTCAGGTTCAGCCAGCAAAGCCACTGACAGGTTCTGACCCAAAGCCAAAGCGGCCTAGCTTCTCAACTGCTACAGGCCTGAATCGGCAGGCCGCCTGGCAGTAGTAGCGTCTTTGTTGTACATGATCACCCATATGCACAGCTTTCTGGATTTAGCTCTGAGGCATGATGGACAAGCTCAAACAAAGCTGCTGTGGGTCTGACTGGTGCCAAACCTGTACTGCATTGCTACTGATTCAGAAGCAGCACAATTACTATTGATGATTGTTTATGATGTATATTACGCCACCCTTGCTGATATTGTCGAAACTGATTGAAACCCTGACCAGAGAGTGTTCCATGGCCGTGCCAAGCTATGCAATACACAATTCACAGCCTGCCAACGCCCCAGTATCATCTCCTGTATGTAGAATGATATGATGATTTAACAATGTCGGTGGCTGGCTGTGTCAAGACACTGAGGGTACATGTACAAGGCCTTTTCGAGAAGAGGCGAAGCTAGATTGTACGTTTGGGAAGATGCACCAATTTGGCATGCATTGAAACCCAGAGGCACAAACTTCGATACATTGTCATGACCAGCAAGCTTGTCTTGTCCAAAGTATTAGTGGGGTAGCTGTTACATACACTGCAGCATGGCAATGTGCATTATTGAACCGCATGGATCTATTGACGTGAAGCAAGTAAAGCACCAGTGGTGCTTGAGAGATCAACTGCTGGAAATCCTAGCTTAGCAGCAGATGTTTTACAGCTTGGCTAGATGTAGTCAATGATGTGCATGTGACGACAACCTGAGAGTCCTGAAAGCCCAGCCCCACATGGCAGGCAGGATCTTCCAGAATGATGCATGCATGCAAACCAAGCCAATGATGTACCATGCTGCTTTGTAGGCCTATGCAGGAATGAAAGATGTTGAATGAGCAAGAAGGTCACATTTTGGACACTCATGTGTGCGTAGCGCTGTGCGTGCTTCAACAGCACAGTTGCCACTTGTACCATGCACTCCAATGCTGCCAAAAGCAGTAACAAGACAATCAATGAGACATAGAAAGTGTTAAACACTTAATCACAAGTTGCTGTTTTACCTTTCACCTAGGGATACGTGTGCGTTGTTTGATGCTGCGTCTGCAGTGGTGGCAGGCTGTTCTTTTGTTTTTCTTTTCAGGCTCAGCATTATTATCCTCTAGGCCCGCAAATATCAAAGTATTGTTCACCTTATTCTTGCATGCCTGAGATGCTAGCAACCCTGCAACTTTCAGATGGCGTCCTTCCACTGCCAGGTGCAGAGGTGTGGCATCCTTTCTCAACCACAATCAGGTTTAGACAATATGTACATCACAAAAGATTACAGAATAAGTTGACACCAAAACATGAAAGTATGTGACGTATACAGTGTGACTCCAATAGAGGTTCTCCTCTGAGGCTGAGGCCTTGTGAGCAACTGGACAAAAGCAACGCACGGGTCCACACCTGGGCAGTGAGGGCATCGACATTTGCTCCCTGTCGAAGCAGCAAGTCGACCAAGTCCTCAAAGCCCTCACTGCCTGCAACATGCAGAGCAGTCCAACCCTGCATGAGGGCAGCTTAGACTAAACTTGTTGACATTCGACTAACTAGTGTCAGTCACACGTTGTTCAGGTTAACGCAACTGGAGCTTGCTGCTGATGGGCAACAAGTGGTCAACGTCAACAGCAGCAGCATGCTGAATGGTCGACATAGCAGCAAGCAACAACACAGCGTCACCTGAGGGGTTTTGGCTTCGATCTCTACTCCATCAGCCAATAGACGCTCGAGTTCACCCGCATGTCCATGCTTGCCTGCACAGTGCAGGGCTTCCATTTCCTACAATGGGCGCACGTCCGAAGCTGGTTCAGCCGTTTGACGCTTCCGGTGCACACCCAGACTCGACCTATCAGCCGACACTTTTCAGCTTTCAGCTACAGCTCTACCAGACGCAAGCTGTATAGATTATTCGCGCACAAACTGACACACACTGCATTGCACCCTCAAGTGTGATCCCCCAGCCCCTGCTCACACACGATCCCTCGCGATCGCTCGCGATCGCTCTTCAGAGTTTATGATGCACCCAGACGACGATGACTCATCCCAAGAACAGGTTCTGGTTTCGGAGTGTTCCCAAATGCTGCAACGCTGCCACAAACACCGAAAAAGCATACACAGACAATGCGGTACGTGGTCCTGGGAGGCGGCATTGCTGGAGTGTGTTGCGCCGAAGAGCTATGCAAGCTTTGCCAAGACGATGAGATCGTGCTCGTGTCCAGCTACAAGACCTTGAAGGTGAGTGGCGAGGCACTGTCTGCTCTCGGTCGCTACTGGTTGCTGCCAACCGGCAGTCATTTCAGTTGTGCACTTGTGCAGGGCGTGGGCAATGTGGTGAAATATACCGACAATCTGGAGAATTTCGAAAGTAAAGCCTAGAAGGCAATAAGTGTCTGTCTTTGCCTTGCAACACTTGCACATTGCTCGTCATCATCCCTTGAGCTGTTGTCCATATTGCAGTCGTAGAGAGAGATCTCACCTCGTTGCCTTATGCAAACTTGACAGTGCAGCAAGGCACAGCAGCAGGTCTATCAGCTGGTGCAAAACAAGTGCTTCTTAGCAATGGGAAAGGGTTGTTATATGATAAGCTCTGCGTCTGCACAGGGGCAAAACCAAAGGTACATGCTCAAAATTATGTCTTGCCCATATGAGATTGAACCTTGTATGCAATCATTGTGCATTTGTATTGGGATGAGCGCAATGCTGCAAAGCTTCTTTTGAATAATTTTTGACGTGTGCGACACGTGTCTGCGTCACCTGTGCATGTTTGCCTTTCAACTGCTCAAGCCAGGCCAGGTATTGACGCCATCTGAACTCACACCCCTCCTGACACTCAAAAGCTTCTTCTGACATCAAATTTGATTGATGCACAGTACTCACAGTCTGGCGTGCTCATACTGTCCCTGGCTGATTGCGCTTGCATTGTGTGCTGTACTAGAAGCATTTGCAGAGTTGGTCGTGCAGTCTGGATCAAAGGGTTGGTGTTCAGGCTGTGGCTCATAGCCCTCATGTGGTTGTCCTGCGTGACCAAGGCACCGTTGAAGCCTTGGCTCACAGACTATCAGGCAAGCGTCGAGTAGTGCTAGTGGGGAATGGTGGCATTGCTCTGGAGGTGGCACATGCCCTTTCAGGAGTGGAGGTCAGTCTTGCAAACTCAGCACTGAACGCTGAGTGTACTGAGCCTCAAGTTGACGCTATGCATGGAGTGTGGGCCAAAGTGTCGGTTGATTTGCGTCTGCAGTCTTCACAGTGTGCATTCCTGCTTTCATGCAGGCTATATGTAGAGTGCCTGAAAGCTTCTATGTAACGTCTATGGCTAGGTAGAATGGCAGTATGATACGCACCAGTGTGCATTCAGCACTAGCAAAAATTCTGTTGGCTTCAGCAACCTTTTGGTGCAGGTGATATGGGCGGTCAAGCACAAGCACATTGGTGATGCTTTTTTTGATCTAGATGCTGCAGCTTTCCTTTGTAGTCAACTGCCTGTTGCAAGCCCAGCATCTCAGGACTCAGCAGCTTCGATTTCACCAGCTCTGCCATCAGCTCTTCAAGCCTCAGCAGCCTGCAGCTCAGCACTCCAGCCAACAGCTGAGTCACAGCAGCAGAATCCACCTGGCCAAACAAGGCAGGGAAAGCATCTGCATTCTGGCATGACTCACCATGACTCACCTGCTCAAGTCCCATCCCCTCCGGACTCAGCTGCTCTGAGCTCAGCAGGTCAAACCCCTTCTGCTGCTTTGAACCCCGCCCACAATTCTGCTCGAGCCTCAACAGCTGCAAACTCACTTCCTCAGACGTCAGCTAGGCAGGCAACAAGCACTGCAAGTGCTGCAGAGGCAGACCACAGGCCACATGATGCAGCTGCAAGAGCTGAACCCCAGCCACAGAGGTCTAGGCATCAGCGAAGAGGGAAGCAAAAGCGGTGCCCTGAACCTCAGCAACCAAAGCAGAATGCACAAGGCAGTGACAACAAGCAGCCAGCTGACGCCATCATCAAAACTCAGCAGGTTTGCTCCATCATGACTGCATTTGCATTTCACTAAGATGGCATATGCATGTAATGTTGAAAGCAGATCAAGGTTTCGGCGCTTCACAGAATGTGAGCTATAGGACCACTAGCAAGGCGTATGTTTGCACTCATATGAAAGCTTGGTGTGTGGCATGCTTTTGATGTTATAGTCTATGTTCCTCGACCAACACAGACTACATGTGAATGTGCATGGGCTGCAACTATATAATTCCTTCAAATTCATCAAACTCTACAAGGGATTACTGAGCTCTATTTTTACTGACTCCCACAAGCTGCTGCAGGGGATGATGCACTTTGGTCATGCAGTAGGGCCCCAGTGGGCAAAGGCCCTGCCCCAAAGCTCCGTCGCAAGCCATATCACTCTTGAGTATGGCGTTGACGTCACATCCATTCAGTCTCACACACCAGACAACAGCCCCATGCAGCGCCGCACAGATCTTCATGCAGGATCCTCAGAGCATCAAGGCACATCACAGCCTAGCTCAGATGCAGAGCAGCAGAGGGTTGCCTGCAGGCGACCAAGATGCTGCATGGCCTGTTACAGTGTGCCTCAGTAATGGGAAGAGTTACGGTGCTGATCTGGTGATCAGTGCCATAGGGGTGGAGCCCAACACTGGCTGGCTGCCGGAGGAAGTACGCAGGGATAAAAGTGATGGCGGCATCATTGTAGACAGGTATGGGTGTCTGTAGCTTTTGACAAGCGAAAGTGATAGTAGCATTGCTGTCGGTAGGTGTGTATGCATCTGTAGCTTCTACAAATGAAGCGCAATCTAATGACTTGGACCAGTTGCCTTGCTGTGTCCATCATTTTCCTTTAAGCGTTTTCAGAGTTTTGAACTTTCTGAGTTTCTGCATCATGAGGACTGCCAGAGTGGTCAAGGGTTTGTCGGGTGATTCTGTTGGGAGAGTGCACAGTATATGCGTGTCATGCCTATGCATGTGACTGTTGCACAGACATTGCGCATTTGTGTACCAACTGTTTGGAGATCATCAACCACTGCAGGTTGATGCAGAGCTCTGTGCCCGGCGTATATGCTGCGGGGGATGCATGCACAATAGCATGGACAGACCAATCCCCTCACTGGTTTCAGATGCGCCTATGGACTCAGGCAAGCTGCCTTTCTTGCTGGTGGCCATGGGTCCACTTCCCATGCTTTTCATTATGCCAGACTGCATGACACACCACAGTACGTCCATACAGGGTTGCAACATACTCAAGATTTTCATTGCCAAGATATTATATTGAGGGTCGAGGTGCCAATGCTTGTGTTGATACTTCTGTCTCAAATGCTCTCCTCCTCTGTGTGACTGGTCACTTCAAACGATTGCTGATGCAGCGCAGTAAGTCTGGCTACTGCATTGCATAGAGACATCAGCTTTCCTTAACTAACAACAAAAAAAGTCTTGCAGAGCATTGCAGCCACAGACATGTTGCTGACACAGTAAATTACACTTGAGTTCACCGAGCAAACCTGGCAAGTGCCCTCATGTTTTCACATCCCAAAAAGTGTCAGCTGTTGTGCCAGTACTATCAACTACTGCATGTGATGTATAGAGTAGCACGCATTGGGTTTTATGCATGGTGCTGAGTAAATCTGCAGACGTTACCTGCTGAGAGGGTTGCAAACAATACCTGCATACCTCACCTGCTGTCAATATTGGCTGACTAGACTGCTAGGTCAGGTTGGTGGAGTGGGTCAAACACAACACATATGGTCTTGCGCCTTCAGCTAAATGCTGCTTTTCCTGTACCCAGCATGAATCTTACCATTTCAGAATGACGCCATGATGACAGCAGCAGTCATGCTGCATGTTGCAGGCACGCATTCAGGGCATGTTTGCAGCTCATGCCATGGCCGGCGTGACTGATGAGATGGCCTTCGGCTTCAATTTTGAGCTATTCACCCACATCACGCGCTTTTGTGGCCAGAAGGTTGTTCTGTTGGGCCTGTACAATGGTCAGGGACTTCAACAGGAAGCTGAAGAGGATATGGTCACATACTCCAGAACCACACAGGTCTGTCTGTCAGTGAGTGCATGCATGTGCCACACAGGCCTGTCTTATAGTCATTGCATGCATGTGCTATAGTCTAGTTCAGGTTCAGCATGTGTGGAGTATAGGACTGGCTGCTCTCATGCGGTTCGCTGCCAAAACCTGGCAGTGGTGCACATGCTTTCTTTAGTACAGACATGACTGCTACACATAAAACAGAAAAGTGGTGTCAGGTCAAATAACAAACTCTGACCAGCTATGTTGCTGTGTGGCAGTGCTGAATGCTTGCTTGCTGCTGTGTCAACCAAGTCATCAGCTGGTGCCAAAGAGGCTGCTCATTGGTGACGTTCGATGTCCTGCAGGACCTGAACCCTACATTTGTACGAGTGCTGCTGCTGAGAGGTCGCATGCAGGTGATGAGGTCTATCATTCTTTCTGGCTTTCCTTTGCTGCCTCGTGCTGCTGCTGTGTTAGCAGTGCTCCTGTTTTACTTCATCTGTGCAGGCCTGCATCAGCGCCAGAAGAATTATTGAGGTGCAGCAGCATGTTGTGCCAACATTATCAAAATTTGCTTGTAAAGTCGCTTTTAGCACATGCACGCAAAAATCTTTGTGCTGGTGGCAAGTGCAGAGTGACAGTTCTGATAGCATTCTGGTCTGTACCACAGTAGTGGCAGTGAAAGCTACCTCAAGGTTCAATTGTCAGGATCATGTGATGGGTATGCAGGGAGCAGTGTTGATTGGAGAGACTGAACTGGAAGAAACCTTTGAGCACCTTATTCTGGATGGCCTTGACTTGACACGTTATGGACCTGATTTGCTTGCTCCAGATGTGGAATTAGAAATGATTTTCGACTGAGCTTTTGACGTTCCAAGCCTTCTGCAGTTGGACACGTCTGCCTCTCATCCAGATGATTGATGCATGCGATGCAGCCTGTCTATGGTACTGAGCTGTATGTTCGGTGCATGTTGATCATCAACATCGGATCAGATCATGCTGATTGCATGGCTAAAAACTACAGTTTCTGCATACACTGTAGTACACTTGTTACGGTCAGATAAGATCAGTGCTGAATGAACTTCACTGCAAGGAGCTGCAGAAGCAACAACAGCACTCCAACATGCAATGGCTACTGCTGAAGGAACAGCCAAATTCAAAAGCTGCTTCGGCTGCCGTAATGAAGGCTTTCACATCAGATTGTTGCAAGATCGTACAAAGTGCAACAATTATACAGCTGACCATACAGCCTTAGCAACCTATCAAAGTGGCGTCTCTAAGCACAGAATAGAGAGCAATACAGCAGAAAACATAGTTTGCCACACCAATTCGCATCTATCCTAATCATTAGTGAATGGTACTGGTGTTGGTTGGCTGAGGTATACAGGTTGTACAGGCAAGTGGTACAGGCTTGCAATCGCAGCAAAGAAGCATCACACACATCATATGCAATGTTTCTGGCAACACTCTGAAAGCTTGAATGAATATACAGCAGCTGAGAATCAAGTAACAGCCTTGATGCACATGATTGGCCTTCATTGCTTCAGCAGTATGATCCGGCAGACGCTGCCCTAGTACGGTCTTCTAGAATGGCCCCATTGATGGTTTCAGAATAGTTGGCCTTCTCCATCCCTTCTGTGTCAAAAATGGCAATCACCATGTCATCAAAGACAATTTCCCTGCATCAGACAGGTGATTGGCCACAGCAAGAAGATGCAAATAGCACTCTGCACAGACGCTCATCAGCATGCATATCTGAGTCTTCTTGCCCAAATGCCTACAGGCGCAATGACTTGCAAACAGCACAGTCAACCATAGCATTGCAAGTGAAGAATTCTAGCTTCACCAGCTGCCGCCATGACCTATATAGCATGGTGCATGATGATCATTCAAAATCAACAGCATGTATACCATGTTGCTTTGCATGTGTTGTGTCAACAGCACACATGAAATCACGCAGCAGAGCAGATACGTGTCACAAAATTGTACGTCACAAGCGACCACATACTTGTTTGCAACAAGAGCCCCCTGCTCCTCAGTCAAAGACTCCACACTGTGGGCGCCATCCTTGCCCTTGGGACAATCGACTATGTCCCCTTCATGAACTTCCACCTGAGCACATACAAGCAGAAACTAGTAAGTCGGCAATATCTCACCTGTGTTCGCTAGACTGCATATGACCATTGCTGCCCATCTTGACTGCTTTTCATGCATGCATTTCGGGCTGTGTTGCAAAGTTGGCCTTGTGCCATTGGACAAAAGTATGAGGCCTGAACATGGTTTTGGTGAGAGCATACATGCTTACTGGGTCCTGATTGGGGACGAAGTAGCGTGATGATCCAATCATCTGCATTTCCAGTGAAGCATCTCCATGGGCATGAAACGGAAATTTGGCACCGAGAGAACCCTTAAGGTTGACCTTGAATACCTCGGAGAAATGGCCATGACCAAGTTTTCGCATCTTTGAGTGACCAGCATCTTCCGAAAAAGGCCCGTCTTCATCGGGCTTCCACCTATGCAAAGTCTAATCGGGCTGATTTCTGGCGGATCGTGATCCGCATTAGCACAATCGAAACGTCGGTAGGCTTGCCAGCACGGACAGTTCAAGCTTTCTCAAAGCCGCCGATGCGCACTCACCTGATGATGTCACATTGGCGCCGTCTTGAGCTCCTGACCGCAGCTGTGTGCTTGTTAAGTCCGGAGACCTGGGCGACTGCTCTGATCAAAACTGCTGAAGGCGCGCGTTGAGGTCTGCAATTTTGCGCCAATGCCCTTTGACTGCACAACATTGCGATGCGAAAATGGTACATAGACGAACACTCAGTTTACGGCCGCATCAGCGATGTCAAGCTTGGACAGAGAAACAAATGTGATCACATGATATGACGTAAAAGTGCACATGCAACCCATGGGCCCCATGAGGCACAAAAGCATTATTTAGCACCTGAGTTTGTTCCAGCAGTTGTCAAGCTGTCAAAGGTTTGCAGCATTGGTAGAGCGCAGCGAACAAAAAAATCGTCCTCTGCTATGTAGGCGTTCCTATCATAGGTCACCACAAAGATGAAAGCAGATTTTCCAGATGAGTTCTCCAGCATGTGAGCCATTGTCTGGATATATATGGAACATACGCTTTGCAAAGCAAGTGGCTTTCTCTCACCTGACAATAGCATCTTATACTCTCCTGTCATTCATCCAAAACATCTCATCCTACTGTTTGCGCTTCCACCTTCCACTTCATCAATGGTTGTCTTATAGGTACATCCACTTTTCGTCCTTGTCTACCCTGGACCCTGGACCTCATGATCATCTGTCGCCGAACTTTAGAAATCGTCCTTTAGCTAGCAACACACTAAAGGAGGGGAATGAGTGTTGAGCGCAGCGAAAGAGCAAATTTCATCGTCTGCTGATCAGTTACAGATTGATCCATCAATATGCATATGATCCATCGAGATGCTTTCACGGTATCTAGGAAGTGCTGGCCCAAAGCTGCTGCTACTCAGGTGCTTCAACACAGTCTTGTTCAGGCCGTCATATGTTGTAAGCTGACTAAGCACGCATCAATCTCAATGTGCAGCAAATCATGCTTCAGTGCCAACTCTTGATGATCCATGACTAATCTCAGTTACCACTACGGTATTTACGGAGCGTATCAAAATTGCCTTCCTGGGCAATGCAGCAGTGCAGCAGTGCAGCACACGTTGCATGGCGTGACTGCCGCAGAGTCGTCAGTAGGTTTGGCAACTCGTTTGGCCATCGATAGCTCAAAGTATACAACATGAACAGCGTCGAGGCCCGCCGTGTAATGGCGGTCGTGGACGACGCCCTTGACAGTCTCAGGTACAAGCACTGACGCCTTGTAGCTTCTTGATGACCGTGAAGTCCAACCGACTTGGAACGCAGGGTGCTCTCACACATCACAGAGGAGGTATTGACTGGTGCAGACCAACTGTCCGGCATAGTTGGGCAGGTCAGACCGTTGTCTATATGGTTTTGATGCTGAGCATTTTGAGATATCCTACGCCCTCATTGACCACCCAACAATTCTGAACACAAAACGTATTTTGCGTCCAGGAAGTCGCACGGGCCATGCTGCAACAGATGCAGCATATACAGCATGCAGGTGCAGACCTGTCAGCAGAAGAGCTGAGATTCTCAACATCAGACTTGTTGCAAGCTTTGAAGGTCTGCATGCCTGTGGCATGGGCGCATGCGCTCATGCTCAAAGCATATGGACACAGCTCATGTCCGTTTTTGCCACTCGCCTGTCAGTTTGTATTTTCATAAAGGCCCCTAGTCTGCACACTTTAGCATTCCCTGCCAACTGAAGACCTTGTGCATATGTCCAGCATCGCCCAGACTCTGAGGCCAAGATCAGTGCCGTTTACACTGACAGATCACTCACCATGTTGAACATGCTGGCATCCTTTGACAAGGTGCGCTTTAGCCACTTTGGCCTCTGGCAGCGCTGGTCAGACTGCACTGCATGTGTGGGCATGCAGTTCTACATGTGACAAACAACACCAAGCTTGTCTCAAAGGGGTCCCAGCAGCACTTGTCCAAGTTCACACTGTAATCGTGCTGCCTTCATGTGATGCACTGTTTGAGATCCATCACGCATCATGCATGACAGCCTCACAGAACTGCTTTGCTGGTTGCGCAGTTGAGAACAATCATGCAAAAGAAGCTGACAACCTCCGTGGAGGAGGATGCGTCTGTGTCAGAGCACTACAATGAAGTCTGCAAACGAGAGGCCCGGGTGAGTGTGCCTTTTCATTGACATCAGCATGCTATGTGCCATGACCTGGAGCTAGACCTATATACATGACCAAAGAGGCCCTTTTAGCCATTTTGTGCACTGATGTTGGTAGCCTTACCTCTGCTGAGTGTATGCCTTGCAAACTTGGTTTGCCACACTTACCAAATGCATACTTTAGGATGTCATATAAATCCAGGCAGAACCCAGCCACAGCCATTATGCACCTGGCTGGATTGCCCAGTCACTTGCCTCAGCACAATGCACAGACAGGATGAACACCTGTACTCATGGTCTCCTCCTGGCAAGACTGACAGATGAGATACTTCAGCACACACAACCAGTGTTGATCACATCACAACACTTGAACAGCTTTTAACATGTCAGTTCATGCATAGGCACTGAAGGAGAAGCAGACGCTGGAGCAGCAGCTGCGGCTGGACCGACGGGAGAGGCTCAACACTCAGCTTGCAGGCAAGAACACTCATGCCAAGGCGCAAGCTGAGTTGGATGAAAGCCAGGCTGAGATTGAACGGCGCAATACTGATGTGGAGGCTCAGGTCAGCCACATGCTTTCCCACATGGCATCCATGTGACTTGTGATACCCATGTGACAAGTCACTCTATCCATTCATTGTTTCCTCGCTGATGTATTAGCTTCACAGGCTACAATTTGTCTGCGCATAGTGCATCCTCCAGAGCAGGTTCAATAATTGCCTGCTTTTGCAGAGGCGTTTTCATTTTGCATACTTTCAGGTAGGTTAGGTAAGGCATAACATGGGTTTGTTTTGAGTATCAATACAGGCTGCTTTTGTAAACTGCCATAGAAATTTGTGTGGGTCTACATGCTGTATTGTCATGTGTCATATGCATTGGTTACTTGCATGCACAGTCCTGCTTCATTGGTATCGCGGAGGAGCATGCTAAAGGTTTACTCCACTTCTTGCCATAGCATGATGTGTAGGCACCTGATGGATTGTGTGTGGGTTCTGGGTACAGCTGTAGCACACTCTCAAGTGCATACACAATGTATTATTGCAAGTACCAAATTTGGGAAAGGAAGGCGGCACCCCTTGTGGTACTGGCTGAGTACTAGCTCATCTGGCTGACAGTGTCAGCCAAGGCCCTCAGGCTAAGGCAGCAGGGATTGCATGCACCCCTACCAACGCCCCCCTCCCCCCAAATGTGCAATCCCACTGCACAAGTTCCCTTCCCTTCCCTTCCCTTCCCTTCCCTTCCCTTCCGCATAATTTGTCAACAACAGGCATGATTGGCACTTGCCACAACAACAAACATCACGTTGTTGGTATACAAGATGAGCATTGCTTGAGTCAGTTTCTGTGCTTCCTCCAGAATCTGCTGTCAGAAACAAAAGCAACAACTTTCAGCATCAGCACTGTTGAAGGCATGAGTACCACTAGAGTGCAGAGACTCTGTTGCAGAAATACACTGACCCCAAAGGGCTTTACCGTGGATGCCAGGCCACCTTTGCGCTACTGGCAGAGAAACGCTACCAGTACATGCGCACTACGATCGCTAGGTGGTGGTGAAATTTCCCCTTGGGGACTGCACTCGACCCCAGATCAACCTTGAGCCAACTTGGCAAACAAGAGCTTTGCTTGATTATGTCAACTCATGCCGGCGCTGTGCTAAGTGGCACACAAGGACTGCGCAGTATAACGTCACTTTTGTCGTCATGTGTTCTGCAGGCCACAGCAAACAGGAACCAGGATGCGCAGTATTATGCCAACCAGCAGGCGCTGTTACAAAAGCAGCTCGCTGAGTTGACTCTGAGGGCTCAAAAGTTTGGCACTGAGAGTCTTGAGGCTTCTGAGGGCCTGAGGAAGAAGAGGCTGAAGCTTCATCAGGATGTCGAGGTGGGCCTGGACCCTAACGCTTATGTCCTGTGACCATCCCCTTGGTGGCTCTTGCAAATTCTTCACTGCGTATGCCTACACCAGCCTAAGAGCTTGCCATTTTTTCTGTGCATACATGCATTATTGGTAGAATTAAAGCAATCATCACCTGACCGTTTCTTGCAATTGTGTCTATATCCTATTGTGCTGGTTCTCAATTTCCCTCTGGATCTAAAAGGACTCTGTTCACTGCGAGTGTCAGAATTCTTTGGCAGTGCTGCATTTCTTGACCTGCAGGTGAGATGGGCTTGCACCACATGCTGCCTCTGTAACCTTGCAACTCGGTATGTCATGCAAACAAGCACCTCTGACCAGCTTGTCCGTGCACAGCTCTGATGCATGCATCTTGCACAGGTGTGGATTCAGAAGTATGATGAGGAGATGGGGGCGGCAGAGATGACCTACCAGGAGGAGCTCGCGCAGACTCAACAGGTGCGCTAGCCTCCCCAGAATCATTCTCACTGCACATGCATAATATGACAACAGCACAGCACAGCACAGCACAGCACAGCACAGCACAGCACAGCAGGGCAGGGCAGGGCACAGCACGGCATGGCATGGCATGGCACAGCATGGCACAGCATAGCATGTCACAGCACAGCACAGCCACTGATGTTCTCAACATACTTGTACCAATCTGCAGTGCTTCAGCCAACTGTGCAGAGATTCACAGCAACAAGGTCATAGTCACAAGGTCACAGTCACATAGTCACGCATCCCTATAGCCTTGCCCAGTGGTTACTCCAGCAAACATTGACAAGCTGCTTAAGAGAAACATCAATACGCTGATGCTCAACAGCATGCACTAAAGACGTTTGCACAGACAAGCTCAACTCTGGCAAAGTCACAGAATTGGCTGAGTGCCAACCAAATTTGACTGTGACTCTCCATCATCGAGGCGGATTGCTACTTTGTGCAAAGCAGTGCACCTTAGGAAACATGTTTGTGGATACAATAATTCAGGGAGGTGTTGGGTGAAAGTGCAGGTGGCAGAGGAGCTGCGGCAATGCACAGAGGAGCATGACAGCATGCTGCATGAACGCTTGGAGCATGAAGACCGCCTTAGGAAGGTATGCTTTCAACAAGTCCTCAACCCTCAACATGTGACGGTCTCAGAAGATATTGACATAGTGTGATTGAATTTCAAAAGTGCTGAGCATCACCAAGTCAATGGTCTTTGGACGGGGCATAGCTTGTCACATGCCTGGTTCATGTTCCCACAAATACCGATATTCCTCTGCATCATCCAGGCACTCCATGAGGCTCTCAATTCATCCTTACTGGCAAGTTGGCAGCATGCACTTCAGGCACATCCAATCCCTCTCTGTCACCATGCTGAATGGCAGTGACGCAATGCTAAATTTTCTTGTCAACATCCCAGAAAATGCCGACCATCACCAAATCAATGGTCCTCCATGCAGCAGTCAATGCACACGCTGTCACATGCCAAACGAGCTGGTCTTATGCTGATGACATCTCTGGTAACAGAGACCAGTCATGTTGTCCTCACAATTGCACATGGTCTATTGTTTGTAGGCTAGCAAGATGAGCACCGTGAGGTGCAGTCCCCAGGCTGCCTTAATAGTATGCATCACTACATGTGGCTGCAGGCAGAAGAAGAATGGAGAGCGAAGCAAGCTGCAGAGGTGATGAGCCGGCGAGCAGCCAGGATTATCCAGAAGAGCTGGCATGCGTACAAGGTCAAAGCAGATGCAGAGAAGAAGAAGGCTGCCACAGCCGATAAGAAGAAGGGCAAGGGCTCAGCTAAGGCCAAGAAGAAGTGATATGACTCTCTCGGTTCTTCACAACCACTTTGGCAAGCAGATGCAGGTGCTGCAATGTCACGCAAGTTGTCTTGCAGTGATGACCACAAAAGTTTTTGTTTCCAATCTGACAATGAAAACATTGGCTTGAGAATTATATTTAATACAGCTGGTGCAAGCAGGAAGTTGACTGTAGGACCATAGATAACAAATGTGCTGTAATTAAAAGCAATATCCAGGAACCACCTCTCAGTACAGTACCAAACATCAGGTCACAACATTGGCTGCAACACGCACACACACAATCATCATGACTACAGCACTGTTGTCCACCACTCTTGGTGGAGTAAAGCAATCTGTCAGGAGCTCTGATGGTCCTACACAACACTTGCAGAAGGTAAAACACAGGGTGAACGTCAAGTACAGCGGCAATGCATCTGGACTGTGAAAGGATAAACATGCTCAAACATATGCAGGGGACTTATGTACAGGGCCTCTCAGCTGCAAAGAACACAGAGACCATCAGCATCATTGGCAGCGTGACCCTTCACTGTCACCCATCCTTCAGTCCTTCATATCTCTCCACTGCCCAGGATGGCCAGTTTCCCACACTAGGGAATTGCATGGCCTAAATTGACTTATGACTTGAGGATGACAAGTGGGACTGGGGAGTGCGAGGCACAGTAAGAAGCAACACTGCCAAGGAAGAACTCGCTGAGGAAGTTCTTTGAGGTTCTCTCCATGACTAGCTGAGCTGCATTGTGCTGCTTGGCAAACTTGCACAAAGCCTTGCCAATAGCATGTGCTGTGTTCTCTGGCACATACACTACAGTTGCCTTGACAGCGGTTCCCTGGCTGGCAAGAGTGTCAAACTTGGGTAAGATGGTGTCTACAAGGAAGCTTTGCTTCTCCACCTCCTGCACCAGCCCACCACTCTGAGCTGCTACATCTGGCTTATGTTGAGAGGCTGCATGATGAAGTTCACACGCACCTGAGTTGTTGCTTGAGGCACTTTCTTCGTGATGTCTGCCTGTGTAACCCCTGCCTCAGTGTACTCCTCGTCGGCATGGTTCATAAGATTCTTGTGCACGGTTTGAACGTGAACGATGTGCAAATCATAGCCTGCGCAAAAGCACTGCGTTTCTGGCGACGGGTGTGATTTGCGACACTAAGCGACATCTGTGGTGCAGCGCTGAGACTGCACTCTTGCAGTTCCGCAAATGCCGACTGCAACTCCGACACCGTTACGAAGTTTGCGTCAGGGCCTCACCTGTGCTAAAATGCTTCAGCGCGAAGTCGATAACGTTGAGTGCAGACTGCAGCAGTGAGAAACCAGTACTTAGGTCGTTTGTCTAGACTTAAGGACCAGATTTTTTCCGAGCTGAACCTGTTGGGACGGACGCGCGCACCTGTGAGTTGTCCGTAGCGAGTACAATGAGACCCTTTGATTCAGAAGAGGAAGCCATTGCAAATATGTGGATGTATGAAACACTCTGAGTTATGCCGGCCGATAGATTTCTGTCTGTTGTGTTGAAGGTCATAAAGGCACCGCAATTCCGGCTGCCAGTGCCGTTCGTATCTCGTGATTAGTCATCCCGGATAAATATCTGGGTTGCTGACATGAACCATCTTCAGTCAGTGGCGCGGACACTCTCCAACTTTGTGCAAACGATGATTTCATCTTGCCGTACTGGCCTGGCCATGCCGCATACAGTATTCCTCAAGCCACATGCAGCTTCCTGCAAATGATATGCCTAATGGCTGAGCTTGGGTCCATCCCCGCCAAAGAAAGAGAGAAATTATACTGGACTATATAAATTCGACCCACATTGCCTCGCAAAGGGGGTCTGTATAGGAACTTGTCAAGGCCATCAGACGTATGCCAATACAAGCGCGTATCTGTTGCGAAACTTTTTATGATGTGGTGATCCTATTGGAGCCGTTGGCAAGCCTGTGCTGGAGAAACAGAAGTCGCCACAGCTGTACTCGCCTAACAACAACAGCCAGCCCCAGACAACAATTGCTAATGTTGTAAAGACAGCAACAGACTTCAAAGGTAACATGTTGCTCTAGCTCTGTTGCTCTAGCTAGACCTTAGCAGCTGAACCATAAAGTTACCAAAGGTAAGAAGGGAGAAAGGGCTTGAGCATATTTTCAACAGTTATAATATCAGATCGTTTGAACCTAAGGTCTTATTCGAGGCCTGATTTAGCGGCACGCAAGCCAATGCCACCAGCTATGGATGTGGTTGCTTGAATGCATAGTACACTTGATTGGATCCAATCCCAACCCCAATGATTTGCAGCCCCAAAGTTTTGACAACACCTACACAAGCATCCTGGCAGTTGCAAACATGCAGTCTGCTGATGCCTTACCAAACGGATGAGCCATACACAGCCGAGGAGTGACTTGCGTTAATGCCTCCCAGTAAAATTAAGCGCTCTGATGCAGGTTGCGAGCTGATGTCGCAGCTCCGCCACAAATAAGTTCTGCTGCTACTGCTGCTGAGGCTGATGCTGAGCACTTGCGTGTATTGATCTTATTGTATGGTACACAGCAATCACCAGCATCCAAGAATTGCTGATGCCAGGACATGTCTGACAGTACAAGTCAAGACTGGTAAGGCAGGCCATCAACAGACAGCCCTGCTATTGGGGTTCCACCTGGTTGGTGCACCTGCATGGATTGTGTTTGTACAAGGGGCTTCAAGGCAACTGTTTGCATCAGCTCTGCTGACTTGCCATCTCTTCATCACAAAATCCTGCACAGCGCATGCCTCTGAGACACCTGCTTACGTGCCTGAGCAGATGAGCAGACCATGTAGCGAGTCACCACACTTGTAGTCCCTTGCAGCAGTGCAAGGATGTCCAGGAATTTTACAATACCACCAGATCTCATGCAAGGGATGAACAATCAGTGCATTCTGGTCTGACGGCGAGTGCAGCACCGGGCATGGAATGAAGAGCTGTCTATACAACCAAGGGTGCAATCATCAGCAGCTGATACATGCCTGCAACCATCAACTGTCAGCATGGACGAGGCTTACTTGCCTGCTTCAAAGCAGGGTAGGGGAAGCGCCGACAGGAACTCCCTTTGCCAGTCTGTTCATGGTGATGGAGCCTGCCTGCCCACTGCTGCCGGCATCTGAGTTGTCACTGGAGGAAGTGGGCTGAGGCCTCTCAGCAGATTCTTGTATGCGCTTGTTCAGCTCTGCCAAACTGCCCTGCCCATTCGTCCCAAAGGGCTGCATAGAGCGCACACCAGGAAATGACAAGACATGCATGCTCATTCATGCTCCACTGCTGTCCCACATTTGTGCCGACGCTGGTGTTGTTCTGTCATCCTGCTCACAATGACTATGCCTCCAGACTGTCAGCTGGAAAAGGAGACTGTGGTGTAGACATGGCGGACATAACACACTTGTTGACACCTGGACTACATGCTGACAACTTGCTGACAACATGCTTGCCACTTGCAAGTCATCCTAACAACATGAATCTTGCTATCTTTGCTCCATGGTATTTGCTGTCTGTTTTGTCCTGGTGAAAGCAACTGTGGCAGTACCGTCAGCTAGTCAGATGCATGGGAGTATTCATAGGAGAACACTATAGAGAATTTTGTTCTACTAGGCAAAATAGAGCAGCTCTGCTCATACAAGCCAGGCTTACGGAGCCACTGTGTGCGTCTGGTGGGGTACTAGACATCAGAAGGCTGCTCATCTGGGCAGATACATGAATGCATACATGAAGACCATCTGCACTGATAGCAGGTAAGAGTTCTCAGGCTGCTGGGGAGGCTGGATCTGTATGTTCCATCATGCTTTGGAGCTAGTGAGCCTGATGTACTTGTTGCAATGACATCACAGCTCAATTTGTTTGCATGACAGCAAGCTGAAGGAGGCTGATGTGCACAACAATATTAGTACCTTCAGTAAACTAAACGGTGACATAAGGCCACAGATGGAGCTGCTGCTCCCTGCCTGACTGCCACACCTAGCTCCTTTGCTCACCTCCCCTGCACGAGACCAGCAATATTCTGTGTCAACTGAACTATAAAAGCAGCCCTCAAAGTGAAGTGCAGGCGAGGCAGTCAGCAAGGTCTGGCGTGATGTGCAGGCTGGTGAGACAGCTATATGCATTGCACCACACTGCTTTTTCACACGCATGTGCATACAGCATTTGGATAAGTGGCATCTCTGTATAAGTCATTGGTTTTAGGCTGTTGCACACTGCATCACAAACTGGACAAGGTACATGTGACATTATGCTTAATCAAACAAAGCTACATCTTCACAAAGTGTGCTTGCGCACACTGGCTGTTTTAATATAGCTACCGCGCATGCATGTATATCTTCTGGCACAGAATACCTCCTGAAATGCTAATGAGATATTCTGTTCTTGCCAAGGCCTCAGCATACATGGCAGCAATGTATACTCCTTGAGGTGATGCACAATCAAGGCAGGGTGACCTTCAGTATTGAGAGTCAAAATGGCACCTGCGCATGTGTAGGAAGCTTTGTGAGCCTTGGATGAGCCAGTTGGGCCACGCCGCGCAGTCCTGCCCTTGGGGTTCGGGGCAGAGTGACTCATCTCAAAGTGAGGCTCCAGACTGCGTTTAGGGATTCGGTTGCTTGCTCTCCTCATAGCTGTTCCTGCACACCAGGTGACTGATGAAATGTCATGTGCAGCTCTCAAGGTCCAATTCTCTGGTCCATGTGCCATTTCCTGCTGGGCACGACCGCTTAAGTACTGCAGAAGACCGGAAGCACCCGGGCATGATCTGTCATATGCCTCATCCGCGCATCTTGCCTTTTTCATGCAGTGGCCTCACAGCTAGATTTGAGCTCAACATCATAGCAAGATATATGCTTCAAACTCATTAATGCAGCTGTGTACTTCGTTCACACCTGGCAGCTCTCTGGCAGGAGCTGGCTGTCAGCAGAAACGCCAAAGCAAGTGCCATAAGAGATGCTGTCAAGGAAGATCAGCCAGAAGCAGCAGCAACCATACCTCTTGAGTCTACAGATGCCCGGGTGCCGTGAAGCGCATTTACTGGAGCTGTTGGCCTGTTTGCACTGCTTGCAACATACTGCCCCAGATCTGCATACCATCACAGTAAGCATCATTGCCATGCTGTGCTGCCAACAGCCTTGCAGGGTTTAGGTGTAGTGAACCCAGTGGCATCCTACATTTCACCCTGTAATTTTAATGCCTCTTTTGGCAGTCGTCTGTTGGACTGCAATGGGCAGCAAAGCTAGCTTCTTACCTGAAAAGCTCCCGGGCAGCTGCCGCTGCTGGTTCAAGGGTGTCTGAAAGAGCTCTGGGCTGTTTGACATGTCTGGTTGTGGTGCATAGTTGAGGCTGGCACTGCGTGTGAAGGTCTCACGCTGCTCAGGCATCTGACAGGCCATCATCAGATCAGATTCTGTGCTGTGTCTCATGTCAGGCGGCATGTTATGCATGGAACTGGATACAATAGGGCGACCTGTGATTCAAAGCAAGAGCTGGGCAAATATGTGGCAGTGATAATGGGTGGCACAGGCTGAGGATGTGGGTGGTGCATTGAAGCTTGTCACTGCAAGGATGGCACATTGATGAACGCCATATGAGGTTGATGCTGCAGTGATATGAGATGTATCACATTCGGCTTGCCCAGGCTACTGTCAGAAAATTGCAATAATGCTGCAGACAAATATAGTTCAGCATCTGTGTCTTTTGGTGTGCTGTGCAATAAACAGCTGTTGGCCTTACTTTGAGCAGGACGCTGTTGGGTTCTTGAGTGCATCTCAGACACTGCCTGTGCTGGTGAGAAAGGCGTGTTGGAGTTGATTGGAGGTATACTGAGCATCCAGTTGCCTGGAGAAGCTGGACTTGCTAGAGGGTCAAAGGTTGCCCCACGCGAAGGTCTGCAGCATAAGGGTTTAATCTGGCATCGTGTTGATTGACCTACTTATAGCAACTGCAAAAATCACCAGCACCTTGGTGGTGTGAAGATGGTGTTCGCAATCCACTTGAAATCGGGGTCTGCAAAGAAGTCGCTCAACGTGTCATCGTGTCTGGGCGTGTTTGGAGGCTGCTGCTGCTGCTGGAGCTGCTG
>JAABUP010004691.1_pt1 | contig 21942 bp, 29 predicted proteins | sample 5559201 | NCBI WGS metagenome assembly JAABUP01 (sample SAMN10711887, study PRJNA513373) | rock metagenome | isolation source: Antarctica rocks | place: Antarctica | reverse complement strand
TGGGGTAATCTATGACTGCTGAGGCAGGTATGGCTTCCATCCCGGGCCCATACCCGGGTTTTCCGGGTTGGGGATCAGAAAATAACGCCTGAGCGCTCCCTATGAGCGCCGTGATGGTCGTTACGTCCTTGCGTTTGACACAGTTCTTGCAAAACTGGCCTGAGTGGCGATGTTTGCTGTCAAATCAAATGCTCTGAGTCCGGCAAAGCATCAGTAAGGTCATAGCATCCGCAATCGCAGGCCTCGCGCCGTGAACAGAACCTCTCAAAAGTCTTTCGCCACACTGGACGAACAGTACAAGCGACACACAACTGACGCTCTCGAATCTGTAGGCAGCATGGTCGCCAAGAGACGTGCAAAACACCTGATTGCCCAATTCGAGGGCCCGATGTCAGCTTTTTAGCTGATTTCAGGCTAAGCAGTAACGGCTGCAGGCAGAATGTCAAATACGATAGCTTGAACGGTAGCTGCTTTGGGGACAGTCAGGATGCATGAGGACAAGCAGCAAGCATTTGAGGCGAATCTTGCACGGCTCAAGTCCACAAGTGATGACAAAAGCTTCTCCTCAAGGATTTATGGTGCTCTCTTGCGCTGTGTCTGGTGGATTTGCTGTTGCTTCTGCTTTGCAACAAATCCAAACAAGCCAGAGACAAAAGAGCCCTGGTCTGTGACTGCCATGGATGGTCATGTTGCGAGGCCTGCTCACCTTAAGATCTCCACCAGTGATAAGCGAGCTGTCGGTAAGTTCAGTACTCAACCCCTGGATTATTAAACAGCATGGCTGATAAGACTTAGCAACTTAGGTGAGACACAGGAACCAACATGGCTTGCTGTACATTGCAGAGGTGAAGATAGTGTATGCTGTGAATCCAAACATGCCAACTCAGCTTTATGAGGTGGATGTGTTCATGTTCTTCCTCAAGGATCTGGAGGCAGTTTCGAACAATTTCTATCACGACCTATGGCAAGTGGCTCGCCTGCATACACCAAAGGTTAGCTTTCACCATCTTTGCACCTGGATGTGTGCACAGCAATGCAGTCACGGATGAAGTTCATGTTGTGTTGATGCAGATTCCTTTGGCAATGTTGGCGAATGATTCCTCGGCTGGCTTCACTGATCTGATTGGCCGTGAGCTGCTGGTATGACTCACATCAGCCAATCACATGTTGTGCCTTTGTCTGTGGCTGTTAGAGTATGGTTTTGCACAGAGTGTCTGTGCAACGCTGGTGGTACATTGTAGAAAGCTGTGATTCAGGTCCACTCATAACCTCATGCAAATGGTTGATGCACGCTGAGCTTATGAACACACTGCCTGTACCTTGCTGATTGCAATGTCCTATCTGTCCTAGCCAATACTATCTAAGACCGTGAGCATGCAGGCCATTGAGAGCAAGAGAGCTGCTGGTGACACAGCAAGTGTGCAGCAGGAAGTGGACGGCATTGTACAGCAGCTGCGCCTGCATGTAAGTTCTTTATCATACACAAGTACAACACACCTCTGCTCACCATCCCAGGCTCTGCCTTCAGGATGGGTATCTGCCCACATGTCGCATCTAGTAACAACGTACCATTGTGGATGTAACAAGTGCACCATGGGATGTAACAACAGCTCAAACTGTTGCTGTACATCAGCTTGGCACATGTCATCTGTGTTGCCAATTCGACTCTGCATCATCAAGCTTTTGCAACAGTTGGGGACAGTCCGCATGCTCAGGGCAGTCCTTATGATCGACCAAAGTTGCAAACAGTATGGTGGCTCAGGTGTGTATCTTCCGCAATGCCATACGGCGAGCGCTGAAGGGCATCAGTGAGGCTTTGGACAGGCTTGAAGGCAGCCAAGCAGGCGCTGCAGACACACTGCAAGCTTGCAGAGCAGTCACAACTGTTGTGGGCCAGATTGCTCAGTCTGTGCATCGCCTGCAGCAGGTCGGCCCCATTGCTGTTGCTTCATCTTGTCACACTGCAATTGCAACTTCATCAAACACTCGTTCTGCTGTTGCTGCCGGCAGCATGTTTGTGAGTAGCATATGTTGCATTTGCAGCTACTGCAAATGCAAATTCATAGATCTGCAGATGCAGGCTTTGTTGCCTACGTTTTTGCAAAAGGCGCTCACGTTGTCACTCAATTTCTGTCAGCTAAAGAATGTACAGCTTCCTTGCTGGTAAGCCTGCTGTATCAGTGCAGATGCAGCAAGGCTGCAAGCGTGCTGTTTCAAGTCAGCTAGTGACACCACTTCTGGCTGCAGGTGTGTCTGCCTTGTGAAGCTGCAGATGCTCCTGATGCTGTCAATGTGGTCTGGAAGCTGGTTGATGAGTACACACTCATGGAGGCTGAGCGTGCAATGCTGAAGCTCATGCGAGGCCTTGACAAGCACCTGCAGCGTGTCAAGCAGGCCACAGCTGCAGCTCAAGCAGCCACCACTGCAGGCGTGACGGTCGCAGCTGGGGCAGGAGAGACTGTCCCTGCAGAGACAGGAGCCCCAGCTGCAGCTCGGGGTGAGACAGACGCTGCGCAACAGCAGCCATCTGCCAAGCAAGGCACACAAATTTCTGCTGACAGCTCTGTCTGGTTGACCAAGGAAGTGCCTCCTGAACAGAGTCAAAAGGCTCCTGAGCTGCCACACAGTGGCTTGGATGAACAGGCAAGCAAAGCTGCCCAAGCTCCTCAGCAGACCTGCATAGAACAGAACGGTGTCAGCTCTGATCATCTACTGCCACAGCATTGGCCAGACCCTCAGCAAACAGATGCCTTGCTCAGTGATGTTAACCAGCTTGCCAATGTTGTTGTTGATCAGCAACCAGCAAGTTGGACGAGGCAGCAGCCTCACCATTACAGTGCTGACCAACAGCTGGCCAAGCAACACTCCAGCAGGAGCCAGCAGAGCAGACACACCACTAGTGATTTGCCAGCCCCATCTGTAATGACTCCACTGGAGGGGCCGATCCTGGTCAGGGCTCTTTCAGACGGCCGCAAGGGCAAGTTGGAGTACAGGCTGTCACAGGACGATAGTCCAACAGCTGCTGAAATACAAGCCTTGCTTCAGCATGGCGCCCTCAACAGCTCACACCACCTGCAGCAGCAGCCTCAGCAGCAGCTGCCTCAGCAGCTGCAGTCGCAGCACAGTGTTACAAATGGCTCTGTAAGCTTCCAGTTTCCTGGCACCGATCAGTCTGGCCTGGCAATCTTGAATGGAGGTTCTGATGGGATCAGCAGTGGAGCAGGCAGCATGTTTGTGAATCCTCTAGTCAGTATCGGCCTAGAGGCCAGTCCAGACAAAGGGCGCAACTGTGCAGATACACCAGGCATGCTGGGCTTGATACAGAAGATACAAGCAGTGCAGGTGAGATGCAACGGTGTTCAATCAAGCAGTCAGCGGTGCGGTGATCTGCATGTGAGTGATCCATAGGTACCAGTTCTCAACTACACCGCATTTCCTTTTCATGCAATGGCTTGGTGTCAAGTGCGTGCCTGCCAGCCACTGCAATATGCAAAGTCAGCAAGTTTGCTACTTGGTGGCAGCCTGAATCTGCTGCTCTTCAACCAACATCCTAGCCTATGTCATACACCTTTTCAGTGTCAAGTCATGTGCATGTGTGCAAGTTTTGCATTGACCCATCTTGCCTACAGCTAATACTATTGCAGCAAGGCCTTGGGTGGCTGTGTCACTTCATAGGTTGTAGCTGACAGTGTGGACCTAGACAAGCATGACAGCATTGCTGAAGAGATAGAGGCAAGCATGCAAGTTGCAGCTGATGCCCGCCAGCTCATCATGGAAACAGTCATCCATCTGCAGGTAATATTGAGACAGCTGTCATGTGCATACATGGTATTGTTATCCACAGCAGTGTGACGGCACGATTAACAAATCTGTGGTGGCATGCATCATTCTTTGTGCATGTACAGAAGCTGTCTTTTCATGTTGTTACTCACTCCTAGCCAGCAGGGCACGATTGGCTGCAAACTGCTAGCCTGGCATTCATGCTCACTGCATCTCTTGTTGGAAAGTCAGCGTGTGCTGAGCAGCGCACGTCCCGAGTGGTTCCCACATGCCATGTGCCTGCAGTGCAGGATCAATAATCAGTATTGACTACGCAACAGGGTGAACTCATGCAGTGTGTTTGTGTGATGCAGGATGAGCGTAGGCGGCGAGGCTACCGTGAAAGCATCATTGTTCCCAACGACCCCGGCCGCAACGAGCAGTACACCAACCGCATCAAGTGCCTCAAACACAACGCAAGGGCAGCAGTGGTCCTGCGCCCTCAGTTGCTGGCTCAGAGCTTCCTGCTTGCTGACTTAGTTGGCATGACAATCGCTGGCGCTGCAATGTGTTTAGCTACTGGTGCTGTGTTTGTGGCCACCAGGTTCAGCAGGAATCAGCTGTCCGGCGTGTATGTGACCATCATTGTGGTTGGGTACATGCTGAAAGACCGCATGAAGGAGTGGGGAAAGCGCTACCTGCAGCCTGCTGCCATGAAGTTTGGCTTTGAGTTCCCTGACCGCACTGTCAAGGTAGGGCTTGTCCAGTGCTGGGCAATCAGCATGTCTCATGAACAGCCTTTGAGGCCCAAATGGCACGCCTGCAAACCATGTACAGAAGTGCCTGCAATTTGCATTTCTTGATGTGATGCTGTCACAGGTAACAGTACAGCTTATCCATGCAGTGAGCTGAACAGACACAGAGGGACCCTTGACACACAGCCCATGTCTTGATATTATTGTACATTCAGCTGTGCCAAGCTGTATAGTTTGATACCACTTACATCGTTCTGCACACTTTAGCCTTCTTAACATGTAGCAGCTGTGTCTGTCTTTTGGACTGTAATTCTTAAAGATCCACTCTCAAAGGCAGGCAATGAGTCATATGGGATGTTTGCAGATGAGAGATTCTCGGGGCAAGAGGGTAGGCCGATGCAAGGAGTGGGTCAAGGTGGTCAGTGACACTGAAGTAGATGTACGGGTGCTGGCCATGCGGCACAAAGACAAGGGTCATATCCCTCCAGAGCGCCAGGCTCTCAAGCCTGAAAGGGTCCTTGCATACAGGTGTTGGCTTGCCTCCTGCTGCTGCTGCTACTTCACTATCATTTGTTTTTCAGTGTTATGCAGCTCAGCTTAATGTACAGCGCCTAGTGTGAAGCAAAGCTGGCTCGTTTCCTTTTGGTTTGCCGGCTTGAATGGTACAAGAGTGCATAATGCTGACTTTCTGCACCCAGATCCTATTTGAAGCTTGGTATGGGTGTGCCTCACTGACACTGCCTCAGTCTTGAGTGCAACACACAGGCTGAGCGCAGAGATGTACAACAAAATTACACTCACATGATGTACAATAAGCTGTGTTGTGTGATATGAACTTCAATTGCTTGCATTGTGCACAAGGCTGGTTGCTGGTCACAGGAAGAAGATGGAGGTGGCATGGAATCAGCTGGACCCCCGGCTCAGGGGGGTGGATGGCCTAGATGACATCATGCGCTTTGACCTGCAGCACTTCTGCCGCCGCATGCAACCCCCTGATGAGCCCCACTACAGGTCTCGCACACTCGCACATGTGACGAGAGCTGCCAAGTTATCCAGTGTTCCTCCTGGTTTTGTCTAACATGCTGTGCATCAAACTGCTCAACGTGAGCAACTGATTGTGCCCTTGATAACATGAATTTTCTGCTGAGTGGTTTGAGTAGACCGCTGCTTGAGCTATGGCTGCAGTATATGCACAGACCTGACATGCATCAGCTTGCCAGAAGTGTCACAGGATCCTGTCATCTGCTGCAAGGATGCGGGTCAGCAGTGTCACTGCTGATGTGTCCATCCAACACTGCATGCAGCATACACTAGCTCATGTCATGAGCTTTGGCTGGTCCATCGTGTGGTGCCATAAAGAGACACCAACAACAGCTGTTGATTGTGTTGTGCAGCTTGGAAAGGAGTGAAGATGGTAGGATGCAAGTGCAGAAGATACAGTGTGCGAGGGTATACCATATCAATGTGGTACTGCGCATTCGCACCAGCGTGCAGGACACACGCAAGGACAAGGCCTATAAGGAAAAGTCGCTGCAGATTCAGAGGTCAGAACGCAATCTTCCAATTCTCCCAAGGATCTATTGTGCAATGTTGCTGTTTGGCCAGGCAGTTCCAACAAGGATGTTGAGGGTTGTGTGCTTCTTGTGGGTATCTGAGCAGCACCTGTGTTCAGCGAATTCTGATGTCTGATGAGTCAGAACTGGCTCCACACCCCAGACTGTATAGAGACAAGGTATAAGATGAAATGAAATGTGAAGGGCGCAGGCATTTTTGAGTGGCCGTATCAGTCACTTGCTGACTGACTACGGCTCTGGCTTGGCTTTGCTGGCAAGCAGAGTCACCATTCTGTTGTGACTGCAGGGCTAGGATCATCATGGATCAGAGCGGCATCAAGAGGCTGGAGGCAACAGATGACTCAGTGCACTTGTCGGCTGACCGGCATGCTGTGTCGCCTGGCCCTGCTTGGCGCCCAGATGTGCATATGTCAGCAATGCATCTGCCCAAAATGTCCATGCTGCGTATGCCGACGTTTGGGCGCCATTCTGCTGTCCCTGCCGCAGACGAAGCCAACAATCGTGATTCCACCATGCTGCCCGAAGTCAGAAGTGATGCCAAAAATCCTGCCAAGGAGTTGGTCGAAGCTGTTTGAAGGCATTTGTGTTGGCGCTGAGTTGTATGTATGTGATGTTGAGTGGTGTTCCCATGCTATACGAGTGTGATTGCTAGTTGATGTGTTGATAATTGGTAGATAGAATCAAGTAGTCTGTTCTGAAAAGTGCCCTGACTTTCGGAGTTGATGTAACACCTGGATTACAGACAGGCTCTTCTGTTCGGTCCAGGCATTGTACAATTATTGTTTATATTAATTAGTTCATTGTTTGAAACAGCAGTGTCCTGCAACAGCCGCGTCTTCTACAACAGGCATCTACTCTGCATTGTAGGTCTGATGATGGTCATGAACCTCGAGTGTGTTAGTCAGTAGTGCCCATTCATGTAAAGTCTCGCCTCTTGATGTCTCTCAAAACTTCACACATTCCTTTTAGCGAGTGTGTGTGTGCGAACGCAATGGTCCAGAACGCCCTTTGATGTGGGGCGTCGAGTACAGCGAAATGCCCTTGTTCTGCCTGATCGGAATTCTATCGGAAGCAATTTGCGCATATTAGTTGCTCAGCATCCGTTCACAAGTGTCATTGCAGTCATTCAGACTTTGCCCTTATTGCATACATGACAATGAATGTAATGCACAAGACGCAGGCGCCGCAGACAACCCTTGTCGCGAGTCAAAGGCATGCACATCGCCATGCCTTCTCGTCCGGCCGCGCAATGACCTGCAAACGTCAGGCACAACGCCGGCAAAACGTTCGGGCCAACACTGGACGGGGTTACAATCCAGTCCTTGCTGTCGCAGCGTCGGACGTCGGCACTAAGGCCGTGCAAGCAATCAAAAAGTCTGTCGGTGGTGACGTTTTTGTGGCAGGTGACGTCCCTAACAAACACAATATGCACATTTCGAACCTATCATTAGGTAGGCAGCTGGACGGTTGATGACGGCTACTGCAGTGCATGCTTGTAGGAGGTAATGGCCAGCTCTCTGCCCGGATCATTCAGGAACTCCTGAGAGGGGGGTTCAAAGTGACAGCAGGCAAGTCAGCAGAACATTACATTGAAACTCTGGAGCCTATGCAGATCGTCAATGTGGGCGTTGCTCTCAAGCCATCTGGTTGCACCTATGTGTGGCTGTGCTGCTAGTTGTGTTGGCATATTGAAGCCTTGTTTCATTGCATTGCAGGTGTAGCAGATGTTGAGGAAGCACAAGCAGGTTTGGACTTTGCCAAACGGTTTGAGATCATCAAAGGTTCAGAAGCTAAAAACATTAGGCTAGAAGCAGTTGACCTGTCAGATGAATCCGCTATTGCAGATGCCCTGCCAAGGTATGTCAATTTGCAGATGCACAGTCTGTGAGTATTTTTGTATGCTACAGAGGAAGTTAGTCTGTCGTGCATGCCAGTCTGTGGCATCTGAGCTTGGTTGCATACATCCTGCAAGTATCCATATGTCCTACAACACAAGCTTAGGCGTTAATCATATCAGTCAAGGCTCTTCCACATTACGTTCTGCCATGTGCCTTGCTTGTGCCTCGCATCAGTCTTGACTGTCATCTGTGCATGTATGTTGGCACTGCAATAAAGGCCAAAGCACGCACACAATGTCAATGAGCACGGGCGTGATGCTGCATGCACAACAGGAAGCCCAGTATAAGTTGATGCATGCAAAAGGTGTTGTGGCTTCTCTTCAGGAATGCAAGAGTACTGGTGGCAGTTGGTGACAAATTGGGCGGCCAGCGTGCCGACAACCAGCTGCTTGACAGAACACTGTCTGCCGCTGTCAGCAAAGGTGCTAAGCAGTTCATCCTGGTCACCCCCCTGGGAGGAGGGGGCGGTGGAGGTCTGTTTGGGGGTCTTTTTGGCAGAGGGGGAGGCTCGTCCAAGAAGCCCAGCAAGATTGAGCGCCAGGTAAACAATATATTTTGACACTGATATTAAAATGCTGTGAGAGCTGCATCCATGCTGAGTGGGGATGATTGGTTGAGCATCACTCTCTGCTGATGCCAATCAAGGTTTGCAGCACCGCAAACCAGCTCTACTCATGTACATATTGCGTTCTGCTGAAAAGCTTTTGCAGACTCAGAAGCACATGAAACCATGAATGTTTCTGTGGTTGCTATGTGTAACAGTAACATGCACGCCAATACAAGATGAGAGCCAGAACCAAAAGCTCACTGTACTTGAGCTGCTGCTTGGGCAGTTTGCCATAGCTCATTGCATGCATGGCAACTAAGTGATAGCACCCTTATGTCGTGCTCAGGTAGCAGAAAGTGGTCTGGACTTTGTGATTGTGCGCACTGCCAAGACAGAGGGGGGGGACCCCTCCCTAGCAGAGGCTGGGGTGAGCATCACCCCCCAAGGCAGCCTCACAGGCAGCTCCAAAGTCACCAGGTCTCAGGTCGGCTTCAAATCTCCCCTCAGCAATGCCGCTGTGGTCCTGTCTGGGCTTCTCCTTATGCGTCTTGATTGCTGCACACCCTGTTGTGTCAAATACACCTGTGCAAAGCCTAAAACGGAGCATATGATCAAATGCACTGTTTTACACTGACACAGAGTGTATACACAGATCCACAGTGTACGAACCAATAGACTATAGGACACCCTTTCACAATTTTGCTGCCGTGCTTTGCTCATCATGCTAAATTAGTTCAACAGCAAGCAGCATGGTTCTCTTCAATACGTAGCCAACCCCCACACTGCTTCTGCACAATGACATCCTTACCGTTGTTGGAGTCACAGCTCAGCTTGTGCAAGGCAGCAGGCATGACATTCTTACTGTTGTTGGAGTCACAGCTCAGCTTGTGCAAAGCAACAGGCTTGTGCAAAGCAGCAGGCTTGTGCAAGGCAGCAGGCAAGTGATGCAGTGGGGTGCAGGTGGCAGAGGCGGTGGCGGAGGTGCTGCTGCAGGCCCAGACTGATGTCCTGGTGGAGGTGGCTGCTGACCCTGACGCCCCCTCCCACAATGTGGACTCTGCTGTCGCCCAGGCATACCTCTTCATACCTCCATTGCGTTACATCTTTGCATGCAACCCGCCCCTGCCCTTGCTGTTGGCGCAGGCTTGCTGCAACAGGAAGCGCTGTAAGTTTGGCAGTTAGCAACTGCTTTGCGTGAAGACAGCGCTGATAAGCAAAAGGTTGTTGTGTGGCTTGCTCATGTGTGCTCATGGCGTTGATGTGACAGGCAAAAGCTAGCATGCACGTCAGGTGTGCACTGGATCTGAGTGCAAAAGATAGCATGAACGTCAGGTGTATGCTGGAACTGAGTGCACGAGATAGCATGAACGTCAGGTGTGCGCTGGATCTGAGTGCAAAAATTAGAACCTGAGCCATGTTGCATGCAGGCTTTGCCAGATTGCAGCATAGCTGAGGAGGCTCAGGAAGAGGAAGAGGAAGCAGAGGAACAAGAGGAGGAGCAGGGCCTGCCCTTGCCGGTGAAGGGACTGTTTGGGCGCACACAAGCATTGAAGGCACAGCCCCAGCAACCAGAGGTGATGCCCTTGCTGAGCCTGACTCTTCTCTGCTCTGCAAACAGACAGCCAGTTGCATGTGCATCTGACCATACAGTTTGAGCTGGGTATGTATTTCAGAAGCACCATCGATGCCACACCATGCATTACTTCCTGACCAATTGCAAGCAACAATAATTCAGCACGGGGTTGGCTGCAGCAGTGGTTACGCAAGCCATGCAAGCAAGCAGTGGAGGCCGTTCAAAACTGTCTTTTGATTATGGTGGACTCTCTGTCTCACAAAAGCTGAACAACCACATGATGGACAATCTGTTCAGGCATCAGCATTGTTGTTTACATATGCATGTCACACGCTGCTATAGCCTGAGTTTCATGCATTACTTACCATGACAAGTTTTCACATGCATGTCACATGCTGCTATAGCCTGAGTGCCATGAATTACTTACCGTGACAACTTTTCAGGGTGACAGCTCACCCCAGCAAAATGGGGCAGGCCTGTTTGGGGGCCGCAGCAAGTCCTCGCCTGACGCCCCCACAGGCCCACAGAAGCAGAAGAAGATTGGCGCAAAGCTGGTCGACGCAAAGCCTGCCTTTGGAGATGAGGTATGTTGCAAGATTCTCTCAATCCAGCTTGAACTGCTCAGGCCGCAATGCTCTGTCTAGCATGTCTTGGGCTTGTATCAGCAAGCACTAGACAAAATATGCAATCTACAGCATGAAATGTCATGGCCCTGTCTGACATGAGTTTGATATTGAGCTTGTTAAAAGAAAGTGTGAGCTGCTTGCCCAGGCAACATTGCATGACTGTGCTGCCTTAGGCATGTGTGCAGTCTGGTATCTTTGTCGCCATTCCTGCCATTTCATGTGGAAGGTCAGCTTGGACTTGGCATATTCAAGTCTGCATAATGGACTCTCCTCATGCCTGAGGCTGCACATGTTTGGCCAGCCAGCCCAAAACTATAGGCTTGTCAGGCAATGCTCCAACCAACTTTTGAGAAACCGAAAACTGGGGTATTCTGCTTTCCAGGACAATGACAAGAGCAAATCACAGAAGGGTGGAGGAGGTCTTGGAGGGCTGTTTGGGGGACGCAGCAAAGCTTCAGCAGATGCCCCCACAGGCCCCCAGAAGCAGAAGAAGATTGACAGCAAGCTGGTGGATGCAAAGCCTGCTGGCAAAGAGGTGTGCTGCTCTTCCCTTCTGCAGCTCATCAGTGTCAGTCTGTCCGTGCGACTGAGCACAGCTGTTTAGACCGCATGTAGCTCTGAGACATGGTGTGAACCATTTCATGACAACACAGGAGCCTATGTAGCACAGGCGTGTGTGGCTGTGAAACATATATGAGTCAGCACAACATCACAAGGCTGATAGTGTTGGGTGGAGGCACACTGTGATCTGCGTACTCAGGTTTGCTTGCACCTGTCTAACACATGGATTGAGCTAGGGCGGCAGTCTGCAATAATGTCCTGCTGGTGCTGACCAATCAAAGAACGTGTGATGCAGAGAGGCGGTTTTGGGCAGCTATTTGGGGGGAAGAAGCAACAGGAAGAAGAGGAAGAGGAAGAGGAGGAGGACAGCGCGCCTCAGAACCCACTTGCTGGTCTGTTTGGTGGCGCCAAAAAGGCCAAGGTCTGCTGTACATGCTTCCCTAGTGCTGGTTGGGCACCTGTCACAAGAGTCTGCTGTGGTCTGGTGCAAAGAGCAATGCATCATGCTTTTCTATATATGATCTATTGTGACATGCATGCCAGCCTACTTTGCCGCACAAGGTAGAATGCAACATCAGCTTGTGAGATGTTTCAAGACAGGGGCAACATGTCCAGGCAACGGCTTTTAGTCTTGCAATAAGTAATGCAGTAATGCAAGTGCATTGCAGTTGCAGATGTGCTGCAGCGTAGCCTGTGGTAGTGTATTTGATAATGCAACACAGAAAAAATCAGCTTTGCTGCAGGCTGAGGCACAGCAAGCAACTCCAAGTGTGGAGGGTGCACGCAAGTCAGCTTCAAAAGGTGTTGCTGCCAAGGTCAAGCAGGGCAAATCTGCGGCAAAGCAAGCTGCCTCCTCAAATGGTGCTGCACCCAAGAAAAAGGGCGGGTTCCTGCAAGCTTTGGGCCTGGGACAAGAAAGTGTATATGCTGATGATGACATCTGAGACTTGACTTTTGTGTCAAGATGACGCCTGCTATGTTGAAACACATTGATGCTGAGTAGTCTGTTCTAGGATTTGCAAGTTGGAAGTGAAAATCAGAGACATTCACAGACCTTATGTGGCTGTGTGTGCAGCTGACTAAATCATGTTTGGGGGTGGACTCATGCCATGTTTGTGCTGGTGTTGAAACTTGTTGCCATCTAAAGGAACCATTGTTTAGCAGCGGCTGTGCCACACTACCTTGGATCCGCTTTGCCATCGTCGCTCATGAATACTGAAAGTGAGGCCTTCTTGCCACAGCCTTGACAAACAGTTCCAGCATGAGAACAGGCGTGGAAGACAGTACATATATTCAGCATTGATTACAGCCATGGGATGTCAGAAGATCGCAAGCATCACATGCTGCAATGACTCTGTCTGGTGGGAGGCCTACAAAGGCTAGCTAGACACAACTGCAATACAAATACATGAGTGATGGTATAAGTGAAGCAAGGAACAAGGCAGATAATGTACAAAAAGGACACCTAGCAGCTACGCTACAACCAGCAATTTGCTGCATGCTTACTGTCACAACATAACAGATGGCCAAAGAACATCATAGCGATAGCATACAGATTTACAAGAACTTGCATCTTGCTTGGGCAAGAAAGGGTCCGCAGGTGAGTCAAGGCCATATTGGGTCATTCATTGGTCATGCACTACGCTATGGAATGTCCTGCTACCAGTTACCCTCCTGCAAATAACACTAGTCATTCTAAATGACTCAGTGGGGTATGTTGAGCATCATGGGTGTTGCAATGGCTGCACATGAAGTCAGCCCATACAAATGCAAGGTCAAACGCGTCTGTAGCTGTGGCCTGACATGCAAGTGCAGCCATTGCATGCAATAAAGATGTAGGCGTCATACTATCCTGGCATCTGACCAGGATAAATCTGCAGATCCTCAGACATTATGCCAGCAGAGTCCATACCTCACAAACACTCGAGCACGTACAGTAGTGTCCTACCTTCAGCAGCCGTGCCTTTTCTATAATAAATTTGCCTTCTTTGTACTTCTGACTGGTCTCGAAAGCCATCTCCTGCAGACCACTTGTGAGGACTTCACCACCAGAGAAAGCTGAGCATGACTGGCACAGATGTCTGCCAAGCACTCACGTATTTCCAGCCAAGCACCGTCTGACAATGACTGCAGAATATATCGGCAACGGTGTGTAGGCCTGTCATCAGTAGTCTGTCCTCTTTAGGACCCAGTGTCACGTTGACGCTGCAGGATAATCCCGCCTTGGATGGATATTCCAAGAAAAGTGCGGGATATATAAGGGTGATGGAGCACAGCAAGATGACTCACGCGTTGTTGAACAGATATGCCCGGCCATGCCTGCCTTGGAAAGCCTGCATTCACGAATCTGGTACTTCGTGGACTTAAAACAGCTACATGGCAAGATGCGTGTGTTACGCACCTTCGATATTATATCATCATGATCAGCTGAGTGACATCTGCAATTGCTACAGCTGTATATCTTGGTGCCGTTGAGATAAGTCTTGAACGGTCTTCCCATACTTCGTTGCGTTCAAAGGTGTCAGGGCGATATACCCGACTTCATGTTTGTCCAGAGCGGGATGCACCACGCAGTGAGCAGAGGTTCGGCAATGAAATTGTGTGTGCGCCGTGCGTTTACAAATCGGATGCTTGTGGGCGTTGTTGCGTACGGGCTGGGCGAGTGCCTGTTGAGCTACAGAAGGACTATGCGTTGAGATCCAGTCACCATCTGTAACCATGGCAAGTAACCTGTAGGACAGAGCTGACTCATCGCAATATTGCAAATTCAAAAGCGACAGGCCATGCCAGGCGCGCTTAGGACCAACTGCAATTTGCCGCTACTGCGCCATACGCACAGGGGATATATTGCAGTGTGGCCTTTCTTAACACTGTTGCAGTGCTCCCGTGTATGCTTGCTTTGTTCACCCAAATTGTCTGGTCATTTCGACATCAAAATGCATGTGTATCAAACAGTCTATCTGCCTATTGAAATAAGCAACCACCTCATGGTGAATCAGCAACATCGAAAGGGTGCATAACATCTCAAGCCTCTGGAGTTGTAGTGCAGAGCTTGTCATCAAATGCTGCCCAAGCTATCAACATGCAGCTTTGATGCCATGATCGATATGGCAGATACTGTCACAGGGTGAATGATAAACACTTGGACATGCTGGCATTAGACTTTCACCTCTCGCCCTGTATCAGGGACACTGAGTCTTATCGCGTTTCAGAATGAGGTGTCTCGAACTGCAGTGGCATCTGGCTTCCCTGCAGCCGTCGGCGATAGGTCTAAATACACTCTTACTGCCTCTGCAGGCTCCTGTACTGCTGCTGCAGCTTTTCAGCAGCATCTGCCTCCTGCACAGCAGCCCCTAGTGCAGCTGCTGCTGCCAAAAGCTGCTGATGAAGCAGCTTCACGCGCTGCTGCTGCCCAGCTAGCGTCAACTCATGCTGCATGGCCATGTCCTGTGCTGGCTGTTGAGCCATCTGCCTATGCACTATAGGTAAGGATGGAGGCCACATCCACCCATCTGTTGCTGACAAGGTTGTAGAGGCTGTTGCCCTAGCACAGCTGATGCTTGGTAAGGCTGGTGCTGCAGCATAGCTGGTGTCCAATGAGGCAGCTGTTGTAGAGGGAGTAGCTCTGGCTGGCCTGGATGTGCCATGGAAGCTGCCAATGAATGCTGTGGAAGTTGCATAGCATGCGCTGCCAGCAAGGGCACTGCCAGACGGTGCCCACCATGTGCAACGCTTGCTTGATTTGGCCCCTGCTGCTGCTGCTCCTGAACCCCTCTCACTTGCTCCAGCCACAGTGGCAGAGACGCTGCTGGCTGTGCATGGCTCACACTACATGCTGTCAAGTGCGCTGGTGGCTGGAGTACAGCAGACCTGTCGACTGTACGCTGTGGCAGCAAGTTAACAATATCTGTTGGCTCCCATTGACCCACAACTGGATACTGGGGTGGCTGCATATCATCTGTTCTTGCTCTCTTGCTGGATGGGCATAACACATCTGCATGCCCACTTGGGCCTGTGTGAGCTGGAGCACCTGGTTCACTGCTTCTGCTTGCACTGTCGCTGCTGCGTTTAAGAGCGTCATTGCCCCTGCCACATGCTTCATCATGCGACCCACCACTGCTGACTTCCATCCTGCAGACAGCAGCTTCAGCTGTGGTCAAACCCAGCCATGGTGAGATCTGGCATTGCATGTGCATTGTGCTGGAAAGGAAAGGAAGCTTAAATTTTGGCAAGATCAACCATTCAATGTTGTCTTCTGTAACTGTGGGATTAAGGAGACAAGTTACATGCATGTGTGTTATACAGCTTGTTCCAAGCGACTTCCCTAGCTTGTACAAATGTCGTTTTGAATTTTGCTAGGATTTGCTCCTGATATCAAATGATCTTCCAAGCCAAACTTGCTGCTCACAATTTGCAGAAAATGTTCTCTTGAACTCAGACACTGGTTTGTGGCAGGTCCCATGTCATGTTCAATTGCCAAGACGGAGCTGCACAAATGTTATTGGCCTCAATGCCACAGTGCGATTGTGCAGGTCATAACTATCCAAAGCATGCAAATTGTCTGCACATGTCTTTGGCTTCATACTATACACGCTTCTGTCCTTGTTTAGTGATGATAGACAACACACACGACACTGTGCCTAGTTTACATACATCTTGCAAGTCAGAAGTGCATTGCCAGCCATACCGTGGGCGTCTCATGTATGGTTCGTTGTACTTCTTGTGCAGAGCTCGCACCCGTTCTGACTCCTGTATCACAGCTGGATTGGTCAAGCCCTCCATTAGATCTGTCAGCTGATTGACCAGGAAATTCTTGAAGTCCTTCTGCTGATCCCAGTTGTAAACCACTGTAGCCTGTACGTGCAACAATGCTCTGGTCACTCTACACAGAATTGCATTTGGCTATCTTGTTTTCTGCATTCAGGCTGGCTGTCGCGTGATTTGATATTTTCCTCTGCTGCTGCAGCAGAATACATGACGGATCATAGAGACTGCAAGCAAGAAACAAGATAAACAACAACAGTTTCGTAATCTGCAGCCAGAGTGCAGCAATGCGGTCATACAGCAAAGACAAGGCTTGCGACAGATGTCGCACCAGTGATACATTTTCACACAGGTCATACCTTGGACTCTTTGTCAGCCTTGGGTGAGTGACAGGTCATGTCATAGTGCGCTGATGACTTGAACTCAACCTGGACAACACCAGAAACAGGATCAGCAAGCAGTCCACCTGTGCAGGGCAATAGCAAGTTACAACACATCTTGGAGCAAACAAGTGCAGCATCAACCCAGGCAACCCAATTTGCCGTCAACTTGCTTTGCATGCAAATGCCTACAGACATGCAGAATGGCTGCAATGCTACCAACCACCCATCATCATCAGCATTGCTAAACGCTTTCTGCAAGGGCTGTTCAAGCCCTGTCTCACTTGCTCTCAAAACGCTGAAAGTGCAGCCAACTGTCTTCACACGTTTCCTCCTCTGACAAGCATGTGTCACCAGCAGAGGGCCATGCAGGGGCTCACCCGAACCGTGTAGTCTATACGTATGTTTGAGGCTTCTAGCAAGTCCAGAGCCCAGGCTGACAGGGCTACCCTGTTCTGTCTGTACAGGTACACCCCATGGCGATGGTAGTACACCAGAAGGGCATGGTTGTCTTCTGGACCCCACCACGGAAACTTCCAGAGGGGTCTGTCTTCCTTCATCACCTGCATGAACACCCCACTGAATCATGTGTTGCAGTACATGCTGCTGCTGCTGTTGTCACTCAGCATCATACTACAGCAGTGGCGACTGAAAGCCTTCAATCCTTCTTAAGGACTGGTCTGTCTGACGGTCACTTGTCTGCAGCATGTGATAGCAAATTGCTGGCCTTGCGTGAGCTTGAGTCACCTTTGGGCATGGCTCAATAGCTATGCGCTTACACCTGACAATGCACCAGGAATTTAAATTGCTTGCACATGCCATTGGGCCATTTGACATGCCTAGAGCTATGACGTCTTGCTCTGTGGGCAGTACTGAGCTGAACAGTATGTAGCCTGGTGCATGCCGACAGGTGCCTTGTGCGTGGTGACATGAGGTATACCGTGGTAAGCATGGACAGTTTTGACTTGGCTGTGGCATCGCCGGAACCTGCTGCTGTCAGTAGGTCAGCAAGGGCTGCTCGCTGCTGCAGCTGCTTCATGAACACCTTTCCTTCTGCCTTCAGGAGTGCGATGTGACTATCACACAGCAATGCCTGCATCAAAGGCATCTGCAGTCAAACAGCTGAAGACAGCACTGGCAGAATCATCTCGTTTGTTGCATCTTCAGGATATGATGATGGGGATATGGGAATGTTTAGCCAAGATGAGACAAATGTGCATGCAAGAATCACAGACATCAACTTGGCTTTTGCAGGACGATCCGAACATACAAGCTGGAACAATGCAAGCGTCGCTGCCAAATTTTCCTAGCAGAGAACTGCAGTCAAGCCTTTGGCTAGGTTGAGCTACACCTCATCTGGCAATAGCTGCAGCCTCACATGACAAAAAGGACAAAATGTCAAAACAGAAACTTTCAACAACTGAGTCTGCTGGCCAAATTGAATGAAGGCTGAGTTGAACAACATGCTGTGACCACACTGTCACAGACACTGAGCCTGATAAAAATATTGTACATCTTACTTTGTGAACACATAATGGAAGTTGCTGCCGGATTGCAGGGGTGATGAGCTGAGATCCAGCCCCAACAGCCAAGTCCTTGGCTTTTGGGTCGAGCTGATCAAGAGCAAGCTTCTCCTGCTTGGCCAGGTATGCGTGCGCTCCTGCCTCAACAGAACCGGTAGGGTTGACCATGACTTCATAGGGAATGTCCTCGTCTGCCCTGAAAACCATCTGTGTGGCCTGTTCGCTGCGTGAGCTCTTAGCTTTGCGTATGCCTCCTGCTCTGTAGATGAGTGTCTTGAGGGCCTGCTCAAGCTCCTGAACCTCTTCAAGGGTGCGAGTGTCTGATAAGCCAGCCTGAAGGGATAAAGCAGGCTTTCATCATTCAGCAGGACCAGGTCGGATACATGCATGCTGTTGCTACGAAAGGTGGGCGATGATGTCCCTTTCCCTTCCTAGGCTACATGTACCAGGATGAACAAACACTGCAAACAACAGCACCCAATAGCAGATCTGGTGCGAACTCACCTTACGCCACACTTTCTTTGACCTTCCACATCCATGCGCCAATAACTGGTCTAGCACCTTCTTTGCCTCGGCCTTGGTCCACGCACGTGTCATTGTTTACCGATCGCACTAGCAGCAGATTTTGAAAGCCTTGCTAGCAGCTGATGTCACAGCGAGTCCTTTGAACGGGTTGAGCGCACGTGCCTGGAGAGACACCGCCACCTCGCACTTGATCCAGGTGGCCTAGACAAATCGAAGCAAGACAGCCGTGGAAAGGATGCTATCTACCTTCAGAATTGACAGCAATTCGCTGTAAACGAAAAATTCAAACTGCTGACATTAGTCATTGGGGATAGGCATGACATTTCAACACTCTTGTACATCAATTTTGCAGAGCCGTCTCTGTGTGCCCTGCTGGCTGTTGCGTGCTCACTGGGCGCAGCAAGTAAGAGACATTGACCATGTACCTGCATCCCTGCTGGTGCCAGCAACACTTGAAGGCTTTGTGACATTCATGCATTCTATTAGACAGGAGGCTGAAATGAGATCCCGCGGGGTCTGTGCTCAACATAGCCATGCATTTGTCTAGTTCATTGTGATGACAGTCTTGATTGACCAACAGCGGCTTTAACACCCATGGTGCAACTGTTGCACATGCATGCAGGCTAAAACTCAGGCAGTGCGTACGAGGTAATCCAAATCATGCTTACAACCAGAGAGTTGGTTGGGCAGACAGCAGGCGCAATCTGGTCATGAGAGTAGCCGCAACCTGACCAATGCCAACAATTACAGCCACAAAACTTGCATAAACTTTGTAATTGTGCCAGGAGTTTTACCAGACCAAAACTAAGTGTCAAGTCTCGTGTAAAGATCTGTCGAGGCCGTCAACGCTTATTGCAAAAGAGCAGCAATTATGGACGTGCGAGTCATCTGTGAATCAATGTCCAGAGCTTCATGCAAAACATGTAGCGGATACAGGCAGATGCAATTACACAGCAAACGAAAAACATGGTCTTAAGTATTCAGATCAAGCATCATCAACCCAAAAGGTGTGGGCCAGGCTGCCTGACAGAGAAGGTCAAGCGCAGGACGACATCAGCTCCTCCTTGTTGACTGGCGTGGTGTGACTACCGGGCACAGTCTTTGTTGACAGCTGGCTATCAGACCATTGCTGCAGAAGGGTTGATGTCTGCTCAGCCATGCCTGAAGCCCTCTCATTGACAACTGCGGCAAGGTGAGCTGCCTTGCCCTGTGCCTGAGCTATCCACCTTGTCACCCCATTCTTCTCCAGGGCTGTGTCATCTCTTCTTGGAGGTGTTCGTGCTACAGAGCTGCGCATCACTCCACTGCTGGCGTGAAACCTGGATGGGCTGATAAAATGTCCTGCCTCTATGTGTCTACTCTCCTGCTCAGCGTTGTCTGTAGACGTGAGCAAGGGGGCTGTAGCATAAGGGCTGCTGACGTCTGAAGGCACTGCCGTCTTGGCAGATCCTAGGACAGTGGGCTTGCTAGCAGTAGTCACTGGAGCCTGCAGGCCTGAAGCTGCTATGCTGACAGTGTCGCCATACCCAGCCAGGTCAGAGAGGCTCCTGTTGGGGCGGGCAGGGGTTTGGTGGCTGGACGCCACAGCCCTCAGGATCATGCTGGCGTCAGATGCCTGCTCTCCACAGCTCAACTGTGAGCTGTGGGCACTGTCTGTGATACCATTGTCTGAGGGCCTAGCTGCTGCTTGGCTGCTGCCTATCCTATCTGCTGCCCCACTGTTGCCTCCAGCTGTCCTGGGCAGCTGCATGGCACCTCCACCACTGCCAGCTGCAGCTGTGTCACCAGCAAGCCCACTCTTGCTCTGCTGGCTTCTTGCTGCTGCAAGATGACTGCTTGGGGTGTTGCCCTGCTTGTGGTCGACACGGCTGATGCTCTCCTCAGGAAGCCATTGGTCCACCCCTAGCATCAGCTGCGGTACTGATCTGAAGGCACCTAGTGCTTGAGCAGCAGTTGCTGAAGCCCTCTGAGCCCTGCTTGGTGCTGCTGCTGCTTTTAAGGGTGCACTTTGTGAAGGTGCTGTAGATGCTGCCTTGCGTTCAGCTGGAGACACTTCAGATGGAGCGCTGCTGAGCGCAAACAGCGGATTAGAAGCCATGTGAGGCAGTGCTGCAGCAGAGTTGGAAGTGGTAGCCTCCAAGGCTTGCACTCCTCCGTGGCTGATAGCGGGGAAGGGCGGCCCTTGCCTGCTGCCTGAAGAGTAGCGCTGAGCAGACACAGCTGGGCTTGCCTTGCCTGGTGACCCCAATGCCTTGGGAGCCTGCTTGACAGGCTGATGGCAGATGCTGTGCAGGTACAGCTGCAGTTGGGCCACTGTGGGGCGGTCTGCAGGGTTGCCAGCCCAGCATAGGGACACCATCTGCCGCCACTCTTCAGCAACACAGTCCGGCAGGGGTGCCTGGTGCAGCCCAGCAGGGGGGTGGGTGCCCATAGCCATGAAGTAGCAGAGTCCACCAAACTGGTAGACATCGGCTGCTGTGGTGAGGGGGCTGCCTTGGTGGGCCTCTGGAGGCACGTACCCCTCCTCACACCTGCATGGCCAAGAAAAGCATGCTTGGGCAAATCTACCAGATATTGCCCAAATGTCACTGAGCCACAATATGCAATGTTTGCATAGCACAAGCAGAGCAGGTACATCTCAAGGCTGGATAAGTCCTGATGTTTTGTTGACTAGCCACCCCAATTACTAGAAAGCAGTCATACAAACCCATGGATGCTGACATGTACAGACTGACTCAAACACACGTCCAGACAGCAACAGATGCAACAGGTCATTGCATACACAAATGTGTGCATGATGGCTTTGTGCTAAATCTGTGCTCAAGTGCAGGCGTGTCTGCCTGTGCGTGATTTATCAACATCAAGTGTCAACGAAGACCAGTGCTGACCTGTAAGGGGAGGGCTTGATGGCAGTGCCCTGGCCAGTGAGCCTGGCAGCGGCCCCAAAGCCCGCCAGCTTGATGTCATGCTTGATGGCAACTGGCTTGCTGGCTGCCTTCATGGTGGAGTCTGCCTCCTGCCCACCCTTGCTGAACAGCTGCGCACATGAAACAGCAGTGTCTGGCAAGTTGTTGAAGACCTAGCACTGTGCTGCATGATTGTGCACATATCAGCATCAAAGGTAAGCTTGTTTAGGTGTCATCCAGGCGTGTCAAATGACAAGAGTAGTATGCAGATTGTCACACTGCATGTTTTGCAGACCACAGTCACACATGATGATTGTTTGCCATGCCATTCAGAATCTCAATAGCTCATGCACAATGCATACAAGACATGACCAACCAAAAGGCACTGGCATGGAGACACAACTGAGCTAGAACCTTTGACGGGCTGCGCTTGATAGATTGAGTGAGATTCACATGCAACATAAGTGAAAAGCAAAGCGTCTTGATGAGGCAGTGAGGCATGGCTCATACCAGGACATGGTCAGGAGTAAGACCCTGGTGCAGAACTCCCT
>JAABUP010004690.1_pt1 | contig 21943 bp, 33 predicted proteins | sample 5559201 | NCBI WGS metagenome assembly JAABUP01 (sample SAMN10711887, study PRJNA513373) | rock metagenome | isolation source: Antarctica rocks | place: Antarctica | reverse complement strand
GGAAGAGGTGACAAAGAAGGTGCATCAGCTGAAGCCCCAAAGGCAGTCCAGATCTCCTGGGATCCCTCTAGTCAGCCTGTTAGGTCAGCCAACATGTACGCACCATAAAGCAGCACGTCAACACAGCAAGCATCCCTGCCTGATCTTGGGCTCATGTACTCGTCACTTTGGTGCTCATTGCGGGGGCACGTTATACAGCCCAAAACAACATTGATGAATCCGAGGTGTTCAGCCTGGTACTACATGCCATGGCAGTTGTATCTGCAGCTGGTGCCTGCAGCATGCACCACTTTGTTTGATGTAGATCTGGTGACCGCAGAGTCTGAGACACATGACCTGCCTCGTGAGCAGAAGTTGGCACTGCTGAAGCAGCTGCGCAAGGGCCTGCAGCTCTTGCATGCACAGCTGCTACAAGCAGAAGCTGCCCCAGCACAGCAGGTATGCCTGTGACCTTTGCTTGTGTGCAATATCAGGGGTACACGTCTCAGCTGTTGTTTGCTTCTAGGTGGAGACTGAGCATGGCGCAGCAGCAATATGTGTGCAAGCCGCACCTGTCATGTGGCTTTCTGTAATGTTAGCTCCTGTTGATGCAGGAGGTTCCAGCAGCACAGGACATGCAGCTGCCAGAGACATGTGCAAATGCTGCAGCCAATGAAGATGATGAGGATGACACAGTTTTTCCGGTGAGCAAAGCTTGCTGCTTGACAGGTCAACACATGCCTGTCTTACTGACTGTCACCATTTTTAACATGACAAACATTGCACACAGCAACATGCATGCTGTGAAACTGGGTATGTGATAACTTGGCCTTCCAGCTGCTGATGACTTTCAATTGTTGCAATTGCAGGTGAGGATGTTGGTGTCCAGGAGATCAGCTGGCAGATCCTCAGTCAGCAAAGCCCAGACAGCATCTACATTACAGCCCAGCAGCAGAAGCATGGCTGCTAAGAAGCCGCCAAGGGGAGCTGCAAAGCGCAAAAGTATATCAGGACTAGACAGGTACTTCACATCCAGTCAAATGATGCTTGACTGTGCAGCTTCAACAGATCAAGTGCTACACACTGTGACTGTTCTGCAGCGCTGGCAAGTCAAAGCGCCATACAGCTCCAGCTCTTCAAGGCAGACATGCACGGTTAGGGAGTGTGCATGCAGAGACTGAAGCCATTGATGATGAGGCAGCAGCTGCAGAGACTGCAAATGCTGCTCTTAGCATAGACATTGGCCAGTTACAGGTATCAGCTCTGATATTGCTTATAGCTAAGTGTAGTGCTTGAAACTGAACTCTGCCTGCTTTGCAACTTATACTTCAGTGCAGCTATCGTTTGTTCATGCTGTGACACATTCATTCATTTCGTTGATCATGTTTGCAGAGCATGGGTTTCAGCAGAAGCAAAGCACAGGAGGCTTTGCAAGAAAACAACCACAACTTGGAAGCAGCTATTGAGTGGCTGGTAGCAAATTGTATCTGAAGCTGACATGCTGCTCGCCATTCATCTTGTTATTTTTTCATGCCATTGTAATGGCTAGCGTCACCTGAGACACCTGTACTGGACCTGCCTTGATGCTGCCATGCATGAGTACTATCTCTGCCTAGCTATGCCTTCCAATTTTCCATTTGACTGCCAATTGCAGTAGCTAACTGATCTGCTGTGTAGTTCTTGCCATAGAAGCTGACAAAATTGCCTTTTGGATCAATCAGGTACATGATAATGGAGTGGTCCACAAGGTAATCCTTGGAGTCATCTGTCTTTGTGAAATACACCCTGTAGGCCTTGGCTGCATCCTTGACCTACACAACATGCAGGCTCATACCAGCTTGGCAGCTGTTGGCAGTGATAGCATACAGTAACGACCTGAAGACGTGCTGCAGCTGAATTTTGACTTACCTGCTTGATGGTGCCTGTCAGTCCAAGCATTCTAGGATGAAATTCTTTTACATATTGCTTCACTTGCTTTGGGCTGTCCCGTTCTGGGTCAACAGAGATGAACACAGGCTGTATCGACTTGCCTGCCTGTTCTGCATCATGATGTATGTATTGTCAATGGTGCTGACTGCAGACAACGCCGACAAACGCCGGCAAGAGATCCAACAAACAAGCTTTTTCCTTACCTAGACTGTTGACAGCTCTTGCCATCTTCTCTAGCTCATCTGGACATATGTCTGGGCAAAATGTGAATCCAAAATACAGTAGTGCAAACTCTCCGAGCAGGTCCTTTTCTGTGAAGGTCTTGCCATCGCCATCAGCAAGATCAAATGGGCCTCCAATTGCAGCCTTGCCAGCTGACAGTGTCTTGGTAGCGTCTGTACATGGCAAAACAGCACCAAAGCTGAGAGGCTGCAAACAGTTTATGCTGATTCAGTAGCTCCATACCCTTTAGCTTCTGTTCTCTGAGACGCTGATAGTAATACACTAATCCAGCAGCTGTGATTCCAGTCAGGCCGAGGCTGGCAAAGTTTACAGGCTGCAAGCGCAGCAAGGCAGGAGTGAAAGATCTGATGCAACACAGCTGTTGCATGCCCTCAGGTAGGAGCATGAGACAAGACATTTCATGACATCCATGAGAAAGGCAAAATAGCTCACGCCTCTTGTGGCTCGCCTTGTGCCCTGAGCTTCAGAAGCAAATCCCCTCAAATTCGTCAACTGGGTGGGACAACAGATGTCAGACACGACGCGTGAGCAGGCCTGCGACAGAATGGATTACAACTTTAGGCTTATGCAGGCTATGCAGGCTCGCCAACTCGAAGCGCCTGATCAGCGTCGACATGAGCTACCTGCAACCTGGCAGCTGTCAGCAGCCGCACGCTGAGCGACCGAGAGCTTCTCGCTGTCATGAAGTCTGAGTGCTTGAAATCGCTGGCAACTAACGGGCGCAGTGCTGTGACTTTACACCGGGGCTGTGACCGAGAAGCAGTATTAGTAATTAACGATGACTAACACTGACACTCTCACTGCTTCCAGAGCTTTGATCAGGAGCTTCGAAACACTATCGCACTCACACGTTGCCATTTCCATGTAAGCATGGACCCCACGCCAGCATCAGACAATGCTGCCCCGGTCGCTTTCGTCAAACGGAAAAGCAAAGGCAACGTGCGCAAGCGAACTCTAGACGAGACCGAGGAGCCTGCAGACCCTCAGGCAGCAATCTTAGCAGCACTTGCTGCCAGCGGCAAAAGGTCACGAGCTGTTAAAGGCGGCACCGCATTCAGCACTAAGAAAGATGATGACGACAAATTGCAGACCTTTAAGTACTCCAGCAGCAAAACACTACAGCAACAAAGTGACCAGGGGGCAACCGCCGTCCTGCAGACTGAAACACAGCATGACAGAGATGCCAGGTATGCTGGTGTGTTGTCAAATCTTGCGTTCTGTAGCTGATCATCCTGCAATAACATTATGTTGAGAACATGTTGATTTGCAGAGCGTTGCGGGAACAAGTGCTGAAGCAGGCGCAAGATAATCCTGAAGAAGCAGCTGCTGGTGGCCCAACACTGTATAAGGGCCTCAACAACTACACAGACTACAAGCAAGGGTTCAGGCGAGAGCAAACAATAGGCAGTGAGAAAGGAGGAGGGGCCCATGGGCCCCTGCGAGCTAGCCAGCATGTTCGCACAACGGTCATATTTGATTACAAGCCAGATATCTGCAAGGACTACAAAGAGACAGGTTACTGTGGATATGGAGATGCATGCAAGTTTGTTCATGATCGTGGAGATTATAAATCTGGCTGGGAGCTAGAGAAGGTAAGCGATAGCCACACCATGTTAGGCAAAGATGCATGCTGATGGTAACTTTGCTTTGGGTTGTGTACACATCTTTTTTGTGGAATGCCAACATGTTTAACCCCTGGCTCTCAAACAACCATCCTTGCTTGTTTTTGCCATAGACATCAACACCTATGAATACCCTCTTCCCTGATGCCAATCCCTGTTACATTTGCCGCAAGTCAACAAGACAAGCCATTGTGTGCAGGAATGGGATGAAAGGCAAGCAGCCAAGAAACAGATAGCAAACTTTGATCCATATGCAGAAGCACCTGAGGAAGAGGAGGAGGATGACCTACCATTTGCATGCTATATTTGTAGGAGACCCTGGGAGGAGGTTCAGGAACCTGTTGTGACACAGTGCAAGCACTACTTTTGTGAGCAGTGTGCGCTTAAACATAATGCCAAGTCAGGCAAATGCTTTGTTTGTGAAAAGCCCACCAGAGGGATATTTAATGTTGCAAATGACATCCTCAAAAAGGTACAGCAAAAGAAGAGCTAGCACCTCCTGGTTATTGTGCTTTGCAGCATCAGCATGCAGAGGGCAGCTTAGCTAGTTTAGTTACAGTCTGCAATTGTTCCATTGATTTTGTGCTGGTCATCAGGGGTTGTACTGAAGTATAACGCAACTCCACGAGAGTTTGGCATCAAGAATGATGCATGGTCAATGACAGTTGTTCATCCTACACATCTGTGCGCAGTAAATGCTCAAAGCAGTCATCACATGGTATGTTCCCACCCAAATTGACAGGAATATCATGCGTCAAGAGCCACACATAATGCATCATGACGGTGACTGTCAAGAGACCAGCATAGCTGTTTGCGCATTACACTGCAGTCCCCTGTGATCATCTGCACACAAAATCAAATTTCAGCGCCTAGCACTGTCACATCCGTACAAGGATGCTACAGATCTGATTGTTGAATCTGTTCAACAGTCAACAGTGACAGTCGCCTCTGATGCTACTGTCCGTCTCTGAGGTTGGCAGTTGGACAGCTGTATAGCTGGAAATCAAGTGAGCTGCCACATCTGGAGAGGAGCTAGTCTTCTGCTTCCTGCTGGCTCGCTAACTGCAACACAGCATATCTGGCAGGTCCAACGGGTCAATGAAGGCTGCAACATTCGCAATCCGTGTTCACGGTACAGCCTGACTATTCCATTTAAGGCAGTTGTCTTGTCAGAAGCATGTGCCATGTGTGGGGTAGCCCACATCAAACCCACAAGCTGTAGTGTGGATTTTGTGTCCAGGGGCAAAACTGGTTGTGACAGCTCTGTGAGTCAATAAAGGTGATACTTTCCAGGCATATAACATTTGTCGAAGTGCTTGTGTCTGCAGGGGCCCAGATGGAGCAGAGTAATTTACTGAGGTGAGGATCAGTGTTGCTCGCTACAAGGCCTTCTTTGAGATGTTGCATCAGGAGGTTGACATGGCAACCAAGCTGGGTAAAAATACTCTGTATACAGAGTCTGCAGTGTTGGCACCTCGTTTTCTCGCATTCTCAGAGCTGTCCACCCCATGCAGCAGCGGGCTTGGATGGCGCCAGATCTCAGCTCTCTGAGCTGCCGCCTCAGGAGGCTCCTCATGTTATTGCCAAAAGGCACAGACGTTCTTTCCAGATCTCAGCTGTGTATATGCCAGAGTATCTGCATGCAACGCTTATGATGACTTTTGTAGATTTGTGCTGTAGCTCCTAGTCTGACAAATTGAAATAATTGCAAAAGGTTACTGTGTTCTCTAACACCACCTCTCAGGGACCTCTAGTCCCCCCTTGACTGACCCATTGTCCCCTCTGAACTTGCACAGTGTCTCTATCATGATGTGCTGCAGCTGTTGTATGATAGTGGTACCAAGTTGGTAGCAATGCTGTATGTAAAATTGTCATGAGAATTTATGCATACATGTGTGCTTTCTCACCCTCAGAGCAGGTTGTTTTGGCCCTGGGAGTGATCCTAGATGTTGGTGAAAATGTCGGTCAGCATCGTCAATATCTGTTGCAGACCTGTTTTCCCACAGCAAGACATGCCAAACAGACAGGTGGTCTGGTGTGAGAAGCACAAACATCGAGAACTTATAAATCCCTTTGCTCAAAACTTAGCAAGGCACGTGTGTACCTAGCTGATGGGTACACATTGTGCATGCTGTCTGTCATGACTGTTTGTTGGGCTAAAACAAAGCGTCAAGCACGAGTCAAACAGGTCACGGCGACAAAGAAAGATTTTATGCATTATACTGTGTGTGCCAGCTTCGAAGCGCTCAAAATGCTATCGCTACATGCAATGGTACTTTTTTATGCAACAGTGTGCACCTGCGAGGATCATGAGTATGATTGCGTCAGTAGCAATATTGCTTCAGGCATGAGCACTTAGTGTGGGCTTCCAACCTTGACAGATGTAATTGAGCAAGCAGACGCAGCACATGGCATAATTTGTTTTATGAGTGCCGACCAACACTCAGCCAACCAACTGGACCAGGTTACTCGGAGATGCCTGGTGGTGCACTTGATGGCACGGCCTGAAACTTGTAGCACGTGTATATGCACACTAAGTCAGCCTCACTTAGACTGATCCTACCAGGCCAGTTGGGCAGTGCAAGTTTGCAAGGTTGTCTACAAAGTCATAGATAAGCCATGTAGCGCACAAGATGGTTGATAGGGTTCTGACTCTTGTCACCTGGGGTTAGTAACTCGGAAGTTAGGGTTGCACTGTAAGCAGCCTGTTGGCTGCTCATTGCACCTGCAAAACTCGCCTGCACGATCGCGCAACGCTCACCGGTGCGCATATTGTGCGATAAGTCTTTGAGATGCCGCTTTGACTTAATCTTGCCTGTGTACCCTCAGTCGAAGCTTGTGCACCTCACACGCACTGCAGGCCTAGCGGATTTTGGTGCTCTCTCTTTTGGGTTCGATTTGCAATTGCTTTGCGTATTCCTGACCGATGCCGTTGTACAATTTCAAAGCTATCAAAGTAGTACCTACTGGCAAGGACTTTGTGGACATAGTCCTGTCCAAAACTCAGCGGCAAACACCAACAGTAGTTCACAATGGCTGGTCCATCAACCGTATTAGACAGTTTTACATGCGGAAGGTCAAGTTTACACAGCAAAGTTGGCACGAAAAGCTGTCCACGGTAAGGACATGGATGCTAAGGCTCATACACTGCCTGGCCATGTTAGCATTAGGCCTGAGGTTTTGTGCGCCTGCAGATATTGGATGATTTCCCAAAAGTGGATGATATTCACCCTTTCTATGCTGATTTGCTGAACGTCTTGTATGATCGAGACCATTACAAGCTGGCCCTTGGACAACTCAACATGGCCAGGAACCTTATAGACAGAGTGTCGCAAGGTACTTTAAGTAACTATGTATTGGAGAGGCTGACTGGGACCCAGCACCAAGTTCAGTGTCAGCAGTCTGTTTTTTGCAGACTACGTGAGGCTCTTGAAGTACGGAGACTCATTGTACCGGTGCAAGGAGCTGAAGCGTGCAGCTTTGGTGAGATTCTGATTCACCTTCAGTTAGTCCCCTGTGATTGTCTGCATACAAGCTTTGTAGCACAGCAACGCCTAGCACTGTCACACCTGCACAAGCTTCAGACCTGACTGCTGATAGATGCAACCATCACCTGTCCTGGTGAAAAGATTAGGCAGGTGCATGTGATTAGGCAGTTCAGCAGGTAGGCATTTAGGCAGTTAGGCAGATGCATGTGAGTAGACCATACACTGCTGTGCAGGGTCGCATGTGCACCATCATGAAGAAGCAAACTCCCAGCTTGGGTTACCTAGAGCAGGTGAGGCAGCACATGAGCAGGCTGCCTGCCATTGACCCCAACACCCGCACCCTCCTGGTCTGTGGATACCCCAATGTCGGCAAGAGTAGCTTCATGAACCGTAAGCCCTTTCCGTACCCAGCATGCATTGCCATTCCATCTCACGCTGTGTCCCTGATGCTGTTTTGACGCAGTACGTTCAGACCCGACAGTTTTCTGATATTGTGTACCGCAATAAGCAGTGATAGCAGCAAGGCCACATGCCGTAATGTTCACGCTCCATGTGGTACCGGACAGCGTCAACTGCTACTCAAGAGTTCAGGTCTTGATGCAAAAAGGCTTGCTGCATGCGTAGGTGTGACAAGGGCTGATGTGGATGTGCAGCCATATGCGTTCACCACCAAGTCCTTGTTTGTGGGTCACACAGACTACAAGTATCTAAGGTGGCAGGTCATAGACACCCCAGGAATCCTTGATAGACCTTTGGAGGACAGAAACACAATTGAGATGCAGGTCAGCTGCTGGCATAGCTGTATATTGGATGTTGCCATGGACTGGAACCGTGTTTTAGAGTATACAGTGCCAGCTTCGAACTGCAGCTTGGCAAACAGGAGCTTACTTTCTGTGTGGCACAGCAGCATTTTGCTACAAGATGAAAAAGGGGAGTTGTTATTTAGAATGTCTGTCTGCTTTATGTTTCTTCGTTGCCCAATGAGACAGGCAACATGCTGCACAGAGACTGTGCTGCAACACTGTCACGCTGTACCTACAAAGCCCATCACTTCAGCTGCTTGTGTGCAGAGTATCACAGCTCTGGCCCATTTGCGAGCAGCAGTGCTATACGTGATGGACATCTCAGAGCAGTGTGGTTACACCATAGCTCAGCAAGCAGCCCTATTTCACAGCATCAAGCCCCTCTTTTCCAACAAGCCTCTCATGATTGTTGCCAACAAGACTGATGCCGCCCCCCTGAGCTCCCTTTCTGAAGCAGACAATGCCACCCTTAGGGACATGGTCTCAGCTGCTGCTACTGCCAGCAATGGTGGTGAGGACCTTTTGTTGCAGTGTACATGGTTGCATCACTCATTACATGGATATCAGAGCCGACGTCTACCTGCATCATGCAACTTTATTGACAGCACCAAGTAGATTTATTGACAGCACAACTGCAACACGTCAACATTACACTGTTGACCAGATATTGTCATAGCAGGTGGTGAATGAGGTTGCATTTGTCACGATTGGTGTTGGTGTGCAGGCATCCCCCCAGCTAAAGGTTCAGATGAGGCAGACCTGCTGACCATGAGCACATTGAATGAAGAGGGTGTCATGAATGTAAAGCAGGTGGCATGTGATCGCCTGCTCAGCAGCAGAGTGGAGACCAAGCTGCAGGTATGTCTGCCTCACCCTTCACCGCTATACATCTTTGTCCTTCAAATCCAATTGGCTGCCTCACATTGTCTGTCTGCTATGGAATTTGGCCTTGAGCCATTTTGCGTGTCTGTGCCTATGATAAGCTTGCTCCTTGCCAGGACAAGAAACCGCGGATGGCAGTACTGAGGTACAGGGCTCACCTGTCTGCCTGATTGCCCTGTCAAGATATTTACTCTGATCAGGCAGTACAGGATTTGGCAGGATGAACATGATTGAGCTTGCTACAGGGCAAACGCATCAAGGATGTGGTGAACAGGATGCATGTAGCACAGCCGCAAGCCCGGGATGGAGTGTCCCGCCCTCCAGTCATTCCTGCTGGCGTTGCGCAAGCCAGGGCAGCAAGGGACGGAGGCTACAAGCCACCCACAGAGAAAAACCTACAGGTATGCCTCAGCCTAGACTTGATAATAGCTGCACTCTGTGCACACAGTGCAGACTTGACAAAATCTGCCTGTGTACAGCATTGCATGAAGCCAACAAAGTCAGACTGCAATCTGCCAGCAGACAGCAGCAAAGTACAGCAGTGACCGCAGTCTTTGCTCATCAATGCATTTGGCTTTGGAGCTGGGTTGCTGTGTCTAGCTGTGTGCACATGCGTGCTCCACAAAATCCCCCAGTGTGTGCTTGTCAGATGCAAAATTGCAGTCCTGACGCAAAGTTGCAGCATAGATGGTGACATGAGTATGTGGGGTGTAGGAAGAGCAAGGGGGTGCTGGCGTGTACAGCGCAGACATGCGCAAGAAGTGGCAGCTGGAGGACGACAGCTGGAAGTACGACATCATGCCAGAGATTATGGACGGGCGCAACATTGCTGACTTTGTTGATCCTGACATTGAGGCTCAGCTGGCACAGCTAGAGAAGGAGGAAGATGCTCTGGCAGCTGCTGCAGCTTTGGAGGTAAATGCATGATACTCTTGAGAGCATCAAGCAAGCTGCTGTGCTGCCTTAGGCAGTACCCAGTATGTGATGGGGCTTTCCAGACTGCCACAAAAACTACAGGCCACAAACAAGCTGCTCAATATTGCTTGCTGTTACATCATGAGTGTTTCACCAGCTCAGGGTGCAACATTCTGTATATGCCAATGTTCTGTCGAGTTCTACGCCTGTGCCTTGAGCAGTTCATTTAATACCTTACAGTCTGGGGTGTGGAGCCAGTTGTGACTCATCAGACATCCTGGCTTGAAAGCACAGGTGTATGTGGTGTGCGACAAAACCAAGCTGATGGGAGTTCTGTTTGATAGAGCCTGAGGTCCAGTTGAGAATGGGACTTTCATTTACATTCAGGGTCTAGCAATGGAGGTGAGTGAGGAGGGGTTGACGCATGAGCAGAGGCAGACGTTGAAGGCCATCAGGCAGCGCAAGACAGAAGTGGTGGCAGTGCACCGATCCAAGAAGGCCGTTGCCAACAACCAGGCTACCTTGCCCCGGGGCGCTGACCGGGATCGCAAGTCCAACATCACTAACATGAGGGTAAGCTCTATCGCTGGATGTGCTGTCTGGCTTCACAGCAAGCTGGCCTGCAAATGGGAACTAAGCGGCGTGTACACAGCTTGCAAAGGGCACCAGCTGGTCTTCTGCTTAACTTATAGATTGCATCCAGGAGGCAGGTGTAGGAGCAGCTGTTGACAGCAGCAATCAGAGAGTATGTAAGGACAGAACTTGGTGTAGGTGCTGGTTCTTGCGTTCATGCCATTGCTTACATCGTGCCCAGTGCATGACATATGATGGGTGGGATGGTGCAGGAGTCCCTGTCAAGAGTGGGGATTGACCCCACTGCCGCCCTGGCGCGGGCGCGCAGCCAAAGCCGAGGCAGGAAGCGGACACGCTCTGAGGCACCTGCTGATGTGGAGATGGCCGATGCAGAGCAGCAGAAGAGGCTGCACAGCTCCAAGTCCAGGTGCTGCTGTCTCCTAGCCATGGAAACATTGTGTGATTAGTTGTGTCACAACACAGTCTTTTTGTTACTTGAAGATGCCTGTGATCAGGATGTCAATTGCACTCGTGATACAATGCAAAGCATGTTATTGATTTGATGTGTGTGAATGCGGTACCCCTGTGCAATAGACCTGACTACAACAGTATTAGGATTGTGCCAGGTTGTGACTATGATGGAGCTTGGAGCATCTGGTAGTGTATCTGATTCAGTACATCAGTATGTTTCCAGCAATTTGACCAGATATCTTGTGTGCGGCGCAGGTCCATGTCCCGAGGACGTGCCCTGAGTACAGCCACAGGTAAGGGCCTGAAGGATGCACTGCAGCAGAACAAGGCTATCAGGTTGTCTGACAATGCCACTTTCAAGCGTGGTAAGATGGCTCGCAAGGGAGAAGCGGACAGACATATTCCCACATTACGCCCCAAGCATCTGCTTTCCGGAAAGAGGGGCAATGGAAAGACAGACCGGCGATGATGTGGTTGGGTCACTGTATACGCTCTGTTGGAAACAGTTTGAGTTTGTATCATTATGTTTGAAGGTGTTGTGATGCTGTGTCACCTGCAGAGTAGTGGCAGGAATGTTGTTTGACAGCGTGCTGTGAATCAAAAAATTGTTCAGCCTAGAATGTGCTCTTGGCAACAGACATCTTGAGTCTGATCTTAGAGGTTCGTTATTGTTGATATTGTGGTTTCTATAGCATACTTTGCCAATGAATATGACCCTGCAGACGCTGGCTTCAGATATGCAATGACAGTCTCTCAACAAAACCCGACTGTAGTCACAGATTCCAGTCTGAAGCACGCAATACGCTGTGTACGAAATTGCACACCTACAGATAGTTCAAACTTGCCACTTTGCAGTAAGTTTGTGGCGCGTAACTGCATATGGCTTAAGGTGTGATCAGCCGTGATTTAAAAGAGAAAAGCAACCTGTCAATGGTTGACTGGCTCATGGGATTGAGAGCCTGCAGTGGTATATATTACAGCACTCCATGGCATATGTTGTTTGGCAAGCTGTTTTGGCAGGCTGTGCCACCTGCTGATGAGTGGTGCGACTACACCCTTTGGAGAAGGTTCCGGTTGCTGTTGTTAAAAGCGTGACATCAAAATTGTGCTCGTCACATCAACACGTGACCTTGACAGACAGAGGTCTCAGAGGAGGCTTTATTGACGGTCTGATTGAAAAGTTTGGGGGGAACGCGTCCACCAGCCGATGGTTCACAGTGTCGTCAGGAGGCTTGCGTTACGCTCTGTCAGTCAGCACTCGCAGCGTAGTCGGGCACACCTGCAAACCACCTCAGTGCAAGGCGACAGATGCAGGACTGGCAAAGGAGGGGAGGTCAGCGTAGCTGGAGCGTTGTGCTGTGAATAGCCCGCCTTCAGTAGGGTTGAAGCAGGGCTTTATCTATATATTCAGGAACGTGGGCGGCAAAATGTTGACTAACATTTGGCGCACGACGGTACTTAGTGAGCATAAATTGAGGTTAAATTTTGAGCAGCCTTATCGTGAGCTGCGCGTTTCCTCTTCACCACTGGCTTCTTCAAGCGTCTGCCCAAAGTTTGTTTTCTCTATTCCGCTCGCCATCTTTCCGCTTGCACTTCACCTTTGTGCTTAATTCAGCACAATGGCTTCCGTGTGCGCCTCCCTTGTCGCACCTGTGGCTTCTGGCAAGGTTGCTGTCCCAGCCAAGCAGACCAGCTTCAATGGTCTAGCACGCATGCCCTTCAACAAGGTGCAGAAGAACTCTTTCGCCCAGAGGACTGTGTCCAACGGCATCAAGACCCGCCAGATGCTGGTGTGGCAGCCAACCAACAACAAGTGAGTGTTTCTGCCTTTTCACTGCTGTTCGACAAGCATGGCGTCTACGGCTGCACTGGTGCTCACCCTGTCGGCTCTTTAGCTGCGCTTTACAACACATCTGTAAATCTGAATTACTTTTGCAACGTAGCACTTGTTCAGCTGTGTCGTCGCCGCAAACGCAGGATGTTCGAGACCCTGTCCTTCCTGCCACCTTTGGACGACGACGCGATCGCCAAGCAGGTTGAGTACATCATCAAGAACAACTGGACTCCCTGTTTGGAGTTCTCTGAGCCCGAGTTTGCCTACGTCAAGGCTGTGAACACCAACCACATCAGGGGCACAGCGTTCTGCAACTACATGGACAACAGGTACTGTTTTGGAGATTTCTCAAGCCTTGGTAGTCCCTGCAGGTCCCGTTTTCCAAGGCCTACGCCTCATATTTTCATTGTTTGGTAGGTACTGGACCATGTACAAGCTGCCCATGTTCGGCTGCAACGACGCTGGCCAGGTGCTGACAGAGATCTCAAACGCCACCAAGTCCTTCCCTGACGCATACATCAGGATTATCTCCTTCGACCCTGTCCGCCAAGTACAGATGTCCTCCCTGCTGGTGCACAGGCCACCCAATGCTCACGAGCACGCCGACCTTGAAGACCGCTCAAAGTAGACGTTCCACACCATCTGACACGCTCTTGGTTGCAGCTTACACAGCTTTTGCTCTCAGTATGCTGCAAGTATGACTCGTCTGGCCCTCTTGGTTCCAGCAATTTTTGATTGCAACCTACAGCAGCGACAGTCAGCTCTTCTGCCTGTTCTCTAGCTTTCTGCAATAGTCAATTCTTTGTCCCCAACACAAAAACAATTTTGTGGAGAAGACTTTCCGTACTGCTATTATCGATGTCATATTGCTTGCAACACTCTTGTAAGCAGGCATCTCGACTGTCAACTCCTATCTCATGTAGGCCATGTGCAGTATTGTCCCAGAAGCCTGGTTGTCAGTTGCATGAGTGCACTGCCTAACATTTGCTGGTGTGACATGTGTGAGTAACATAAGGCAGACTATGTCTCGTCATATTTGCATCTGTTCTTGGTGAAACTAACTCCTGGCAATTGCTACCGATCTGCCAGCTATGAATCTTGATATGTCAGCAACTTAGCCATTGAGGTTACCGCCTGATCCTTGGGAACGTGCATCTGCAATCCGATCCATCAAGCAGATTTACATATGCACTAATAAGCATGCGTATGACCAAGAATGTCAATATTCCAGAGCGCTGACAAGTTCTGATGGCTATGCTGCTTTCTCCCCTGATACATGAAAACAACTGCAAGGCTTAAGCGCAAATGATCCACGGACTCTGGCACGTCAGCGGGATTTATCATCAATGCGTCTATTCGGCCAGAATGATGCTAAATGCCAGCTGTGTAATTTCAGCTCAAGAGAGTCTGCTGATGTGCATATGATGAGAGACCTTATAAGTTAGGATGGAACTCCTAAAGGAATGCTCAAATGAGCTCGACAACACAACAACCAGACAAACTTTGGGAGTAGAGTCAAATGCCTACTGATGCGTGTGTGAGGTGCAGAACTGGTGAGTACAAGAGAGGAAAGGACGGTGTGACTGAAGCAGAAGCATGCAAAGGCAAATGGTGTGGACAAACATGCCCCCATGCTGAACATGAGTCAGCAAGGCATGCAGAGCAGCAATATGTTGTGGCGCATGCCTCAAAAACGTGGTGTATGGAGGTGAAGCACAGTAAGCATGCAAGTAATCAAGAGGCTCCATTGGTGGCCGCAGGACTTGGCTCAGATGAGGTTTCGAATCCAGGTCGGGCACGGTACCCATCCCCCAACCGGGCAGTTTTTGGATCCTTCAAAAATGCATTCTCTGCATCCTCACTATGGTACACACAAGACACCTCAGGCGACTTGTCCAGATCACCAACAAATGCAAAGGTGTTCATGTTGCGTTTACAGCTTTGCACCTGCACCGCACACCACAAGCTATTAATCAGCCCATGGCTTTGACATGTTGACAGAGGGCAGTGGCATGACCACAGCTCACACACAGGTAAATGACCCCTTGCCTCATCATTTGACACCAGCTTTCTGCTTTCCAGTACTCTGACGTTGCTCCGCCGCAACACACAGCCTGGCTTGACTTCTGGTTGTGCAACGTACACATTGAACCTGCACGGCAGGCAAGAGGAATGATGCACATCAGCTGAGCAGGTATTTTTACCAAGTCTCTCACTGTCAAACAGCAGCTGCTGAACAAAAATGATGTATGCTGAGAAGGCATTTGACAGTCTCATCCTTGATGAACAGAACATATTGATGTACATCTGTAAAAGCTTTTTGAACATTGCTGCACCAAATGAGCCAGCCAGCTATGCTGTGGTGATGCGAAAAACTAGAAGAAGAGCTTACGGGCTAAAGGAGACAAATATGCGCTGATCAAATACCATGCTGCTGTAGCCGCTTGCCATGCAGACTTCAGAATTGGGGGTCTTCCTATCGATGATTTCTGTAGAAGCTACGTTGGAAGGATACAGACTGACTTGTGAGTCAAACCATACCCCTGTGCCAATGCCCAAGATGAACACACCAGCAAGAAGAGCTTTTGTGAAGTCTGAGCCGAAGCCATTGTTGTTGTTGTCTGGAGGTGGAGGGGGGGGACCTGACGGAGGTTGTCTGCTAGATGGTGTTGGAGGGTAGTCGTACTGAGACTGACGCTCCCAGGACGGTCCGTATGTCCTACTTTGACCTTGTGAACCTCTGCCAGATTGCGATTGGCTTTGCTCAGCTCTGACCAGAGTCAAACGGCGACTACACCTCCTCGTCTGCACATTTGCACACCTGAAACAGCTTGCCAGTGGTGCGGAACCAGGCGAGTAGCTGCAGCCTTCCAGAGAGGGATGCAGTAACGATGCTTGCGTCCGGGGTTGCCAACAAGATACCGACATAACGAATGTGCGCAAGCGCGAGCGCTGTGTCAGCAAGCATTTTTAGCACGAATGATCACCGAATGTTTGACCTGCAGAATGGATTGATCGACAATTTGACAAGCTTGGAATGACATGCAGCCTTCAGGGAGTGCTCACAACCTTACATCCTGCAGACGTTGGCTTGCCATTCACGCCCTGAAGATTTGCTTGCAAGTAGCTACAATGTTCTATCTTGGAAGGTGCAAAGATCCACACAATATCAGTGGTCATGTATTCACAGTTCTAGGTATATGGCAGCCGTGCATTGTCTCATCCACAATACGTCAGAAGATGAACAGACATGCAGGACTCTATAATTCCTCGCCAAAAGTGACAACTGTGGCATGTTGCTGCTTGATATTGCACCTGATGTCATTGTGCCTGTGAGCTCTGAAGGTGGCCATGAGATTCCTGACAAAGTCCACACACTTCAACTTTGCAGTCACATATCCAATTGCGAGAAGCCGTTTGCAGCTATAGGGTGTCCTGCAGCACATGCTGTGTCAGTAAAAGGATCGTGAGGTGCAAGGTCTATGCATTGCCCATCATTTGAATCTTGTCAACAACTAATCATGCAGAGGGCTGCTGCATGTCAATGCACGTGTGCTCAGTGAAAAGGATTGCAAGCAGGCCAGCTGGTTGCACCCATGCAGGCATGTGCTCCATCTGAATAGCACAATGCTGAGCTCACCTGTCAGCTGTTCCAGCCTCATTGTGACATCCTGTGTGCTAGCATCAACATTAGTGAGGGCCTGCAGTTGGTTGTTCAGGATGCGCACAATCTTGCTGAGAGGGTCTGAGGCGTCCCCTTGACCTGAGCCAGATCTGGAGTTGACATTCTCAATGCAAGCCTTTAGCTCAAGGGTCATGTTACCAAGCTCAGCACTGATCCTTTCAGCGCGTGCATATAGGTTGTCACGCTCAGTGTCATCATCATTCATCTGGTGCTTCTCATCCTGCAGTGCAGAGCATGGACATTTCAGCATAACTTCAGGGCATATGGCTTTTCATATTGCACTGAAGTGCTAGACTGTGGGGAAAAGCTTAATTGCTAATGTCAGTAAGCATCAAGCAGCAGCAACGGCATCGTTACAATGCATACAACCTGCCTTTGCAAGATCATCTGTTTGGCTGTGTCAAGCTATCTATGCATTAGCAGTAGCTGTACATGGAAGGTCAATTGCTGTCTGCAGTGCTTGCCTTTGACATGCCTACTATGATTGAAATGCCATGAGTTGCATCCAAACCTGGTACATGCTACTGGCAGTTTTTTCCATCTGCAGAAGACTGTCATGGGTCTCCTTCTGGTGCATCTCTAGCATGTGCAGCTTGTCATTCACAGCTTCCTGAGACCTGGCAACCTGCATCCGCCTTGACATCTCAGGCTTGACATGAGCAAAGTGAAAGCAAGCAAGACAGCTTACAGTGTAACCTGAACCTCCACATTTCAAGAGCACCGAATGGATGCAAACAAAACAGCTCGTTGTGCAACCTTGCAAAAGGAAGGAGCCTGGTAGCTCACACCACCTGTTGTGTTGCATGACGCTGCTGCTGTGAAGCCATAGGGCATACTCAGCATGTGATGCATAGGTGTATACATCTAGGCACAAATCATGGTAGCTTGCAACAAACTAATTGGTGCACATGGTTGCTAACTCCTGTGTGTATTTCATGCACAAACACAGGCCCAATAGCACAATACCCTGTTGAGGTTGGCCTCCATTTCTAGCAGCTCACGTCTCTTGAGGCGGATATGTTTGTCCCAGTCAGCCAGCCCCTGTGCATCTGCCACAAAGGCACGACTCTGTGCTTGCAGCTCACTGTTCCAGTCATCAATGATGCTCTTCACATTCTTTCCCTGGCCCAGCATGCACAGCAGGTCAGCAGGACTCTTTGAGTCAGGAAGAAAAGTGATGACCATTGTAATGTGCACTTGTGAAAAGAAGCCAAGTCTGCTGGACTCATAGGAATAAGCTGAGTCTAGACCTGTATTGATGACTACAAGAGGTATAGACAACAATGTGCAGAAACGGCTGGGTGCAAGGGTTGTCTTTCACCTTGATTTGTGAGGGAGGCTGCAACGGGGCTGGGGGCCCAGCACCAGCTGGCTGGCTAGATGCAGCAGGAGCTGTGGAGGCTGGTGTGGAACCACCTGCATACCCACATGGCGCCTACTTGTGTTACATACCTTTAGTCCTGATGATGTACATTCCCAGTTGATGCTGCCTTGCCGTGGTTTGGCCCTCTTGTTCTATATGCAGTGTTCCTTGATGAGGAAGTGAAGACGGGACAAGATACAAAGGCTAATAAAAAGGTGTGCATAGTGAGATGTATTGACAGATGACATCTGATGCATGGCCATGGCATAGCTCTACAAACACCAGAAGGTGCACAAATCACAACTGACCTCCATCAGACGACAGCAAATTGGCAGACACCAGTGCAATACATGAACAGTGTGCAGAGGCAGCAATGCAACTCCCAGCCCCGGGCAAGCTCATGCTCGTGCAACAAGCCAGACTTGTTGGACTGGCAGCAATGCAGTCAATATGTGGCGTGCAAAGTACCTGGCGCAGATGTGGAAGGAACCGAGGACTGTGCTTCCACTGAGCCAAACTTGAAGCCTGTCAGGTGAGAACTGGCAGGAGCAGCAGCAGTGCCACTCAACAAGGCAGGTGTAGACGCAGCAGCACTGGCACCAATGCCAAAGGGCAGAGGTGCAGATGCAGCAGCAGTAGAGGGAAGAGGTGTGCTGATGGCTAGAGCAAAGGGAGCAGACGCTGCTGCTGAGGCTGTGCTGGCTGGGGTGCTTGATGGTGCGCCTGGGAACTGAAAGGCACCGGAAGCAGCTGGTGCAGCAGAGCCCACTCCAAAAGACAGCCCTGTGCTGGGTGCACCTGTGTGGTTGATGAGCAATCTCATAGGCGAAAGCATGAACCCAGCTGCTTTACAGCTATCGCGCTTGATCACAGGTAGCATAGCTGCCTCAAGCTGAAGGTGACTATCTTTATCTTTGTGGGCAAGCAGGTTCATGTTCAGCTGCATGTCAACACGCCATAGGGACCAGACGTAGCAGAAGACAGACAGGACATACCCTTGCAACAAAATTAGCAGATGCAGCAGCAACATGCCGCAAACAGGGCTTACTTGCGGCTGTACTAGTTGAGGCTGCTGCAGATGACCACCCAAAGGCTCCAAATGCTGGGGCAGACTGGCCAGATGCTGCTGCTGACTGACCAAAAGACAAAGCTGGCTGACTGGTAGCTGCGGCAGACTGTCCAAATGCTGGCGCAGCTGGACTTGCCACAGCAGCAGGCTGCCCAAAAGATAATGGAGACGCCCCAAAGGCTGATGTGGACTGACCAGATGAAGGCATTGACTGGCCAAACAGCGAAGGTGCTGACTGGCCAAACAGCGAAGGTGCTGTTTGAGCAGCTGCTGATACAGGCACACCAAAAGAGGGAGCGGACTGACCAAACAGGCTGCCAGCGGCCGCTGCTGAGCTTGCTGCTGTCGGCCCAAAGCCTACAGCAGGTCAGGTAGGATTCAATTCTGTGCATGAGCACAAGTACAGAATATGAAAGACACTGGTCACCAGTAGTTGCACAGCTTGAAGCTTTGGTCAATCAGCAACTTGCTTGCTGTGGATGACACATGGGTGTGAGCAGATAGGTCGCCATGGGGATGCTGTGCAAGAGCAGCTGAAGCGTACTGGGTGTAGACTGCGGTGTGCTTGTCCCAAAAGTTTGAATGGATGGTGATGCACCGGCAGCTTGTGTTTGGCCAAATCCAAAGCCAGTGCTAGGTGCGCTAGTAGCTGCCTGCTGCCCAAAGCTGAAGCCACCACCTGGTGCTGCTGCTGCCTGTGACTGGCCAAAACCGAAACCCATGCTAGGTGTGCCAAATGCAGGTGCTGATTGCGGGGTTGCCATCTGTCCAAAAACAGGGGCAGCAGCAGCTTGGCTTTGAGCTGCTGGCTGTCCAAAGGCATTGCCAGCAGCTGACTGGGAGGCTCCAAAAGCAGATGATGGTGCTGCACCTGGAGGAGCAGACAGCATGCCTTGAGAGCTGTGGGTTCGTGAGACGCTGCTCTGCGCTCATAATGCAGAGCAAGACAACAGGGGGCCAGGACAGTTTGACAGACACCTGTAGCTCCAAATCCAAATCCTGGGCTTGATGGAGGCGCCTGACCAAATGCAGGGGTTGCAGCTGCAGAGCTTGCTCCACCAAGGTTGAAGCCACCTGCAGCAAGCAAAGGTGAGAACACCTCGGTGCCTTGCAGAATGCAAGCTTCCCGAACACCGCAGTCATACGTACTTCCGCCGAATACAGACGAGCCAGCTGTATTACTTCCAAATTGTGCCGTTCCAAAGCCTGCAGATACCGTGTACAAACTAAGGGATGATAGTATTGGGCGCGAAAAGAAATGACAGCGCTGCCCCTTTTTAAGCAAATGTTGTTCACGGTACGGCCTCACGATGAGCTTGCACTTGAGCTAAAAGACACCCTGCCTGATTGGAAAGCCATATGAGTTGACTGATCAAGCAGCCAGACCTCTGACACAGGCGCAATGCTGTGATCAGCTATCACAATCCTGACTTCACTGAAAGTGCATCACCTTGAAATTGAGCTGTCTACGAGTCGCGGTGTGTACTAAAGCACTGACATTCCAGTCATCTCGACAAGGCTCTGCACGCACTGTCACTCAGACATACAAAGCATACTTATCATTGGGAGTCCACCAATTGACTGTGCAAGTGCTGAGAAGTTGCACAGGCAGTTCCTGAAATAGCTGCTGAGGGTCAGGAACAGCACCACCAATGAAATGGTGCTAGCTGAGTTTGGCAGATACCCGCTGCAGACACACTTCTGGCAGCAAGTGCGCTTTCACAATAGAGCTGTCAAGATGTCAAACTCGCGTCTGGTGAAGCTGGCCTGAATTTATGGAGCACAGCTGCAAAACAATCAGGTGGTAGACCTCCAGCAGAACTGCTGGCAATCAGGTCTCAGAGCTTTTCTTGAAATACAACCAGGTCATCCATGCGTTTTCCAAGACCTGGATGTGTCATGACTGATCAGCTGTTGTAGAGAGTGGGAAAGATGTCAGTAGGTCTGCCTTGTAGCAATGATCACCTCAGTAGTCTTGTTCTCCACAAAGGTCTGCAGCGTGAGTATAAGTATGCACAATATTTGTTCAGTGTCAACTGCTTCTCAAGCAGAAGGCTGATCAGCAGATTTAGATGTGGCTGCCATGGGTTGCATGTGGGACACTGGCCGCTTTGGTCAAGGTGCACAGAAACTTGCTAGGGAAGATAGGGTCTGTCATGTCTGCCAATCGTTCTCTGTTGAGGATGTGCATCATTTTCTGTTTGAATGCCCATACGACCATATTAGAGATGCATTTACAGCTTTGTTTCAGTAATGGCCACCTACAGTAGCTTCTCTGATCAACAGCAGCAATCCCACTTTAGTAGGGAGGTATCTTAGGACCTGCTTTGCACATAGGCAGTCTGTCCTAGAGCATGACAGTATTAGTGTGTCGGCGCTGCAGTGCTAGCATATATCCATCATTACTGCAATTTCTTTGTGCTTCATTGAAGACGCCAAAATTTTTCAATTTCACTGTTCATGCTTTGATTGTCTGTTGGCCCCCTGTTGGCCCCAAGGACGTTAAATGATTGATTGATTGATTGATTTTGTAGTGGACAAATGGTTCACTACAGTGGTTAGGCGTTCGGAACACAAACTGGGTTTGAATGCAAAGTTGATCACCATCCGACACGCAGTACACTAGTGTGCTACACAGTGTTTAAAACCGGCTGTCAGCCATATGTTATGACAATTGCACAGATCAACACCCCTTACATCTGACATGGAAGCTGCTGCACCCGATGATGGCGGAGGTCTGCAAAGTTGAGATTAGCTGCATCATCTGGAATGTGGTTGCAAACGCAAAATTTCTGACCGAATAGCAGCTGTCACAGTGTAGCACCGTCAGGATTTGAGACTTCAACTGAAGTTGATGACATCCCTGAGACTGCAGTCAATGACGTCCCTCACAATTGCTGGGAGACTTTTTCTGCATTCACCCTGGACCATTGGATGAGCCAGCTAAGCTTGCCTAGTCACTGGTAATTGGCATGTGATTCAACCCTGACAATGCGTCATGCGTGACACATTCAGGGCCTTTGCTCCCACCAACCTCCCAGTGACACACTGCAGCTTGCTGGGCTTGCAGGGACAGGTCCCCCAATG
>JAABUP010004688.1_pt1 | contig 21965 bp, 20 predicted proteins | sample 5559201 | NCBI WGS metagenome assembly JAABUP01 (sample SAMN10711887, study PRJNA513373) | rock metagenome | isolation source: Antarctica rocks | place: Antarctica | reverse complement strand
GCATAGATAGCAGCAGGTTCCTCAACAACACCAGAGGTAGAAGGTACCTTGAGAGCACGTTCAGCAATGTAGCCAAACGTGTCGTCCTTCTCCTTGACATAGGTTTCCCACTCAGCAATGGTAGCCTTTTGGCGAGCCACAGTGGCCCTCAGGGTAGCCACTTCATCAGATGGCCCCTTGTCTGCAGCAGATCCAGAAGGGTTAGTATCAGGGCCTTCAGTATCAGAATCAACTGCAGCAGCACGTCGAGCGGCAAGCCCAACTTGTCTGGCGGCAAGCCTTTGACGCTGCATAGCACTTCTCACAGGGTTCGCTTTACGCACAGAACCAACATACCTGGCAGGATGAGCAGTACGAGAAGCACGGGCAGCGTCAGATCTAGATCCGTTAGGAGCGTCGGGTGCAGCGCCACCCCTCAAACGAAGCACATTACCTTTGTCGGTTGCAACACCAGCAGCAAGAGGAGCAGACTCCTCAGAAGCAGCGGCCCCAACAGCAGGGACCTTAGCTGTAGCAGCAGCAGTTGCTGCAGGCTCAGACTGGATCTGGGTATCAGACCCATCCCCGGCCAGCTTTGGCTCGCCCAACACAGACGAGGCAGAGACATCCATACCAACGGCGCCCATCTGCTCTGACACGCCAGTTGCAACAACAGGCAGCTTGGCAGTGTCGAGATCTCTCTCGACACTGCCAAGCAACCTTCAATTCTTCCGCTGCCTTCGAATTAAAAATACATGCAACGATGGCAGGTACTAATTCGAAGGCAGCGGAAGAATTGAAGGCTGCAATCTCAGGAAGGCTCCGAGAATCACACGTAGCGTTCAGCCGTATTCCAGTGAGATAGCCGTGTCAGATAAAACACAAGTTGATTGTTCACAGATCACAGCAGGGACTAACCAGTGATCCAGGAATCTGGATGCACAACTGGCCCGCTGGCATACACGTCGGACAGACGTTACTCATTGCATGCCAGCAGTGCTGATATCTGTTGTCTTACGGTGTAAGACATAGTGTGACGTAGTCAGGATGGGATGTTACAATCAAACCCACAGTTGTGTCAACACCTTGTCTTTCTGATGTTGCTATTAGCCAAATACAGCCGTTAGACAGATAATTTCAGTCCACATCTCACGTCTTTGGGACTTGCGCAAGCTGAGTGTGTGCTTGCTGGGAGGTTCAGAGCTGAAAGACCATAGCTAGGTCACGTTGCAAAAGGGCATGAGCTTGCAGAACTTGAAATCCTTTGCATGAAGTTGTGAGTTGATGATGCATAGAAGTTCAATGGGTGGCTGGGTGGCAGATGGGGCAATTGAGACTGCATATATGTACACACACTATGTTATCTTATACATATGCACACTATACTGGTATATGCACACACACAGAGCATTCTTTAGTATCCTTGATCGGCAGGTCCATGCTCATGTGAGAAGCCATTAACCTTGATTGCAAACGTAAAGAATTGCATGCCAAATCGTTCGGTCCTGGCGATTGCCGTCACACACAAAGGATCTGGCCGTTGCAAGATCATTACTAGAAAGGTTATGACGATCCCAATTGCAAAGACCGTATATGCTGTTCTGACTGCTGACCAGTGATCACTCTAGTGAACCACGACCCCGCATAACGACTCCCACTCCCTTGGGGGCCTGCTGGCAACGACGTGTTGTCACAACCAGTCAAATGCCAATCGATGCTCCAAATTGGACGTCAGCATTATACTCTTTAGCAAGCTACGTCATACCTTTTGATCTGAAGGTGTGCAGCAAGTTCTTAACGAACAATCTTGCAGCGTTTTCCAGCATGACAGCAGTGCTGAGTATTTGGAATCTGGTTTCAAAAGCAGGCGTTACTTCTTTTGCTGAAAATTATGTTCTAGTATACCAAATACTGTGTGCTCTTATGCAGCTAGACCGCTGCTGACAGAGGCCAACATGACCAGCACGCCATCTGTACAATTGGCACGGAGCATTCATATTCAGTACACGACTCCATGGGTGCAAGCAGCAGAACTCAATGACAAAGCTCGACAAGAGGCAGAATTTGCCAACACAGAATGTCAAAATGCTGCTCCATGGTCTTGCTCTCTGCCAGCAATGTCTCAAAGCTTTTGTGAACAATGCTTTGTTGCAGCACCTAGTCACATAGATCTGTTTGCACTTCAAACTACTCACTATTGACCTCCAATGCAGTGTTCAGAAAGCAGAGGCAATGCAGAGAGAAATGGAGAGTAAGCAGCAACTGTATAGTAGCTTGCAACGCCAGCTAGATGGACTTCAGCAAGACCTGCAAACCAAGCAAGCACACATTGATCAGAGGCTTGCTGCAGCAGCCAAGCAGGCAGAGGAGCGTCATGGGCAGCTGTACCACACATATATGAAGCGAGCCTTGGTAGACCTCTACTGCCACAGGCGTCTGGCAGTTGCTTTCAAGCAGTCATGCCTAATGAACATGTCAGATGTTTGGTGGTCTTGCTATGCACTGCTATTTCAAAATTGCTGTCCATCCAGTCTTTACTTGGCAGATCTGCTCATGCATTGATGAATTTGCAGCGGCGAGATGTCATGCTGATGCATGTAATTGTTACCCTATCAGGGTGAGTCCCTTTGTGCGTCCCAAATGCCCTTGCAGCATGCTCATAAATGCAAAGACCTCGTGTCATGCAGTCCTTGGCCTCAGAGCCAGCTCCCAGCACGCATCAGCCGGCCTTGGCCTCACAGCCAGCTCCCTGCACGCACCAGCCAGCTGATCCAACGCTTGATGAGGCTAATCCATCAAGCTCACGTGACGCTGTTGTGTTGCTGACAGCACATCCCCAAAAGCAAAGCGCACAGAATAATGCGTCAGCCACTGTTGCTCTGGCTGGTACCACCAAAAGGAGCAGATCTGCACAGGCGTTTGAGGAAGATGATGCATCAAGTTCTAGCAGCTCTCAGGCAGGCAAGCAGTCCATCAACGTCTGTGCCATCAGAGGCGATGAACAAGTCTGCTAAACGTGCTAGGCACAGTTCACCGCAAAGCAACCAGCAGGCAGAGCTGCCCACAGCATCTGCTGCAGAAGAGCTGTCGACTTCAGGCAGCCCCAGCCCTGAGCAGCTGGTGGCGTGTGAGTGTGAAGCAGAGCTGCCTTTGCAGCCAGACACAGAACAGGAAGTACCCTCCAGTGGGGACACAGAGCCTGGCAGATCAGCTGATGTGAAGGACAAGGAGTCTGAGATTGATGTGCCAGTGGAAGAACAAGGGTCACTTGTTGATGCAGATGAGGAAGAAGAATCTTCATCTGATGAGGACAGTGCAGGCCAGGAAGCAGCAGGTGTCAACAAAGCAGCAGAAGAGGCCTCCACATCAGAAGAGACTCAAGTGAAGAAGAAGAAGAGGCTGCACAGCAGCCAGATCATGCCTCTCATGATGAGCGCAGCGCAGCAAGTGCAAGCTCGGGGGACGTCTCTGCATCACATGACACTGCAGCGGCAGACATGCAGTCACATGGCGCCTGAAATGATGACCAAAAAGAAATGGCAGCTGACAGCACAGAGGAATTGCCAGAACCAGATGACAGCTTGGAACCACAGCCAGTGATCGATGGTAAGCCATCAAACATGCATTGATCTGTGCTTTTGACTGCTGCTCGTGGCAGCTCTGCTTCTTTGGAGTTCCCAAGTGTCCGTTCTTTGCTGCCACCAGATTGTTGAGTGGCACACCTGGCAGCACTGAGTGGCACGGAAATGGCTGCTAATTAGATGCCAACACTGCTCCTGGTCTTTTGATGCAGACCGTCACCGTCCAGGTCAAAAATTTGATGAGCACAGGCCTTTGCGGTTGAGCATTGCTGCACGCAGAACGCATGTGAACCTTCTGATGGTAGGATATCCATAGCCATTGCAATATCTGCCCATACAATGATGACTTGTTCTTGGCGCGCTTGAAGCACACGACATCAAAAGCCCTGCCAGCTGTGCTTGGTGCAGTGCACATGTCCATCAAGCTTGTTGTATTGCTCGGTTGTGTTGGCCTTTTGCCAGATCATGAAACAACAAGAGCACTGCTGCTGAGGATGCAGGACAGGAGCAGTGAACATTTCCAAAAGAGGCTTGGGACTGCTCTGAAGCTGCTGAAGCCTTTCAGCATCAAATTGACTTCTTTCCTTTGCTGTAAGCCTCTGACTGCTTAACGCACAACACTACCACCTGTGCGCAAGGCTGGCATACATTGCAGTGCTTGTGGTTGCTTGTGCCAAAGACGGCACATTCAGCTTGCAAACAAACGTAATGTGCATGTATGTAGGGCGCAAAGGAGCCTTGCAAGATGCCAGCGTGATGCAAAGGTCGTATGCTGGAAGATGTGCAGCTTTGTGGTGCACTTTTGCTTAGCTGTAGGCTTGCCCAGCACATATTGCTTTCCAACTCAGAAAGTGCCGCTGTTTTGCAGAGAGCATGAGTCGCTGCCGCTAAGCATGCAGTACTTTCTGCTGAGCCAGTCCAAGGTGAAACAGTGCATACAGCACTTTGACATCAACAGGAGGCATGACGTTGTCCTCATGGTCATGGCAGACCAGCCTGAAAAGGAGATTGCTGCTCGTGATAGCTTGCTGAAGGCTCAGCAGACAGACTTACCTTCACGCCACCAGGCTTTGCATAAGGCTGTGGCAGACCTCAAGGTGTTCTGTGTTGGCACTTGAGAATTTGGCCTTTTTGCACTTACATATGGCTTGCAGACTTTGCAACCCAATACATTATCTTGGCATTGTACAGGGTGCCACAAGCTGACTTTGACTGTCCATGTGTGTGCACAAAGTCTATATGTCCAACACACAATGTAGTACAGGGCTAGCATGCTTGCAACAGCGGCAGACATTATTCCTTGTTTGGTTATGTGCAGGCGCAAGCGGTCAAGTTTCTACCGCTAGCCGGCAGGCACATGACGGCTGCAATATGTAGCCTCATGCAACAGAGACATACAAGAGCACATGTCGGCTTGGTTGAATCAGCCTGGACATCAGCTGCTCAGTGCCCGGCGACCTTCTATCTAGCGCATGAGCTCAGTCTTGTGGAAGTGGCTCTTTTCCAAGGTAAGGCATCTAGCTCTGGGTCTGTTGGCAGCCTCTTGTGTTTTGATGCAAGCAGAGCAAAGAAGGCATGTTTGTGATGTTGCAATGCAGGGAGCATATGACATGAATTTCACCCAATGTTGCACTCTGTGTGTGTGCGACCTGGCAGCAGTGCTTGGACTCATGTGACTTGACATTCATGGCAGCTTCTTGGCCGCCACTCAGATGCCTGCAATGGCATGCAGCTCTCTGCAGTCTATTGCAAGCTTTGTGGCGCCATCTGCAGCCCATCTCAGCTCGACGCAACGTCATTGCAAGCAATTCCAGTCTTGATGATAGTCATAACCACAATCCCTGCAATGATTGCAGTCTGCAGACCCAGCACCGACGAAGCCACAGAATTTGAGGAGCTGGATGCACCCAACAAGCTTTTCCAGATGTGTCAGGCGGTGGTGCAAAGGTACCGTATGCATGGTTGCCCTGACAACCCTGGCTCAGGGCGCCGTGGGCGATGGGCTGACTTCAGAAAAGACATGGCCACAACTGCCCAGCAGCGTCAGCTTGGGAACTGGACAGGTGACAGAAGCACATGGTACAGGCTGGTTACTAACAGCTCTGTCAAGGCATAGGACAACCTGTTGTCTGTGCTAGAGAAGAACAGGCAAGTTATGTTCAGATGGATTGCAGATGTTTGTATGCTTGTCTTGTTCAAACAGGTTCTGCTAGAGCGTGCCTCTGCCTGTGTGTGTGCACCTGCAGCATGACTAAGTATGCAACAGTGCGTGTATTGTTATGCTATGAATATACATCCACCCAGAAGCAGCAAGTAGCTTGCAACATGGGTGGATGGTTCCATACGTGTTGCATGTGGCAACCATGTGGTTCTTGGCATGCCACACGTTTACCGCTGCCTGTGCTTGCTTGCAGTGAGGCGCATTTTCGCTGGATGCAAAATGCATGCATAACAAAGCACAGCCTGTTTCAGTTCCATCATGGCATTGACAGCTGGAGAGATGTCAGTCGCCCTTGAGAATCTAGGTACTACCTCTGAGTCTGTTGCTCTTTGCTGTCTCAAGAAGCCTGCACACTGGGCAACCTTTTGCAGCTCATGTTGGCATGGCATGCACTATACGCTGGGAAGTGATATGCTGAAGGTACTTTGTGCACCAACAAGCATCAGCTTGCAGCATATCTGTCATGTTGTGGTCTCCTTGTGAGTTTCTGTTATAGTGTCAGCAGCAAGTGCTTAGCAGTACACACAAAGATCAGCAACTCAACCATGAGAAGCTGTTGTCATGTAGCTGTAGAGCTAATTGTAGGATCTTACCACAAGCTGTGGATCAACTGCACTGTACCATGCAGGCAGTCCTGACTATAACCCTTTGGGTCGCCTCACAGATACAGAGAAAGGGTGGCTGAAGCATGCCACAGACTGTACAACAAGCACAAGTGATGTGCAAGGGCGGCATCTGAAGTACATGAAAGAGGCGCATGCAAAACGCACAGATTTGTTCAACGGTTACTCTGGGAGGAGTCACAAGACACAGATGCAGATGATGGCAAAGTACAGGAAGCGGCGTTCGGTACGCACTGCGTTACTTTTGTAGTCACATGTTCAGCATGTTGTTGCTTACATACTGCTTGTTTCAATTTGAAACTTTCAAGGGCCTTGCTGGTTCCTGGAAGCTGTTGTAAGCTTGACTTGGACAGCCATGCAACAGGCTTCATCTTGCGCAATAACGACAGTCTCAAGTGTTCCCAACTCCATGGCTTAGCAGATGTCTCGGCATCAATCATATCGTCGTGCCCGAACTCCACTCAGCAACCTCACACACATGCCAAGATAATCTCAGCTGTAAGCCGTTGCATAACATTGGTTTGGCTATCTGCACATCCATTGCTGCTGATTCACAAATCAGGTGTGCTGATCTTGTGGCAGGTGGTGTTGTGCCTGGCACTGAATGCAGCTGTTGCTGCAAAGGCCTCCTGCACAGTCAGCAGATCAGGCAGAACGGGTGTCTCGACCATGAATGCTGCAAGAAAAGCGTACAGGTGAACATCCTGTGTGAATGCTCTGTTGATTCAAGTCATGGCTATGTCTGTGCAAGCCATATCATGAAGCCAGCAGCTCCAGACAGAAGTTGCTGAAGTCTTTGTTTGTGCACACTGTATGTTCTGCATGTATGGTAAGCTAATGGCTGCATTCACTCAAGCGACTGTGCAAACTTGTGCAGGCACTTGCAGTCTTGCAGTCCTTTGCGTGCTCACTTGCATGTGGACTTGCTATGGTCAGGACACCATTGGGACAAATCCCCACTGGACAATGCTGAGCAACAGTGGATAGATTGCCTGGTAAGTGCGCCCTCATACTTTTTCCTACCGGCAGTACATTGGCTGTAACAATCATGTTGGAATGTTGTCGGTCTCTGTTTGCAAGCTTATGTTGGCAAATGCAAAGGATTGAGTTGCAGTGCAGATCACTAGTAAGACTAGTGATGAAGAGGAAAGGCAGGCAGCTTTGAGCGACATCAAACATTGGTGTGATCCACAAGGCTTCTACAGTAGTGAGCTTGTCAAGCTTATGGATTATCCAGTGTGAAGGCATCCAGTCCACATGGTGATTGTGCACTTGACCAGCAGACTGTTCAGCAGCATTGCAATGAAACCAAGATTTGGGTCAAAATTGAGTCAGTACAACAGCATTGCTGAGTGAATGGGTCTAGAAACATGTCTTGAGGATGCACTGATTTGCGTGTATTTCGAACTGACTGGATTGTGGAGTGTCAAAGTCAGATACAGTATGCAATGAAGCAGCATAAGCCGGTTCATGTGGTGCTTGATGTACACCTCAGAGGCTACGTGTACAGTATCAATACTGATATATAGAGATACCGATATTTGTGAGTCAAGCTGCTGGCATTATTTGCTGTGACCAAATCAATTTAACCAGCTGAGGCTGGTCATGACTATTAGGTCATGGCTGACAGTTCTGACGATTGGCCACAAGCGCATGAAGAGCACAGAGGATGTGTTAGTGGGCATACTTGCGATCCAAAGGCAGAGACGGTCCTGCAAGTGAGTGGAACCGACTCAAAAGTCGCCCGCAAGTGGAAGCTTTTGCGTGGATGTCATAATGACTGAGAGGGGCACGCACTGCGTAACTGTATCGGAGCACGAGTGGGTCTACCTTCTGGTTTCGGTGTTGTTGACAGCTTAGTCCACGACGCGTCCAATAGTTCCGGTGAGCAACTGTAATTGCAGCTGTCCTGAGCCTTTCCAAGATGTGTTTAACGATCGAAACGTTGAATTGAGGGTCCGCAGATCTGTGCGCAAGTGCTGGTCAGCAGCTCGCTATTTGCGGCCTTCGACGGCCTATACCGGCTGAGAAGGTTGCACGCATGGCGCGTCGCATGTCAACATGCGCCTTACTTGCGATTTTGGGACTCGCTCACGGTCAACGACAGCTGCAGCAGGCAACCTCAGGTAGGAGTGACCACCTCAACTACGCACGGCGAAGCTCTCGGTCTCGCTGCGGTCGTTCTGTAGCAGCAAATCGCGCGTGCAGGCACCATCAATATCGCTGGCATCAGTAAAGATTTAGGCCAAAGCTACTTGAGCGGTCAGCAGGCCACAAGCAGCATTTCCAATAACACCAGGTTTGGACAGTTCCGCTCAGGCATATGCTGCGTGATCTTGATCTTATTTTCCAAGGCGTAACAAAAGCCTGAAGTGCTGACCAGACTATGTGCGTAATGCTGCAGTTTTGTGGTCAGAAATGGCAGTGAGCTACAGCTGAATGGTCAGGTGTTCAAGTTTACGGGCGCAAACTGCTACTACCTCCTGCAGAAGGCAGCAGATAACAGCACACGCTCACTGGTGAGTCTCATGCAATCATGTAGCTGACCATGTTCTGCCCACCACCTACAAACAAGTCTTCCTTGGCCAATGCTGTCATTGTCCACAAAATTTTATGATCACAGTGCTATCTTGTCGATTGTCACAAAGTACCCTGTAATACACTTTTCATGTCATCTTGGCTTGCTCTTCCTTTGTAGGTGACAGATGCGTTTCAGGAAGCACAAAGTCTCGGTTTGACAGTCATTCGCACGTGGGCATTTAATGATGGAACCAATGACTCTTTTCCTCTTCAACCTCAGGCTGGCCAGTTAGATGCTGCTGTCCTCAGGTCAGCACCGTCAAATGTATGATGGCATGCTGCTGTGATGCAGTCAAGCTTTTGCACTGTTATGTGACAAAGCTTATCAGTTTGTGCATCAGTACCCCAGATCAAAACATGCACGGTGCACAAACTGATTGATCTGGGGTACTGATGCATGCAGAGCATCAGCATAGCTGCAGATGCCTGCAGATTTGTTGCCATTACGCTGCTGTCGTGTACCTTAATTGGACAACCGTTGCTTCATGTAGGAGTCGCAAGGTGCCTTCATGAAATTGGCAATCTGGCAGTTGAATCTGCACGATGCCATGATGCATCTCACAGACTGCACACTGTATGCTATGACATGGCTTTACCTTGATGAGATTTTCGGAAATAGTCAAAATGAGCCCGTTCGATCATCCACTTGTCAAAGCTCTCAAAACTTGTTGAATGGGTGTGAACATACCCAGGTGGTGTGTCACAAACAGTAGCTGCAATATAAAGGCAGCTGAGGCAAGCTGGCAGGTGTGACCTCACATAATAGCTTGGGGTGCTTTTCATGCAGTGATGGGTTGGACTACATAGTCAGCCAGGCCCGAGCGTATGGCATCAAGCTCATTTTGACCCTGACAAATTATTACGTAAGCTGCGCACAGCTCGGCATTGAGTGATGTGTCCACTCCTCTGTGGCCCGCCTGCCTGCCACTCTGTATGGCTGCCCTCATCAGTTCTCTTCCCCATGCTGAGCAGCACATCCCCCAAGTAGAGTACGCCTGAACAGCTTGGTGTGTGGGTGTGTGCGCGTGCTGGTTGGCATATATGCGTGCATATGTATGCGCATTTGTTTGTCATGCTGGAAGCATGTACCGTCTCTTCAATCACACATGGCAGAATCAACCCATCAGCAGGCTGGCTCAAAACTTGTATCAATGCGACGCAAAGTTTCTGCCGCTGACGTTTCTTTCAGGATCCAGCTTCTGCTCTGCATCAGTCTTCTGTTTGTATCATGGATGATTGCATGTTTAGGCAACACATTGTTGACAACAGCGGTATGACGCTTTTGCTGAGACTCACTATGGTGTTGCTTGCAGCCTGACTACGGTGGTATGCAGCAATATGTGTCCTGGGCAAACTCCACCGGAGGTGTTGTTCAGCAATTCTATACAGATACCAGCATTCAAGTGAGCATCCAATTCCTGTACACAACATGCAAACTTTGGAGCTTGTGAACCAACTCCAGCTGCCTGTGCTTCTTGCACAGGATTTTTGTTTGATCAGTTGGCTTTGTGAGCTGCCTATTGCAATTTAGGTGTGTACATATTTCCAGTCGTCATCAGAGTCAGTCGTCATCAGAGTCAGTCGTCTCCAGTGCGTGCTGTTCAAGCCTTCCATACACTTCGCGCACTGTCAGGTTGTGTTGGCAGCATTGTCATCAAGACAACAATGACTGGCTTTCATGACAGGTGTAAATTTGGCAAATTTGTTTTGCAGCGTGGACATGTCAGGCCTCTCTTGACCTCATTGTGGCTCATCTGCATTTCAGGCTCGGTATAAGGACTACGTAACAGCCATCATACTGCGTAAAAATAGCCTGACCGGGCTAGTTTACCGTGATGATCCAACCATTCTGGCCTGGGACATTGCCAACGAGCCCAGCAACCCTGGGGATGACTCTGGGGACATACTGCAGGTCTCATCTTTGCTGCTCTCCTTTCCTAAACTCTTAGGGTTTATACCTTGAACTTAAAGCCTAATCCCCAAATTTCACACTCAGCCGAAGAACTGTTGTGCAACTGCATGTTGTCTGTGCTGTTGTGTGTCAGCAATGAGCAGGGTGTGCTTGCTTTCAACACGGTGTTAGGATTGTGTGCATGATCTCTTGTGGCTGTACCTGCTTTTTGCAATAAAACTGCGCCCATGTCTGCACAGATCAGTTTCTAGAGCGCTGTGATGAGTCAAATGCTAGCTCAGTTCTGCTTCTACAGCCTCTAAAAGAGTTGGCACAAGTATGCCCTGCCCTGCCCAGTCCTGCCCTGCCCTGTCCTGCTCTGCCCTGCACTGCCCTCATCCTGACATGTGTGTATTCAGAGTTGGTTGGAGCTGGCATCAAGCTATGTGAAGTCCATTGACTCCAACCACCTGGTCTACACCGGTCTTTCAGGCCTCTTTGGAATTTCTACACCTCAACTGTGAGTCTACTGATGGCTTTCCAGTCTAGCCTTTTCCTAATGCACATCCCACTCTGTCAATGTGTGCATGACTTCCCAGTTGCAAGTCTGTGGTCAGGACTCTGTCTCTCAATGATATGGACTACATGTTGGGGTGTCCCAACATGCAACATTACGATGTAATGACATATGTGCCTGGCTTGATATGCTCAATGTGGGTGTTGTCACCTTGCAGGTTGCAGCTCAACTCCAACATCAGTGGGTATTATACACCATACACCTCGATACCATACGACCCGGCATGCAATGGCAATGACTACGCCCGTAACATTGCGACTCCTGACATTGACATGGCCAGCCTACATTTATACCCAACAGTGGCGCCCTACTGGACTCAATATCTGCAGCAGCAGGTCAGTCATGCTTGATGGCTTAATCACCATGCAAATGCAATGCAAACAAGTCATGTATGAAGCTGTTGCTCTGTCAGTAGCCGTCAATGAGGGTTTGTTACTCTGGTAGTTGTTGGAGAGGTATATGTTGTACTAAGTTGCTGAGCTTACTTTTTTTTGCTGCTGCAGCTTTCAGATTGCTGCCATGTCTACAGGAATGCTCTGCATGATCTGGTGTGATTTGCTGCGCTGCATGCCTGTATCTGCACTGTATACCTCATACTATAAAAGTCAGTCTGCAACACCTTCCAATCAGCCTGTCCAATGACACCAATTTCTAGCAAGCTGACCACTTGTGTTCCAACAAGCATGTGCAGGCATTGCACAGTCGCCTGCATGAATGAAGCTGATTGACCGTGTAAGTCTGTGGTGCTGTGTAGATGCCGTGTAAGTGATGCTGTGACCGTGTAAGTGATGATGTAAGTGATGCTGTGACCGCGTAAGTGATGCTATGTAGGTGCAATCCATTTTCAATTTGACAGAAGCCGCTGGCAAGCCTTTGATTGTAGACGAGTTTAATCTGCAGCGACCCATTGCACAGCGAAACGAGGGCTTACAGCTTATCTATGGGCTTTTAATGAATACCACTGCCCCTGTAGCAGGTGAGCTGCTCACACCAGCCTTGTTCAACTTTCCTACACGACAAAACGACATGCAAAACATTGATTGAGCATGCACTCGACATGCCAATGATGGTTCTGTTTGGCCTGGATGTTGCTTGAGGTGTTGAGCAGGTGCATAATCAGGAATCTGGCTGGAGCCATGCTGGATGCGTAGTCATTGCCACCGCATAACAGGTTTACTGATTAATAGAATGTATGGCCTGGGAGGTACCTACAGTAACAATGCACTTTCAGCCTTCTGAGTGTCAATAGTGTTTTCTAGAGTAAGAAGCAAGCAGTCGAGCTGTCAGAAAGCCCACTCCAGCGCATGTTTGGACTCTGTATATACCTTGCGTGTGTGGCAAAGTATGTGCACAAAAGGGTCACACACCATCATTACCTACCTAGTCCTTGCAGGCAGCTGTGTTTGGATGGTTTCATCTCCCTCATATCCAGACTATGATGGCTTTCAGATCTATTTAACCGAGAATGCGACAGCTATGCCTCAGCCGACACCAAGCAACACAGTCGCACAGCAGGCGGTCATCAATGGCCAAAATGCCCAGTTTAGAAACTTTGACGCTGCACTGTCTTGTGTTCTGAGAAGGAACCAGCAGCAGCCAGCAAATGGATCTTGGCCATATGTGGATGGCTGGGATACCACATTAAGTATCATTAGGTAAGTAGGTTTGAATGCTGTACGATACAGCAATGTCTCTGCATACAACATGGATCAAGTTTGCATGTCACCAATGCCCACCCGGCCTGCATGCAGTCAGTAGGCATGTATGGTTTTATGTTGGACCAGTTTGCTGCATGCTTCTGTATGCACAATTGCACAAATTTCAAGGCTTGTCTTGGTGTTGCAGACAGGCATGATTGATCAGAGTTTCAGTTGTTGCTTGTTTGCAGTAGATCAAGGCTGTTGTTGTTTGTTTGCAGGTCAGCAGCAGCTGTGTTCAATTCCTCATCTTTATGATGATAAAAAGTAATTTCGGAGTCAGCAAAGAGTAGCCGTTCGTTATGTTCTTTCTTATGTCTTGGAGCTTCGATTGCGGTTAAACTGTCATTATGTGACTATCATATGACAACTGATTTTGTTGTACTGACACAATGTCTTGGTATTGTTCATAGCAGACTAGATAACACTAGTAATTACCAATGATAGCCATAATAACAGTAATATCAGAGGCAGCAATGTGTCACAGGTCTGCACTTGTGTACCTTTTGCAGCAGCTTGGGACGCAAGCCTTGCGTGGTTGGTGGAAGTTGCATAACTCTTTTGGGGTGTGTCCTATTACCCTGTACTGCTTTCATGGGGTCACTGCCTCGGGTCACTTCTCGAAACGGCATACTCACCTTTACCATCACAGACTTGCGTCTGCTTGATGCATGATGTCACACATGCTGTATGGCACAGTGTGGTGTTTTATTGCAGCCCATGTTAGCCTCATCAGCATCGTCAATGACAGCAATAGCAACAGCAGCATTGGCAGCAGTGACAATGGCAGTAGTGACACAAGCAGCAGTGCCAAAGGCAGCAACAGCCAGCAGCGCATGTTGGCATCACAATGCAGTAATGGGGGCAGTCGGCAGCCCCATTTGGGCCTGAGGTGAGGGCATCATCAACCAGCAACTAGCTGGTGGTGTATGCCTGTTCACATCTCTGCTTGCTTTGCTCCAGTTGTTCAGTTTGCACATTTCTGTATGTTGTGTGCTGATATGCACAGTTTGCGCTGCATACATAGCCTATACATTTCACACCATGTCATATGTGATGTCAGTCATGCTACCTTGTTCCTCTTTGATAGCTGAGCCAGATATTGGTCACATGAATGTGGGACCAGGTTGTATGTTGCAATGCATTTATGTGCACAAGTCACTACATGCTTTTGGGCCTTGCCACTATTGCCCTAGGCGTTACAGGGTTCGCCCCATTGAAATTCGACCGTTCTGTGTTAGTCAAGTTACAGGCGGCTTGTTCACTTTTCACACAGACTGAGGACTCAAGCACATACAGACAGCCAACAAGAGCAGCTTCAGTGCGCCGGCCACGAGCTTTGCCTTGTGCCTGGCTCTGTGGACAAGTACCTGCTTGCGCCTGATTGCACTCTTCAAAAGAGCCTCGACACACATGCTGTGGGCTTTTTACTCTGCTGATATAGGTATACCACTGACACAACCTCCAGTTTCAGCTCTACGTGCGTTGTGCTTGCGCTCATGGCCGGCCGTCTGGACTGTCAGCCTCGACCTAACAGTCAGCAGCAGACGCTACAATGGTTTTTCAGCAGCTTTTAACATCAGCGGTTCTACTTGACTGTAAACATAGTCTCCGAGATGCATTGCGCAGCCTAACACAGCCTTGCATGACTGCATGCTGTATCTACCACAATATCTATGATCCAGGCATTTTACCAGGCTCTGTTAATCAGTGCATTCTTGGGAACGTGTATCTGAGATCCCATCTATCAAGGGAACTCTTTTGGGGGTACGCGTGTTTTTTTGGGTGCGTTGGATACGTCTTGCGGATCCGGGTGGGAACGTTGGATGCGGCTGCGGTGCGCGGGCCATGGGTGCGTAGGCCATGTGCAGGTGCGGCGGCCACGTGGTGCGGTGAGTGCGGATTAGACGCAGCCGCAGACACTCAGTGCAGATAGCGCAACGTCGCAGGCAAGACGCAATGAAGATCAGGTCCAGCAACAGCACGTTGCCCAACGCATGGCCCGGCCGAGCGCCGGCTGCCTTTTGACACCATACCATTTGTGTTGCCCATTGTGACATTTTGCCTCCAAGCTTGATGGCAACCTCAGACACTTGCCAACAGAACATGCCAACTTCACATATGTATATATATGCATATTCATATGCACCAAAACATTGTGTCTGGCCAATACTTTCTGGTGCATACGTTGGTCTTGCATTTTGCAGTAGTTGCAGCAGAGTTGAGGTGAAAGACACATTAGTTCACCTGGTTTGAGCTTGCTTTATCCAGTCTGGCTGCATGATATCAGCTTGGCCAAAGCTTTTCAGTGTAAGGCACAAATGCAATACAACCGTGCTCAACAATCCGCTTCTGTGCAGAGTCTATGTGACAAGAGGTCCAGCATGCACATTGCGCAATAATTGCTGTACATGTACTCCACTTGCAATGGCCGAAATAGGCACCTCTGAGGTCAGGAGAGATCAGACTGGAGTGTGAGGCTGTCCCAGCAAATTCTGTTACTTTTGCGTGGTAAGCTCATGACAGCAGGACTCCAGCATCAGGAAACAGCTGGGGGACAAAATTTGTGGGATGTGCACTCATATTTGGGCCATGGCCTTACCACCCGACCCACGACGCTTGACCTTGCGCCGTGGATCGAATGGCTATGAGGAGCACCTCAAGAGGAGCACAACCACCCCGCGAACCAGCGGCTCGGCTTTCAGGTGTTGCTATAGGAGTTCTTGTCCATAACGTGATTTTGCACCATATTTATAGGCTGCAACTTTGTCACATGTGCGAGTATGGGTCTTGGGATAGCTCACATGTATATGCCACGACCAAAAACGTTGCGCGCACCGTATCAAGTCGCGTGTTACAGTTGTTCCATCCGAGTCAAATCATGAAAGCCGAAGTCAAATCAAGAAAGCCAAACATCCTGTGAGTTCTACGTTACTCCTTTTACATTGCTTACTCACTTGAGTTGCGGTGTATTGCGTTGCCGATCGACAGCAGCCAAACCGCTAGGGTGAAGAAAGCATGGCAGGCTATCGGTCGGTCAAGCTTTGCTAGCACAATTGCTCGACAACGGCAAATACCCTTTGTAACCATCAAAGCCAGCACATATGCTCTAGAGACACTGAGTCAACACGTAGGAATTTGGCGAACTAATTCAAAGATCGCGCTTCTCGCCTCACGCAGGATTCAAAACAAAGCTTTTCGCCTTCTTTGAAGTGTACTACTGTACTGGTGTACCCTATCAGCTGTCTGAAGTGTGCTGAATTGTGATGACACTACAAATCTCAGCTGCCATGTCATTTCAGACATCAAATCTAACACGTACCAGAGCAGGATCAGAGGTAGTGTATCCTTTTGGTACATCTTTGCGTAAACTGAAAGCTGAAACAGCGCAGCAGCAAATGTATAACAACACAGCTGAATCACACACGATGACACACTGGCACACTTTGTCATATGTATGACATGAGTCTTTATAGTATGGATCGGCCCCTAGCCGAAGCCGGCCTTCTGGGTGCAGTTGGGGGGCGTGTTGTGCTGGGCCTGTGTGCTCTTTGTGCTTTCAGAGTCAAATCATCCGCCAGAAAAACCTGCTGCTCTTTGTGGTTGTCAAAGAACATTGTACCCTGGTGACCCTTGCCGAATGCTGCATCTAAAGTGGCCTGCATATCACCACAACTTGCATGCTCTGTCACCTTGTTGCGTGCTCAGACAACATGGTGTCAAACACCGTCAGAGTTTCAGTACACCTGAATGTATTGCCCTGCAGGTGTCATTGACATGCTTCAAATGTACAGTCAAAAGCTGCCACCTCCTCTCAAAGCCTCCAGCAACCATTTGTGACAATGCTGCACCAACAGCTTGCAAGCATTGAATGTGTGTGCCAGGAAGCTGCACCAATCTGCATGGCTCAGTGTGCATGCATTCTGTACAATCCGTATCTTGACACAACGACACGCAGCACTGCTATCTGCGCATACCTGCGTCTGCATCTGGCTGCCAGAATAGTCAGCGGTGGTCCTGTCAGGCATGTCAAGAGCCAATGCCAGGATGTTGTCTGTCTTGTATCTAGGATTGTGGTCACCCAGCGCCACAGCAGCCTGAGCATATGCAGTGACCGGGCGCCTGTGCTGCGCAGTGCTGATGGGCCTCTTAGTCACTTTCTTAGGCAGCTGCTGCAGCATCCACACTTCTTGCTCCTCATCCCATTGGGCCCGGTCCATGACCTGCATGCACACCGGGGATGTCTCACTGTTGAGCAACTCTTCTTCATTTGTGACGCTTCTACACTATCGGTAGCTGAATTCCGACAGTGAGCTAGGCCTAATGGAATGGTCCTGATCCCTGAGTCCGTCTTTGAGTGCTTATGCAGCTTCATACGTGCAGTGTCCAGCTGCTGTGGTCAGGCCAGAGATCAGCATCAACACACCCTGCATCACGCCAAACTTAGCTTAAAGGCTGGTCAGAGTCTGTTGCAAAGGTGTAGTGGTGTAGGGCAGGTGGTCTGTTCATCGCGCAGTCAACTGCAAGACTCTGTGCTCAGTGTCCAAGCAGATGGTGATATCTGCCCCATTAAGCAGCATGATCTCATGTGTCCTCCATAAGCAATGTCGAAGCCGTTTGGCAGTTGCACATGCTGGCCAGCACTGGAAATGCTGCCTTTGCTGACAGCATCACCTTGCTCTCAGCATCACCTTGCTCTACCGACTCATTTGATAACGCAAGCAGTCGTCAGAACTACCTTATGTGTGTCCTGTGAGGGGACTATGGGAATGCAACCAGGTTCTCAATTAGATAGTGCAGCTGCAACAGCTGTATGCAGTCAGGCTGTTCCTTCACCCCACGTTGAGTACCCCACTTCATGACACAATGTAGATCGCCTCAGCCAGCTTGCGATGTTACTGCCGCTGGCTGCTTGGCACCTGCGGGTGAGGTTACTGTGCTGTTTCAGGGCCACAGACAGGAAAATTTGTACGTGGTGGGCAGGGACACAGGCTTTGATGACAAGGTGTTTGAGCGTCAAGAACCATTGCAGCATTTTTTTGGTTGATTGAGTCGCAAGTGGCCTAGTGTACATGGCATACCCCGATGGTTGCTGGCATAAAGTTACATTCCTGCCACGGCTCAGGCCCTAACCCATGAGGGGGCATCGGCTCTTGTGAAGAACCATTGCAGCATGCGCACGCTATGCACTGACTTGCCTTGGAGGTGAGACAAGCAGTCAGGCCTACTCTTTGCACATCCTCAAGCCATAGTAAGGCATGCAGTAGAACCTAGCACGATTCGTAGTAGGCAAGCAGGGTAGCCAGTAGGCAAGCAGGGTACCCAATAGGCAAGCAGGGTAGCCAGTAGGCAAGCAGGGTACCCAATAGGCAAGCAGGGTAGCCAGCAGGCAAGCAGGGTAGCCGGCAGGCAAGCAGGGTAGCCAGCAGGCAAGCAGGGTAGCCAATAGGCAAGCAGGGTAGCCAGCAGGCAAGCAGGGTAGCCAGTAGGCAAGCAGGGTAGCCAGTAGGCAAGCAGGGTAGCCAGTAGGCAAGCAGGGTAGCCAGTAGGCAAGCAGTGAGGTGTACCTTTTGTACATCCTGGGGAGGAATGAAAGCTTGGATGACCAGGTCCTTGAGGGTGAGCTGCTGCTGCAGCATGCGCACGCTGTCCAGCATCTCCTCCTTTTCAGCAGCCCAGTCACCCCAGGCGCCATCAAGCTCCCCTTTGGCCTCACTGTATTTAGTCCACAGCTTGCGCAGCTTCCTGGTCACCTGCTCTGCCTCCTCCTGTTGAGTCACAGCAACAAGCGAGGTTACTGAAGCGTGCACAAGATGCTGTGGCAGTGACCTGGTAAGTGTTGTGCTGAGAGATAGGGTTTGTTACTGTCAAGCTCGAGTTCACTGTGGTTTTTTGGGCAGAAAAGTGGCAAACACCATTCCGGGCAGCCTAGGTCTGCACAGGTTGAGAAAAACCAACCGAAGGGCAGGAAAGACGGGGCAACAGCGTACACACAAGGCAGGAAAACGTTGTCCTGAGGCCACACAGGCACTCTTCATGTGCCGGCAGTTGGTTCAAGTTCTTTTGCAGTGGCAAACAGATTGCCCAAAGAGCAATGAAAAGGCTCCTGCAGACCCTGTAAAGGCAAAAGGGAAAGGCAGCAAAAGCATGCCTAGAGATGATACCACGTGCCCTGCGCCATCAAGGCAGCCCTCTTCAGGCCCGTATAAATCATGATGCGACTATTGATGGATAGCTATAGGGTTGGAAGACATTCAGTAAAGGGAGAAATAACGCTCTAAAGCTATACAGGCAGCTCTCGTTGTGTCGGCAGCCACTGAAAGCCTGTTGCATACATGAAGGGACTCCCATCAAGATCAGTGAAAGGGCAAAAGAGGGGCTGACAAAACAAACCGAAAGGCAGCAAAAACAATGCCTGAAGGCAGGGATACTTGCCATGCGCTAGAGGGCCATTGTCCTTTACATTATCGTTACTTGCTTTCCAAGTCTGCTCAATGGCCAAAAGGCCACCGGTAGTGTGTAGGCAAGCCGAAGGGCAGCAAGAGCATGCCTGAAGGGAGGAATATTTGCCCTGGGCCATAAGGGCAGCTTCCTCCATGTCAGCAATCTGCCTCAGCTTGGCGGCGTCCTTGCTGCGTTGCCGCTGCAGCTGCTGCTGCTGGCTTCGTAGCACCTCTTCTTGGCGGCGCGCTAGCTCAGACAGACCCCCTTGCGCCTCTCCTTGTAGTACTTTGCTTTCCATGGCTGCCAGCTGTGCCTCCAAATCAGCCCTGTACAAGATAAAGATCAAGGGTATGTGAGGCGGGGTCAAACGTGTGTGAGGTGGATTCAATGGTATGTGAGTGGCATCAAGCATATGGGAGGTGGAATCGTGAGGGGGGTATCAAGGGTATGTGAGGTGGGAGCAAGTCTGAACTGCTTTGGCTTGGCAACCAGCAAAAGTATGTCACCTGCTGTCGCACGGACCTGGATAATTGGTGAGTCTTGGCAGCAGGTGATCAGTCGCAATTGACTGCAGCTTTTGCAGGGGCACAATTTGCAGCAGGTCTACATGATGTACCTTGCTAACATGATCATGACAGCATGATCCTGTTGAGCGTGAACCTAATGCACATCATGCGTCGCAGAGAGGGAAAGCACAACAGGAGAACATGACAGCACTGTGTTGGGTGAAGGTGCATGTGATTGCTTGCTTTAGATTCCAGATCCATGTCAAACATCTGGTCACTGTAGATAGACAGTGCGAGGAAAAATGCTGGGACTGGAGTTCATACTTCTTCTTGGCTTCAGACTCCTGCTGAGCCTGGATCTGGTGCATGGAGTGGGCTCGCTGCTTGGCTGCTGCAGCCATGCGTGCAGCTTCTTGACTGGCACGTTGCCTCTCCTCCAGCACTGCTGCTGCCTCTGCCTCCGCCTTTTGTTGTGCCTCTTCATGAATCTGCGCATACAGTCAGACTGCCTTACGAAGCACTCTGCAAGGCAACGGCCTGAAACGAGCGTTGCATTTGGAATAACAGTAACAGTTCTGCATCCAGAAGAGCCAAGATATATGTTCCTGTTCCTGAAAGACGAAAAGCCTGATGCTTGCCCCCAAACGTTTCTGATCAGTATGTCACTATTGAATGGGAGGTTTTCAAAAACAAAAAAGTGATGTTTGTGTAGTGATGGTTGTCCAAAGCATTATGTGACCAGACAATGCGTAGGCACAGAACAGGCAAGCTGCACCCGGCCCTCTCTAGATATCAGCATGAGCTGTGTCATTGTTGAAGGCATATCAACCAAACTGCGTGACCTGGCTCAGAAACTGATGAGACAAGCAAGGCGTGAGCCACAGCAGGTGATCAGCTATACTACATTGATGCAGCAGCGTTTCTGCCCTGACTTTCTACACTGGCTGCTGCTTCTGCTGCGCCTGTGGGGAATTCAGTGCTGCATAGCCTTCTGCCAGAGCAGAGAACATACATGTGGCGGCACTACAGAACAGCCACATTGTAGTATTGTGGCCACAATACACCGTGTCATCAGACCACACATACGCAAGTTCTGTACAATTGCAGAACTGTATCTCTGCAAATGAAGAAAAGCAGGTCTGACCTTGGCTAAGGTTTCGGCGTCTAGCGGCTCCCGTTGTTGCACAGCCTCCTGTTGCATCTCCTGCTCCATCTGGGCTCGCATGGCCAGAACCTCCTCAGCACTCAGAGGACGCTCCACAATGCGCTCAACTCGCTGCTCATGATGCTGAGCCGAGGGCCAAGCCTGTGAGGCGGTGGCTGCCAGCTCAGCCTTGAGCCTCAGAATCTCATCCTGAAACTCTCTCAACATGGCGTCCTGTGCACAGACATTGACTTTGGTTCAGCCAAGACGTCATGCTGGTTTTGAAAACCAAGGCACCTTTCCTGTGCAAAAGCTAGGTCCTTCATATGCTGTTTCTGCATACCAGGCCCCTCACACGCTCCTGTAGAACCAGATCCTTCTGATCATGTTGAATTTGCATCCCCTCAGCAGACAACCGATCCTTCATCACGCCAGCTTGACGCCACTGCTCTGTATATGGACTTGTCCAGCTATGAGATCACGACTTGATATCACAAAGAACACAGGATGGACAACAAGCGTCATGAAAGACAGCATAGAGTCTCAGCCACCACCAACCAGCTCAAGCTTGCGGATATACAAGCATGCTGCATCTCATGCACTGCAGGCAGCTTGTAAGGGGTGGCCTGTGACCACGTACTCACATACAGCCCGGTTGCATACCTTGGGGTCTTCATTGATGCGAGGCTTGTTCTTGATGTTCTTGGCTCTGTTAGCGTACC
>JAABUP010004687.1_pt1 | contig 21969 bp, 27 predicted proteins | sample 5559201 | NCBI WGS metagenome assembly JAABUP01 (sample SAMN10711887, study PRJNA513373) | rock metagenome | isolation source: Antarctica rocks | place: Antarctica | reverse complement strand
AGGTGAGCACGCCTTTCGGGCGACCGGTCGAGCCGGACGTGTACATGACGTAAGCAATATCGTCGGCCGTGCAGTCGCACTGCACCGGCGCGTCTGTCTGGAACGCGGCGGCTTGCAAGGCCTCTTCCAGCGCGATAGCGACCCCGGCCGGCAACCCGAAATCCCAAGAAACAGGATTGTCCGTCAGAACAAGAGCTGGCGCGCTGTCCGCGACCATGAAGGCCAGGCGCTCGGCCGGATAGCCCACGTCGAGTGGAATATAGGCCGCCCCTGCCTTCATGATTCCCAGCATTGCAATCACGACGCCGGCCGACCGTCCCGCCAAGATGGCAACGAAATCACCCTTGCCTATTCCGCGAGAACGAAGCCACCGGGCAAACTGATTGGTAATACGGTCCAAGCTCGCGTAACTTTGGACGGTCGTCCCGTCCAGCAAAGCCACATTGTCCCCAGCATTACACGCAACAGCTTGAAACTGCGAATGCACAGTTGCAGTTCTATCATACTCAGAATTATACACGAGCGCCTCGCAACCATGCGGCCCATCACTTGATCTCACAACGCATAAGTCCGCAATCGGTCAAAGAGCTGGTGGACGCGCCCTTCCCGATGAGCTATCTTAATATTGCGACGCTCGATATCGGACGGCTTCGCAAGCAGACAACTGAAAGTAGTGCTTTGTTGATCATGCTGCGCTCCGTACATACCCGTAGATGAACAGCAGATGAAGCTAGTAGCAGGTGGAGTTGCACCGGAATGCGCCAAGGGTGAGAGAGTGAGTCGCGGCAGGTTGATTTCCAGAGCCAACCGTCATGGCTGATGCCTGGTGGAGCGAGTTCGATGGCGTTTTGCTCAGGGGTTGAACCCGGCCTCGATCTTGGAACTGAATGCGGGCGTTCTGTGTAGCGGGCTACATTGTTCTCCATGCGTTGATAAGCGAAATCCTGGGTCCAAATGACCCAATACACAGGAGATCATGCCGTGAGCATATATCAGGAGCTGTCTTATCTCGAGAACTCGGATCTGAAGACCTTCTCCGCAGTGGGAGCGAGTACATTTTCGTTTCATCACAAACTTGCTTTGTCACCGCTTGTTCAGATGGACGCCCTTCGGGATTTGGTCCGACACATGCATGACCAGCGCCTCTCCTATCATTTCGAATGCGCCGAAGGCGACCCTGGAGGCGGATGGGGCTCCCAGCCAAGTGGAGCCACGCTACTCGATGGATTCGACGCGCTGCCCTCGGGCAATGCGCTCGTTATTTTGAAGAGTGCACATCGTCATCCAGACTATGCACAATTCCTGTCTGCGTTTCTCGAGGAACTCGGGGAGGTGATGGGAAGCGGTGAGGTGCGACATTATAAGGCGCCTATCTGCACGATCATCCTGGCCTCCCCCAATCGCATCACCCCTTATCACATGGATGATGCCCACAATTTTCTCATGCAAGTGCGGGGATCTAAAGCGTTTTACGTTTTCGACGGCACACAGAACGACATCCTATCCGACCGCGAGCGCGAGGCATTTTGGGGCGGCAATTCCAATGCGGCACTGCTGACAGAGGCTAGGCAGCGGCAAGGCGTAGTTTACAACCTCGTTCCAGGTAGCGGCATACATGTTCCCATAGCCTACCCGCACTGGGCACAAAACGGTTCCGAAGTTTCAGTCGCGGTCAGCGTTAATTTTCGGCCAGCGCAAAACCGCAGTGCGGATATCCATGCGTTCAATAGCGCTCTTCGAAGGCGGGGGCTCCACCCCCGCGCACCAGGACAGAATCGTATGGTGGATGACATCAAGGTTGCGGCGTTCCGAAGCATGTCTTCCCTGAAGCAACTGGGGAAAGGGAGGGTTGAAGGTTAGTATGATGAGGCGTTAGCATCGGTTTGGAATTGTGCCGAAGCATGTAGATGTCTGATTTGAATCTCATTCAAAATAGGATGGCATTTCTAGTTCTTTTACGTAGAAATCGTTAGGACTAGTCGACTCGGTATGTGTTAATTTTCAGTCGGGATCAGAGGATGCTTGAGCGAGTGCGGTTATCGCAAATACGATTTGCTGCTCGATTGATGAGAGTGTTGAGCCGATTTGGAGTTGGCAAATCGATTATCTTCTCAAATCCACGAGGGCGGATCGGTCGCGCTATCATTGGCGCCGTGCTTGGATATGCACGAGTATATCAAACGTTGTCGGAAGCCGAAGCAGCAGTCTTAGCATATAGCAATGAGGGGCATGAGCATTTACATAACGTGGAGCTACACCTCGGTTTGAGTATGACCCCGAGGCCTAGCGATTACGCGGCCCTGTTTCACCTAGCACCAGAGACTGCGAATGCGCGGATGATATTTGATCTCGGCGGGAACGTTGGAAATCTATTTTACTGTTATCAGAAATATCTAGAGTTTAACAAAGGTCTAGTCTGGAATGTCTATGATCTGCCTCGCAATCTTGAGCGTGGATTGAGATTAGCCCATCAGCTGGGGACAAGAAATCTTAGATTTACTGATTGTTGGGCCGATGCCAGCGGTGCGGAAATTCTAATAGCTTCTGGATCGCTTCACTATTTTTCGAAGTCCTTGCCTCAGCTCGTGGAAGAACTGCCTGACAAGCCTCACTGCATCCTAATCAATCGGACACCACTGACAGATCAACCTTCGGTGGCGGTTGTTCAGGACGCCGGGCCGTTCCGTGTAGCCTGCATGCTCTACAATCGCGAGGCGCTGATCCACGATTTTGTGCGGCTCGGTTACACCCTTGTGGACGCTTGGCAGGCGGCCGAACTGAGTCTTGAGGTGCCAGGAAGTCCTGACCACAGGATCTCCGCTTATTCGGGCCTATGGTTCAAGCTTGGTTCCTGAACGACCGCGCTGATCGATCGGCCGCCCTCGCAGGATTTTTGGTGAGTGTCCGGCCAGCGCCGTAGCGAGGGTCGTCTGAGTGTCGGGGTAATCGTCAGGTGTCTTTGATGGAGCAAGGATTCATAATGCTCCCGGGGCGAGGCCAATGTCGCCTCGGAGGATCAGCATGAGAGCCTGCTCGAATGTCAAGCGGCTATCGATGGCGCGGCGCCAGCTCACTATGAGCTTCGACTTCACGAAGACGCGGGGGATGAGATACCGTCACGTGTCTAGCAGGCTGCTGAAAAAGCCTCTGGACCACCTCGAAAAACGTGAACAGGCGGGGATCAGAGCTGGACCAAAGCCAGTACGGAGCGCGGCGAAAACGAGTTTTTCAGCAACCTGCTAGTCTTACTGCGTAACCAACGTGGGGTGATGCTGGCCAGGTATCATAGCCGATGGCAGCGTGGACATCGATCGAGGCTCTTGACGAAAGCGACGGTCAGCCATGCGGCGCATTATTGCGATGCAGTTGGGCACGTGGCGCTCCGATCGCGGTGGCGGCGCTGTCGGGTCATCCACGACGGGGAACGGCAAGTTTCGCGCCGTGACCGCTACTCATGAAAGCGCGGGCGTACCGGATCGTCCAGGCCCTTCCGCTGCAATGGAAGTGGGGCGGGATCGGGTCAGAAGGCGTTAGGCGCGAGGTGCGGATGGCGTCGCTAGCGCCAGCTTCCATACTACGTCATTGCCGAAGAACCTCTCCACGGGAACGGCAAGCGCCTCTGCGGCCAATCGCAACGTCGTAGCTGGAATGCGGGACTTGCCGACTTCGTACTTCTGTAGCCGCTGATATGAGATCCCGATGGAGAAAGCAAGAAGCTGAAGCTCCGTGCCGGCCGCGATCCTAGCCTCACGAAGGGCAGCTCCTATGAGGGCATCTAAATGGCTCGCCTTGTTCATCCTCCAGCCCTCGTTTCTGCCACAAGGGCAGGTCATACTCGAAGGCTGGTAGATGCCTAAGCGAGAGATTCAGTTGTGGTTAATCGGTCGGCAGTGAGGGGATCAGGGGCGGGGGGAGGGTGTACTAACGCAGAGCTGGCGCTTAAACCATCGCCTTGCGCCAGCTCGGGCCCAGGGTGGCAACATCCGAAGCGGTCCGGGCCACCGCGAGAAAGAGGCTTATCGAAATGGCTACTCACGCCAGTGGTATAGCCGCGCCGCTCGACAACCGGGCCCTGTTACGATTCGACGACAGCGCAGCGCCGATCGCGACTAACCTTGATGCCGCGCTGATCGACCTGGCCGGCCGGGTCGAGCGTCTGTCCCGCCGATGCCAGACCGTCGCTGACCGGCGAGCCACGCTCGAGGATCGGTTGATGGTGGACGGTCCGAAACGGCCGGTGCCGCCGCCGACGCCTTCGACCGATCAGAGGATCGTGGACACGTCGACCGCGACGGTGACCACCCTGACTGTCACCGGCCCGAAGAGCGGTGACCCGGCCTGGGTCGAGTGGGAGCGTGTCCGCGACACCGACGCCGCAATCTATGAACGCGACCGCACGGCCATGGAGGAGCGGCTCGGCTTGTCTGAGGTGTGCAGCCGGCATAACCGCATGTGGTGTCGCCTGCGTCGCTGGACCGAGGACCTCGCGAAAGTGCGGCCCACGACCTCTGCCGGCCTCGCTGCGAAAGCTTCGGCGATGCTGTCGCTGATCGGTCCGGGCTGCTGGGCCGCCGCGGAAGCGCTTACCGAGCATAACGACCTGGCCTTATCGATCCTGCGGGATGCGGTGGCGATTAATCAACCGGGAGCGCTCGCGTGAGCACGCCCGCGACCCGTGACGGTGTGGTCTGCGCCCGGACGGTCCACGCCACCATCCCGGTGCCGGTTCCTTCGGTGCCGCCGCTTGTGCCTGTGGTGGTGGCCCGACCCGATCGTCACGTCAAGGCCGCCCAGGCCAGCGCTGCCGAGACCGAGGCTACGTTTAACGGGTCGAGCCCCACGGCGAGCGACATCGATGTGGGCACCCGTAATCGTGCCATTCGCAACGTTGGTCACCGCCCCGGCGCCCAGGGTGGCCGGCGTACCTGATGGGGCCTGCGGGACTGCGCCTCGGCCCGCTCACGCCAGCGGTACAGCGTGGCCCGGCTGACACCGACAGCCCGCGTGGCTTGCTCTGCGGTCAAACCGTCGGCTCTGGCTCTCAACCAGCGTGCAATGCCGCCCGACCGTTTCGGATAAGATGACAGGGCAGGCCAAACGCCTGCATGGGGTTAGCCCAATGACCTGACCCCCGTCTTTCATCCAGCCATTACGAGAGTCCGGCGGTGATTTGATCCTTGATGGTCGTCGCTGGCAATAGGCCGGCGCGCGGAGTGGTCAGGGTGCGCAGCGCGCCGGCCGATCTCTCCGGATAGGGTGCGGGCGCAGTCGCGGGGCGTCAGGTAGCCGAGGCTGGAGTGCGGCCTCACCTCGTTGAAGTCCTTCCGCCACGCCGCCAGGACTGATCGGGCTTGGGCGAGCGAGTGGAACAGCGTCTCGTTGAGCAGCTCGTCTCGCAACCGGCCATTGAAACTCTCACTGAAGCCGTTCTGCTGGGGCTTGCCCGGCGCGATGTAATGCCAGCGCACCTGGCGCTCATCGGCCCAGCCGAGGATGGCGTTGCTGGTCAGCTCCGTGCCGTTGTCGCTGACGATCGACGCGGGCTTGCCGCGCCAAGCCACGATCGCGTCCAACTCGCGCGCCACCCGCCGCCCCGAGATCGACGTATCGGCGACCAGGCCCAGGCACTCGCGGGTGCAGTCGTCGAAGACCTCGAGGATCCTGAAGCGCCGTCCGTCCGTCATCTGGTCGGAGACGAAGTCCAGGCTCCAGCGCTGGTTGGCGGCGGTGGGCAGGTCGATCGGCCGCCGCTCGCCCAGGGCCCGCTTGCGACCGCCACGCCGGCGCACGGTCAGCTTCTCCTCGCGGTAGAGCCGCTGCACCTTCTTGCGGTTCACCCGCAGCCCCTCGCGCCGGATCAGCACGTGCAGGCGCCGGTAGCCGAAGCGCCGCCGCTCGGCCGCCAGCGCCTTCAGCCGCTCGCGCAGCGGCCCATCATCGAGCCTGGTCAAGGCGTACCTGACGCTGCTGCGGTCCTTGCCGATCACCCGGATCGCCCGACGCTCGCTCATCTCGAAGGCAGACCGCAGGTACGCCGCGGCCTCCCGAGCGGCGGCAGGCGTCACCATTTTTTTCCCAGCAGATCCTTCAGCGCGACGTTGTCGAGCATCGCATCGGCCAGCAGCCGCTTGAGCTTGGCGTTCTCGTCCTCCAGCGCCTTCAGCCGCCGCGCCTCCGAGACGTCCATACCGCCGTACTTGGCCTTCCACTTGTAGAAGGTGGGCGAGCTCACCCCGTACTTCCGACCAAGCTCGGCGACGGTGATCCCCGCCTCCTGCTCCTTCAACACACCGACGATCTGCTCCTCGGTGAACCTCGATTTCCTCATTCGTCCGTCCTCTCAATGGGTCGGACTCTACCAATCGCTGGAGGAGTTTCAGGGGTCAGGTCACCAACGTTGCTGCTACGAGCCGCAAAGTAGCGGTCGGCGGCTGGGGTTCAGACGCCCTGGAACAGGAGCTGGCCTGAGTCGGTGTCCAAGGCGGGTAGGTCAAGGAGCAGGCACGCGGCCATGTCCAGGCGGAAAGTGCCATACGGGTTGACGTGTCCCCAGGCCAGCGGCGTCAACTGAGGTGGCTCTGGAATTCTGGACAGGTCGGCTGAGTGGATTTCCTGCCTGACGGCGGCCAAGGTGGCTGCGGATCGGGAGAGACGATGAGCAAGCGAACGCGCCGAAACCACGCGCCGGCCTTCAAGGCCAAGGTGGCCTTGGCGGCCATGAAGGGAGAGAAGACGCTGTCCGAGTTGGCGCAGCAGTTCGATGTGCACCCGAACCAGATCACGGCTTGGAAGGCTCAGCTCGTGGATGGCGCCGCCGAGGTCTTCGGTTCGGAGGCGAAGGCAGGCCTGGCGGTGCCAGCCATCGATGTGAAGACGCTTCACGCCAAGATCGGCGAGCTGACATTGACCAACGATTTTTTGTCCGGCGCGCTCGGCAAGGCCGGCCTTCTGAGCGCAAAGCGATGATCGACGGCGATCACGGCCTGTCGATCACCAAGCAGGCGAAGGCGCTCGGGATCAGCCGAGGCAGCGTCTACTATCTGCACCGTCCGGTGTTGCCGGCCGACCTCGCGATCATGCGGCGGATGGACGAGATGCATCTCGAGTTCCCCTTCGCGGGAAGCCGGATGCTGCGCGACCTCCTCAATCGGGAGGGGGTCGAGATCGGCCGCCGGCACGTCGCGACGCTGATGAAGCGGATGCGCATCGAGGCCCTGTACCGGAAGTCGAACACCTCCAAGCCGGCGTCGGGCCACAAGATCTACCCCTACCTGCTGCGCGGCATGACGGTGGACCGCCCCGACCAGGCGTGGGCGATGGACATCACCTACGTCCCGATGGCTCGTGGCTTCGTCTATCTGGCCGCCGTGGTCGACTGGTACTCGCGCCGGGTTCTGGCCTGGCGGCTCTCCATCACCATGGAGGCGGGCTTCTGCGTCGAAGCCCTCGAAGAGGCCCTTCCCTCCGTTCGCCACCCCGCGATGCTTCGCATCCGGGGCCCCTGGCTCTCTTCGCCCGGCATGGCAAGCCGGGCATCTTCAACACAGATCAGGGATCGCAGTTCACCAGCCACGAATTCACCGGCGTGCTGCTCAAGGCCGGGATCGCCATCAGCATGGACGGCAAGGGAGCCTGGAGGGACAACGTGTTCGTCGAGCGGCTCTGGCGCTCGATCAAATATGAGGAGATTTACCTCAGGGCGTATGACACGGTGAGCGAGGCTCGGGCCTCGATCGGCCGTTACTTGACCCTTTACAATGGTCGCAGGCCGCATTCGAGCCTTGACCGGAAGACGCCGGACCAGGCCTATTTCGACAGGCTGCCGCAGATCGCGGCGGCCTGAACCCGGCAGGCCTCCACTCACCGAAGCGACAGACGCTGTTCAGACAAACCGAGCCACCTCAAAGCGCGGGCGACGACGACCCGATGTAGCGCGGCGATCTGGATGAGCGCGCGTATTGCCTCATCCGAGAATGTTCCCGAAGGCTGATTGTCGTTGCCATGAGGAATCACTCTCGTCCGGGCCTCTGACGAGGGGGCTTGAAGGTTGCCAGCACGCTCTGCCCCTTCGTCGGAACGGCCATCTCTCGGCGAGGGACTGGCTACGCGGTCAAGCCCCGAAGCCGCGGAGCGGTGCGCCGGCGGCGCAGGGCTCGCCAGCGTAGACGGGCGCATGCCGTCTGAAAGTCAATCCCCGGCATCCTCATCGAAGCCAATGCGCTTCTCCGACCCACGTCCGGACCGACCCAGGAACATTCAAACGCGGCAACGACAATCAGCCGTGGGGAACATTCTCGAATGAGGCAATACGCGTCTCACCTTGATTGATGCTGTGGAACGGCCCCCTACGACAGCATCCAAGTGCTAACGTGGTCGTTGCTGGCAACGCCACAGGTAAGGAGCCGTTCCATGAAAGAGATTACCACGATCGGGCTGGATCTCGCCAAGCAGATTTTCCAGGTCCATGCCGCCGATGTCGAGGGAGCGCCGGTAATAAGCCGAAAGCTGCGGCGCGCTGACGTGCTGAGCTTTTTCAGGAAGACGCAGCGTGTCTGGTCGGGCTCGAGGCGTGCGGTGGCGCACACTATTGGGCGCGCGAGATCGCGGCCCTCGGGCATGAGGTGCGGCTGATCCCGCCGGCCTATGTCAAACCATACGTGAAACGCGGCAAGACGGACGCCGCCGACGCCGAGGCGATCTGCGAAGCGGTGACGCGCAAGACGATGCGCTTCGTCCCGGTCAAATCGGCCGATCAGCAAGCGGCCGCCATGGTGTTGAAAACCCGCGAGCTTCTCGTGCGCCAACAGACCCAGGCCATCAATGCGCTGCGCGCCCACCTTGCGGAACTCGGCATTATCGCCGCGGCCGGGACGACGAAGGTGGCCTCCTTGATCGATATCGTGCGTGACGAGACCGACGCTCGTCTCCCGCAGGCGGCCCGTTTCGCCTTGAGCGAAATCGCCGATCAGATCGAGGGGCTGAGCCGGAAGATCGGCAAATTGGAACACGCCATCGTGATGGAGGCCAAGCGTGACGACGACATGCGGCGTCTATGCACGATCCCCGGGGTCGGCGCCATCATCGCTGCCTCGATCAAGACCACGGTTCCCGATCCGGGGGGATTCACGTCCGGCCGCCACTTCGCGGCCTGGCTCGGCCTAACGCCGAAGCCCCATTCGAGTGGCGGCAAGGAGCGGCTCGGCGGGATCTCGAAGATGGGCAATCCGATGTTGCGCTCCCTTCTCGTACTTGGCGCCACTTCGGTCCTGCGACATGTCAAGGGTAACGCCAGCGCGCCGCCGTGGCTGAGCGCGCTTCTGGCAAGGCGTCCCTTCAAGGTCGTCGCTGTCGCGCTGGCCAACAAGATGGCACGGATCATCTGGGCGCTCCTCACCAAGGGCGGAAAATATCGAACATCTGGGAAGACAAGCGAGGCTCACGCTTGAGCCGGCGGTCGACCAGGACGAACTGACCGGCGGTCTCGCCGGCCAGAGGCAAGGTGTAGTACCGATGATGAACCATTGGGACGAAATCCCGACGCAGGAGAGGCCATGCGCGACGATGCGCTCACAGCGCGTTTGATTGATTAGGCCACTTGTATCGGGGACTTCATCAAGCCCGGCGGTGTGATGCCGCGCTCAAAGGCCGGACATATGACCGCATCGTCCTCGATCGGGGCGTCGTCTGAAAAAGCGCTTGCCTGCGGGGCCGTTCCACATATGCCGCGCTGCACTTACGCCCGCTCCCGCATAGGGCGGGGGCGAAAACGGGCTTAATCCAGCGGCGCCACAGTATCCCCGTTCGTGCTGTCATTTATGGCAGGACGGGGGGCGGAAACAGGGCTTAGATGAAGAAGAGGGAACAGCTTTCCAGTAAGGGCGGCGTAGACGAGTCGCATGTTGATAAGGTGCTGATGGGCTACTACATACCTCGCCTCAAGCTCTGCTACTGCCGCAATGCTTTCTGGGCTGTTATCTGCAACTTGCATTTGGCTGGGAGCATCTGACGGGCGAGCACGATCTTCTCGGCCGAGATCGCCAATGGGAGACGGGATGGACGCCTTTACGGTGTTTGGCGCGACTCGCCCCATATGATCGCTGTTTGTCAAGACTGATGCGGTACTGTCCAACAGGCCCGCTCCCTCTCTCTTTGGCGGCTCGCGGGAAGCAACCGGGACGGATCGCGGCGGAAGCACCTCGGTTACCGGCGCGTCCAGAAGCATCGGCCGAGGGACCGGAAGGGGTACGCTCGCCAGGACGCGCGTGGGTCGGGGAACAGGGAGAGGCACGCTCGCCAGGGCATGTATGGCAAGAGGCCGCGGCGGAAGGTCAGACTCCTTTGTCGGACCCTCATCGACCCTAGCCGTCACGCCGGAAGAGGGCGGCAAGGGGTCGGCTTGTTTCCGCTTGATCAGGACAGCCTTTCTGTTCAGCACAGTGGGTGAGACGGGCTGGTCTGGCGTTCTGGAGTTCGTGTCTACTGTGCGAGGCTGTTCGACAATCGGGTCTGTCCGTTCCTCGACATAATGCGATCCGAGCCAAGCTCGGCAGAGGTCGTTGCAAGGAAGCGGCTTACGATCATCGGCATAAGCACCCCCAGCTCGCGCATGAGGAGCCATCCCAACGGACACGAGCGGCACTCCAGCAAGAGCGACACATAGCTGTGCTACGACTTTGCGTGTTATCGTTCTCATAAGCGCGTACCTTCGACTCTAGAGAACGCCTCCGACGACAGAGCGTGGACGGTCTCGCGTTTGCGCGGCCATTCACCCCGCACCCGTCTCGAGCAGGGGTAATTGGCTTTCCTCGCATCGGTGACCAGAGGCGGCGACTAAATGTTACCCCGCCACGGTGATGAGCCCCGGCGGTGCCCCGCCCGGCAGGATCGGGGGGAACTGTCGCGCCGTTCACGATCGGCGCGACACTCGGCACTCCACCCCGAGGCACAAGAACATTCCGGGTTCGCAGGGCGGCGCCAACGAGGCCGTAGTCTTCGGCAAGATTGCTGGCGCTGGACGGGAGGCCGGGGGACGAAGCCGATTTCGATGCTGGGCGAGAAGATCGACGCCCTGTCCGTGAGCGGAAGCCTTTGAAGCCGCTCAGGGAAGGCCACGGCAGGGAATTCAGGTTAACGCTCAGGGCCCGCCCCGACTCCGCGGTCAATCCACCGCGGGGGCCACGCGCCGATCGTGGCCCTAACCTCGGCAAACGCCATGCCGGCCCGCGGTCGGCGGCGCGCCAAGGCTCCTCCCGGTTCCGCCGGCGGGGCGCCCATCTTCGGAGCATCTATGAACAAGCCCGCCACCAAACCCTCGACGCCCGCGCCGGCTCCGCGCCGCATCCCGATCCGGGTGGTGAGTCGGGCCGCGATCGAGCGCCTAGTCGCGAGCTTCAACGCGAGTACCGTCCATGCCGAGTGAATCCCGAAACGGCCGATGGTTCTGTGACATCATGGCGGCGGAGGTGGGAATGATGGTGGTGGCGGGGTGAGGTACGGCGATCCTTCTATTCCGGGCCGGTGGCATCGGGCACTTTGTCCGCGTCCATGGCTGCCTTGAATGCAGCGCGTGCTTCCTCTACCTCTTTGTCGAGAGGGTCTTGACCCATCCCGAAAGCGGCTAAGACGGTTTTGAACCACGCCGTCATGATGGCGAACATCGAACTAACCAAGTGTGCGGCCCATCGTGTCGCAGGTTCTGATCCCTAGCAAATGCGATGCCATACAATTAACCAATGCGTCATATGCGTCCGCAGCAAGGGGTGCGCTGCCGTGCTCGCCGCAGACCTAATCCGAAACGGTGCATGGGTCGGCATCAGGCGCGCGGCCGACACCGTGTGCGACGAACTCGACGAACTCGCCATGGTCATCACGGGCAACCGGGACGCGCTCCTGGACCCGCTGCATAAGACGCCGTAACCAAAGGCGTCATGCGTGTCGGGCATGACACGCCGAGCCTAGGGCGGAACAGAACGTCGCATCCGTTGTAGATCGGGTCGGCGCCGTACATGATTCGTTCACAGCCTCCCGCTTAACGAACGCGCGGTTTGCCGGGAGGCTATCATCAACGACAAGGTCGCCCGGAGGCGACCACAAGCACACGGCCATAGCCCGCTACGCCATCAAGCGGATTGCCTTGGTGTTGGAAGGTCGATTGAAGGACGAGTAAGGCTTCATGTTTTTCTACAGCTATTTTTCCGACCGCGGTCGCGCCCTCCTGGCGGACGAACTGAACGTGAACGACCCCTTTGCCCTATCCCCCGCGGAGATCATCGAACGTATCCTGATGGCCGGCTACACGCCCGCCGTGGGATGGCCGAGTTCGGAGCCGTGGCCTCAGACCGGCACCGTCACGGAGGTCCGCAGGGACGGGTCGAGCTTCCTGGTGGCCGTGTCACGGGATGAGGAGATGACAGGGCTCCAGGAGGCGCGCTACAGCGGTTACGACCGGGAGGAATGACGGCGGCGGGGTAGCCCATGTGCGGACGGTTCACAAAGCGGTACACCTGGAGCGACGTCCTTTATGCAATGGTTAATCCTTTACGAAATCACTTTGGTACAATCCGATATTCGAAGAAGTGCAGGTTTAATTCAGAGGTGGCTAAACACAGTAGAACAGCACGGCTCTTGCCGGTCGCCGTCATGCGCGCCCGGACTTAGTTGAGCAGACGAGCCTTTTGGAGTGACTATGGTCATAATTCTCATCCGGCGTTTCGTAAAACAGAACCGGGAGCAAGAGTTTTTGGCGTCGTACAAGGCGCAGAAACCAGTTGGCAACCCAGCCTTCAAAGGCGAAACTCTCACTAGAGTTAACAGCGAAGATAATCTTCCGCCGGGGCTTACAACTTTTCCCTTGAATGAGCCTGAGTGCATAACGTATTTGAACGTCGCGCAATGGACGTCTTGGGACGCGTTCGCCCAGCAATTTGACATGACCACATCGACCGTCTTCGACCCCGCAATCGAAACGCAACCGCGACAGCGGGTGGCTCTCAACGTCGTGGCCTCATCGATCTTACATTAGGAGGCTGGCCCACGCGGCGGTAAGATACGATGATAGCCGAAGCACGGGACGATGGCCAAGCTTCGACCATCGTGGAACGGTGGCGAGCGTGGGGTAAGGCGGCTCTCAGCGGGATAGACTGCCGGCGGACCTCGCAACACACTCGACCTATGGCTCGTCTCCGCATCGTCCTCACGGCCGTTCTGGCGAAGGACCGATCTAACCCTCGCAGAACACAATAGGAACAGGGTCGTTCAAGCTTGCGCGAGGCTTGTGGCTCGGCCTCGCTTTGTTCCGGGCATTCGTGGGGCGGGGCGCACGGCGCTCGATTGGTCAAGATAGGCCGCAAACTGATTGCGACCGGAGGTGCTGCAGCCGGCGGCGGAAAGCGCGTTGCAGGAATGGACCGTGGACCGACGCGTGAACCGCACAGGGGAGGGTGACGACGATCCGACGATCGCGGAGGCGGTGGGGATGATGGGGTGATCTCTCGAACGCCGCCCCGACTCGCGGCAGTATCCCTTCATGAACTCGACGCCGATTGCCCCGTTTCGGGCTCGACAAATCGGACCTCGCATTCAAGCCCCAACTGCTTCGCCCAGCCCGCGACCGTGCCGATCGTCGGGTTGCCCGTGCCGGCCAGCACCTCGTAGAGGAACGGGGTCGAACAGCCGATCAGCTTCGCGAAATCCGTCTTCGTGGGGGCACCTCAAGGTTTGTTACACGAACAGCGGTAGGGCGAACACTTGAAGAACGCGGCGACTGTCGGTCTACCGCTCGATCGGCTTACGCCACCTTGGTCATGTGCTCTGCACCAAGGTTGAGTGGTCTGAACCCGTCCTCGCCGCCGCGGTTGGTCGCGTTCTGCCAGAGATAATCGCCTGTCAGGCTGATGTGCCGCCAACCGAGCGGCGCCACATGCGCGAGCAGATCGTCGGACGCGGGCTCGCCCGATCGACGCAGGTGCTCAACGGCGCGGCCCATGTAGAGCGTGTTCCAATACACGATGGCGGCCGTCACGAGATTGAGCCCGGAGGCTTTCAGCGCCTGGTTCTCGAACGTTCGATCGCGCAACCGGCCCTGTTTGTGCACGAACACGGCTTGCGCGAGATAGTGTCGGGCCTCGCCCTTGTTCAGCCCGGCCTGGCACTGCTGCCGGAGCGCGCGCGATTCCAACCAGTCGAGCGTGAACAGCGCCCGCTCGATGCGGCCCACCTCCTGGAGTGCGAAGTCGAGACGATTCTGGCGGCGGTGCGCGGCCAGCTTCTTCAGCATGACGGACGGCAGCACGGCGTGCGCCTTAATAGAAGCGGCCAGCCGGACGATCTCGCCCCAGCTCTCCCGGATTACCGCCGTGTTGATTGGCCGGCCGATGAGTGGCGCCAGCGAGGGGTAGTGACCCTGGCCCTCGAACGTGCCGAGCTTGCGGTCGGCGAGGTCGCGCAGGCGTGGCACGAATCGGAATCCGAGCAGGTGCGCCAGGCTGAACACATGGTCGGAGCTGCCGCCGGTGTCGGCGTAATGGGTGGTCGGCTCGATGCCGGTGCCGTGCGCGACCAGTCCGTCGAGGACGTAAGGCGCCTCCGCCGCGGTTGCCGAGATCAGCCGGGCGTGGAACGGCGCGTAGGTGTCGGCGACGTGGGTATAGATTTTCTGCCCGGGCTCCGAGCCGTAATGCACGTTGACGCTGCCCGCCGAGCCGCGACGACCGCTCCTGAAGAATTGCCCGTCCGAGCTCGACGTGGTGCCGTCGCCCCATAGTCGGGCGAGCGGCAGTGCGGCCTGTGCGTCGACAAGGGGTCGTAAAGCCCCTGCGTAGTTCTCCTCAGACAAGTACCAGCCGTGGGTCCAGGCGAGCTGGGCGTAGGTGACGCCCTGGCTAGCATTGGCCATGCGCTCGATCCCAAGATTGGTCGCGTCCGCCAAGATGGCCGCGAGCAGCGCTATTGGATCGGGGTGGGTCCGCCCGGACCGCAGTTCGGGGAACGCCGACGTGAAGCCGGTGCGCCTCGCCACCTCGGCCAGAAGCTCGGTAATGCGGACCTTCGGCATGAGCCGGTCGACGAGCGCATCGAGCCGGTCGGCCGCGGTCGGGGTGGTCGCCGCGAGAGGGGCTACGCGCAGTTCGTTGCCCTTCAATTCGACGCCATCGAGCGTGCCCCGCTTCAGCGCGTTCCCGAACCGGCGCAGCCTCCAGTCGAGCAGCTTGGCGCGTCCGTCGAGGTAGCGGTCCACGTCCGTGTCGAACGGCAGGTCGGCCGCGATCACCGCGGCGTCGGGGCGAGGCAGCAGGTACGCGTCGAACCGCTGGTGGTCACGGGTGCCCTCGACCCAGAGATCGCCAGAGCCGAGCCGCTCGCGCATCATGGCTACGGTCGCGGTCTCATAGCGTCTCCGGTCGATGCTCCCGCCCTCGGTAATTGCGACTTTCCAGCTCTTCGGGAACGGCATGGGCGCGTCGACCGGCACCTCGCGTTTGCCGGTCGCGTTCAGCTTGCGCACGAGCTTGACGGCCGCGAGCACGCCGTCGCGCGTTCCTGCAGCCTTGAATTGGAACGCGTCGAGAAAGGCGGGCGCATAGCGGCGCAGCGTCATGTATTTGTCGGACGCTCTTACCAGGGGCTCGTCGCGGGCGAGGTCGGCGAGCGCGGACACTTCATCCGCTACCCCCATTAGCCGAGCCCAGCCGACGCCTGTCTCAAGCGCAGCCCAAGGATCGAGCCCGTCCTCGCGCGCGACGCGGAGCGTGCCGATCGTCGACCCGAACAGCCGCATGAGGCGGCCCACGTCCTTGGTGGTCGCCTCATAGCGCCGTTTTTGTGAGGCACGCGCTTTGGCGAACAGAAGCCCGGTCTGCTTGCCGAACATCTCGATCGCCGCGTCGGCGAGCCGGGCTTCCAAGTCGATCATGGCGGCGGCCAAGGTCGCCCGCCTGCGACGGAGCGAGTAGTCGGAAAGCAGGAACGCCGGCGCGACCGCTCCCTCGCGCAAGAGCTGGCGGAACCTGCGCTCGTGGATGCGCTCGGCGACACCGGCGACGATGCCGATGCCGCGGACATAGGACAGCCGCGCAAGGATGCCGGCGAGGTTGCGGGCGGACGGGCTGTCGCCGGTGTCGCGTAGCCAGGCGAGCGGAGTGACACCATGTGTCCGATCGATAACGAGTAGCGCGTCCAAGGCGGCGACATGCTCCGGCGTGAGCGCGTCCACGACGGCGTCGGCGGCGAGCTTGCGTGCCCTTGCCCTCCCTGCGATCCCGATCCGCTCGATACGGGCTGGTGCCGGTAGAACGATGCGGCTTGCGCGAAGGTCGTCAACGATCGCGATCGCTATGGTCATGCCGCGCTCGGTTCCGCTCGCCGCCTCGGTCGCGACATCGAGTGCGTGGCCCACGTCGCTGGGCTCGAAGCCGCGCAGGCCGAGGCACTTCATCGCCTCCCAGGCGTGCTCGAGCCTGGTCTGGGGGCGGTGCGCATATTCGGCGACCGCGCTGGTCTCTAGGTCGAGCTGATCCGCTATATGCCGGACCAACAAGTCGGGCACAATCTCGTCGTGTCGCAACCCGAAACCCGGGTGCTGCAGCAGCGCCAGGTGGAGCGCGAAGCCGAGTCGGTTGGCGTCGCCGCGCTTCGCCTCGATCAGCGCCCGGTCTTCCAGCAAGATTGTGTAGAATTTTGCGAGCGAGGCGCGGCCGAGAGGTACGCCGAACAGCGCTCGGCGCTCATCTCCCGTCAGAAGGTCGCGTCGGGCCATGCGACTCACCCCCAAGCGACAGCGTAGCGCGGCGGCGTCCAGGGCGCGAGGTGTCGCGCAACTTACAAGTTTCGCAACAGGCTCAGCCCGCACGTACTTCGCGAGTGTGGCTGCTGTCGCGAAAGTCGGTTGCTAAACTCAGGCTTTCCAATACACATTCGCGACATGCTGATTGGTTATGCGCGCGTCTCCACCGACGACCAGGACCTCTCTCTCCAGCGTGCGGCGTTGAGGGAGGCAGGCTGCCGCCGCACGTTCGAGGAGAAGGTGTCGGGCGCCAAGCGCGACCGGCCCGAGCTCGCTCGGCTGATCGAGCAGCTCCGCGACGAGGACGTGGTGGTTGTCACCCGGCTCGATCGGCTGGCGCGCTCGACCAAGGACCTGCTCGATCTCGCCGAGAAGCTGAACGAGGCGGGCGCTGGCCTGCGCTCGCTCGCCGAGCCTTGGGCGGACACGACTTCGCCCGCGGGCCGGATGGTGCTCACCGTGTTCGCGGGCATCGCCGAGTTCGAGCGCGCCCTCATTCATCAACGCACCAGCAGCGGGCGCATCGCCGCTAAGGCGCGTGGGGTCCGGTTCGGACGCCCCTCGAAGCTTAACCCAGAGCAGATCGCGCTCGGTCAGCGGCTCGTCGGCGAGGGGACGTCGGTGCGTGAGGCGGCCAAGCTCCTCAAATGCCATCATGCCACGCTCTACCGAGCGCTCGATGCGCCGATCGACGGGCCTTGACATCGTTCGCCAAGCGTTCCGCTTGCCGCTGTCCCTGTAACAAACCTTGAAGTGCCCCCATGACGGGAGGCCACGGCCTGATCGTCGGCCGCGAGATCGCCAGGAACGGCGGCCTCATCCGCTACGACGGCGAGGCCCACCTCCTCACCGTCGCACCGACCCGCACCGGCAAGGGCACCGGCGCCATCATCCCCAACCTCCTCACCGCCGAGCGCTCCGTGCTCTGCGTCGACCCTAAAGGCGAGAACGCCCGCGTCACGGCCCGGCAGCGCCGCCGCTTCGGGCCCGTGTGGGTGCTCGATCCCTTCGGCGTCTCGGGCCTTACCTCGGCCTCCTACAATCCGCTCGACGGCGTCGATGCCGCCTCGCCCGACGTCGCCGAGGATGCCGCCACCCTGGCCGAGGCGCTCGTCTCCGATCCGCCCGGTCAGGTATCGGACGTGCACTGGAACGAGGAAGCCAAGGCGCTGCTGGGCGGCCTCATCCTGTTCGTCGCCACCGAGGAACCGGACTACCGGCGCAACCTCGCTTGCCTGCGCGAGCTCCTCACCCTGGCGCCCGACGCCTTTCGCGACCTCCTCAAAACCATGCAGGCCAGTCCCGCGGCAGGCGGCCTCGTCGCCCGCGCCGCCAACCGCCACCTCGGCAAATCGGATCGCGAGGCCGCCGGCGTCCTCTCCTCGGCCCAACGCCACACCCACTTCCTCGACAGCCCGCGCATGGCCGCCGTCATGGAGCGTTCCGACTTCGGCTTCGCCGAGCTGAAGCAGCGCGCCTGCACCCTGTTCCTGGTGCTGCCGCCCGATCGCCTCGACGCCTACGCCCGCTGGCTGCGCCTCATGGTGGCGCAGGGCCTCGGCGCCCTGGCCCGCGCCCCTGCCCGTCCAGGTGTTTCGCCCGTGCTGTTCCTGCTCGACGAGTTCGCGGCCCTCGGCCGGCTCGAGGCGGTCGAGCGTGCCATGGGGCTCATGGCCGGCTACGGCATGCAGCTCTGGCCCATCCTCCAGGACCTCCACCAGCTCAAGAGTACCTACGGCCAGAGGGCCGGCACCTTCATGAGCAATGCAGGCCTGATCCAGGTGTTCAACGTCAATGACATGGACACCGCATCCTGGGTGTCGAAGGCGCTCGGCGACACCACGGAGGTCTATTCGACCGGCAGCAGTGGCCACAGCTCCAAGTCAGGGGACTGGATCGGGGAAGGCACATCGAGCGAGGGCAGCGCTGTCCACCTCGCCCGCCGCGCTCTCCTCACCCCCGACGAGGTGCGCCGGCTCGATCCTGACAAGGCCATCCTGTTCAAGGCCGGTGCCCGCCCCATCCTCGCCCGCAAGGTCCGCTACCACGCCGATGCGGAATTCCAAGGCCTCTTCGAGGACAACACCCCGCCGGTCACGGCCATCGCTTCGGCTGGGAACCCGGTCCCGGCGGCGACGCTCTCGCGGCGATCCTAATCATGCATGGCCCCCCCTTCATCGGACCCTGGTCGAGATCGCCGTCAACCGCTTCCACGGATGCGCTACAGGCCTGCCCGCTCGCAGAGGGTCGATCGGCTCCATTTCTTTTCCGACCTCTGTCGTCCGTGCCGTCGATTGCTCTGCGCGGGATCGAGGCGGAGCGAGACGCCGTAGCAGGAAGCAGTCATACTCAGGGTCAGGCGCGAGCCGTTTACAGACGGATGGAGGCGCCCCCCTTGCGTCTCGGAAACGTTGAACCGATGCTGATCTCGAGGAAGCCTGTCGATAAGGAAGCGGGCCGCATGAAGTTGGATACGCTGGCGGTCGGTCTCCAGCGTGAGGCGGAGGGGGCCGAGGTGGATCCATTCGACGAAGCGATCCTGTCGGCCACCTTCGGCTTGATCGAGTTGTCCAAGACGCATTCCGATGCGCTCGGGCAGCTGCAGAAGTCGGTCAACAAGCTCGCGCGCCGGCTGTAGGTGCTGGGACAGCCTCTCGCAAAGGAACCATCACAATGCTCCGGCAATCTTGCCGATCAGCATCGCCGAAAGAGGATGACGATGGCGCACGACGCGGAAGCTGCACGCGCCAGGGCCGAGGCGAGCTTCAAAAAACCCGAAGCCCAGGACCAAGACTCTGCCGGCCAAGCCGCCGAGCGTTCCCTCCGGGAGAAGACGGAACGGCTGCGGCAGGCTCGCCTCGCCAAGGAAGCACAGGAACGTTTGGGGGCCGAGATCCGGACCAAGCGGCGACGTGGAGCGTAGACTTAACAGTCGCCTGACCCGCGGACCGTCCAGCCACTCTTTGCATCTGGTCATCGAGCCAACCTGCTCCTCTCAAGGAAGGGAACACCCATGATACAGACACGAACCATCCTATGCGCCGCGAACTGGCAACGTCGACCTCGCTGATGGCGGCAAAGGTGCTGACCGAAAAGGAGAAGCTGAGGGCCGAGGCCTGCTGTCCTTGGAGCGTGGCGCCGACACCGCCTCGGAAGGCGGCAACGATGCGAGGCGTGCGGTTGGGGATGACCGCGCCGCCATAGACATCACCGGCCAGCAACGTCGCGCGGCTCGCGCCCTTGTAGGCTTCGGCGCAGCGAGGTAGAGGCCGAGTTGAGCATCATTGGCACCCCGACGCGCAAGCGCACCGAGATATTCGAGGGTCACCACCCGACCACTCGCCGAGCACGCGGCGGCCGTTCAGGCGCGTGCTCGAGAGGGCCGGCTTGGAGTTCATCGTCGACGATAACGGGACGCCTGGCGTCCGGCTACGGAAGCCCATACTCACCAGCCAAAAGGAGAACTGACCGTGCCGAAAACCACCAAAGCCAAAGCCGAGGCCGTCCCAGCGAAGAAGCGCACCGCCGGCGGCCTGTCCAAGCCGGTAAAGCCATCAGCCGAGCTGGCCGCGATCGTCGGCGCGGATCCCCTGCCCCGTACCGACGTCGTGTCGAAGATCTGGGCCTACATCCGGGAGCACGGTCTGCAGGACCCGGCCGACAAGCGAACCATCGTCGCCGACGACAAGCTCAAGGCCGTCCTCGGAAAGCACCGTGCCACGATGTTCGAACTGAACAAGCTCCTGTCACCGCACCTCTCAGCCGCCTGATAGATCTGCTGCAGAAGGCGCACGCGCCTGCCCGGCTCGGTGGTGATCCGGGATTGCTCCGGCGACACCCCCCAAATCGCGCCGACCTTGGACGGCAAGACGGGACAGCGGCCGGAGGTTGTGCTCTACCCTTGAGGCTGCCACCAGCGAGCATCCCCCTCATTGTCAAATCGCTTCCAAGCGCGACCCCTTGTTTCGTTAGTTCCGGCCATTCTGCGCGCGGAGCAAAGCCAGCGCGGACCGACGACCCTGCCATTGGCAAGTCTTCGGACGCGGAGATCATCGCCACCTTCGGCGACGCGGCAGGCTGGCGACTGACTTTGGTCCGCTCGGGTGAGGCCAGAACGGACGCGACCTCCCCAATCCATCGGCCGCAGGGTCTGCGCGGCGGATGCGCCTTCATAGGGCATCAGGGTTGAGGAAGGATTGACGGCCTCGACCCGAGCGGAGCCGGATCGGGAAGCGCTGCCATGCGGGCCGTGCTGGGACGGCGTAGCGCTATTTGCTGGAAGAGGCAGGCCACACCTTGACGCCTATTCGCTTGAACGCGGCCACGCCCATCGATCCCCTATCCCGGGATTTCGAGCCCGGAATGGCGAGGTGGGCCGCTATCTTCGCGAACGGCGCCTCCCATATCTCGCGAGGTTCCAGGGTAGCGTTGTCGAGCAGGACCAACAGCACCACGTCACAATCGGCATTGAGCTTGATGCGCGACATGCGCTGGACGGGCTTCGCTTTTTCGCCGTAGGCCCGCCCCTTGATCTGGATGCGTTCGATGCCGTTTTGACCTTGCCGCGTGGCATCGTATCCTGGGGTCCGAGCATCAGCCAGTAGGAGCCCGAGCATCTTTGCGGCGACATATTCCGCGATCTCGCCCGTGACGCCCAACGACTTTCCGGTAAGCCTGTAGAACTCGACCGCGAGCGGTTTGACCTCGGCCAAGATCTCCCACGCGCGATCTGGCTGCGGTGCCGGCTTGATCATCGACTACCCCTCCCTTTCTCGAGTTCCCTTCGGTGATGAAGGCCGCAATTTTCAGGAGTCCGGTAAATATGTGTATTTGTGGGGTTCAGGGTTTTGGATTCTTCTCCCGGATCAGTGGCCGCCGTCAGCGTGACCATCGCCAGCATCAATGCTGCACCCGCTGTGGTTCGAGTCGTCGAGGCCGAGGTTAACGTCGTCCCATGTCGCCAGGCCACGTTCTGGCCTGGCTCATCATTGGGCAAAACGGTGTCAGCTGACGGATGAGGTGGGCAGCGTGACGTTGGCGAGGAACAGCAACAGCTGGGCAGCGCTGCTAAACCGGACGAAGCCGTGATGTCGATAAAACGTGGCGGCCTTGTCGTCCCTGGCATCGACCGCAAGGGCGACGACGGCCAGTTCCGAACGCTGCGCCCGGGCGGCCGCATCCCACAACAG